>Ga0306873_100006_pt1 | contig 182618 bp, 199 predicted proteins | sample AntCluMetagen312_FD_190423 | JGI IMG/M metagenome (GOLD analysis project Ga0306873, IMG submission 190423) | Saline lake microbial communities from Club lake, Antarctica - Metagenome #312 (v2) (version 2) | ecosystem: Environmental > Aquatic > Non-marine Saline and Alkaline > Saline | place...
ACAGCGACTCGGAGAAACTCGTCGACGTGTCGTCGTCGTTCACCGTTTCGGACGATGACGAAGGTCGGCCGCAGGCGGCCGAGACGGCCATCGAAACACGCGATCTCGACGTGTATTACGGCGACGATCAGGCACTGCAGTCGGTTTCGATGGAGATTCCCGAACGCCAAGTCACGGCGCTGATCGGCCCCTCTGGCTGCGGCAAATCGACGTTCCTCCGGTGTCTCAACCGGATGAACGACCTCATCGATATCGCCCACGTCGACGGCGAGGTGCGCTTCAAGGACAAAAACATCTACGACGAGGATGTCGATCCCGTCGCCCTGCGGCGGAAGATCGGGATGGTGTTTCAACAGCCCAACCCGTTCCCGAAAAGCATCTACGACAACGTCGGCTTCGGGCTCGAAGTCCAAGACAAGCCGGTCACCGACGAAACCGTCCGCCGCGCACTCCAACGGGCCGCCCTCCTCGAAGAGATCGACGGTCGACTCGACGAGTCGGGGCTCGAACTCTCCGGCGGCCAACAGCAACGACTCTGTATCGCCCGGGCCATCGCGCCAGATCCCGATGTGATTTTGATGGACGAGCCTGCCTCTGCACTCGACCCGGTCGCCACATCGAAAATCGAGGATCTGATCACCGATCTCGCCGAGGAGTATACAGTCATTATCGTCACCCACAACATGCAGCAGGCCGCCCGGATCTCCGACAAGACCGCGGTGTTTCTGACCGGCGGCGAACTCGTCGAGTACGGCGATACCGAAGCTATCTTCGAAAACCCCGACAACCAGCGCGTCGAAGACTACATCACCGGCAAGTTCGGCTGATCGGCCACGGCAGATAGCGGTTTGACGGCGGCTCGTTTTTTGATACCTGTTCGCATCGTGTGAGTCGACTCGGTGAGTGCTATCCGAACCACGGGTAGGTTCGTCGCGGTACGGGACTCCTTCAGTTGCGTCGCATCATCCCGTTTTGATCGGGAAACGAATAAAAAGAGTAGTGGCAGATAGATGATCAATACAGAGTACCACATACTGACACACACCACTATTAAATCTATATAGTATTCCATATGTTGCAGTTTATCACACACCAACTATTACAAGCAGACGTACTAAACGCAGCTTTTGAGCCCCAGTGAAGCATGATTCGAGACTATGTTGATAGATCTATGACTACATATATGAGTACATTTATCACGTATCTCTCGTGATAGTATGGTATGGAGACGCGGAAAGTTCAGGTGACAGGTGGGTCGACGTACACCGTCTCGATTCCGAAATCGTGGGCCAACGACAACGGGGTGAGTGCGGGAAGCACCGTCGAGTTCTACCCCGAGGGTGACTCGTTGTTCATGACCCCAACCAGCGACGACGACCGGACCGAGGGGTCATTGGATATCACGAATCTGGAAGGAACTGAGCTGATCCGAGCGGTGACGACGATGTACGTCAGCGGCTTCGACGTGATCGTCCTCGAAAGCGGCCGGATCACCAACGACCAGCGGCGGACGATCCGAGAGGCAACCCAGAGCCTCGTCGGGCTCGAAGTCTTAGAGGAGACCAAAGGCGAGATCGTCATCCGAGACCTGCTAGATTCGTCGGAGCTGTCGATCCACAACGCGGTGACACGCATGCGTCTCATTGCCTCCTCGATGCTCGAAGACGCGCTGTTGGCGCTCCGGGATCTCGACCGAGATCTCGCCGCCGACATCATCCAACGCGACGACGACGTCGACCGACTCTGGATGGTCGTCTCCCGAATCTTCCGCGCTACGCTCCGCACCCCGAAAGCCAGCGAGGAACTCGGGCTGCCACGGGAGGTCTGTTTCGACTACCATTCGAGCGCCCGCCAGCTCGAACGGATCGGCGACCACGCCACCAAGATCGCCCACCTGACGCTCAACATCGAGCGCGAAGTGCCCGAGGAAGTCTTAGACGCCCTCGACGATCTCCACACGGAGGTCGTCACTGTCATCGACGGCGGGATGGACGCGCTGTTTACCGACGACAGCGACGAGGCCACGAAGCTGGCCAACGATGTCAGAGAGCGTGTCAGGCAGGTCGATTCGACGGCCCGTCGAATCGATGAACTACTGCGTGATCTCGATCCCGCTCGTGCCCAACATCTCGGCCTCATCGTCGACTCGGTATCACGGAGCGCCGACTACGGCGGCAACATCGCCGAAACCGCGCTTCAAAAGGCCGCTCCGACCCCCGGCTCAGCGTCGTCAACGGCCAACTGATCGCCACCGATTAGTCGCCTACTCCGGCTAACTACTCCAGTCGACTACCAACCACGACCGCCGTCTCTCGGTTGCTGATCTCGTCCTGTTACTCCCTCATCCGGTTCTCTTTCATCCCGTTACTCTCTCGTCCCATTACTCGGTCGACCGTTGTGGACTGACCGAATCCGTCGGCCGTCTGGCCGTGTCGACCACAGCCTCCGACTCGCCAGTAGCCTCCGAGTTGGCAGCGGTCTCCGGCTCAGTGGCAGCCTCCGAGTTGACGGTGGTCTCGGTCGACTCCTTCGGCGGGAGGTAGAAGTAGACGGTGTTGCCACGACCCCGGCGGCGTTCGATCTTGAGTTCGCCGCCGAGCGATTCGATACACCATTTCATCACGAACAGCCCGACACCGGAGCCATGGGAGGTGGTTGTCGTCTCAGTGTATTCATCGAGTGCCGCGAGCTCCATTTCGGGAATCGGTGGACACTCGTCTTCGATGCGGATCTCGACGCGCCCCGTGTTCGGCGACTCGTCGACGACGATCCGAACCGATGGCTCGGGCGTCTCGGCGTGGACAATTGCGTTCTCGATAGCGTGGGTCAGCGCGTGGTCGAAGGCGTTGTCGACGGCGATCCACATTTGGGCCTGTTCGTCGATGTCGATATGCTGTGCGGCCTCGCCCGGGTCGAACCCCTCGACGGTGTCGGTGACGACGTCGACTGCGGCCCTGCGGCTCCAGTGGGACTGGTCGTGGGTGATCGTGGTCTCGATCTGTTTGACCGACTCCGAGACCCGACTCAAATTGGTCGCTGCCGTCTTGATCTTGCCCGCAGCGGTTGCGGCAGCCTCGGTTTCGGCGACGCTTTCGACGTGGTCGGCAAAGCCGGTGATGACGTTGATATCGTTCCGGAGGTTGTGTCGCAGGAGTCGGTAAAACAGCCTCACCCGGCGGTCGTTGTGTTTGTATTCGGTGATATCGGCGACCTCGCCCAACACGTAGGGTTGACCCTCGATCCGGATGCGGGTGAGATTGATCGACACCCAGATCAGTCGGCCGTCGGCCCGCTTGATCCGCCACTCGAAGCTCTGTGGGGTTCCCTCCGCGGCGGCGGCGATCCGCCGGTCGACCGCCGCCTGCGTCTCGGGATAGGTGTTGGCACTGATCGCTTCGAAGCGCATCTCGCGGAGCGTTTCGGCTGGATAGCCGTACAGCTCCTCGAGTTGTGGGTTCGCATCCAAAATCGCTCCTGTCTCCGGATCGTGCAACACCGTTCCGACACGGAGCGTGTCGAACTCGTCTGGCAGTGTCACCCCGTCGTGTCGCTGCGGTCCAGTAGACATGTATATTTCTCTACCAGTAGAGATGGTAAACCTCGCTATGAGGGCTATATATCCCACAGTAATAGATACATGTCAAACGGACATAAAATTCAGTCAGAGTCTGACGACGAGGTCGAGCGTGACGAGCAGTATACCCCCAAGCAGCAGGCCAGCCAGAAGGCAGATCGGTTTGAGTTGCTCCCAGACGGCGGTGGCCGCAGGCAGTCGACCGCCGGTCTCGGCGTGGAGATCGTCAGCACTCATTGGTTGAGTGGCCGGATCGCCTGTCGCTTGACGGCGTCAGATCCAATATCGGTCACACACCACGTGTTGCCCCGGCCGTGGGCCTGCCGGAGGGTGACCGACACCTGACTGTCGACCCCGAGCTCGGCGAGTTCCTCGGTGATCGTCGGCCGCTCACTATCGACCACCTGATACGTCCGTCCCCGCTCCGAGCGGAGTGTCATCGCACCATACCGGTTGAGTTCGACCGCAACGGTACACGATGTCTGTCGTTCCGTGGTGGCCCCACGCATACACGAGTGTCGACTGGGCGTTTATGTAAATCCGACTATGAGTAATACTAACCCGGATATAAGTCTATATATACTCCGTATCTCGGTGTGCCTACTGGCGGGAAACAGCGAAGTGGGGAGCGTTCGATGGAGTAGTGGTCTCCCAAGAAGGAGTGTAGGTTGTGGAGGGCCGCAGAGCATCCACCGGGTCAGTGTCCGTGAGTTACGGGGGTCGACGTCATCTACCGGGGGTTGTGATGAGCAGACTACCAACTGAGTCAGGGGCTGTTGGTATATATGCTGCCGCAGCCAGAGTGAGACAACTCGGGTGGGTAATGGTTGACAGTCCCGAACGGATAACATGTCTCACCGCCTGTGCTCATCGATTATGTCAACTGCAATCATCCTAAAAGAAGTTGCTAGGAGCCATATAGAGGAGTATCGAGTGAGATATAGCGCTATATATGTTTCTGACACGAGCGAGCGAATCGCCAACAGCACCCACCACGAGCGACAGCGCACGATATGCAGTCGACGCAGTCTACAAAAACACTACTAAATGAGTACTGTCGGAATTTTGGAGAATCAACATGATACGTACAAATATTTGTTCTATTATAACCCAATACCACTATATACTCGTCAGTAGTACTCTTATCAATTCTTTACCTATTGCCTTGTGGACAGTGCAGCAGACAGTCACATGGCAGACTTTTCAGACACCATCGAACCAATCCATCATCGTGTAACTGCCGACGAGTGGGACCGCATCTATATCGTCGGAGATCCCCACGGCTGCCGTACTGAACTCGAAGCGCTCTGTGCGAAACTCGACATTACCGAGCAGGATCTCATCGTGTTCGTCGGCGATCTGGTTCGCAAAGGCCCCGACAGCAAGGGCGTCGTCGACCTCGTTCGGAACGCGCCGAACATGCTGACCGTGCGCGGCAACAACGAGGAAAAACTGCTCCGTGGCGAGAAAACGCTCCCCGAACTCACCGACGAGGATTTGGAGTGGATCGCGTCGCTACCCGTCGTCATCTCGCTACCCGAGACACTCGTTGTCCACGGTGGGATCGACCCACGGAAACCCCACGTCGACCACGATATCGACGATCTACAGAATACACGGTCGATGGTACCGGGTGGGAGCTACGACCCGCCGTACTGGTTCGAGGAGTACGAGGGTCCCGAACGGGTCTTTTTCGGCCACACCGTCCTCGAAGCGCCGATCATCCGAGAACATGCGGTCGGTCTCGACACCGGCTGTGTGTACGGCGGCGAACTCACCGCCTACAACTGGCGAACCGGAGAACTGACCGCTGTCTCGTCCGGGGAGACGTTCGTCGACCGCCGGGACGAGAAGTTCATCGAGCCAACCCATCCCCCGAAGCCCGACCAGCACCACGCATCGAACCAATGACCGGGCCATCGAAGCCCGAGGGACTGCTCGGCCAGGTTCGATCACTGCTACTCCCGGCGCTGGTCGAAAACACCGACGTCGACACAGAGACGACCGAAATGACGCCCACTGACGACACCGAGAGAGGAACGGACGACCAGACACCATCCGACAACGGGACACGAGCTGGCGGCGACTCGACAGTCGACACCACCGCGCCGGTCGACCTCTCGCCGTCGACGTGGCGAACCGACAGCCGACCGCGAACGCCACCGATTGCCAAGTCGGGCGAAACCAACGGCCACACGGCCCTCGAATGGGAAGCGATCCGCGACGGCACCGCGGGGACCGGCGACGAGCTCTCGAACCCGGCGGCCTATCTCAACCGCGAGCTGAGCGAGCTCTCCTTCCAGTGGCGCGTCCTGTATGAGGCCCTCGACGACGAGAACCCGCCGCTTGAGCGGCTGAAGTTCCTCGCCATCCTCACCAAGAACATGGACGAGTTCTTCATGAAGCGGATCGGCGGGCTCAAACAGCAGATCGACGCCGAGGTGACCGACGAGACCGTCGACGGCCGAACCCCACACGAGCAGTGGACCGAAGCACTCGATTTCGCCCGGCCGATCTTCGAGACCCAGTCGCGGTGTTACCACGAGGCGGTCAAACCCGCTCTGGCTGACAACGGGATCGAAATCGTCGACTACGGGGAGCTCTCCGGCGAGGAGACCGCGGCGCTCCGGTCGTACTTCGAGCGGGCGGTGCTGCCGACGCTGACACCGCTGACGTTCGATCCGGCCCATCCGTTCCCCTTCATTTCGAATCTCAGCCTCTCGCTTGCGGTACTGTCGGTCGACGACGACGGCACGAAGAAGTTCTCTCGCGTGAAACTTCCGGAGAACCGACCCCGGCTCGTCCCCGTTGCTGCGACCGATGAGAAACCGGTTGTGCCAGCCGACGACGCGACCATCGACCACGCCGATGTCGGCCGGTTCGTCCGACTCGAAGCAGTGATCGCCGCAAACATCGATCTGCTGTTCCCGAACGTCGAGGTCGTCGACTGTTCGACGTTCAGAGTCACGCGGAACGCCGAAGTCAGGAGAAATGAAGAGGTCGCCGAGGGGTTGATCGAGATGATCGAGGACGTGCTTCGCCAGCGGCGGTTCGCCACGGTCGTCCGGGTCGAGGTCGACGCCGAGATGCCGAGCGAGATTCGATCACTGTTGGTCGACCAGCTGGATATCTCCGAGCAAGAACTGTTCGAACGCCCCGAGCCACTCGGCTTCCAAGATTTCTTTCGGCTCCTTGAACTCGACAATAGTGTGCTCAAACTGTCGTCGTGGGAGCCACAGCCACATCCGCGGTTTATCGGCCACGACAGCGACCGCCCCGACGACCTGTTCGCCGAAATCGCCAGCGACGACATCCTCGTTCACCACCCCTACCACTCGTTTACCGAGACGGTCCAGACGTTTCTCGACACCGCAGCCCACGATCCAGACACGTTGGCGATCAAGGTTGCCATCTACCGGACGGCTCCCGACTCGCTGGTGATTCAGTCGCTGATCGAGGCCGCAAAAAACGGCAAACAAGTGGCTGTGATGGTCGAACTCAAAGCCCGATTCGACGAGGAAAACAACCTCCGGTGGGTCAAACGCCTCGAAGAGGAGGGGATCCACGTCACCTACGGGACGATCGGGCTCAAAACCCACAGCAAGGTCGCACTGGCAGTCCGTGACGAGGGCGATACCGACGACGTCGAACTCTACTCGCATATCGCCACCGGCAACTACCATTCGGAGACCGCCAAAAGCTACGAGGACCTCGGGCTGTTTACCGACGATCAGGACATCGGCCAGGATCTCGTCCAGCTGTTCAACTCCTTTACGGGCCACTCCCAACACGAATCCTACCGAAAACTGCTCGTTGCCCCCGAGACGCTACGGGACCGCATGACCGATCTCATTCGGCGGGAGGCCGACCACGCGAAAGCGGGCCACGGGGGGCGAATCGTCGCCAAAATGAACGCGCTCGAAGACCCGGACATCGTCCGTGAACTGTACGCCGCCTCGCAGGCTGGCGTCGACATCGACCTGATCGTCCGGGGGATCTGTCGACTCCGACCGGGGATCGAGGGACTCAGCGAGACGATCGCTGTCCACAGTGTCGTCGGGCGGTTTCTCGAACACTCACGGATATTTAAATTCGGCAACGCGGGCGAGCCGGAGTACTATATCGGCTCCGCGGACTGGATGACACGGAACCTCGACCGTCGCGTCGAAGCGGTCGCACCCGTCGAAAACGCGACGCTCCAAGCGGAGTTGGATGGGATTATCGAGTCGCTACTCGGGGATAACCGCAAGCGCTGGGAGATGGACGCCACCGGACGCTACGTCCAACAGCGTCCCGGATCGGGGCCACGACAGATCGCTCACGAGCAGTTGATGCAACGAGCACGCGAGGCAGTGCCGGAGACACCGACCGAGTACGAGACTACTGAGCCGGATCAGCGTGAGACGTCGGTTGACCTCGATGAAGTATACTTGGCGGAACCATTCGAGCAGTAGGCAGTCCCTACCGACCCGTTGTCGACTAATTCGGCAGTGCCTACTGGTCGGCCCTCGACTGCGAGAGCCTATTTAAAAGCGTCACTGCAGGCGTTTTTGTTAAGGGTTCGTTACCGTTGCCGCACTGCGGGGACTGCACGCAGGCCGGACAGCCGTCGGCGCAGTCGCAGTCGTTTATAAGTCCAGCCGTCCGGCTCATGAGTTCGTCGACGAGATCGAATCCCGCCTCGCTCAGCCCGACGCCGCCGGGGTAGCCGTCGTAGATGAAGACTGTCGACCGGTCGGTGTGGGGGTGGTGCGGTGTCGAAATCCCGCCGATGTCCCCCCGGTCACACAGGAGCAACAGGGGAAACAGCGAGATCATCCCGTGTTCGGCGGCGTGAATTCCCCCATTAAATTCGTCGTCGGTGTGGTCGGCTCGGAGGTCGGCCTCGACGGCTGGCGGGACCGTGAAGTACAGCGCTTTGGTTCGGAGCGTCGACTCCGGCAGATCCAACATCCCCTCCCCGATCACGTCGCCCGTTTTCCGGTCCTTGCGCTGGAAGCCGGTGATCTGCTCGGTGACGGTGACATCGGCGTAGTGAACGGTCGCCGTCTCCTCGGATGCCTCATCGTAGGGGAGCGGTTTCCCGTCGAGATCCTCGTTGACGACGATCGATTTGTCCGAGAGCACTTGGGTGTAGTAGTCGGCCCATGTCGACTGGAGTTCGGCCACGTCCCGATCCAGATCGAGTTTGCTCACCTCGTAGGTCTGGCCCTGCTGGTGGTAGATCGCACCGCGATGGGCATCTCGCAGGGCGTCATCGAACCCAAGCGTGGCGATCACATCGTTTGTGCGGGCATCGAGGAGGTCGACCTCTCGATCCCCCACGGTCCGCAGACTCATCTCGTGTTGCGGGCTGCCATCACCGTCGTAGGTCCACCGGAGCCCGTCGTTGGTCTGGCGACGTTCGAGGACGCCCTCGGCTTCCAGTTTGCTGACAATCTCGGGGAAGGAATCGCCGAAGTGGGTTTCATCGTCGACCGAGAGCCAGTTTTCGGCCGCGGCGCTGGCAATATGCTGGGGCAGTAGCTCCCGGTTTTCGGGGTCCGAAACTGCCCGCTCGGGATCGGTCTCGAAGAATTCGTCGGGGTGAGACATAAAATACTGGTCGAGTTGGTCCTCGCCGCCGACGAAGGCGACAAGTGCGGGATCGGTGCCCCGACCTGCGCGTCCGGCCTGCTGGCTGGCCGACATCCGGGTGCCGGGGTAGCCACCGAGGATGACCGCATCGAGGCCGCCGACGTCGACGCCCAGTTCCAATGCGTTGGTACTCCAGATCCCTCGGAGGTCACCCGACTGCAGATCGCCCTCAATCTCCCGCCGCAGGTCGTGTTTCAGGGCAGCCTGATAGGCTCGAATCTTCCCCGCAAGGTCGTGTTCGCCGCGCTCGCGGAGTTCCTCGCTGCTCTCAGTGGCGTACTGTTCGGCCGCCTGCCGAGCCCGCGTAAAGGCGAGTGTCTGGTAGCCACGGGCAACGAGGTCGACAAACAGTTGTTTGGACTCCGTGTGGCTCGATTTGCGTCGACCCGAACCGCGGTCCTGCCAGCCATCGCCATACTCCGGCGGGTTCCACAGCAGCCAGTGGCGTGGGCCGCGCCCGCTGGTATCCTCGTCGACCAGTCGATAGCTCTCCTCTGGGCAGCCAGTGATGCGGGCGGCGTGGTCGACTGGGTTGCCAATGGTGGCCGAACAGCAGACGAACTGCGGATCGGCATCGTATCGTTCACAGATGCGATTCAGTCGGCGCAGGACGAGACTCACTTGCGTGCCAAAAACGCCGCGATAGCTGTGTACCTCGTCGACGACGACGAGTTCGAGCGAGCCGAAAAACCAATCCCAGAGGCGGTTGGCGTACGGCAGCAGCGCATAGTGGATCATATCCGGATTCGAGAGGAGAACAGTGGGCATCCGGTCTCTGACGTCCTGTTTTTCCGTCTTCGAGAGTCGACCGGTGTACTGGTCGACCGAGACACGACTGCCGAACCCGAGGCCATGAGCCAGATCCGAGAGCGATTCGTCCTGATCGGCAATAAGGGCATTCTGAGGACCTATATAAAGGGTGCGGCCGCCGTGGTCCATCGCCCGCTCGAAGGCCGGGACGGTGTAGGCGAGGCTCTTGCCGCTGGCGGTTTCGGTGGCGATGACGGTGTTGTCGCCGTCGCGGATGGCTTCGATGGCGTCGGCCTGATGTCGGTACAGTGAGTCGATGCCACGGTCGACGAGCGCGGATTCGAGTCGACCCTCAAGCGGGATGTCGGTGGTGGTCGCTTCGCGAGCCGGAAGGGTGCGATGGGCGGCGATCTGGCCGTCGTAGAAGGGGCGCGTACGGAGCCAGTCGACCAATTCGTTCACACCGGTTTTGGGGAGTCAAGAGTCATACCGATTGTGGTGCGCTTGTGGGTGGACGTCGACACTCGAACCGAACGGACACCACGTACAGGAGCGACGAATCTCAGTTGACCACTGTCCTGCTGATCCGTTCCTACAGTCGCGTCTCGTCGGGATCATGCTCGGCCCGTGTCTCTCGCTGTGCATCTCGCTCAGTGCTCGTGTCGGCGCGTACTGCTTGCTCGGCGGACCGCCGATCCGTAACCGGGGTGTCGTTGGTCTCCGAACGAATTCCCCACCAGATCAGCAGGGGGCCACCGACGGCGATCAGGAGGATGATCGCGAGGTCAATCACGGGTTACCCAAAGAAGACGTCTATCAGGTTGCTCGACCCGGCGTCGGACTTGTAGAGCTCGGTATACCCGCAGTTGGTACACGACACCGTCTTGAAGCCGCGGTTCTGGATATCGAATAGTTTGCTCAGCCCGCTGCCGGTCGTCGAGATCTTGTCGACTTCCGCCTCGGTATGGTCACATTTCGGACACCCACTGTCGTCCATATCGTCGAAGGGCATGTATCGATATATTGTGTCAATAAAGGTATTACTTTTGCCATGAACAGTCACCGCAACAGGGAGCAACCGACGGTGGGTTTGTGACGAAACCGCGGAGCGTCACTCGTGCCGGAGTGCGTCGATTGGGTCGACGCGGGCGGCGCGCCACGCGGGGTAGAGTCCGGCGACGACGCCGACGACGATGCCAACGATGACCGCCAGCGCCATCCAAGACGGCGCAAGCGAGAAGCCCACATCGGCGTACCGAGTCGCCCCGAAGCCGACGACGAGTCCCAGCGGGACGCCCAACAGGGAGCCGAGCGTGCCGAGCAACGCGGCCTCGATGATGAACACGCCCATCACGTCACGGTTTCTGGCTCCGACGGCCTTCATGATCCCTATCTCTCGTGTGCGTTCGGTGACACTGACCAACATCACGTTGGCGATGCCGATGGCTCCGACGACGAGCGAGATGACGCCGATTCCGGTGACGAAACGGGTGATGCGCTCGATCACGTCGCTGATCTCGTCGACGAAATCGCTCCCCGACCGGGCGACCAACTCGGTGTCGGCAGCCGATAGCTGGCGAGCGTCGGAGTCCGTCGACAGATACCCTTCTATCGCCGCCTTCGTTGCCGGAATTTGCCGAGGATCACTCACAACGGTCACCTGTGGATAGGCTCGCTGTCGGACGCCAGCGCTCGGGCTCTCGACAACGGAGTTATAAAAGGGGTCGATAGGGGCATAGACCCGCGGCTGGCGGGCGAAGTCGCTGATCGGGAGTTCGCCGCGAGTCCCACTGACGACGCCGGTGACGGTGACTTCGCGTTCCTCGCCATTGGGCATGACCATCGTCAGCGTCGACCCCGCAGTCAGGTTCTCCGAGAAGGCCTCGGCCATGCGTTCGTTGACGACGACCTCCTCCTCGCCGGATGTGAACGTTCGACCTGAAACGATGGAGTCGGGGGTGATACTGGCGGGGGTTGTTGCCGTTACCTGCTGTCTGGCGAGGGTCTGGTTGCCCTGTCTCACTGAGCCGACTTGGATGATCCCGCGTGGGAGCACCGCGTCGACGCCCTCGATTGCTCGGATTCGGTCGACGTCGGATTCGGTGAAGACGGGTTGGAAGGTTCGGTCGAAGCCCTCGTCGCCCTCCGGAGTACCGAAGATGTAAATATTTCCTGCGCTGCTGTCGCCGATGTCGCCGACGATCTCGGCCTGAACGCTGGCCCCGAAGGTGGCGAAGGTGATCACCGAGGCGATACCGATGACGACCCCGAGCACCGTCAGCGCCGACCGGAGTTTGTGGGCTCGAATCGAGCGAATGGCGATGCGGAGTGATTCGCGACTGTCCATCAGTCGACCGCCTCCGTGAGTTCCTCAATAGATCGAATATGGCCGTCTTCGACGTGGACGATTCGGTCGGCGCGTTCGGCGACGTGGCGTTCGTGGGTCACAACGAGAATGGTGTTGCCCGCCTCGTGGAGCTCATCGAAGATGTCGAGAATGTTTGCTCCGGTATCGGTGTCGACGTTCCCTGTCGGTTCGTCGGCGAGAATGAGTGCCGGGTCGGGTGCGAGTGCACGGGCGATGGCGACGCGCTGGCGCTGGCCGCCGCTGAGTTCCGAGGGGACGTGGTCGAGGCGGTCGCCGAGGCCGACGTCCGAGAGGAGGTCGCGGGCTCGCTGGCGGCGCTCCTCGCGGCTCCAGCCATCGAAGACCAGTGGAAGGGCAACGTTTTCGACTGCCGTAAGGCGTGGCATGAGATTGAACGTCTGGAAGACGAAGCCGATTTCGGTGCCTCGGATGGCGGCGCGTTCGGCCTCGCTTTCGGCCGACACCTCGTGGCCGTCGACCGTGACCCGACCGGCCGAGGGGGTGTCGAGGCCGCCAACGAGATTGAGCAAGGTGCTTTTGCCGGAGCCACTGGGTCCCATGATCGCGGTGTAGGAGCCGCGAGAGAGGCTGAGGCTCACGTTGTCCAGAGCGGTGACGGTGTTGCCGATTGTGTACTCCTTGGTGACGGTGTCGACGACGACGGTTGGATCGTCGGCTTCACTCCCCGGGACTCCTGAACTCTCACTCACAGGGCCTGCTTCGGGGGCCCAGCGTATGAACGTTCGCCGCCCCGCTGTGGCTTGAATCGTCTGTCAACGACTGATTCAGTATACTGAGAGAAATGTACTTACGCGGCAAACCCATATGTGCGATAATGAGACTATCCGGCTCAAATCGCGGCGCGGCAGTCCTCGCAGCAGTCGTTGCAATCGGGCTGGTGGTCGCTGGCGTGGCAGTCGGGGTTCCGGCAGCCGCGGAGCTCCAACAGCCCTCGGGCGATGAGATCATCGAGGATGTCGAACAGCGATACGACGAGGCCGAAACGGTGACCGGAACCGCAGAGATCACCGTGACCAACGACAGCGAGACGAAAGCGGCGACCGTCGACTTCGCAACCAAGGAGCCTGACAAGTTCAGAATCGCAGGCGAGACCGACGACGGCGAGAGCTTCGAGGCCGGCTCTAACGGCTCGGTCGGCTGGTTCGTCGGTGAGGACAACTCCTACGCCAGAGAGATCCCAGCCGAGGGAGACCACCACGAGTATCACGAGAACGGGGACCACCACGGGATGATGACTGATCCGGTGGGCGAGACCGTTGACGCGGAACTCGTCGACACCACCGAGATCGACGGCGAAGAGGCCTACGTCGTCGAACTGACGCCGACCGAGGAGGCAACCGAGGACCACCACAACATGGAGACGACGCTCTGGGTGTCGACCGAGGACTCGCGGGTGCTGCAGGTGACCGCCAGCGACGACTCAAAGGAAGTGACCGCAGAGATCACCGAAACTGAGTTCGACGTCAGCGTCCACGACAGCACCTTCGAGCCGCCCGAAGACCGGGTTTCGGTGACGTCCAGCGAAACCTACGAGAGCTTCGAGGATCTGGAGGCGTCGACCGACCTCCCAATCCCGAGTTACGATGACGGCGAGTTCGAGGAGGCCACCCACTTCACCAGCGCCGATGGTGAGGCCGTGATTCAGGAGTATGAGACCGACGACGGCGAGGTGCAGGTCATCACCGCGACCGGCGCGGAAGACCGTCTCAGCGAGGTTGACGACGGAGAGCGTGTGACCGTGGATGGCGAAGATGCGACCGCCGTCGACCGGGATGATCGGACGGTCGTGTTCTGGACTGACGAGGATGTGACGACCGGCGTTGTTGTGGATGGCAGTGTCGACGATGCTGTGGCGGTGGCCGAAGCGATTCGGTAGAGGCTTCCACCTCTGATTTCAACGTAGCTTAGAATCCAGTCGACACCACCCACACCGAGCCGCATCCAACAACACTTATGCCCGGGTATCGGTTTCCGCACTATATGAGCGAAATCGCTGTCATCCTTCCGGACGGCACGGAACTCAGCGTTCCGGAGGGCTCTACGTTGCAGGACGTCGCCTTTGAAATCGGACCGGGACTCGGCAAAGACACCGTCGCCGGCAAGATCGAAGGCGAGTTGGTCGACAAACTCACCCCCGTCTCGGATGGGGACCGCATCGAGATCGTCACCGACCAGAGCGACGAATACCGCGATGTACTCCGGCACTCGGCGGCCCACGTCTTCGCCCAAGCCCTGCTGCGACTCCACGACGACGCCCAACTTACCATCGGCCCGTGGACCGACGAGGGGTTCTACTACGACATCACGAGCGTCGACCTCGACGAGGACGACCTCCGAGAAATCGAAGACGAAATGCAGACCATCGTCGACGAGGACTACGACATCGAGCGCACCACCTACAGCCGCGACGAGGCGGTCGCCAAATACGAAGGTGAGAATTCCTACAAACTCGACATCCTCCAGCGCGAAGCCGCCGACGATGAGGAAATCTCCTTTTACGAGCAGGCCGAGTTCGAGGACCTCTGTAAAGGCCCGCACGTCGAGTCGACCGGTCAGATCGGCGCGTTCAAACTCCTCAACATATCCTCGTCGTACTGGCGCGGCGACGAGGAAAACGACACCCTGACGCGGGTCCACGGCACGGCCTTCGAGAAGGAGTCCCAACTCGAAGAGTTCCTCAACATGCGCGAGGAGGCCAAAGAGCGCGACCACCGCAAACTCGGCCAAGAACTCGATCTCTTTTCGATCCCCACCGTGACGGGGCCGGGCCTCCCGCTGTACCACCCCAACGGGAAGGCGATTCTCAACGAACTCGAAGAGTTCGGCAAGGCGATGAACAAGGAGTACGGCTACGACTACGTCGAGACGCCCCACCTCTTCCGCACCGAACTCTGGAAGAAATCGGGCCACTACGACAACTACGTCGACGACATGTTCCTCCTCGACGTCAACGACGAGGAGTACGGCCTCAAGCCGATGAACTGCCCCGGCCACGCGACCATTTTCAATCAGTCGTCGTGGAGCTACCGCGACTTCCCCGTCCGCTACGCCGAGAACGGCAAAGTCTACAGAAAAGAACAGCGCGGCGAACTCTCCGGCCTCTCGCGTGTGTGGGCGTTCACGATTGACGACGGCCACATCTTCGCCCGCCCAGAACAGATCCAATCGGAGGTCAACGACATCATGGAGATGATCAACGAGGTACTGGAAACGTTCGACCTCGACTACGAAGTCGCCCTCGCCACCCGCCCCGAGAAATCGGTTGGCAGCGACGAAATCTGGGAGCAAGCCGAGGAGCAACTCGAAACCGTCCTCGAAAACTCCAAGATGGACTACGACCTCGAAGCCGGCGACGGTGCGTTCTACGGCCCGAAAATCGACTTCGCGTTCACTGACGCGCTGGGCCGCAAATGGGACGGCCCGACGGTCCAACTCGACTTCAACATGCCCGAGCGGTTCGACCTCACCTACACCGGCGCGGACAACGAGGACCATCGGCCAGTAATGATCCACCGCGCGCTCTACGGCAGCTTCGAGCGCTTCTTCATGGTGCTCATCGAGCACTTCAACGGCAAGTTCCCACTCTGGCTCGCGCCCGAACAGGTCCGCATCCTGCCGATCAGCGACGACGAACTGGGGTATGCCCACCGGCTCAAAAACGACCTCGAAGACGAGGATTTCCGCGTCGACATCGAGGATCGATCCTGGACCCTCGGCCGCAAGATTCGGGAGGCCCAGACCGACCGCGTCCCCTACATGCTGATCGTCGGTGACGACGAGGTCGAGGCTGGCACCGTCTCGGTTCGGGACCGCAAAGAGCGCGAACAGCAGGACGTCGACCCCGAGGAGTTCCTCGACCAGTTGGTCGACGAACGCGACGAAAAGCTCGAAGAGCCGTCGTTCCTTGACTAATCCGATCTGCTGACACTCTGGTTTTCAGACGGCTGTGAGCGATTTTGTACGGTGGTCCCAAACAGCCGCGTATGCAGGGGCTTCGCTGGATCCAACTGAGCGACGACGAGCGTGACGAGTTGCTCGGGGACGGCGGCACCGGAGTACTGTCGTTCGCCACCGAGGGCGACGAGCCACCGGTTTCGATCCCCGTCTCCTACGGCTACTTCGCCGACGCCGACAGCATCTACTTTCGGCTCTCGGTGCCCGAAAATAGTCGAAAAACCAGCCTCGTCGACAACCCCGTCTCGTTTGTCGTCCACCGCGAAACCGAGGCGGGCTGGCGGAGCGTCGTCGCGACTGGACAACTGGAACGGGTCACCGATGCCCCCTACGAATCAACGGCCCTCCAGGGCCTGTGGGCCGTCGACATTCCGACCGTCGACGTCTTCGAGCGCCCGCCCTCGGAGATCCCCTTCCAGACGTTTCGGCTGATTCCCGATGCCGTCTCGGGTCGGAAGGAAGTCGACACCGAGTAATCCATAGCAACGCCTATCTGTCAGCCACCCGAACGCTGAGCCATGGTAGTCGGGACCCGCGCACGCGTCTCGTTGGGGCTCCGGATGGTGGCCGCACTCGGAGCTATCGCAGTCGTCTCGGTGTCGATCATCCTCGTGGCCGCCGGGGTCGCCGGCGGGATGATCGTCGGTGGTGTCATTGTGGCCGCCTATTTCGTCTCGCTGTCTGCCCTCCCCGTCAGCAACACCGCAGTCAGCGGGTTTGTGGGCCAGTTCTCGATGTCGACACTGCTGGGAGGGGCCGTCCTGATCGGGTTGGCACTGCTCCCGACGCTCTATCTCACGCCGGTTAGAGCCGAGATTCAGGAATTTAAGACCGAACTCGGCACGACCGGCCAACTGGCGGTCGACCGGCATCCCAAAATCGCCTCGATAGCCCGCAGGCTGGCCCAACAGGCCGGGATTCCGGAACCGACAGTTCGGATCGTCACCCGCATGCGACCCGAATCCTACGCCCTCGGCGGCCGATCCGACGGCACAATCGTCATCACACGCGGGTTAGTCCGTGAGCTCACCGACGACGAGATCGAGGCCGTGTTGGCCCACGAGATCAGCCATCTGGCCAACGGCGACGGTCGACTAATGGGCCTCCTGCTCGTCCCACTCCTGCTCGCCGAACACGTCGGCAGCGACGAGCGACCGAAGTTCCAGGCGATCCATACCTACGGGACGGTCATCTTCGTCTATCTCGGACAACTCCTCACGTGGGTCGTCGTCACGGCCGTGACAACCGTTCAGTTGTGGTGTTGTCTCCTCGGAGTAGCCCTATTTTCCCGTGGCCGCGAACTCGCAGCCGACAGGGGAGCCGCCGAACTCACTGGCTCGCCGAGTAGCCTCGCCAGCGCACTCGAAACGCTCGATGGAGGGCGTGGTCGACCAACCGAAGACCTCCGAGAGTTCAAGCGCTCTGCGGGTGCGCTCGATATATTGCCACCGAGAGACGACTCGGAACTCAGCAGTCCGTTCAGAACCCATCCGACAACCGAAACTCGTGTCGACCGCCTCAGGTCGATGGCCTCACAAAACGAAACCTGAGAAACCACTGACACGGTGTTTTTTGCCCGTTGCCTCCCTCCTCCCGCTATGCGCGCCGTTCGCTTTCACGACCACGGTGGGACCGAAAAGCTCCAAGTAGACGAGATCGACCGCCACAAGCCGGGCGACGACGAGGTGCTGGTCGAAGTCCACGGCGCGGGTGTCAACCCCGTCGACACCTACTTCCGGGAAGGATCCTACGAACCGTTCACACTGCCGATGATCCCCGGCATTGACGTCGCGGGCGAAGTCGTCGGGGTCGGCGAGAACGTCGAGGGGTTCAGCGAGGGCGACCCAGTCTACGGCACCGGCATTGGGAGCCAGCATTACGGCGGCTACGCCGAGTACGCCGCCGTGCCGACTGATCGACTCGTCGCGCTGCCGGAGGGCGTCGACACGGTCGCCGCAGGTGGGGCAGGCGTCGCCGCACTGACTGCGTGGCGAGCGCTGGTCGACCACGCCGAGCTACAGGTTGGCGACCGGTGTCTAATCCACGGCGGTTCCGGCGGCGTCGGCCACGCCGCAGTCCAGATCGCCGCGGCTGCCGGCGCACAGGTGATCACGACCGCCAGCCCACAGTACCACGACCAACTCCGTGAACTGGGCGCGGATGTTGTCCTCGACTACAGTCGGGATGATCTCGCGGAGGCGGTCGTCGAGGCCGCCGATAACGTGTCCGGGCAGACCGAGGGTGTCGACGTGATCCTCGACCACCGGATGCACGAGTATCTCCAGTTCGACGCCACTGTTGGGGCCACTGGCTGTCGCGTGGTCGGAATCGGCGAAAAAGACCAAAACGTCGGCTTCAGCCAGTCGTCGGCCGCCCGTGGAAAAGATCTTAATCTGACGCTGATGAGCATGTTCAACACGCCGGATTTCCGCCCCGGGCTCTCGAAACTGGCATCACTGATGGAGTCAGGCGAGCTTGAGATAACAGTAGCCGAGACCTACGATCTCGACGAGGCAGGCGAGGCCCAGCGGGCAGTACTCGAAGACAGCTTCCTCGGAAAACTCGTTATTACGCCCTAACTGGACGACTGCATCGGGTCGTCCCACTGATTTATGAACCGGGCCGTCGACTCCCTTCATATGACAGTCGACTTTGATTTCACAGACCACGTAGCCGTCGTCACTGGGAGCTGTGGTGCACTCGGAAGCGCCGTCGTCGAAGCGTTCGTCGACTCCGGAGCCACCGTCGCCGCCTGCGATATCGTCGACATCAACAGCGAGGATTCACTCCTCGAACCGCAGGAGGGCGTCAGCTTTTATCAGGCCGACTTCACCGACGAAGACGCAGTCGAAGCGACGATGGAACAGGTCGTCGACGACCACGACCGGATCGACTTTCTCTTAAATATCGCGGGCACGTGGCGCGGCGGCGATCCAATCGAAGACACCGACGTGAGTCAGTTCGATATGCTGTTCGACGTCAACCTCAAAACGATGTTTCTGGCCTCCAAACACGCGCTGCCCGAACTACAGGAAACGGAGGGCTCGATTGTCAGCGTCTCGGCACGCTCCGGACTCGAAGGCGGCGAGGGTGACGGCATCTATCGGTCGACCAAGGCCAGCGTGAAAATCATGACCGAGACAATCGCCGAGGAGAATCTGGGCACAGTACGAGCCAACTGCGTCATGCCGAGCGTGCTGGATACACCGATGAATCGCGAGATGATGACGCCGAGCGAGGAGTGGGTCGACCCGTCGCAGGTCGCCCGCGTCATGCAGTTCCTCTGTTCGGATGCCGCCGAAGTTACAAGCGGCGCGGCGGTCCCCGTCTACGGCGAGGCGTGAAAATCGGCTCCGAACGACGGCGTTAGAAGAACGTCGACTGGATGAACTCGTAGTACTCAACGACCGCAAGCCCGAGCGTCACGAGCAGGACCGGCGGCACGACGAACCGAACCGTGTTCAGCCACACCGACCCGAAGCGACCGGAACTCCGGCCCTTGTCGAGTTCCTCGCGGGACTCGGCCGCGTAGACCCAGCCGACGAACAGCGAGAGCAACAGCCCACCGAGGATCAGGAGGATATTGTTGGCGAACTTGTCGTAAGTGTCGAGATACGTTAGGTCGAGCGCGGTCGGGATTCCGAGCGCGAAAATGATCACGGCGAGCCCGATGGATGCGGGCACGCGGTCGACATCGAACGTATCGATAATAAAGGAGACGACGACCTCGAAGATGCTGAACGCACTCGAAAGCGCTGCCAGCAGCAACATGAAGAAGAACACACCGCCGATTAGCTCACCGGCAGGGAGTTGGCTGAACGCGCCCGCGAGGCTGATAAAGATCGCCCCGGCCCCACCTTCGCCCGGCGTCACACCCTGCGTGAAGAGGAACGGGAAGACGACCAGCCCAGCGAGGATCGCAATTCCCGTATCGATAACGACAATGAATCCAGTATCACGCAGCAAGTTGCGGTCCTCGTCGAGATAGGAGGAGTAGGTGATCATCACACCCATCCCGAGCGAGAGGGTGAAAAACGCCTGTCCGGCCGCTGCCGGAAGCACCGAGAGAGCGTCACCAAGCAGCGTCGACATATCCGGATACAGGTAGTACTGGTAGGCCGCACTTGCCCCACTAAGCGTCGAACCGTAGATCGCCAGTCCAACGAGGAGGACGATAACGCTCGGAACCATCACCGTGGCGGCTTTTTCGATCCCGTTGCGGACGCCGAGGGCGACGATCCCAGCGACGACAGTCATAAACACCGCATGGAACAGCACGGTTGTCGGCCCCGAGGCGGTACTCAGGAAGAACGCCTCGGCCTCAGCACCGTAGCCGCCGGTGAAACTCGCAAGCAGATACTGGATAACCCAGCCACCAACGACGCTGTAGTACGACAGAATGATGAAGCCGGCAAGCGCGCCGACCGCACCGGCGAACTTCCAGTTGGCGTGACCCAGCTGGTCGAAGGCCCCAATCGGATTCCGTTTCGACCGTCGACCGATAACAAACTCGACAAGTAGTATCGGGATCCCCACAGCCACGACAAGCAACAGATAGACGACGAGGAACGCTGCCCCGCCGGATTCACCTGTCAGAAACGGGAAACGCCAAATGTTCCCAAGCCCGACTGCGCTGCCGGTTGCCGCGAGAATGAACCCGATGCGTGTAGCCCACGTTTCACGGACACTCATACAAACAGGCAGTTTTACCGTTATATAAACGTGTTTAATACCGGAGATACATTTCTTAAATGCGTAATTATCACTATTACAAATTGTCTCCGATCTCGGGTATTGTATCTATTATATCACGAAAATCAGTAACGTTTACATATATCACAGCTTATCATACTGATAAGCAATGGGTCGTTCTCTTGATGAGTTTTTGGTCTTACACGTCGACGACGACCCGCAGTTATTATCGCTTTCCGAACAGTTCCTCACGCAGGAAGACGAGCGATTAGTTGTCGAGACGGTGACCGATCCGGCGGCTGCCGCCGAGCGGATCGAGACCACTAGGTACGACGCAGTTATTTCGGACTATCAGATGCCGGGGATGACGGGGTTGGAACTCCTCGAACGGATCCGCGATGAGCAGGGTCGAGAGCTCCCATTTATCATATTTACCGGGGAAGGCAGAGAGGAGGTCGCAAGCGAGGCGCTGAATCTGGGTGCAGATCGCTATCTCCAGAAAGGAGGCGATCCCACCGCCCAGTATACCGTGTTGGCCGACGCAATCGTCCAAGAGATCGAACACGCCAACGCCAAAACCAGCCTTCAGGAGAACAGAGAGAAGTATGCCGGCGTCTACGAGAACGCGCCGCTGGCGTTCGTGATCTGGAATCAGGACGGACAGGTCGTCGACTGGAACGAGCGGGCCGAAGGGCTGTTCGGCTGGTCGGGCCGAGAGGCACGCGGCACACAGCTCGAAGAACTCGTGATCCCACCCAGAGAGGCCGAAACCCTCGACTCGCTGTCCCGACCGCTGTTTTCGGACGGCGTGTCGACCGAGCAGGTCGTCGAAAACGTCACCAAAGGCGGCCAGCGGGTCGTCTGTCACTGGTACAATACGCCGCTTCAGAACACCGACAGCGGCGTCACCGAAGTGATGTCGATGATCCTCGATATCACCGCCTCCCGCGACCGGAAGGCCAAACTCCAGGAGTACGCCACCGCAGTCGAGGCTTCCGACGACTCGATTTACATGCTCAACACTGACGGCGAGTACGTGTTCGCCAACACGGAACATCTCACCAGACTGGCTGCCGATGGGAAGATCGACCGCGCCGCCGAGGCCGAAATCGCTGGCCGAAAGTACGTCGACGTGCACGCCGAACCCGACGCCGGTCGCATCATCAGTATTCTGCAGGAAGTCTCCAACAGTGGCGACCCGAAAACCGAGGAGTACGCCTTCGAGACCGAAGACAGGTGGTCCTATCGAACCTACAGCCCAGTCACCGATCCCGAAACCGGCGACAGCATCGGTGTGGTCGTCATCTCGAAGGAGATCACCCGACGCAAGCGGATGGAAGAACGCGAAACGTTCCTCCACTCGCTGTTGCGCCACGACGTCAAAAACAAGATCCACACCGCCGATGGCTACCTCCAGTTGATCACCGACGAGGACTGTTCGGCGGAGGCATTCGGCTACCTCTCGACGGCGACACGGGTGTTGGCAGATGGAATGGAGTTGATCGAAGAACTCAGCATGCTGAGCAAACTGACCACCGAAGAACCCGAGCCGTGGGATCTCGATGACGTGCTCTCGACGGTCGTTGACAGCTACGGGCCACAGGCCGACACGGAGGGCGTCGACCTCACCTACGAGAGCTATGAGGGGTCGGTCCTCGGTGGCCCACTGCTCGAAGCGCTGTTCGGCAACCTCGTCGACAACGCACTCACACATTCGAATGCCGACCGGATCGAGATCAGCTGTCGACAGGAGGCCGATGCCTACGTCGTCACGGTTGTCGACAACGGTGACGGCGTTCCGACTGAGACGGTCGACACGCTGCTCGAACAGGGAGTTTCAAAAGGCGACTCCGCCGGGACCGGACTCGGGCTGTATCTCGTCAGCGAGATCGCCGAAAGCTACGGTGGGCAGATCTCGCTGGCCGAATCCGATACCGGCGGGCTGTGTGTGACGGTGCGTCTGACGGCGGCCTGAGATGGCTCATTCCTGACTTGTTGACGGGTCAACAATCACCGAACCGAATCAGTAGGCGTCCCAACCGGTCAGTCTGTCGTTGCGGAACCCTTTTGATGCCGCTGGTAGTCGTTTAGAACCAATGATTGGTGGTGGTCCGCAATGACGATGGACGACCGGATCGAAGAGCTTCGCGCAAAGCGAGAGGCTGCCGCAAAAGGTGGCGGCGAAGACCGTATCGCCAAACAACACGACAAGGGGAAGATGACCGCCCGCGAGCGGATCGACTACTTCCTCGACGAGGGCACCTTCCACGAGTTCGACCAGTTCCGGACCCACCGGAACCATACGTTCGGGATGGAAGAACAACAGATCGCGACCGATGGCGTCGTTACCGGCTACGGCGAAGTCAACGGGCGCACTGTGTTCGTGTTTGCCCACGATTTTACCGTCTTCGGCGGCTCGCTGGGCGAGGTCTTTGCAGAAAAGATCTGTAAGGTCATGGATCGGGCTATGGAGGTCGGCGCACCGCTTATCGGGCTCAACGATTCGGCTGGTGCACGCATTCAGGAGGGCGTTGGCTCGCTGGCTGGCTTCGGCGAAATCTTCCAGCGAAACACCGACGCCAGCGGCGTCATCCCACAGATCTCGGGGATTATGGGCCCCTGTGCAGGCGGTGCCGTTTACTCGCCGGCGATCACTGACTTCGTGTTCATGGTCAAAGACACGAGCCACATGTTCATCACCGGGCCGGACGTCGTCGAGACCGTCACCGGCGAACAGGTGAGTTTCGACGAACTCGGCGGGGCAGTAACCCACGCCTCCACGTCGGGGGCGGCCCATTTCGCGGTCGACGACGAGAAGGAAGCCCTCGATGAGATCGCTCTCCTCCTTTCGTATCTCCCACAGAACAACGTCGAGGACCCACCGCGAGTCGACCCATGGGACGACCCCGACCGCCGAACCGACGAACTGGCGAACATCGTTCCCAAGGCCCCCAGAAAGCCCTACGACGCGATCAAGGTAATCGACGAACTCGTCGACGAAGGCTCGTTTTTCGAGGTCCACGAGAGCTTTGCGAAAAATATCGTCGTCGGATTTGGGCGGCTTGACGGCCACTCGGTCGGCATCGTCGCCAACCAACCCCGCGTGAATGCTGGCACGCTCGATATCGAAGCCTCGGAGAAAGGTGCACGGTTCGTCCGGTTCTGTGATGCCTTTAATATTCCAATCCTCACCCTCGAAGACGTCCCCGGCTTCATGCCCGGCACCGATCAGGAACACGGCGGGATCATTCGCCACGGCGCGAAACTGCTGTATGCCTACTCCGAGGCAACGGTTCCACTGCTGACCGTTATCACGCGCAAAGCCTACGGTGGGGCCTACTGTGTGATGGCCTCGAAACACATCGGCGGCGACGTGAACTATGCGTGGCCGACCGCCGAAATCGCAGTGATGGGGCCAAAAGGTGCGGTCAACATTCTCTACCGGCGGGAGTTGGAGGAGGCCGACGATCCCGAGGCTCGCAGACAGGAGCTGATCGACGAGTACCGCGAGGAGTTCGCCAATCCGTACACCGCGGCCGACCGAGGATTTATTGACGATGTCATCGAACCCGGAGAGACACGCCAGCGGCTGATCGACGACCTCGATATGCTGCTGTCGAAGCGCGAGGAGAAACCCTCGAAGAAACACGGCAACATCCCGATCTAACGATGGCCACCGATTCCGCGTTCGTCGACGAGCCAGCCGATGCCGACAGCGAGGCGGCCGTCGAGGAGACCGTGAGAGTCTCACCGGCCGACATTGAGGGGCTGGCCAACGCCGACGACAGCGAGGCTGCGGCCATCGCGGTCGCCATTGCGGCCCACCTGCGAGATCAACAGGTAGCCGCCGCGGCCGCGGCAGCAACCGCCGAAGACGACGACGGCGAGAGTCGACGGAGTTGGGCGTTTGCCGGTCGACTCGAAGCCATCGGCGAGTCGGCCAACCGACCGCCGAGCAACACGCCGAAAGACGGCTGGACCGCGGCGAGTCGCGCCGACCGCTTTTAAATACTGTTTACGGTAGTTTCAGGTAGTGGTGACCCTGTTGCTGGGCGCGGACGACTTCGGCGATGCCGGATTGGACCACCGTCGCTCCCTCGGCAATCTCCTCGGGGTCGTAATCGAACCGGGTCAGCGAGTTCGAACAGACGCTGATTGTGACGCCTGCCTCCGCCATTTTCGTGATCTTGAACGCATCCGGCGAGCCAGCCAACAGGAACCGAACGGCGGGGCCGTTGACGACAACCGACATCTCCTCGGGCGGCGTCGACACCGAGCGATCCCTGACGAGGTTCTGGAGGTTTCGGAGGGCCATCTCCCAGCCGCTGGCCTCGTCGGTCGTGATATGGACGACGGTCTCCTGTCGGCCGGTCATTGCTGGGTGGCTGCGGTCGTGTCGTAGTTGTTCTTGAGATACGACGAGATGTCGCCGCTGTCTGCGACCCAGCCGTTGGGATGATCGTTGTCAACCAACACCGGAACACCACGCTGGCCGGTCAGTGAGTCGAGTTCCTCGCGGTCGGCTCTCGCCTCGGGAACGATGACCTCCTCATACTCGATTGACAACACGTCAAGCACGCGGCGGACACGTTTCGAGTACGGACAATCCGGGCGGTCGTACAGTGTGAGGGTTGGCATACACGAGTGGGTTATTGTCCTCCAATATATTCTGTTTTCAATATGTGTCCGAATAGAATGGGAATTCGTTCTAGATTTCGCCCCATCGCTTTCGAACAGTCGACGAAGAACCACCGTAGAGTATCAGGGCTGATAATCCACCCGGACGTTATATGATGCTCCCTCCCCGAGGAAGCGTATGTCACTGAACGACGGGGCGACTGAGGATTCGAGTGAGGTAGCCGACTCACTCGATTCGCTGTACGAGACCTCGGCGCAGATCGCCGACGGGATCGATACGATTGCCGACCGGGCACACGAGCAGTCAAACGGGATGCGCGAGGTGTCGGCGGAGGTCGCCGATCTCAGCGCCGCCGTCGAGGAGATCGCCTCCTCCTCCGAGGAGGTCGCTATCGCCGCCGAGCAGGCCGACGACCGCGCCCGCGAGGGCGAAGACGCCACCGAAGCCGTGGTCGAGGCGATGGAGGAGATCCAGTCCTCAACCGAGGAAGCCATGCAGGAACTCCGAACCATCCGCCAAGGCGTCGAGGAGATCACCGAACTGGCCGACGTGATCGACGAAATCGCCGACCAGACCAACCTGCTGGCGCTCAACGCCTCAATCGAGGCCGCCAGAGTCGGCGAGGCGGGCGCCGGGTTCGCGGTCGTCGCCGACGAGATCAAATCGCTGGCCCAAGAGTCCCGCGATCAGGCGACCGATATCGACAGCACGGTCGAACGCATCACCAGCGACGCCGAACAGGCTGTCGAGAGCCTCGAAACCAGCGTCGACGAGGTCGAAACCGGGATGGAGCGGGCCAACACCGCCAAATCGAGTCTCGACGAGATCACCGACGCCGTGGGTGAGGTCACCGCAGGCGTCGACGAGGTCGCTGCCGCCACCGACGAGCAGGCCAAAAGCGCGACGACGGTCGCCTCGATGGTCGACCAGACCGCAACCAATGCCGACGAGATCGACACCGCGGCCAGCGAAATCACGGATTCGGTGAGTTCGCAGGTCCAACGAATCGAAGCACTCCGCAATCAGGTCGACTGATTTTAAAACCGGTACTCGTCGTCAGCCCCATCGTCGACCGGTGGCTGTTGGAGTGATACCGACCGCGTCACGATTGCCGGGGCGATGACGGCGACGCCGACGAACGCGCCGAACTGGATCGGCAGCGCGATTTCTGTGAGCGCGCCCAAAAAGAAATAGAGCGTCGCTCCGGCGACGATTGCGGTCCACTGTATCTGCTTGCCTGTGAGGTTCATATCAGGGACATTGAGTCGGTGTATCTGACTGTTCCGATTTGCGGGACGGTTGACAGCAGTCGGGCCAGTAGCTATCAGTATCCGTGACTAACTGGCCGGTTTCCGACAGGGTCGACCGATAGAATGAGGTGGCCGATGAGCAAATAGACGGACAAGATGTTCAGCAAGGTTCTGGTCGCCAACCGCGGTGAGATCGCGGTTCGCGTGATGCGCGCCTGCGAGGAACTCGGAGTACGGACGGTGGCCGTCTACAGCGAGGCCGACAAGCACGGTGGCCACGTCCGGTATGCCGACGAGGCCTACAACATCGGTCCCGCACGCGCCGCCGACTCCTATCTCGATCACGAGGCCGTACTCGACGCCGCCGAAAAGGCCGGGGCAGACGCCATTCACCCCGGCTACGGCTTTCTGGCCGAAAACGCCGAGTTCGCGGCCAAAGTCGACGACCGCGGCTTCACGTGGATCGGCCCGGATGCCCAAGCGATGGAATCGCTCGGCGAGAAAACCAAGGCTCGCTCGCTCATGCAAGAGGCAGATGTGCCGGTGGTCCCCGGCACGACCGAGCCAGTCACCTCCGTCGACGAAATCACCGATGTCGCCGAAGAGTACGGCTACCCCGTTGCGATCAAAGCGGAGGGTGGCGGCGGCGGCCGCGGCCTGAAGGTCGTCCACAGCGAGGATGAGGTCGAAGAACAGTTCGAAACCGCCCAACGCGAGGGCGAGGCCTACTTCGATAACGATTCGGTCTACGTCGAGAAGTATCTCGAAGCCCCCCACCACATCGAGGTCCAAATTATCGCCGACCACCACGGCAACGTCCGGCATCTCGGCGAGCGGGACTGCTCGCTCCAGCGCCGCCACCAGAAAGTGATCGAAGAGGCACCCTCATCGATCCTCACCGACGACCTCCGCGAGCAGATCGGCGAGGCCGCCAAACGGGGCGTCGACGCCGCCAACTACACCAACGCCGGTACGGTGGAGTTCCTCGTCGAAGACGGCGAGTTCTTTTTCATGGAGGTCAACACCCGGATTCAGGTCGAACACACCGTCACCGAACAGATCACGGGAATCGACATCGTCAAATGGCAGCTCCGGATCGCCGCCGACGAGGAGTTGGCGTTTGAACAGGCGGATGTCGACATCGAGGGCCACGCTATGGAGTTCCGGATCAACGCCGAAAACCCAGCCAAGAACTTCGAGCCCGCATCCGGCACGCTCGAAACCTACGATCCGGCAGGCGGCATCGGGGTCCGGATCGATGACGCGATTCGGCAGGGCGACGAGATCGGCGGCGACTACGATTCGATGATCGCCAAACTCATCATTTCGGCGGGTGACCGAGAGGAGTGTCTCACCCGCTCCGAGCGGGCCCTCTCGGAGTTCGAGATCGAGGGGTTCCACACGATCATCCCGTTCCACCGACTCATGCTGACCGACGAGGCCTTTTCGAACGGCGAGCACACCACGAACTATCTCGACGAGGTCCTCGACCACAGCCGAATCGAGGAGGCGGTCTCCCAGTGGGGGCCGATGAACGATGGGAGCGAAACCGGCGAGGAAGACGAGGAGCCGACCGAGCGCGACTTCACCGTCGAGGTCAACGGCAAGCGATTCGAAGTCTCGCTCGAAGAGCAGGGCGCGCCACCGATCACTGTCGAGTCGGGCAACCCCGGCGGGAACAGTGGGATGGCCCGACCGCCGCAGGCCCAAACCGAGGACGAAGAGGAGAGTGTCAGTGTCGAGGGTGGCGACACAGTCACCGCCGAGATGCAGGGAACGATCCTCTCGGTCGACGTCGAAGAGGGCGACGAGGTCTCCCCTGACGACGTGGTCTGCGTTTTGGAGGCGATGAAGATGGAAAACGACGTGGTCACCGAACGTGGCGGCACTGTGACTCAGATTATGGTTGGCGAAGGAGATAGTGTCGACATGGGCGACGTACTCGTCGTCCTCGAATAGTCAGTTCCGACTCGCAGCAACTGTTTTTCAGGCTGGCCGCAAAATCTCTGCTATGGCCACGATCAAGGACAGCGTCCACGACCACATCGAGATCGAGGGCGTCGCCGAGGCCCTCTTGGACACCCCGACGGTCCAGCGGCTCCGCCACATCAAACAGTTAGGGACCGTCCAACTCGTCTATCCCTCGGCCAACCACACGCGGTTCGAACACAGTCTCGGCGTCTACCATCTCGCCAACCGCGCACTGGGCGAGATCGGCATCGAAGGTCGACAGGCCGAGCGCGTCCGGGCGGCGGCGCTGCTCCACGACGTCGGCCACGGTCCGTTCAGCCACAACATTGAGGAACTCACCCACCGATACACGGGCAAATACCACGACGACGTCGACGAACTCCTCGCAGAGGGGGAGGTCGGTGGCATCCTCCGAGACCACGATCTCGACCCCGCGCATATCGCGGGCCTCGTGGCCGGAGATGGGCAGTTCGGCCAGCTCGTTTCGGGCGAACTCGATGTCGACCGCATGGACTACCTCGTGCGGGACGCCCACCACACCGGCGTCCCCTACGGGACTATCGACACCGAGCGACTGATTCGAGCGTTGACGTTCGTCGACGGCGAACTCGTCTTGGACGAAGGGAACGTCCAAACTGCCGAGAGTCTGCTGCTGGCTCGCGCCCTGATGAATCCGACCGTCTACATGCACCCGGTCGCCCGGATCAGCAAGGCCATGCTGCGGCGGGCGAGCGAACGGCTCCTCAACGAAACCGCAATTGACGCCCACCAACTCCGACGGATGGACGACCACGATCTGCTGGTTGCGCTGCGAAACACGCCCGAAACCCAAAGCTTCGCCGACCGATACAGTAGCCGACGCCTACTTAAAAAGGCCATCTGGGCCGAGCTACAGCATGTGCCGGACTCGCTGCTGGAGGCCGACCACGAGGAGATTCGGGACCTAGAGTCGACCATCGCCAACCGGGCGGATATTCCAGCCACCGACGTAATTGTCGAAGTGCCGGACGAGCCGACGATGCGGGAGTCGACGAGTCGCGTGATCGTCGGCGGCGAGATCAGAAATCTCGGCGATCAGTCGCCGTTAGTCAGTGCCTTACGGACCGCCCAGCAGGGACAGTGGCGGCTCGGCGTCTACACCCGACGGGAGGCAACTGATCGGGTGGGTCGACTGGCGGCCGAAGAACTCGGCCTCGAACTCCCGGATGGACTCATTCGGGAGACGCGTCGCGGACTGCACGCAACACTTGATGACTTTGAGTAGAGACTCGTGACGGTTCGGGGCTTTCAAGCCGCCCCACTCGAAGCCACCAGTATGAACGTGGAAGGGACCATTCTTGTGGGTCCGGAGTTCGAGCCACGCGAGGGGCGCGTGGTGGTCGACGACGGCGAGATTCAGGCCATCGAGGAGACAGACACCGACTCGACCGACATTATCGTGCCGGCGTTCGTCAACGCCCACACCCATATCGGCGACTCGATTGCCAAGGAGGCTGGCGGCGGGCTCTCGTTGGACGACTTGGTCGCGCCGCCGGACGGACTCAAACACCAACTGCTCCGAGAGACCGACCGCGAGACGACGGTCGACGCGATGGCGCGGTCACTGAAACTGATGGAGGAGACGGGGACAGCCGCCTTCATCGAGTTCCGCGAGGGCGGCGTCGACGGTGTCGCTATGCTCCGCGACGCACTGGCGGGTCGACGGATCGACCCCGTGATTCTCGGTCGGGAAACAGCGGCTGCAATGGAGGCAGGCGACGGCTTTGGAGCCTCCGGCCCACGGGACAACGACTTTGATCAGCTCCGCGACGCGACCCGACAGGCCGGGAAACTGTTTGGAATTCACGCGGGCGAGCGAGACCCCGATGACATTCATCCCGCCTTAGATCTCGATCCCGATTTTCTGGTGCACTTGGTCCATGCCGAGGAGCCCCATCTCGACCGGATCGAGGACGGCGAGATTCCGGCGGTCGTCTGTCCACGGTCGAACCTCGTGACGAACGTCGGTGTGCCGCCGGTTCGCCAACTGACCGAGCGGACCACCGTCGCACTCGGCACCGACAACGTCATGATGAACAGCCCGTCGATGTTCCGCGAGATGGAGTTCCTCTCGAAACTCACGGATCTCTCAACAGAAACGATTTTGCGGATGGCAACCCTAAACGGCGCGAAAATCGCCGGGCTGAACTGCGGAGTCATTGAGGAGGGCCGGGACGCCAAACTGCTCGTTCTCGATGGCGACTCCGACAACCTCTGTTATGCCAAAGACATCGTCCGGGCAGTCGTCCGACGCGCGGGGCAGGCTGATATCAAGCGCGTTCACCTCTGAAAAACCGACAGCACACAGATAGTCGACGAACGCAGACTGTCACCAAAAATGTCAGAATTGTTTTATGAGTTGGTTCTTTACCATATAGTATGGCTCAGCGGACAACAGCCGACGAGCAACGCTCCCGAGAAGAGGTCGAAGACTACCTGCAAACGCTTGCAGACGCCTTCGGCAACGGCGAGGAGTCGATCAGTATTCCGGTCGGCAACAAGACCGTCGACCTCTCACCGCCGGAGGATGCGGTTGGGCTGTCGGTCGACGTCGTCGAGCGATCATCGCGACTACGCGGGGACTACGAGAAGATCGAACTCGAACTGGCCTGGAAGCGGTAGCTCCCGATTCGGGCGAAAAAGACCGTTTCGAGGCTCCAGACGGGCAGTTGCGTATGGCTGATAATGAATGATGAAGTCGTTTACGGTGGCTTTAAGAATATCGGGCGCGACGGTTCAGTTGCAATGGCGCAAGGAACCGTTGATTTCTTCAACGACACAGGCGGCTACGGATTTATCGAAACTGACGATGCTGACGACGACGTCTTCTTCCACATGGAAGACGTTGGCGGCCCGGACCTCGAGGAAGGTCAGGACGTCGAGTTCGACATTGAGCAGTCCCCGAAGGGTCCACGAGCGGCCAACGTCACCCGCCTTTAAGGCTGGGTCGACCACTGTGCGATAACGACGCGTCGCGGTATCGACGCAATCCGTTCTGCGGATTTTTCCGATTGTGAGCGGTGCTACTGCATCGACCACGATCTCCCCGTCGACAGCGATGCTACTGCATCGACAGCGATGCCGCCGCATCGACAGAGCAGCAACAGTACCGACGAAACCGACTGTCGCTGTCGACGACGGCTCATATCAGCTGAATTAGAATAATAGGGCCAGCCGACCAACAAGTGGTATCATGCTCTCAGTGATGGAACTGGGAGCACTGCCCTCCAATGATTGAGACACTGCTGCAAAATCGGGTATCTGACCAATGATCCGCGTGTTCGACGTCCTGCTTCGCATCGTCGCTCGGATGATGCTGTTCTACCTCGTCATCATCGGCCTCGTTGCGACCGGCGGCTTTGCCGGGTACGGGCCGTTAGCAGAGGATTTATCGGACGAAGAGGTACCGTTTCTGACGCCCTCTATCGAGGCGATCAGTAATCTCGGCTCGGAGAGCCCGGTCGACCTCGACAACCAAACGGTCACACAGAACGCGACAGTAGCCGACGAGCAGGCGGTCGAACGACTGATACACCAGAAAGTCAACGACGAACGCACTGCCGAGGGGCTTGACCCCCTAGAGGCTGACGCCGACCTCCGGCGCGTTGCTCGCAACCACAGCGCAGATATGATCGCCGACGGCTACGTGGGCCACGAGAGTCCCGACGGCATAACCCCCAAAGATCGACTCTCGGCGGCGGGTTGTTCGGCTGGCGGCGAAAACGTTGCTCAGTCGTGGATCGATAGACCGGTCTCAGTCGACGGCCAGCGGATCGTCGCCGAAAACGAATCGGAGCTGGCAACCCATTTAGTCAACCAGTGGATGGCGTCGCCGGGCCACCGCGAGAACATCCTCCGAGAGTCGTTTGCCGAAGGCGGTGTCGGCGTGCTGATCACTGACGACAACAAAGTATATGCGACCCACAACTTCTGTGCAGGATCGGGGGGCGGCCTCTTTTAAGTATGTTGTCCGGTACAATGAAATCCACCACGCACAAAGGACGTTTATGAGCGCGGATCAGACACAGCGGTCGACCCGGTGTCTCGTCGCAAAGGTCGGGCTCGATGGCCACGACCGGGGGGCACATGTCATCGCCCGTGCGTTCCGGGATGCCGGCTTCGAGGTCATCTACTCGGGACTCCACCGAGCACCCGAGGAGATCGTTCAGGCCGCCGTCCAAGAGGACGTCGACGTCCTCGGCATCTCGATCCTCTCGGGGGCCCACAACACGCTGGTCCCGAAAGTCATCGAGGGGCTGAAATCCTACGACGCCTTCGAGGATACCCTGATTTTGGTCGGCGGCATCATCCCCGAGGACGACAAGACCGAGCTCAAGGAACTCGGCGTCGCCGAAATCTTTGGGCCGGGCACCTCGACGGCCGAAACCGTCGAATTCGTCCGTAAACACGCGGCTCCGGCGGAGTGACAATGCACGACCTCAGCGACGAGGACGCCCAACTGTACGAGGCACTCCTCAACGGCGACCACAGCGCCCTCGCACGAGTCATCACCAAGATCGAAAACCGGACGCCGGGCTATCGCAACCTCCTCGCAGCAATCCACGACGAAACCGGCACTGCCTCCGTGGTCGGCATCACCGGGAGCCCCGGCACCGGCAAGTCGACGCTGGTCGACACGCTCACCAAACAGTACCGCGACCGGGGCAAGACGGTCGGCATCATCGCGGTCGACCCCTCCTCGCCGTACACTGGGGGCTCAGTACTCGGCGACCGGATTCGGATGAGTTCGACCGCGGGCGATATGGACGTCTTCATCCGCTCGATGAGCGCCCGCGGTCGACTCGGTGGGCTCTCGATGGCGACCGCCGACGCGGTCAAAGCACTCGACGCCTTCGGCAAGGATCGAATCATCGTCGAAACCGTCGGCGCGGGCCAAAACGAGGTCGACATCGTCGAAACCGCCGAGACGGTCGTCGTCGTCGTCCAACCCGGCTCCGGCGACGACGTTCAGCTTTTGAAGGCGGGCATCCTCGAAATCGGAGACCTATTCGTCGTCAATAAGGCCGACAAGGACGAGGCTGCCGGAACAGTGGCGGATCTCGAAACGATGATTCATATGGATAGCTCGCCGACCGCGGGGCTCTCTACTGGTCACCATGCTGATCCGGAGCCGAGCGAGGAGGCCGAACCGGCGTCTACTGACGACGAAAGCTGGACCCCGCCAGTAATCGAAACAGTCGCCACCACCGGCGAGGGTGTCGACGAACTCCGAACAACGCTCGCTGACCACCGACAGTATCTTGCCGACTCCGGCGAGGGCGGGAGTCGACGCCAACAGCGGGCTGAAACCGAGATCAAACGCCTCCTCCGAGCCGATCTCGGTGAGATTACTGAACAAATTCTCGACTCACAGGGCGGGGTCGAACCGCTGGCGGCATCGGTCGTCCGGCGGGAAACCGATCCATACAGTGTCGTCGCACAACTCGTCGACCCCGTTGAAACAGCTGTCGAGGAAGCGGTGAACGAGGAGACTGTGACTGAGACTGAAAAGTAGGCGGTGACTACGGGTTTCAGGATGAACCTAACTCGGTTAGGGGATAATTGCAGCAACTTGGGTACTGTACTCCGTCGCGGCTGGCCAGACATAGTACAAAATCCCGGCGAACGCCCCGATTTCTAATCCAGTAACGAGCACCGTCACGAGATCGGATCTGCTACTGGAGACCGGAATACCGACCGGGAGGTTGTACTCTTGGCTCAGAAGTGGATACCACAGCGCGATTCCACGGGTGCTCCCGACGACATCAAGGATGTAGTGGGTCGCAACGCCGATCCAGACGTACTGGAGATTGCCGAAGTAGATCGGCCACGCGAGGAAGATCGCCAACATCGGCAGGTTGTGGAACGTTTTTCGGTGTTTACCGAAGGCAGTGTCGACGTCAGGCATTAGCGCCCCGAGTGTGACTGGCACCGATAGCTTCAGGATCATCTCGGCGGTCGCGATATCCCACGTCGGCTGGAGTACCGCACCCAGCCCGATACTCAACAACACCGCGTTCAGCACGTGCCCTCGTTTGTTCATTCTCTATTCGGTGAGTATCTGCCGAGCTACCTGTATGTTTCCGATGACGCTCTGCTACGACGTCACAACAATGGCGAAAGAAAGAGGGTTTCGGCCTCAAAGGGGAGAGTATGAACTACGAGACGCCGCAGTTCTTCCACGTGATGCAGTATGCGGCGGCCGCCGACCGGGACGTGATCGATATGGTGAGTGGCAACCCCGACTGGGAGCCACCCGAGGCGATCCGTGATGGGCTCAGTGAGTACGCCGAAAGCGACGCCAGCGAGTTCCAGTATCCACCGAGTGACGGTCTCAAACCCTTGCGCGAGGAGATCGCCGCCCGGCGCAACGTCGACCCGGCCCGCGTGATCGTCACCAACGGCACCGGCGAGGCCAACTATCTCGGAATGGCCCGCGCACTCGAACGAGACGCAGGCGAGGACTGCGTCCTCATCGACCCCGTCTACCCCTACTATCCGGGCAAAGTTTCGATGCTCGGCGGCGAAACTCAACTGGTCGACGCGGCCCGCAATGGAACCCTCGATGTCGAGTCGACGTGTGAGGCAATCGGTCCAGAAACAGGGTTGATCGTGCTCAACACGCCCAACAATCCCACCGGTGCAGTGTACGACATCGACTCGATCAGAGCAGTCGTCGAGACCGCCGCCGATCACGATGCGCTGGTGGTCGTCGACGAGGTGTACGATCATTTCGACTTTGCTGGCTCCTTCAAGAGCGCACTCACATTGGATGCCGACAACGTGATCGTCACCAGCGGCGTCTCGAAATCGATGGCGATCACTGGCTTCCGTGTGGGATACGCCATCTTCCCACAGGATCTCATCGAGCCAGCCAAAACCCGCCACATGTTAGTCAATGTGACGACCAGCAGACCCGCCCAGCAGGCGGTATACAACGCCTACCGCGAGACAGGCCCCGACTACTACGCGGCGGCCCGCGACCGACTGACTGATCGCGTCGACTCGTTTACCGAGGCCCTCGATAGGGCGGGCGCGGAGTATACGACCCCGGATGGTGCATTCTACGTGTTGGCGCGGTTCGACGGCTTCCCCGGGACGATGGAGAACGTAAAGACGCTGATCGATGAGGCGGGCGTGGCGGGAATGCCGGGCTCTACGTTCGGAACCGCCCGAAACGACTGGCTCAGATTCGCGCTCGTAACACCCCGTGCGACCGAGGCCGCCGAGCGGTTGGCAGAGTACTTCGCCGAGTGAGTGGTGTGGTAGTTGGTCGCAGTCGACCGACGGCTACACAAGTCCCGGTGGTCTCTCCCCGCGTATGAGTGATATCGATGTCGAGCCTGTCGACAAAGTGGCGGAAGACGAGAGCGTCGACACCGGGCCAATGGAGGCGGACGAGGGACCACAGCCAGTCGAGGTGACCGCGACGGAGACTGATCTCCCGGCTGGCATTGAGGCTCCCGAGTACGTTCTGTACGGCGGCAAAGGTGGCGTCGGCAAAACGACGATGGCCGCCGCGACAGCGCTGTCGAGCGCCGCCGGTGGCGCGTCGACGCTTGTCGTGTCGACTGATCCGGCCCACTCGCTGTCGGACACCCTCGAAACGCGGATTCCGCCGACACCAACCCGAATTAGGGAAGACCTACCGCTGTGGGCTGCCGAAATCGATCCCGACGACGCGATGGGCGAGGGGATGTTCGGCACCGAAGAAGACCCACTCGGCGGGATGGGCGAGATGGGCGACCAGCTCGGCCCGATGGGCGATATGCTTGGCGGGGGCGAAGACGGTGACGAGGGAATGGGCGGCATGGCCGGAATGATGGGAATGGGTGGCTCGATGCCCGGTGCGGACGAGGCGGTGGCGATGCGTCAACTCCTCGAATATCTCGACGACCCACGGTTCGACCGCGTGATCGTCGACACCGCGCCGACGGGCCACACCTTGCGGCTGCTCGAACTACCAGAGATTATGGATTCGATGGTGGGGAAGGTCATGAAGATGCGCCAGCGAATGCAGGGGATGTTCGACGGACTCAAAGGCATGTTCGGCGGCGGCAGCGACGACCCTGACCCCTCGGCTGATCTCGAACAGCTGCAAGACCGGATTGAACGACTCCGGGGCGTGCTTCGTGATCCAAACCAAACCGATTTCCGAGTGGTGATGATTCCCGAAGAGATGAGCGTCGTCGAATCCGAGCGACTGGTCGACCAACTCGCATCCTTCGAGATACCGGTCCAGACGCTCGTCGTCAACCGGGTGATGGAGAACCTCGCCGACATCACTGACCGCGAGGTCGACCCCGAGTGGATCGTGACTCCGAATCTTGACGACTGTGAGTTCTGCCAGCGACGGTGGCAAGTCCAGCAAAACGCCCTCCAGCAGTCGACTGATCTGTTCCGCAACCGCGATGTCAAGCGTGTCCCACTGCTGGCCGACGAGGTTCGCGGCGAGGCCGCACTCCGTGTCGTGGCAGCCTGTTTGGCGTAAGTAGGTGGCGGCTACGTTACTTTGCGGACGAGCGACCAGAGTTTGTCACGGACTGTGTCCGGAATGAATCGCGCGAGGACACTGACACGGGCGACAGTGCCAACCGGAACGCGAGGAACGGGTTTGGTCGCGCTTGCGGCGTTGACGATGTCTTCGGCCACTCGTTGCGGTGAGACCGCACCGGGACCGTCGCCGCCGATGGCTTCGGTGTCATCGAACATGCCGTAGAAGTCGTCGTAGGCTTCGCTGCGCTCGGCGGCGTCGACTTCATCTCCGGCCCGGTCCGAAAAGTTGGTCTGGACCGGTCCCGGTTCGATCAGGACGACATCGATCCCGAACTGCTCTACTTCTGCGCGGAGCGCATCGGACATCGCTTCGAGGGCGAACTTCGAGCCACAGTAGGTGCCGCCGCCGGGGAACGAGACGCGGCCCGCGACAGAGGAGATGTTGATGATCGTCCCCGACTCCTCGCGGCGCATATGGGGTAACACGGCACGAATGAGTCGATGCGGACCGTAGACGTTGACTTCGTACTGTTTTTCGACCTGTTCGACTGGGATATCTTCGACCGGGCCGAACTGGCCGAAGCCAGCGTTGTTGACCAGACAGGTGATGACGCCCTCCTCGTCGAGGATGCGGTCGACCACGCGGTCGACGTCGTCTTGGCTGGTGACATCCAGTCGGTCAGTTTTACAGCCAGTGTCTTCGAGCGCCTCGATATCGGCCGGGTCACGCGCGGTCGCATACACCGTCCACCCCTCCTCGTTGAAGGCGAGAGCGGTGGCCCGCCCGATACCGGACGAACAGCCAGTAATGAGTACCGTCTTCGGTTGCACATGCGTGCTTCTGCCCCGTGGATGTTAATTATACGCCTTTTGTCGACTGAACAGTGACCCGATACTAACGATCCGATTTGACCTCGTCAGCGTAGCTGTCGGCCAACCGCGTCGGCTCGGGGAGTTTGTAGCCGCCGCCGAGGGCGGCCACGAGGTCGACCGTTGTCTCGGCGCTCACTCGGTGGCCGGGACTGACGTAGAGGGGATTGATATGGCGACTCCCTGATTCGTACTGTCTCGACTGGTAGGCGTAGCCGATGATTGTGCCGGCTGGGCAGTCGACGCGACCCGTCGCTTCGATTGGGGTGCGCCACCCCTCCGGTCTGTTCTCTACTGACTCCCACGGCTCACCACACAGCAGGCTCTTTGCGATGCCAATAGCCGGAATGTCGAAGACGACACCCATGTGGGTTGCCAGCCCAGCCTGTCGGTAGTGAATCCGCCCGCTGCCGTCGAAACAGGCGAGATCCGGCTCACAGTCGAGCGTGGCGAAGGCCTCAACAATCGCTTCGCCCTCCCGAAACGAGAGTAAGCCGGGTATATACGGGACCGAAAGCTCGGTGACCGCGTGAGTCCGTTCGATTATGTCGCCGTCTCGGAGTGCAACGATAGCGCTGATCGCGGTATCGTCGACAAATGCTTGGTCGACGCCAGCGATGATGGGTGACTCTTGATTGGCGGTCGGTGCCGGGTTCTCAGCCGAGGTCAGCGTCGACTGCGTAGAGTCTGTCGACGTGAGGGACTCTGTCGACTGGGTAACCGTGGCCGGATCAAACGACAATCGATCAGTAAACTCGGCTTCGGCCGCGATCTCCCGCTGGAGCTCCTCCATCGTAGACCGGGAAAGCGTCGGATCGGGGACGAGATCGGGTCGAACCGGGTGCATCGATTAGAACCGTCGACGGCCGCCACCGCCGCGGCCGCCGAACTGGAGTTGGTTCGGAACGCGAACCTCTCCCTTGAGCTTTCGGCCGTACCAGAGGCCGATCACGAGGCCGACGAGATGGGCGAAGTGGGCGACGTCCCCCATGCCGACGGTCCCGGCGGCCGACGGGTCGATGAGGAACAGCACCGAAATGGCCGCAAACCCGAATGTCAATATATAGAGCGGGATCGGGAGGACGAAAAACAGCAGTACCTTCATATCGGGGTTGAGGATCGTCAGCACGCCCAGAATGGCAAAGACGGCACCACTGGCTCCGAGAACTGGCGTGTAGTCTCCGGTGAGGAGTGCGACACCGACATGGCCGAGTCCAGCGGCCATCCCTGCACCGAGAAACAGCAAGAGGAATTTCTTCGAGCCGGTGTAGCGCTCGACAATCGGCCCGAAGAAAAACAGGGCAATACTGTTTGCTGCAAGGTGGTAGAGCCCACCGTGGGAGAAAATCGAGGTGATCCACGTCCAGAGATACTCGGGGTGGGCTGGCGACAGCGTGAACACCGCTGTGAAGACAGCGGGACCGAACAGTACGTTGACGATCAACTGCAGGAGGAATGTGATCCACATCAGCCCCAACAGCGTATAGGCCATGTTGCCACGGAAGTAGCTCAGTGGCCCTCCGGTGCCGGTTAGCTTGTCGACCATTCCTCGTGCTTTCGACGTTCGGCCGCCGGATTCGACGGAATCGTCGAACCCACTGTCGAAGACGCCGCTGGGATCGTCCCAGTCGTCGAGCCCCGGACAGTCGTGGTTCTCGGGGAGCCGATGGGCCGCACAGAACGTCTGGCCACAGCGCCGACACTGATAGGGCATGTTCTCATCCGCGCCACACGCATCGCATTTCGCCATTAGCAGTACCTAACGGCGGCGGGATCAAAGGAGTTTGGCTCTCGTGTGCCTAGGCGACTCACTCGCTGTCGGCTGTGGCAGTCTCGCTCTCGTCGTCCTCGGGGTCGAAGTTCGTCGGGACAACAGTGAGATGCTGTATTCCGAAACTCGGTTGGGATGCTGCCATCACACTCACCGTTTCGGGCTGTCAGCCCAAATAATTACCCATGCGCATACCGTATTCCGCGTGGTGTCAGTATGCGTGAGACACATCCGTGGCTGTAGATGAGGAGAACAACAACGAAAACAGCAGGTTGTGTCGACTGTTAGAACTTCTCGTCGTAGAGCTCTTGGCTGTGCTCGATGGCGTCAACTGCGGCCTGTTTGTCTTCCCAGCCAAGGATTTCGGCCTCTTTGCCGTCTTCGAGGTTCTTGTAGGTGCTGAAGAACTCGGTGATCTCGTCTTGCTTCTGCTGGGGGAGATCGGCGAGATCTTCGATGTGGTCGTAGCGTGGGTCCTCAGTCGGGACGGCGATGACTTTGTCGTCCTGCTCGCCGCTGTCGTCCATCTTCATCAGCGCGACAGGGCGGGCTTCGACCACACAGCCGGGGAACGTCTGGTCTTTGACCAACACGAGCACGTCGAGTGGGTCGTCGTCGTCGTACCACGTTCGCGGGATGAAGCCGTAGTCAGAGGGGTAGTGAACGTTCGAGTGGAGCACGCGATCCAGCACGACTGCTGGAATATCCTTGTCGTACTCGTATTTGTTCCGGTCGCCTTTCAGACATTCGACGACAGCGTGAATCGTCTCGGGCGCATCAGGTCCCGTTTCGAGCGTTTTCCAAAGGTTCGTCATTACGTATACCGGTTCCGAGACCCAGCAAAAAGTCCTTTCGGGACCCAGTCGACTGTCGTGTCATCCTCACACATACTTCAGTCGACTGGGAGACCGACCACCTCTAAACAGTCAACATATCGTTTGTTTATTTGATAATTAAGCAATTTAGTCGGAAAATAGTTAATAAGTTTATCATTTATTGGAGCGCTCAAACCGTGCAACTGCGCTCAGTCGCCATGATAATAGGGTGTTTAAGCCGGTAATACGCCGATCTCTGATGACAAATGCAGAAATCGAGGTCTGAGTACCGAAGTGTTAAATAGCATGATGACATTTAGCCAACTATGTCAGAGGCACAATCAGTTAGCGACGAATTAGATCTGGCACGCGACCTGACCGCGTTCCAGCAGAACATCCTCGTGATCCTCTCGGAGGAGCCACGATACGGACTCGCCATCAAGCGCGAGCTCGAAGACTACTACGGGACGGAAGTCAACCACGGTCGGCTTTACCCCAACCTCGATGACCTCGTCGAGATGGATCTCGTCGAGAAAAGCGAACTCGACAAGCGGACCAACCAGTACGAACTCACCGAACTGGGGTACAAAGCCATCCTCGGCCAGTTCGAATGGAAGCTTTCGAAGTTCGTCACCGACCACGACCGCGCACAGGACATCTACGACCTGGTCGACGCCCTCAAATAACCGGTCACTCTGACGCCGGACTTGGGCAGTCGGCTTCGGAGACAGCAAAGACATGTTCGAGGGAGGTCTCGACGACCTCCTGCTGCTTTTTATCGGGCCACGCGTTACGCTCGTAGTACTCAGTAGTGAACTCTTCAATTTGTTCGTCGGTCGCGCTGTCGACACGGGCCAGATAGTGGTTTCCCATGAAATCCGCAAACGCTCGCACGTTTTCGGCATGCTCCGGGTCGTACTCCTCGGCGACCGCCTCGACGAGGGCGTCGTTGTGGGCTTCGATCTCCTCGAACGTTCCCTCGTCGTGGGCGTCCCCGAGTGGGATTTCGACCGCACGGTCGGTGTCCTCGATGCGGTCGAGGACGACTGTGCCGTCGTCGAGCCACTCGTCGGGATACAACACGAGCGTTTCGTCTTCCTCACGGACACGCGCCGTATAGGCGTGGGCAGCGAGGGCCTCCTCGCGCCGCTGGCGGTAGGCATCGGCTTCATCGCTGTTGCCCACCTGCCGGGCTAGTTTGGTCAGTCGCTCTGCGTCCTCGACAGTGTCGGCTGGTAACTCACTCATCTAGTGCCTCGTTTGCCAGTTCGTCGGCGTGGCTGTTTATTTCTCTCGGGACGTGCTCCAACGACCAGCGGTCGAACCCGGTCAGTAGTTCCCGAACCCGAACTCGGCGCTCCCGAAGCGTCGGCTCGTTGGCATCCCACTCGCCGCGAACCTGTTTGACGGTTAGCTGTGAGTCGCCCCGAAGGTCGACCTCGCTGATCCCGTAGTCGCGGGCGGCTTCGAGTGCGCGAATCAGCGCCTGGTACTCGGCGTCGTTGTTCGTGGTTTCACCGATTCGTGCGTTGCCTTCGGCGGCGATCCCGTCGCTGGTGACGATCACCCAGCCGACCGACGCCGGACCGGGATTTCCGCGGCAGGCCCCATCGAAGTAGACGTGTGCGCGGCCGCCGCCCTCTTCGAGCAGCATGGTAATCGAACTCGGGTCGGAACCCTGAACGACGACTTTGTCGTCGTAGGCGACCGCAACCGCGCCGTCGCGTTCGGCACGCCACTCCTCATGAGGGGTGTTTCCCGACCCGATGTCGACGCCTGCCTCCTGGAGGCGGTCGGCGGCGAGATCGGGATCACAGTCGACTGTTGGCATACAGTCGCTCGGTCAGCAACGATGAAAGGTGGTTCGTTCCTCCGGCGTCGACTGCTGGTACCCTGTAACTTTACAATGAGGACACAGATTACTATGTAAAGGGATGACACGGTCAACCCGCCAGCGTGCAGACAGTCAGACACAGCACAACAAGGGCGACACATCCGAGGAAATCGATCTGGATGACGTCGACCCCGAAGACGTCGTCCGAACGTCGGATGGCGAACTCATTCACGAAGAGACAGGGCTCATACTCGAAGACGATCAGATCGACCGCGGTCCCGAGTGGCGGGCGTTCACCCATTCGGAACGACAGGACAAATCCCGGGTCGGTGCCCCCACGACCAAAACGATGCACGACAAGGGGTTGACGACCACCATCGACTGGAAAAATCAAGATGCCTACGGACGGTCGCTGTCCTCGGAAAAGCGGAGTCAGATGCACCGACTCCGGAAATGGCAGGAGCGCATCCGGACCAAGGACGCCGGCGAGCGCAACCTCCAGTTCGCGCTCAGCGAGACCGACCGGATGGCCAGCGCACTGGGTGTCCCGCGGTCGGTACGAGAGGTCTCGTCGGTCATCTACCGGCAGGCACTCAACGAGGACCTGATTCGCGGGCGCTCCATCGAGGGCGTGTCGACGGCCGCGCTGTATGCGGCCTGTCGGAAGGAAGGCATCCCGCGAAGCCTCGAAGAGATCGCGGAGGTCTCCCGTGTCGAGCGCAAGGAGATCGGCCGGACCTACCGCTACATTTCCCAGGAACTCGGCCTCGAAATGCGGCCGGTCGACCCCAAACGGTACGTCCCCCGATTTAGCTCACAGTTGGATCTCAGCGAGGAAGTCCAAGCGAAAGCCAAAGAGATCATCGACACGACCGCCGAGCAGGGCCTGCTCTCGGGGAAGTCGCCGACCGGCTTTGCAGCGGCCGCGATCTACGCAGCCTCGCTGCTCTGCAACCAGAAGAAGACCCAACGCGAGGTTGCCGACGTTGCCCAAGTGACCGAAGTGACGATTCGGAACCGGTATCAAGAACAGATCGAAGCGATGGGTCTCTCCTGACGAGCCAAGGTTGAAGCCCTCTGGATTCCTCCCTGCTACTGAATGCGGCTCTCGGAGTTCATCGAGTACGAGGCTAACGACCGCGCCGAGCGTCGACGCCTCGCCAGCGAGAAATCCTACGAGATCCTCGACCGACTCGTAGTCGACGATCAGTTCGCCGAAATCGCCGACAACAACGAGTTCGGCAGCGTTTCACCGTCGATCTTCGTCGGTCGCGCAGGCTACCCAGAGGTCTCGACCGGCCTGCTGTCGCCGGTCGGTCAGGAGGCCGACGCCGACCAGTTCGCCACCAGTGGCGACTGGTACGATGAGGGCGTCTCGATCAGCGACGTGTTCGAGCGGCGAACCTCTCTTCTAAATGCCAGCCAGTCGACGCCGGTCGAGACGAACGTTCACGACGCATGGGACGGCTTTCTCGGCGTCCAGCGCGAAGTTGCGATTGCCGACCGGCCGGTTGGTATCGAAGTCGGCCTCAACGGTGGGCCGGAACTCGATCTGGGATTGTCGCCGGGCGACGTGTCGACGCCGACCGGTCCACGCGCCCCTGCGAAAGATGCCACGCTGACCGAGAACCCCCACGTCCCGCGCCCAGTGAAAAAGACGCTCGAAGACGACGACTGGGCGGCGACCGGCGCGATGAACTACCTCTACAATCGGGGGTTCGATGTCTACGAGATCAACACCATTCTTTCGGCGGGCGCACTCGGCCAGCAGGCAAACCGTCGACTCGTCCCCACGCGGTGGTCGATCACCGCAGTCGACGACACCATCGGCCAGTATCTCCACGGAAAACAGTCGACTGCGACCAGCGTCGACAGCGTTCAGGTCTGGCATAACGAATATTTGGGCAACAGTTTCTGGATCATTCTCGCCCCCGGCCAGTGGGAGTTTGAACTGGTCGAACTCAAAGCGCCCGGGAGTGTTTGGAATCCCGATCCAGAGGGTGGGATGTGGTTAGCCAGCGACTACGAAGGAGCCTCAGGGCGAACACAGTACGTCGACCAGACAGCGGGAGCCTACTACGCCGCTCGGCTGGCGGTGCTCGAACATCTGGATCAGGTGGGTCGACAGGCCAAAGTACTCGTCTTGCGGCACGTCTCCGACGACTACTGGGGACCAGTTGGTGTCTGGCAGGTCCGGGAGGCGATTCGCCACGCCTTCGACGGCGAACACGGCGACAGCGAGACGTTCGACGAAGCGGTAGCCGAAATCGTCTCACTGCTCCCGGTGTCGATGGCCGACCTTCGGCGGCAGTCGACGCTGGTGGCGGGTCGACAGTCCGGGCTGGACGCGTTCTTATAAAATCAGTCCCATGTAACCCACAGCAGGAACCCGAGGGCGACCGTCTGAAAGACGTGGAGCACGATGTTCGCGGTCCACGCCTGAGGTGGCATATCGGTCGCAAACCACGAGGCGAGCACCGGATGAAGCACGTAAAAGTACAGCGTCAGGCCGTTCTGGGCGAGCAGCACGGCTCCGAAGACCGCCAGTCCGATGGCGTGTTTCGATCTGAACGTCCGGTAGTTCCGGAACCAGATAGCTGTCAGTACGAACAGCATGAGCACGTTCAACAAGACGCTGACGCGTGCGATAGCTATCCAGTCGATCATCCGCCTCGGCCCCCCGTGTGCATCGTCCCTGTCATAGTGGTAGTTCCTCCGCGATCTCCTCGATGAGGTCCCAGTTCCGTTCGGCCCCCTCTGTCGGAGAGTAGACCGCGCCGTAGTTGTCGCCCGTTTTCTTGAGTATCCCGTGTTTCTGGAGGACATCCAAGTGATGACGGATCGTCGAGTAATCGAGCTCCAGTGTCTCGGCAAGTTGGTTCGCGTTCCGCGGCCGTTCGTCGACCGCCCGCAGGATGCGGACGCGGTTCGGACCTCCCCGGGTACCGGTCAACACGTACCACAGGACGGCCTCCATGCAAGCACGGTGGTGTGGGACGCGCCTAAATATGTCGTTACGCTGTACTCCTCGATTGATTACTCGGCGTCGACGACGAGATCGAGGTCGAATGGCTCGTCGGCCGGGGCGTCGTCCGGAGCAAGATAGCCGACTGCGAAGCCGGAGTAGACCACGCCGGCCTCAGGTGCGACATCGAAGGTGGCGACGACATCGCCATCGTTGTTCTCGGTCGCAGGCCGGACTTCGAGTTCGTACTCGCCCGGGGGTACCTCGACGGCTCCGGCCGCCCCGAATGGAACATCGGTGAAGAGGGCATCGCCACCCGCAGTCACGTCGACGTTCGGCGCGTCGGGCGCGGCGTGGACCAACCTGATCCGGGCGTTGTCACCCGGGTCCGAGACGTCGTCCTCGTAGACCTCGACCGCGAACGGCTGATTCTCGTCGGTGAGTTCGCCGACTGCCGCCACGGTAAACTCACCGGCTGGGACTTCGAGTGCCTCGTCGAAGACGACCGTCTCAATGTCGCCTGCGGCGGTGATCATGACATCGTACGTGCCTGCGGTGAGTTCGAGATAGTCGCTGACCGTCCGGTAGGGGACGTCTTCGAGCACCGCATCGCCGTCGAGATAGACGTCGACGTTCGGCGCGTCGGGCGAAAGATGGGCGACCCGGAGACTGGCGTCCATTTCCCCTTCGGAGCCGTCCATCTCGTCCTCGGATTCGTTCATCTCGTCATCCGATCCATCCATCTCCTCGTCGCTGGAATCGTCGGTCGACCCCGAATCGGCTCCGCCACCCATACACCCAGCAAGGGAACCAACTACAGCTACGCCACCAACCGACTTCAGTACCGTTCGTCACTTTTGGTTTGACATGTGCGTCTCTACCGACGGTGAGCGGCCTCATGAACTATTTCCGGAGTCTCTCGGGGGTCGCGCCCGGATCAGGCCCCTGTTCGACCGAACTCTCTCCCAAATTCGACCCGAAACCGACAGCATGATTCCAATTGAGAAGTAGCTACGCGCCGTCGTATTCGAAAAGAAAGCGATCAGACTGGGTTAGGCTGGTTTGTTTTCCAGCTGTTCGAAGACGGTTTCGACCATCTTTCCGGTCTCGTCAATAATATCATCGAGTTCCTCGTCATCGGTCGACATCCCGAGCAATCGCGCAATTTTCATGATACTGACGTGGTAGACACGCTGGACGCCCGGTTCAGCCTGCCAGATCACCATATTACAGGGAAACAGCGCGCCGATCTTGCCGCCGGTAGCGTCGAGGGCTCGGTCGGCCATCTTCGGGTTGCAGGCCCCCAACACGTAGTAGGGCTCGCGGTCGGCGTCGACCTTCTCGTTGAGCATCTTCGAGGGCGAAAACTCCGCGGGGAAGCCGAAGCCAGCCTCCTCGCAGACCGCCCGCACGTACTGGATGGCCTCCTCGTGATCCATTTCGAGGGTTGCCTGTTGCTCGCCGAAATCCTCGGGGTCGACCGTTGCGGGATCAAATGGCAGTGACATACCACTCCCTACGGGGCGGGAGTCAAAAAGGAACGTGGGACTACTCGGTGGCGACCGGTTCGCGACCGATGACGTCGAAGACGGCATTGACGAACGTCTGTCGACGGTCGAAGTAGGTGGTTTCGACCGATTCGAGGACCGCCTCAACGGTCTCCGGGCCATCTGGCGTTCGAATTTCGGTGTCGCCGACCTTCTCGACGATATCGCTGTGTGTCTGGGGCCACGTGAGTCGGGCGGCGACGCGAGCGATTGGCGCACCCTCGACGGCCCGACCGTCGCCGAGCGGGACCGTGGGTTCCGAGTCGGCTTCCTCGTCGTCTGACATGGCTCATAGTTCGTTGCGGTCTGCCTAATGCTTTCGATATCTGCGACCCGCCCAGAGGACCGATTATACAGACGAGATACAAGACAGATAGTCCGATATATCAAGCAAATACATCTCGTACGGCGACTGTCTGACATACTGTTTTGTATCCGCGATACATAGCCGGCAACATGACCGATCTATCGGAGGCCTACGAAGGGAGTGTCGCCTCGCAGCAGGGGCGGCACCGGCTCTATCTGGGCGTTGGCCTCTTTCTCGCGGGCGCGGTACTGCTGCTGGCGGGAATCGTTATCGCGGGCTCCGGGCTGTTGACGTCGCAGGGCTACTCGCTCGGTGAAACGCGGTGGCTCGGCGGCATCCTCGGCGGGATCGGCCTCCCGGCAGTCATCCTCGGTGTGTTTACCATCCTCCCGGCCAGTCGACGAACCCGGTCGGCCGCGCTCATCGGGGCCTCGCTGTCGCTGTTCGGCGTCGCCATCTTTTCACATGCCTACCCCTGCCAGTGGATCGGGACGACCTGTGCGAACCCCGGCATCGATCTCACGCTCCCGACCGCCGGCATCTACACCATCGGCACGCTGACGACAATCGGCTGTCTGCTTGTCGGCATTGCTAACTTCAAAATCCGCAACAACCCCGGCGGCACCGTCACGATGGAGGTCACCCGACAAGGCGAGACCAAGACTGTCGAGGTCCAAGAGGCAAACGGTGGTGGCCTCGGCGGCATCGGCTTCTTCGGTTCGACACCCGACGGCGAGGTCGACACCCAGACCAATTCGGGCCCACAACACCAAGCAGTCGACACGCCGACCAGCGACGGTGGTGCGACAGCCAATTCGATCAGTTCGCCGCTCGACAGCAGTCAGACAGCCAGCGGTACCCAACCCGATGCCACCGGCGTCGACCATATCGGTCCGGGCTCGCCAAGCCAGTCAGCCGGCGAGACGCCGACCGAATCCTCGGTCGACCGCTACTGTGGGAGCTGTGTCCAATTTAAATACGTCCGCACCGATTCCGGAATCCGCCCCTACTGCGCCCATCACGACGAACTGATGGACGATATGGATGCCTGCGACGATTGGCAGTCGCGCTGACCGGGATCGCCTACTTATAAACAATCACCGGTTACCGTCGGATTAGGAACTAGCTACTTATAAAATAGTGTTGTTGGGTGAGCGATGAGCGATCACTCACTTATAAATGACCGCAGTCGGTCGCTGTCCCACGTATTGATCACGTCGTCTGCTTCTGCCCAGCCGCGTCTGGCGGTCTGGACTCCATATCTGACGTTGTCGAAGGCTCCCGGCCCGTGGGCATCAGTGTTGATCGCAATCGTTCCACCGGCTTCGACGACTGCGCGGACGGCCTCGCCGTGGAAATCCAAGCGCAACGGGTTGGCGTTGACCTCCAGTGCGGTTCCGTGTTCGGCTGCACACTCCGCGACGGTGGTGACATCAAGCGGCAGCCCTTCGCGGCTGTTGATCATCCGGCCGGTGGGGTGGCCGATGATGTCGACCGTCGGCTCCCGAATCGCCTTGCAGATCCGCTCGGTCGCGGTCTCGGTGTCCTGATCCAGCGCGCTGTGCGGTGAGGCGACCACGACATCGAGATCGGCCAGTAGATCGGTCGACGTACTGAGCGAGCCATCGGCTTCGATGTTCGTCTCGACGCCATGGAGCAGATCGATGTCGACCTCGTCTCGTACCACCGCGATTTCGTCGGCCTGCTCGCGGAGGTCCTCGTCAGTGAGGCCGATTGATTCGATGATGCCCGCGCCCGCGGCGTGGTCGGTGACTGCATGGAACGCGTAGCCACGGTTGGCGGCGGCTTCGGCCATCTCCCGGATCGTGTAGCGACCGTCGGACCACTCCGAGTGGGTGTGGAGGTCGCCACGAATCGCTGCCTGTTCGAGGAGGTCGGGGAGTTCTCCCTCGGTGGCCGCTTGAATCTCGCCGGTATCCTCCCGGAGCTCCGGCGGAATCCACGGCAAGCCGAGTGCCTCGTACATTTCGGCTTCGGTTTCGCCACCCAGTCGGATCCCCTCGCGGCGGGCATCCTCGTCGGTCGACTCTTCGGGATTGCTATCGAGGCCCGAGACGTCGAACACGCCGTACTCGTTGAGTTTACGCTCCTGATCGATGGCGACGTTCCGGAGCCGAACGTTGTGGTCCTTGCTGCCGGTGAAATACTGCAGGGCCGCGCCGAACTCCTCTGGGACGACCACCCGGAGGTCGACGCGCACGTCGTCGGCCCGCAAGCTGGATTTGTGCGAGCCGGCCTCGATGATGTCGTCGGCTGCCTCCCACTCGGTGAACGCGTCGACGACCGCCTGACTGTCCTCGCTGGCGGTGAGCACATCTACATCGCCAATGGTGTCCTTCCAGCGCCGGATGGATCCCGCGACTTCGACACGCTCGATTGCGTCGACAGAGTCTAGGTAGTCAAGCAGTCGGTCGGCAATCGGTCGCGCGTCGCCGAGGCGTTCGCGCTGTTGGCTCTGGCGGGCAAACGGAATGTTGTCGAGAATGTTTTGTTCGGTTTTCGCGCCAAATCCCTTGATTTCCTGAATCTCGCCTGCCTCGGCGGCGGTCTCCAGTTCGTCGAGATCGGTGATATCGAGGGCCTCATAGAGGGTACCGACCGTTTTCGGGCCGACCCCTTCGACGCTCGTGAGCGCGGCCATGTCGACGGGCATCGACTCTCGTAGCTCACTGAGTTCGGCGATCTCGCCGGTTTCGAAATATTCGACGACTTTCGAGGCGATGGCATCGCCCACGCGGTCGATCTTCTCGACTTCCGCTTGGCCACTCATGGCCAATTGGTCGATTGGCTCGGGGTGGTCGGCGATGTTTTCGGCCGCTCGCCGGTAGGCGTTGGGCTTGTACTCGACGCCGTCGGCTTCGAGTCTGTCGGCGAACTCGTAGAGCAACCGGGCGATCTCGTCGTTGTAGCTCATCTGTTGTCCGTTCGTTTGCGAGCCGGCTACTTAGCTCCGGGTCGTGTCGACTGACCAAAATTTGAATACTCGTCACCGACACTTGCTAGTCGACTTCCATGACCACACCCCCGGGACCACAGGACTGCCACGACTGTGGGGCGACCGTCGACCCGACAGCGAACTTCTGTCCACAGTGTGGGACGGCGACCGGGGCCTCGCTGGCGGCGTTCTGCCCGGACTGTGGTGAGGCCTTCGACAGCGACGACGAGTTCTGTTCGCACTGCGGTCACCCACGAGGCGAGGACAGTGGCCAGTCGACCGAAAGCAAGAGCCACTCGGCCGAAACCACCGAAACGAAGGCCGCCTTCCGGCAACGCGTCACTGCCCATCTGGAAGCCGGCTGGGAACTCAAAGACGATGGCGGCGACCACGTCACGCTCGTCGACCGGGACATCGGTTCAATTCCGCTTCACGTCCTCCTGCTGTTTACGACCAGTGGCGTCGGTAACCTCCTGTACGGCTGGTACCATTACGCCAAACGTGCCGAGCGACGGTATCTCTCGGTCGGTGACGGTCGACAGCCGCGACCGCCCGGAGCCGGCTCGGCAAGCGACACCACGGCCACCGGTAGCGACACCGCGAACGCAGTGCTGTCGTATCTCGCGGGCGGGCTCGTCGGGTTCTTCGCCGTCTGGTTCCTGTTCGTCGGTGCTGTCGGCACACCGGCTCCCATGCTTGGTGTGCTCGGGGTCCTGTTTGCTCTCGGTGGGCTCAGTATCTTGCCGCCGGTCAGACGCCGACTCGGCCGTCGACACGGCCTTACAAAGTTCGGCCGCCTCAAGAGCGTCGACCACCGTGTCGTCCATCCAACTGAGGGATATGACGACCCCTGTATCATCTGTGGCAAACGAGGCCGAAGCGGGTTGCTCCGTCGACGGCGCGACGAGACCGTGCTTGCGGGCGTCCCGCTCGTGACCCACGGGCTGGATCACAACTACTACTGTGAGCAGTGTGCAACGCAGGATCTCTTCGGCGGGAACGCGGGAGGCGAGATGCCGCCTAATGATGCGGAAGCCGAAACGGTGTCGACGGCTGAAATGGAGTGACGGTAGAGAATACTGGCGCTATCGCTGGTTCCGACTGTTCGAATCCTCGTGGCCCAATCCTTTTGAAGTAGTTGCTGTCGGCTGACTCACGATCAACAATACCAATCAACCCGTGGGACCGAAGTTTTGAATATTCGACAGCTACAATCACATATAGTGCCCGAGACGACGACCACCTCCGAGTCGGAGTCACCCTACTGTCACAGCTGTGGGGCGACCGTCGACCCTGCGGCCAACTTCTGCCCACAGTGTGGAGTGACTGTCAGCCATCCCTCGCGGGCGGCCTTCTGTCCGGGCTGTGGCGAAGCCTTCGATTCCGACGACGAGTTCTGTTCGCAGTGTGGTCACCCACGGTCAGATTCAGGTGGCGAGACCGATCAGTCCGGCAGTGCTCACAGCCAAAAAACACATGAAGAGTTCCGTCAGCGCGTCAGAAATCACGTCAAAGCTGGCTGGGAACTCGACGCCGACTACGGCGACCGTGTCACGCTCGTCGACCGGAACATCGGCTCGCTTCTGCTCCATGCCCTGTTGCTGTTGACAACGTACGGTGTTGGCAACATCCTCTACGGCTGGTACCACTACATGATGTGCGCCGAAACGCGGTACCTCTCGGTCGACAACCAGTGGCCGTCCGACTCGTCGGAAACGGACCGATCCGAGGGCCGTGAGCCGGTGGTCGACTCGGGCTTCTCAAAGGCATTCTCGTATCTGATTGGGAGTAGCCTGCTGTTCACCGGGCTATTTCTGTCCGTGCTCGCACTCAGTGCCGGGAGCCTTCTGGGTGGAGTCACCGCTCTGTGGTTGATCCTCGGTGGAATCGTGTTCTTTCCGCCGGCAAAACGCCGGCTCCGCAACCGCCATCGCCTCACGAAGTTCGGTCGACTCAAAACGGTCGATCAACGCATCATCGACCCCTACGAGGAGTGCGAGGAGTCCTGTGTCGTCTGCGGCGACGACATCACCGGTGGTCTCCACCGGCGTCGACGCGACGAAACCGTCGTCGCGGGGATTCCGGTGGTTCCTCACGAGATCAACCACAACTACTACTGTGTCGACTGTGCGAGAGCCGAAGTCGGGATCAGCGAATCGTCGACTGCCAATGGGGAGACTGAGCGACTGTCGACTGCTGAGATGGCTGAGATGGCTGGCGAAACCAGCTAGCGTCGATATGACTACCGCCCACCCCGACGGCTCGAATCCGTATGACCGAGTGCCTTTTTGAGAAACATCGTCCAGCGTTTCTGATCCGCCGCATCTTGGCGCTGGGCTTCGGCTTCGAGGTCGACCGGCTCCAACTGTTCGAGGGCGTTGAGCGCGCGGTCGATGCCGATAATCGATTCGGCCAGTTCCTCGCCCTCCTCGTAGCTCACTTCGTTGTCTTCGATTTGCCCGAGGCGTTCGGTTCGCTCCCGGCGAAGGTTGCGTTTGGCTTGGTCGACGCGCTCGCGTTCGCCCGGCGGCACCGTCTCTCGGCGTTTGATCTCGAACACGAAGCTCTGGAGGTCCAACACCTCGCCCTGAATATCGATGGCCTCGGGGAGCTGCACACCCACCGTCGAGCCGTCCCGGCCCACGCGTTCGAGCAGTTGTTTGCGTTGATACTCCTTCACAGGCAGTCGGAGGGGCGGGTTCTACTTCGGTGTGTCGACTGTGCAGTCATCGGGAGAGATGTAATCCGGGATTGCTTATAAACTGGTGAGCGAATCGGTCGATTGCGACCGGATCGAGTTCGTGAAGGCAGATATGTGGTCGACCGGTTGTGGGGTCGCTGGGGCGTCCGTCATAGATACTGTCGTGAATCGCCCCGAAACTGAACCTTCTTAAGGTAATCACCAGTATCAGAACTATGGGTCTGTTTGATCGGTTGCGCGGCGACGACGCACCTCGCGTCGCCTTTATCGGTATTGATGGCGTTCCGTTTACCCTCCTGTCGGAACACAAAGATCGGTTCCCGAACTTCGCGGCCCTCGCCAGCGAGGGCTCTGCGGGGGCAATCGACAGCATCGTGCCGCCGGAGTCGAGCGCCTGTTGGCCGGCCCTCACCACGGGTGTCAACCCCGGCGAAACCGGCGTCTACGGCTTCCAAGACCGGGATATCGGCTCCTACGATACCTACGTGCCGATGGGCCAGGACGTCCAGGCGACCCGGATCTGGGACCGTGTCACCGAGGAGGGCCGCAACGCCAGCGTTTTCAACGTCCCCGTGACGTTCCCCCCACAGCGTAACGTCCAGCGAATGGTCTCGGGCTTTCTCTCGCCCGGCGTCGACAAAGCCAGCCAGCCTGACGAACTCCGAGAGTACCTCGAATCCAACGGCTACCTGATCGACGTGAACGCCAAACTCGGACACAAGGAGGACAAATCCGAGTTCATGGACCACGCCCACAAGACGATGGACAAACGGTACGAGACGTTCGAAAAGTATCTCAAGGCCGACGACTGGGATCTGTTCTTCGGCGTCTTCATGACCACCGACCGGGTCAACCACTTCCTGTTCAAGGATTACGAACGCGACGGCGAGAACCAAGAGGCCTTCTTCGAGTTCTACGAACAGCTCGACGACTACATCGGACAGATTCGCGACCAGCTGGCCGACGATGTAACGCTCGTCGTCGCCTCGGATCACGGCTTTACCAGCCTCGACCACGAAGTACACTGCAACACGTGGCTCCAAGAGAACGGCTGGCTCTCCTACGCCGCCGACGACCACAGCGAACTCGGCGACATCTCCGACGACACCAAAGCCTACTCGCTGATCCCCGGTCGGTTCTATATCAACCTCGAAGACCGCGAGCCACGCGGAAGCGTCCCACAGGACGAGTACGACGAGGTTCGCTCGGAGCTCAAAGCCGAACTCGAAGCCCTCGAAGGGCCTGACGGCAAGAAAGTCTGTGAACGTGTCGTCGAAAAGGAGGTTGCCTTCCGTGGCGATCACGACGATATCGCCCCCGACCTCGTGGCAATCCCGAACCACGGCTTCGATCTCAAATCCGGGTTTAAAGGCTACGAGGACGTCTTCGGACTCGGCCCACGAAACGGGATGCACAGCTTCGACAACGCGACACTGCTGGTCGACGATCCGGACGTCTCCATCGAGGACGCCGATCTGTTCGACATCGCACCGACGATCCTCGATCTGATGGACGTCGAGTACGGCCGCACCGAGTTCGACGGTGCGAGCCTCCTGAAATAACCGCCAGCAGCCTAAAAGAGACCGTCGAGGTCGTCGTTCTGGAACGTTTCTTTCGGGTCGTCGGGGGCCTCTTTTTCGACCTCCGCGGCCTCCGTGGCAGCCTGCTCGGCGCGAGTCATGAACCGCTGGATACGTTCGGAGCGTTCGACACCACCCAACAGAATCAGCGAGGCCAACCGGTTGCTCTCGATGGGGAAATCCCCACCGCGAACCTGCATGCTCTCGGTTTCGGTTTCGACCCATTTGCGGGCCTTCTCGACGCCCTTTCGGGAGATTCGCTCGGATTCGCCAGCGATGATCACGAGCGCCGAATCGGCTTTCGTCGCTCCCGGCAGACTCCCGCCAGTCAGCATCGCGTTGCGGGTCGTGCTCGTGATGACGTTGATGTTTTCAGCGGCGTCTTCGGCGGCCGGCGTGCTAGCATAGCCCAGCGAGGCGATACCGCCCGACCGGAGCGTGTTGATGATCTCGCTGGAGTCGACCACACTCTCTGCGACGCACTCGGGCGATTCACCGGCACCTAACAGGATGCCAACCCGTCTAGCGATGTTTTTGTTAATCGCAGCATACCCTTCAGACATGCTCTCGCCGGAGTCCTTCCAGGCATCATTGTCGATCAACAGGAGCGCGTCGGCCTCACGGGCGAGCGTTTTGAGCGACCGCCCGGCGTTGATCTGGTAGAGCGACCCTTCGTTCGAGCCAGGGAGGACGCCGAGACCGTACACCGGAATGTCGTACACCTCGGTGAGTCGACTGGCCAACACGGGTGCGCCACCGGAGCCGGTGCCGCCGCCAAGCCCGCTTACGACGAAAATCGCCTCCGTCTCGGCTGAGATCCGGCTGCTGAGTGCGGACATGACCTGGTGGAGGTCGTCCTGCATGATCTTCGCACCGAGTTCGTTGTCGCCGCCGACACCGTGGCCGTTGACCTGATCTTGGCCGATCAGCAGCGTCTCAAGGGGGATCGACTGGAAGTCTGCGGAGGCCGTGTTGACTGCGAGGGCATCCCGAACTGCGTTGAACCCCATCTGTTCGTCGAAGGAGGCCAACGCTGTGGTGAGCTTTCCACCGGCTTGCCCAACACCAACGAGGACAGTTTTCATATCCAAAAATGATTGATCAGCCCGCTTCAATGTTGCCCCCACGTCATCGACTTGCCAGCATGGAAGTGACAATCGTTTTCCTGCAGGCTCAGTAACTACCGGTATGTTACATACCGTCGCCGATGAGCTATCGAATCCATCGGCATCCGCGCTGCAAACCGCCTATGAGGACAGACTCCGATCAGTGATCACGACAGTTGGAACCGAGACGGTTGTCGACGAAAGCGAGATCGAGACCGACCGCATCGCGGCCCTCGCCGAGGGCAGCTCACCGACACTCACAGCGACAGAGGCCGCCGCGATTCTCGCGGTCGACGACGAAACGCCGGACGCAGAGGCCATCGTCCTCGAACTCCGGGATCACTTGCTGCTGGGGATGACGACCTCAGTACTGGATGTCGACACGATTGCGGCGAACATCGACGTGGATCTCACCGCCCAAGAGGTCCAGCAGGCAATCGAGGGGCGGACCGAGATGACGCTTTCACAGCTGGCCGCGATCCAGTCAGTGATCGACGGCTGGGAGCGCTAGATGGTCGACCGCGTCGCCATTCTGGGCTGTGGCTACATCGGGATCGAACTCGGCCGCCAACTCACCGCGGCGGGCTACGACGTCGTCGGCGTTCGGCGCTCTGAGTCGGGCTGTGCGGCTATCGAAGACGCCGGTTTCGAGGCCCATCAGGCCGATCTCACCGATCCAGAGGCTGTCTCAAACCTCCCCGACGCCGAGTGGGTCGTGTTCGCGGCCTCCTCCGGTGGCCGGGATGCCGAGGCCGCCCAGCGAATCTACGTTGAGGCACTCGACAGCGTCATCGAGAGCTACGGCGAGCGCGAATCACCGCCGGATCGACTCGTCTACACGTCGAGCACCGGCGTCTACGGCGACCACGACGGCGAGTTCGTCGACGAGTCGACGCCCCTCGATCCGACAACCGAGAAGACCCGAGTGCTCGTCGAAGCCGAACGGATCGCCCGCGAGCGAAGCGCGGAGTACGGGATCGACGGCACCGTCGCCCGGTTTTCCGGACTCTATGGACCAAACCGCTACCGACTCGAACGCTATCTTGAGGGTCCAGTCACAGAAGGATACTTAAATATGGTCCACCGCGAGGATGCTGCCGGGGCGGTTGGCTATCTACTGATTGCCGACCGCGCGCGAGATGGGGTCGTGCTGGTGACCGACGACGAGCCAGCCGACAAATGGACGTTTGCCGACTGGCTGGCGAACGAGTGTGGCGTCGGCAATCCCCCAAAAGAGACCAAACAACAGCGACTTACCGACGACGAGCTCTCCGAAGCCGCACGTCGACGAATTCTCACAAGCAAGCGTTGTTCAAACGGGTATCTCCGTGAACTCGGGTATGATCTCCGTTACCCGACGTTCCGCGAGGGGTACCGCGCGGCAGTCGACGCCTACCGAAGCGAGAACATTGAGTAGGAACAGCTTACCGACAGAAGGCGGTCGTCGATGCAGTCCTGCTGTAGGCGCTGTCTACCAGTACTCGAAACACTAGGTGTTGATTATGTCCTTGCTTAGCGGTCGGAAACGCTGCCAACCTTCATATTGAATGATGCAGACAGTGGACATATGGGGCAGGTAGCTGTCGGCGGGATCTTCACGGTGATCGAGGATCTCGTGGGGACACAAACCGAGCTGTTCGTTGCAATCGTTGCCATCGCCGGAGCGGTGGGACTGGCTGCAATCGTCTACCGATGGCTCCGCCAGTCGAACGGTGAACGGTTTAAGCAGCTCCTTGCGGATCAGGATGCAGTCACAGTGTTGATGCATCCGAACCCCGACCCCGATGCGATGGCCTCGGCAACGGCTGTCGCCGCTCTCGCCGACCAGCTCGACACCGAGGTAACGATTCAGTACTCCGGACAGATTAGACATCAGGAGAATCGGGCGTTTCGGACCGTACTCGAACTGGAATTAGAGCGTATCGATCACGTCACCGACCTCGCCGCGGAGGCCGTGATCTTGGTCGACCACAACACGCCACGCGGGTTCAGCGGGGCCGAGGGAATCCTGCCGCTGGCAGTGGTCGACCACCACCCCGGCGAGGGAACCGGTGAACTGTTTACCGACGTGCGAACCGACTACGGCTCCTGTTCGAGCATCGTCGCGGAGTATTTCGAAGAAATCGGTGCTGTGCCGGTGCCCGCTGAGCAACACGCCAGCGAAACCGGCAGCAAGTACGTCCTGCCGTCGACCGCCGCAACCGGACTCTTGTATGGCATTCTCTCGGATACCAAGAACCTGACCGTTGGGGCGGCGGCCGTGGATTTCGAGGCCGCCTCCTATCTGTATCCGGGCGTCGACCAGAACCAACTCGACCGAATTGCGAATCCGGAGGTCGACGCCGAAGTACTCGAAATCAAAGCCCGCGCCATCGCGGGTCGACGCATCAAGGGTTCGTTTGCGGTCTGTGATGTCGGCCCGGTCTCGAACGCGGATGCGATCCCGCAGGCCGCCGACGAGATCATTCGACTGGAAGGGGTAACCGCGGTCGTTATTGCCGGTGAAAAGGACGGCACGATCCACCTCTCGGGTCGCTCGCGGGACGACCGGGTCCACATGGGCCGGGTGCTCGAAAGCGTGACCGAGGGAATCTCGAACGCCAGTGCGGGCGGCCACGCACGCATGGGTGGCGGACAGATCGCTCCCCAACCGCAGTTGTCCGACGGCGGCGAGCCCATCGGCTCCGAGACCGTCCCGCGTGAGGCGCTGGTCGAGCGACTGTTTTCCTCGATGTCCGGCGACGTCTAAGGCGAACCCTGCGTTTATTTCGACAGACGGGCTACCACTGGTATGGCAACCGCAGACGGAACGTGGGGCTACCGTGACCGGTTCGGCGACAGCTTTGGCCGCACCTTCTTCCGCCGGTTTCCGCCCGGCGTCTGTTCCTCGGTCGGCATTGGTACCTATCTGGGAGAGCCGACCGACACCGTCGACGACCAGTACCGTGCGGCCATCGAAACCGCACTCGAAAACGGCATCAACCATATCGATACCGCGGTCAACTACCGCTGTCAGCGCAGCGAGCGCGTCGTTGGCGAGGTTCTGGAGTCGACCGATATCGACCGCGATGCGATTGTCGTCGCAACGAAAGGTGGCTTCCTCCCGTTCGATGGCGAGCGACCCAGCGATCCCGGCCAGTATATCCGCGAGCAGTTCGTCGAGCCGGGGATCGTCGACTCCGACACGCTGGTTCGGGGCAGCCACTCGCTGGACCCGAACTTCATCGATGCGATGGTCGACCAGTCGCTGTCGAATCTGGGTGTCGAAACCATTGATTGTTATTACCTCCATAATCCGGAGACACAGCTGTTGGATGTCGACCCCGAAACCGTCTACGATCAACTCGACGAAGCGTTCGAACTGTTGGAACGCCGCCGTGCGGCGGGTGATATCGGCGTCTACGGGCTGGCGACGTGGCAGGCGTTTCGGGTGCCCCAATCCCACCAGCAGTATCTCTCACTGCCGGAGGTACTCGACCGCGCTGCAGCCGCCGCCGACCGCGTTGGCGCTGCGGAGCATGGGCTGCAGGCGATCCAACTGCCGTTCAACGTCGACATGGCCGACGCTTTCACGGTCGACGCACAGCCAACCGACGAGGGGCTGGTCAGTACGCTCGAATACGCCCACGACGCCGGGCTCTCCGTGGTCACCAGCGCGAGCATTGGTCAGGGCGATCTGTCGGTCGCGCTGCCACCGGCGGTTGAGGCCGAACTGTCGGGCGATACGGTCGCCCAGCGAGCGATCAACTTCGCCCGGAGCGCCCCCGGCGTCACCACCTCGCTGGTCGGCATGCGCTCTGTCGACCACGTCGCCGAAAACGTCGCCGCCGGAACGTTCGACCCGCTGGGAGCCGCGGCGTTCGATGCCGTCTTCGAATAGTCGAGGGTAGAGACTGTCGGCAACGGGAGAATTAAGCGCCCCCAGTCTCGATGGGATGACGAATGCGACTTGCACTGATTGCTCACGACAAGAAGAAAGACGAGCTCATGGCGTTTGCGAGCGACCACGAATCGGCGCTGTCGGAGGCTGATCTGATGGCGACCGGGACGACCGGGAAGCGACTGATGGAAGTAACCGATCTCGATATCGAGCGCAAGGAGTCCGGGCCGCTGGGTGGCGATATGCAGATCGGCAGCGAGATCGCCGAAGACGACTGCGATGGCGTGATTTTTCTTCGGGACCCGCTGACCGCACAGCCACACGAGCCGGATATTTCGGCACTGCTTCGGCTCTGTGACGTCCACGACATTCCGCTGGCGACGAATTTGGCCTCGGCGGAGCTACTCGTGAGCCAGATCTTCAACTAACGACCAGTCAGTTCACCGTGGTGTTTATGCGGTGTGGCGTGAATATACGGGTATGTTCCCGCGGTCAGCAGTCGTTGCGGTCGTCTGCTGTTTTCTCCTCTTGACGATGCCGCTCACCGCGGCTGTCGGCGCACAGGAGACCACTACAGGCTCGTCGACCACTGGGACCGATTCGGGCACCGTCGACCGCTGTTTCGTGGATGATGGCTACGAGTTCACAATCGGCACGCAGGGGCCCGAAATTCGGATGGTGATTCATCTCTCGCTGTTGACGAACCTCGGCGGCCCGGGCGCACTGGGGGTCGAACTCTCGGGGTCGACTGGTGGCCCGCCGATCATCGAACTCAAAACCGGCGTCATCTTCGACGGCTTCGAGAGCCTCAGCGGGTTCCTCAACGACCCCTTCGGGCCGTTTTCGATAGCCTACGATTACCAGTTCGAGCTGCCAATGTTCGGTAGTGACGTCAGCTACGACGATACCGAGACGCCAATCGATGGCCCCGTCGGAAACGCCTCCTGTGAGTTCGCTTAACTGGTGTCGACAGGGTCGACTGCGGTTTCGTTGATTTCATCAATACCTACTTGATCACACTGGTCGACCAGCGGACAGGCCTCCGGCCCGTCGAGACAGGCGGGCTTGCGGGCCGTACAGTACTCCCGGCCGAACTGGATCATCGCCGTATGGCCGAAGCCGCATTTTTCCGCCGGGACGTTTGCTTCGAGAGCCGCCCGGACGGCCTCGTGGTCGGCATTAGGGGGATCCAGCCCCATCCGGCGGGCGATCCGGTGGACGTGGGTGTCGACCGGAAACACACCCCCACGACCCCCAGCGAACAACAACACGCAGTCGGCGGTTTTCGGACCCACGCCACGAATATCGAGCAGTCGCGTCCGGACGACCGACGGTGACTCGTCTTTGACGAACGAATCGAACTCGGCCGCGCTCCCGAACTCGGCTTGGATTTCTATCGCCGCATCGATCATGACTTCGGATTTCTGGTTGTAGAGTCCGGCTCCACTGATCGTCTCGGCAAGCGTCGACTGCTCGGCGTCGGCCAGCGCGTCGACCAGATCCACCGACTCGCCCCCATACCGTGCCATCAGTTCGTCGTGGGCGGGTTGGCTCGCTGTGTCGCTGGTATTTTGGCTCAAGATCGTCCGGACCAGACACTCGAAGGCGGCTTGGCCGCCGTAGGCTTTCTGCCAGTAGCGTTCGCCCAGCCTGTCGACCACTGCTTCGGCCCGCGTCCCAGCAGTTGCGGGATCGAACTGCGTCGACTGGCCGCCGCCACTGGCGCCGCCGCTGATGTTGTCGACCGGTTCCTCAGGCATATCTCTGCTCACGGCGACAGAAGCTAAAACGGTTGTGCGGCATCCCCAGCCATCAATTCTGCATCGTCCCGCGGGATGTCGGACCAAAGAGCCATGATTGAGCGTCGACTATACCCATCTCATGTTGGAGCTGCTCGTATACTGGTATCAGTCGACACAGCGTCGACTCCGTCGGTTTGAGCGGCGAGAGATACGAGCGTTCCGCCACTGGTTAGAGGACCCCGAAAACCTCCTTCATCTCTCGGCGCTCGTGATCGTCCCGCTGCTCGTCGGCGGCGTGACGTGGCTGGCGAACGCCTCTCCGGTCGTGTCGTTTTTAGTGTATCCACCGCTGGCTGCGGGGGCTTACACGCTATTTTCGAATCCGGGCGGCCGGTACGCCTCGCCACGACGATTCGTCGGCGGCATCTCAGCGGGGGCGATCTGCGGCTGGCTCGTCCTCAATTTCACCGGCGAGTACTGGACTGCCGTGCCGCTCGGCGACCTCCGAGTCAACGCCGGGGCCGCCGCCCTCGGCATCTTTCTGACCGGGGTCGTGACGTGGGCGTTCTCGCTCGAAGAGCCCTCGGCGTACTCCTCGGCACTGCTCGTCCTCGTCACCGGCTCGAACCAACTGGCCTATGTCGGTGGAATCGTCGTTTCGAGTCTCATCGTCGCCGGCGTGTTCCTCGTGTGGCGTCGACAGTTCTACGAGGAGCGTGCGCAGTATCTGTTTCAGTCGACCCACGGCGACGACCAGATCCTCGTGCCGATACGGAGCGACGCCTCCGAGTCGTTAGTGCTTTTCGCCGCGCGACTCGCCGCGGCCCACGAGGCCGGCAAGATTGTGTTGATGCAGACGGTGAGCACCGAAACGATTGCCGAAACCGAACAGAAGGTCGAAGCTGAAGTTGAGGCTACGACGACCGAACCCGTCTCCGAGGAGGACGTCACTCGCACGGCGGAAGTCCAAATCACCGAGACAGCTCGCCAGCGACTCGAAGCGCTCCAAGAACTGGTCGAATCTACCGTCGACGTCCCCTGTGAGTTCGTGGTCGTCGCCGAAGACGGCTCGGCTGGGGATACAATTCTCGAAACCTCCGCGGCCGAAAACTGTGATCTGATCGTCAGCCCCTACGAGGCCGACGAGGGAACACCCAGCCGGTTTGTCAGAACGCTTCTCAACGGGCCGACCGACACCGTCGTCTTCCGGCCCGCAAGTGGACGAACCACGTGGCACCGCATCCTCGTGATGGTTCGCGGACCGGGCGAGCAGGCAAACACGATGTTGAATTTCGCCCATCGCCTCGTGTCGACCGGACGCATCGCGGCCTGTAGCTGTATCTCGAACGCCACCGAACGCCGGAACGCCGAAACGATGCTCGACAACCTCGTCGAATCGTTTGCCAAACCCATCGAAACCCGGATCGGCTACGGGCCGGTCGAAGAGTTCCTCCAAGCCAACGCCTCACATTACGATCTGGTGATTGTCGGCGCAAGCAACAGGCGGAGTGTCGCCTCACGGTTCTTTTCGACGCCCACCTTCGAGAAAATTCACACCGTCGACTGCGATCTCGCTATCGTCCACCGCGGACGTTAGATCCAGTCTTGGCCGCGGAAATGAGCCAACATTAGCACGGCGAGAATCCCCATTCCGAGCATGACCGCAGGATAGCTGTAGGTCCAAGACAGTTCGGGCATCGCCAACGGCGTGCCGGCGAAGTTCATGCCGTAGACGCCGACGACGAACGTCAGCGGGATGAAGATCGTCGCTACGACAGTCAGTGTCTTCATCACGTCGTTGGTCGATTGGGAGACTGCATTCAGATAGATATCCCGGGAGCCGCCCGACAGATCCCGGTAGGTCTCGATGAGGTCGACGACCTGCACGAGGTGATCGTACACATCCCGGAAATATTTCTCGTTGTCGTCGGCGACCTGCGGGATATCCCCACGAGAGAGATAGGAGATCGACTCGCGGGCGGGCCAGGCGACCTTGCGGAATGCCAGTAGATCCCGTCGGACGTCGTTTAAATCTTCGAGAATCTGGGGATCTGGTTCATCAAGGACGCGTTCTTCGACCGCCTCGATGTCGTCTTCGATCTCATCGAGGATGGCGAAGTAGTCGTCGACGATGGTATCCAGAATTCGGTAGGCCAGGAAATCGGTCCCGCGGTCGGCGATCCGGCGGCCGTTTTTGAGCCACTGATCGGCTGCAGGATCGACGTCATCGATGTCGGTGGCTGCCATCGTCACCAGCCAGTCCTCGCCGATAAAGAAGCCGACCGACTGGGTCTGGACCTCCTTGTGGAAGTCGACCTCGTCGCGTTGACTCAGCCGGACGGTCTTCATGAGGACGAACGTGTGGGTTTCGTACTCCTCGGTCTTCGGGCGAGTGCTGTCTACGAGCACGTCCTCGATAGCCAGTTTGTGAATGTCGAACCGCTCGCTCAACAGGTCCAGTTCGGTCGACTCGGTGCCCTCGGCGTGGACCCACGTTTCGCCGGGTGCCGAGAGCGCCGCCTCGAGATCGTCGTACTGCTCGGCGCCACTATCCGTGTACACCATCGCTTGGAGGTTCATATGGTCTCCCCGGACTGTGCAATCGCTGCGATAGCGATACCGACCATGACCGCCGTCAGCGAAAACTCTCGGCCGGGATACGGAAGAGATACACCGGCGGTATACCCCACAATTCCGACGACAAACAGGCCAACGCCGGTCGCTGTACGCCACTCCATACCTGTACGTTCAGCGCGATTTAGAAGAAGATACGGGTCGACAGTGGAGGACGGAATCGTATCTCAAACCATTCGATTCTGTATAGCACTATCTCATTTATTGACGCGAGGTTAGTCGACTCGTCGGGCTTTTAGGCCGTGATAGCCTCCCCTAGGTATGGTTCAGAACGTCGCGTCGTTCTTTCGGGAGCTCGAACCCGCGGATTTCTATCTCTTGTCGGGGATCGAGCAGGGGATGCGCTTTTCGGAGTGGGTCCAACGTGAGCAACTGCCGAAGTATTCGAGCCTGACGAGCGAGGAAGTCGACTACCGGCTCGACCGCTGTATGAAACACGAGTTGATCCAGCGGAAAACGATCCAATACGAGGGCTACCAGCTCACCTTTGAGGGGTACGACGTGCTTGCCCTCCGGAGTTTTTCGGAGCGCGATACCATCGAAGGCGTCGGCTCACCCTTGGGTGTCGGTAAGGAAAGCGACGTCTACGAGGCGATGTCATTCCAGCCGCTGGCGCTGAAATATCACCGTGAGGGGTATACGAACTTCCGGGCGGTCGACCGCGAACGGGAGTACACTTCGGACCGCAACCACGTCTCATGGCTCTACACCGCCCGAAAAGCTGCCGAAAAGGAGTATGAAGCCCTCGAAAGCCTGTATCCCGATGTGTCGGTCCCCCGGCCAGTCGACCAGAACCGCCACGCCATCGTGATGGAGAAACTCGACGGCGCAGAGCTCTCGCGTGCGCGACTCGAATCCCAACAGGTCGTCGGCGTGCTGGATTTGGTTCTCGAAGAGATGACTGGAGCCTACCATGAGGGCTACGTACATGCCGATATGAGCGAGTACAACGTCTTTGTCGACGAAGACGGGATTACGATTTTCGACTGGCCGCAAGCAGTCCCAACCGACCACGAGAACAGTGACGAGCTGCTGGCCCGAGACTTGAAAAACATCTACGGCTACTTCCGACGAAAATATCCCTCGGAAACCCCCGAATCAGTCGATTTGGGCGTGCTCGCGGATGATATTGTCGACGACGAACTAGAATCGATCCGGTCGTATGCAGAGCCATAAACTACAGAGCGCGATATCAAACAGCATCTAGTACTGTTCCAGCTTATCTGAACACTACCTTGTAACACGACCAAAACATTATCCCGAAATAAGTTGTCTACCGATGTACGGTTGGGTATTGGCCGGACGGTGACGTCGACGACGCACGTCCGGAACGTCTGGGCATCTCCCAACGGTGATTCAACATGAAACTGGAAGACAAACGAATCGCCATGTTGGTCGGACCGGGATTCGAGGACTTAGAGTTCTGGGCCGTCTACATGCGCATGGAAGAAGAAGGGGCACAGATCGATGTCGTCGGCACCGAAGCCGGCGTGGAGTATACGGGCAAGAGCGGCGGGCTCACCGCCGAGAGCGAACTCACAGCCGAGGCGGTCGACCCGGCGGCGGTCGACGCGGTCTTGGTCCCCGGCGGTTGGACGCCCGACAAGATTCGCCGCGACCAGTCGGTGCTCGACCTCGTCCGGGACGTCTATGAGGACGACAAGATCATCGGGCTGATCTGTCACGCCGGGCTGGTCGGCATTTCAGCCGGCATCGTCGAGGGCTCGGATGCGACGGGGTCGCTCGGTATCAAAGACGACCTTGTCAACGCCGGGGCGAATTGGGTCGACGAACCGGCGTTCCGCGACGGCAACATCGTCTGGGGACGCGTCGTCAAGGACATCCCCGATTACTGCCGCGTCCTGGTGGATGCGCTGGCCGAGAACGACGCCTAGGAACCCGTCGCTGCCGACTCTGGGCCCAGAATTCAACACACCCGCTGAAGCTAACTCTCATCTACTGCATTCTATTCGACCCGATTTTAATTGCTGAGAAGTATACAACAAACCCATCTTCCGGGGTTGTGGCTACTCTCGTCTGCGAGGAGACGAAGACCCAAGAGTGTGAACAGTGGTATTCGTTGAGGAAAGTCGCTGAGTACTCACGTCGGACCAACAGTTATCCCTGACAATCGTTGAGATGAGCTATGGAACTCTCAGTTGTTGATCTCTCTCCGGTTCCCGACAAAGGAACTGCGACCGACGCCTATTCGAACACGGTCGCGGCTGCACAGCAGGCCGAACGCCTCGGATACACGCGGTTCTGGGTTGCCGAACACCATGGGATGGCTCGTTCCCTCGCTGGAACGACTCCCGAGGTGCTGCTCGGTCACCTCGCTGCCGAAACTGAGTCGATCCGGCTCGGATCGGGGGCCGTCCTGCTCAATCACTACAGCCCATTTAAAGTCGCAGAACAGTTCGGGACGTTGGATGGACTCGCACCGGGCCGCATCGACGCCGGACTGGGTCGAGCCAACGGCTCACCGGCCGTCGACCGTGCGCTTGGCACCGACCGACGCGTTGAGAACCCCGACAAGGACCACGCCGAGAAGATCACAGCGGTCATCAACCACCTCTACGATAGCTATCCGGATGAACACCCCTACAGCGAGGTAACGGTTCCACGCTCGGGCGCGGAGCGACCGAGGCCGTGGACGCTCGGATCGAGTCCATCGAGCGCAGCGCTTGCGGCCGAACTCGGTGTGCCCTACTGTTTTGCGGCGTTCATTCGACCTCAGTTCGCCACGCGAGCCTTCGAGGAGTACCACGACAAATTCCAGCCGTCACAACAGCCGGGAAAAATCGACGAGCCACAGGGGATGATCGCGGTCAATGCAGTCTGTGCGGAGACCGATCAGAAGGCGGCGCGGCTTCGCGCCTCGGCCGAGGCCTCGTTCAAGCGGATGCAACGGGGAGTCGTCGGCACCGTGCCGTCGGTCGACGAGAGTATCGACGAACTCGGTTCGGTCCCCGAGCCGACGCCGGCAACGCTCGATGCTGACGAGTGGCCGCGAGCGATCTCCGGGAGTCCGGAAACGCTCGCTGGCCTGCTCGAACAACTCACAGACCGTGTGGGTGTCGACGAAGTAATGATACAGCATGTCATCGCCGACCACGACGATGCGCTCCGCTCACACGAACTCTTGGCGGAGGGCGTCGGACTCACAGCCCGCTAACGGAATCAACGCCAGCCGCGCTCAGCACCACCAGCAATCATTTCCGGATGGCGTGGTAACTCGTGGTATGGGAGACGATGCCGTCGACAGTGTTCGTGTCTGGCTGGTCGAGCGAACCTACTCCGACGACGAGCAGAACCTAATCATTCTCACGTACGCGACGCCCGAAGGCGACCGGTACTACCGCAAAGAGCGGGCACTCACCTCGTTCGGCGATGTTCGAGACACCACGGCAGCCGTCGCGGTCGACCCCGGAAATCTTGGAACGGTCGACGACGTCGACCAACAGGAGCAGTACGCGACCGAAGCCCAGCGGATGCGAGAAGTTCACGAATCGAGTGACGTAATCTGAAAAACGCTCGCAGGGTCGACGATCAGATGAGACCGCTACCGGCCATCAGGAACAGCGCGGTGGCGATGATTGCGAACAGAATCCCGACAGCGTGTTTGATCGTCCCAGTGTCGAGAGCGTTGGCGACGAAGGGGGCGATCTGACCGCCAGTTGCGGCTGCGGGGACGGTCCAGACGACCATGTTCCACGGCGTCGACGCCAGATCCATCGTGTGGCCGCCGACAAGTCCCCCGCCGAAAACGTGAACCAACGAAGCTAGGATCGCGGTGGTGGCGACGACGATATGGTTCGTTCCGATAGCGATCCGAACTGGAACCGAGGTCCGGAGCATCGAAATAATCCCCAGCTCACCGATACCGAAGCCAGCCAGTCCCTGAAACACCCCACCGATGCTGTAGTTCCCGAATCGTTCGAGATAGCCACCACGAGTGTAGGAGTAGGTGTTTCCGGTGCGGTCGACACGCGTGACGACGCCATCGTCGTCGGTCGAGACACCCGCCGCGCCGGGTTTGGCGCTGTCGTCGGGAAGGTCGGGACCGCCATCGGCTTCGACGGCGACACCGCCGCTGGCTTCGGAGTCGCTGTCGGCCGGTTCGTCGTGGCTGAGATCGATTTTAAACAGGAGCGCCGCGGAGGCAAGCAGCGCAATGGCGAGCAGGAGCTGGAAGATCGGCTCGGGAATAACAAACGAAAGCAGTGCCCCACCCACGACGAACGGGATCGAACCACCGACGAGCGTGGCTGCCAGTCGACGGTCGACCAGTCCATGCTGGATGAACGCCAGCGACGAACTCGACAACCCGAACGACTCGCTGATAAGGCCGATCTTGACGATTGTTGCCGGGTCAAGCTCGAAGGCCAACAGCGGGAAGATGAAGATCAGATACGGGACGAACAGCGCCGAACCACTGATCCCCACGGTATTGACGATGGTTGCCCCGAGCAGGAAAAACGGGAACAGCCACCAGAACTTCAGCCAGTAGCCAGCGTCCGCATCCGCTGGAGTCGGCGCGCCGAAGTATACGCCCACAATGAACAGAATGGGTGCCAGAAAAACGAACACGTGTTGATAGTCCAAGAACGTCCGCTGGAGTCGACCGGACCACGAAAGCGAACTCATTGAATTGTAGCCCCCTTTTTCGGAGTTCGATAATAAATATTTCCGTTTGTGAAAAACAAAGGCAAGAATCATTATGAAATAGTGAATCCGAAAAAACAAGTCCAGTTGGCCAGACACAGCTGTGGAGACGAGAGAAACGTCGTAACTGATCCTAATATTTATTACATACGCAATGGTATATACTACCACGATGAGCGTCGACAACAGAAATCTCGGCGACGCACAGTCCGAGCGGAGGACGCTCGATGACGAGTACGCAGGCCTCGGCGGCCGTCTGAAGCGGTATTTCGACACGTGGTCGCGGCTGTACATCAAACAGCAAGTCGAGGCCCGAACTGGCCGCCAACGCTGAGGTAGCCTCTTTTTATTCGGCTCCGACTGCCGTCGACCGTGGTATTAACTCACAACCACCCGTAGCAGGGGTATGGCTCGCCGAAGCGTGCTGTTTTCACCGGGCGATCAACCCGACAAACTCGACACCGCCGCCGCCTCGGCTGCGGATATGATCGTTTTCGATCTGGAGGACGGTGTTGCGCCGGATCGGAAACAGCAGGCCAGAACAGCGGTCGTCGACGCACTCGGTGTCGACACCACAAGCGAGATCTGTGTCCGAGTGAATCCAGTCGGCGCTGGTGGAGCGACTGATCTCGCCGCGCTTGCGGACGCACCCACCCCGGACAGCCTCATGCTTCCGAAGGTGTCGGGTCCGGACGAGATAGCGACCGTAAGTCAGCTCTGTGCGGAGTACGATATCGACTGCCCGGTTGTCGCACTGATCGAAACAGCCGCGGGCGTGCTCGCAGCAGGCGAGATTGCAGCGGTCGACCGAAGTGACGGGCTGATTTTCGGTGCCGAGGATCTGGCCGCAGACATCGGTGCGACCCGAACCGACGAGGGGAGCGAAGTAGCCTACGCCCGCCAGCAGGTCGTCCTCGCGGCACGGGCCCACCGCGTCGACGCCATCGACACGCATTATCCGGAGATCAGCGACGAAGCGGGACTCCGGGCCGAAACCGAACAGGCCCGTCGACTGGGGTACGACGGCAAAATGGCGATGCATCCCCGGCAGGTCGAGATCATCAACGAGGCGTTTCGACCCACCGACGAGGAACTGGCGTGGGCGCGGCGTGTGCTCGAAGCGGTCGACGAGCAGGGACAGGGCGTCATTTCGGTCGACGGCGAGATGATCGATTCACCCCAACGCAGACAGGCCGAACGGATCGTCGACCTCGCGGCTGCGGCTGAGGATGTTGGCGACCAGTAATCCTCAGGTGTCGAGTTCGAGCGTGACGCGGTCGGCCTCAATATCTTCGAGGAACGCGCCGTAGCCGCCGACGGTGTAGGTCTGGCCGTCGGCTTCGACTGTCAGACTGTGTTCGACCGGAAACGAGTTGTTGGTTGGCTCGATCAGGCCTTGGGTGACGTCGACGATCCGGCAATCGATGTCGACGCGCTCGTTGTCGGCGGTGGTGCGGCCCTCGATGGTGGCTCGGAGGTCGGCGTCGGCCCGGAGCCAGAGGGTCGCCTGAAAGATGATGTGCCAGAAGTTCTCGGCGGTCACCGGGAGTTCGACCGGATCGGTGACCGCCGCCTCGCGGCCGACTGGCCAGTAGTTGCCGAAAAAGGAGGCGACGACGACCGGCCCGAGATGTTCCTGGGCGAAGACAATCGCCTGGGTATCGCTGTGGGCACTCGCTACCATCTCGATGGGGGCGATAACGCCGACCCGCCGGTCGACGGTCAACATCGCGGGCATCGTTTCGCTCCAGACACGGGTGACACTGGCGAGGTGAGTCAACTCCGGGGGGAGTTCGACAGTGCCTGAAACCAGCAGGACGACCAGCACGCCGCGGTCTCTGGCCGCCTGCAGAGCATCGTCGACCTCATCGATAACAGCAAGCGGAATCGAAAGCGTGAGTTCCTCGTCGGCGTCGTCGATAAACGCCCGGATTCGTTTCAGGACCGTGACGCGGCTTTTGACGATTTCGAAATGGTCAGCGGAGGGTTCGGTACGGGTGTAGCGGGCTTCGAGGGCTGGCTGCATCGACTTGGCATCTCGCACGAGTTCGTCGATCACCGTCTCGGGGGGCAACGCGTGGATTGTCGTCGGAACGACGTGGTCGGTAACCTCGACAAAGCCGCGATCCGCAAGGGTTTCACTGACGCTGTAGACGTACCGTTTCGAGACGCCCGCGACGTCGGCGATGGTGCTGGCCGTTGCTTCGCCGTATTCCAACAGCGTGAGGTAGGTGTCGACCTCCTTTTCGGAGAGGCCGAACCGACGCAGATTGGCCCGAAGCGTAGCGTCGTCCATACTGTCACTGCTCAGGGGAGATACTTAAAACGGGGGACGGAATCGGCCGACGACAGTCCACCATTAGCGTGCCCGGCAGATCACGACATCGTCGACGAGAAGGGAGGTATCGCGCTCACCCTCGGTGTCGGTCGACGCCTTTGGATAGCGTTTTTTAAGCGGCTGAGTTGTCCGAAGATCAGTCTCGCTGACGGGCTCGGGGAGGCTGACCGCCTGTGGTTCGTCGGCAAAGTTGCAGACGACAAGCAATCGATCCGTGCCGTCATCGCGGGCGAAGGCGACGACTTGCTCAGCAGCGTCCACGTCGGCGTCGGGTTCGCTGTCGGAACTGCCCTCGTCATCAGCCACAGGATCGCTGTCGACTGTCTCGTCGTCAGTAACCTCCTCTCGACTGTCGGCGACAGTAACCGACAGTGGTTCGACAGCGCCGTGTTTGAGGACGGGATACTCGCGGCGGAGCGTCGACAGCGACCGGTGGAAATCGGTCAACTCGGCGTCGCCGTCGTGCCATTTCATCGGGCCACGCTGCTCGGTCATCCCACGCTCTTGGCCGTAGTAGATCATCGGTGCGCCGGGGAGCGTGAATGTGGCCGCGACTGCCGCCCGAAGTGCGCGCTGGCTGCACTCGTCGAGATACCGCTCCTCGTCGTGGTTTTCGATGTAGCGGAGATGGACCGCCGACTCGGGGAACCCCTGCCAGACGGCGTCGTTCAGTGCCTGAAAGATCTTCGTCGCCGGTGCCTCGCCGTGGCCGATCTCGCGGAGCGTGCCGTAGAGCGCGGTGTCGTAATGCATGTGAAACTCCGCCTCGTGGTAGTGGGGGTCCCGTGGAATCGTCTCATCGAGGAGGAGGAAGTCGTCGGGCACGCGCTCGCGGACCTCCTTCCAGAAACTGTGGGGGACGCCCCACGCCACGTCACAGCGGAACCCGTCGACCACGTCGGCCCACTCGTCGACGACATCGAGCATCCACCGCCGAACCGCGAGCGATCCGTAGTTGAGGTTCGGAATCCGCTGCCAGTTGAAGTAGAACTCCGGGGCGTCGTCGCCCGCCCAGTCGACGCCCGTCCCGTCCCACGATTTGGGGACGCGCTTATAATAGTCGTCGTAGCGGTCGACGCCGCCAGCGTGGAGTTGGTACACCGAGTGGTCCCGCGAGGTGTGGTTGATGACGAGATCGAAGACGACCCTGATTCCGGCCTCGTGGCATGTGTCGACAAGGGACTCGAAGGCCTCGCGGCTCCCCAGATCGTCGGCGGTCTCGAAGTAGTCGGTGATGTGGTAGCCGTGGTCGGTCGGGCTTGCGAGCACCGGGGTGAGCCACAGCACGTCGACGGCCAGCGAGTTGAGATACTCGACTCGGCGTTCGATCTCTTCGAACGTGGTCGGTAGCGTCTCGCCAGTAAACGAGCGAACGAAGATTTCGTAGACGGTCGGCGACTCGGCCCACGCTGGCGGATCGTTTGGTCGCTCGATGGAGAGGGCGTCATCAGTGTGGTGAACCGTGAGCGTATCCGAAACCGACCGACGCTCGCCGACCGCGACAGCGTGTATGCGGAGCGTTTCGGGGACTGATTCGACCGGTACCCGGAGCGTTCGGTCGTCGACTTCGACCACCGAGTCGGGCAGCCAGTCGCGGTCGTCGACGACGAAGTCGACAGCGAGGTCGTCGTCGCTGTTTTCCGTATCGGGGGCTGCGGTGGCAGTTGCAGTGACGACAAGCGTCTCGTCCTGAATCTCAGCATCGAGTCGACAGCGGGGGCGACCCGGTCCCGGCACTGTCACCGAGCCGTGGACCTGTTGTGTGAAATCATCGTTCACACAGAAGCCATAGCTGTGCGTGCCCGGCAGGAGGTCGAGGTCGACGACGAACCGGTCGTCTTCGCGTGTCGGTCGTGTTCGGCCAGCGACCTGCTTGTTGAAGGGACCGACCACCGACATCGAGTCGACCTCGGTGACTGACTCCGGGAGGTCACCGAACGGGAGTTCGAGGCGGGTGGTGTGGCGTTCGCTCGGGTAGGCTCGCACTGTCTGGAGGTGGGTTTCGTCTGGCGTTTCGAGTTCGAGTTGGTAGTGGCCCGGGGCGTTAGGTTCGAACTCGACTACAGGTCCATCGTCGACCGTGATGCTACTGTCGGCGGGGGCATCGAGCAGTGTCCACCTGTAGTCGGCGTCGGGGTCGGGCGACCGTGGGGCGAGTTCGACACTGTCGCCGACCGACACGAACCGTGGCGGACCTGGCGCGTCCATACCTCCCACCCGGAGGCCAACCGTCTTGACTGTTGTCGTTGGAAAAAACGTGTGAAAGAAAAATACACCAAGAATTAAGACAACGGAGGACAGGTAGATAGGTGTGCAACTACGTGACGCACTCGATGATTTTAAAGCGTCATCGGGGGATAAAACCCGTTTTCCGGGAGAACGACGGACAATTACTGGTCGTTTCTCCGGCAACGGCCGTCGACTCATTCACGTCGACGGGGGCAGTCTGCGGGACTTCGGCTATCCACTCTCCGGGCTTACTGGTATCGAGCGGTCGCGGTTCGGGCTTCGTGTCGACGGGACACCGTTCTGGTTCGACGAGATGGAGACGACCCAATCGTATCACGAGGCGACGACACTCGTCGAAACAATACACCGGACACCGTTCGGACCGGTCACACAGCTTGATCTCACCACGGGTGATGCCCACATCACCCGGTTCGACGTCGACGAGATCGAGACGGGAGAGAGCCATACAGAGATGATCGCTTACCTCTCGCTGGCGCCAGAGGGCCAAGACAGTCAAGTCGGCCAACTTCACCACGAAGACGTGATCGAGGTCTACCACCAGCGGGAACACGATTTCGTCAGCTCTACGACCGGGTTTACCGACGTTCGGGGCCAGATCCCGGTCGCCTTCGAGGACCTGATCGACGAGGAGCCGACGGAGTACCCGCGACCGGCCAGCGACCACCGCTACTCCGAGGACCGACTCAGCGGTGATCTGATCTGTTCGCTCCCGCTGTACGGGGAGTCGACGACACTGGTCACACTGCTCACGGATCGAACCGAAACCGAGCGTGAGGCGGCACTCGACCAGCTTGCGGACCTCCGCGAGGAGTTCAACAGTATCGAGGCCGTCGAGGCCGCCGCCGACGCAGCACTCCCGACGGCCGCACGCGAGGACCACTCCGAGACGCTGCGAGAGTCGGTCAGCGCCGACGTTCGCGTGCTGTCGCTGTTGACCGGACAGACGGGACTCCGGATCGCCGGGCCGAACTTCGACCCCTACTATCGGTACTCCGGCGGCTACGGCTACACCTGGTTCCGCGACGACGCAGAAATCTCGCGGTTCGTGCTCGAATCCGACCAGCACTTCGATCTCGGGCTCAGCCACTGGCACGCCCGCAGTGCGCGGGCCTACTGCGAGACCCAGCGGGATGACGGCAGCTGGCCGCATCGCGTGTGGCCCCACAACGGTGCCCTTGCGCCGGGATGGGCTAACGCCAAACTCGAAGCCGGAAATGACAACGATTATCAGGCCGACCAGACCGGCAGCGTCATCGCCTTCTTGGCGAACTTCTACGCCGCCGGTATCGAGGACGCTGACCTCGAAGCACAGGTCGTCGACACCCTCGAAGCCGCGCTCAAGAGTCTCGATGGGACCTTAGAACACGACGGTCGACCGATGGTCTGTCAGAACGCGTGGGAGGATTCCATCGGGCGGTTTACCCACACGACCGCAACCTTCCTCGAAGCCTACAGCGCGCTGGCCGCAACCGATCTCGCGGTCGCCGACCACGCCCACGAGCAGGCCAATCGCGTCTACGAAGCGATCAACCACCTCTGGGTAGATGACCGTGGCATCTTTGCCCTGCGCGAACACGGCGGCGGCGGACTGGACCGCCGGGCAGATTCGGCCACCCTCGCGCTGGTCGGTGCCCATCGGGCCTACGAAAAGATCGAAACGGTCGACGACTACCGACTCGACCAGCTGGATTCCCACACCCACACGATCATCAAGGCGCTGTGGCACGACCCCGAGGAGAGCGAGATTGCAGGCCTCTTCCGCAACGAGGGTGACGCCTGGCGACAGGCCCATCAGGATCATGAGAAGATCTGGACCGTGTCGACTGGCTGGGGTGCGAACGCCGCCGCCCAGTTGGGCGCGCTGCTGGCCGATCACGACGACGAGCGGGCGGTCGAGGCCGCCGCGCGAGCGCGTGAACTGCTTGAGCTTGTGCTGCCCGGTGGCGTGCTGTGTGAGGACACCAGCTACCTGCCCGAGCAGTTCTTCGACACCGGCGAGCCCGACAGCGCGACGCCACTTGGCTGGCCGCATGCGCTCCGACTGGCGACGGTTGCGTTGATGGACGAACGCGGCGTGCTGTATGCGGCGCACAAGATCGCCGCTGACTGAAGGCGGTCAGCTCCGTATTCGTAGTAATAAACAGCCGCAGTCAGCGTCGAACGGCTTTATTCGTCGGAATCAGGGTCCCATGAAATCCGTTTTGGGTCGACAATATAGAGCCTGCCGCCGGTCAGTATCAGGATAACACCGATTGCTGCGACGCCGAGGCCAAGGAGGAAGCCACCAAAGGAGGGTCCGAAGCCATCGACATAGGAGTCTATATAGATGCTATAGAGCGTGTCACCTTTCCAGATTGCGGTCTGGAACTGATTGACGAATGGGTCGTTCACCTGTGGACGATACCCACTGGCGTCTCCTGTGGAGTTGTCCAGCACGGCATCGACAGTTCGTTGTTCGCCGGTCGAGAGGTTCTCATAGTGAGGAGACTGCTCAGAGATTGTGGTAGCAACTGAGTCGAGCGATACGGACTCCGAACGGATAGTCGAACCGTTCTCCGCGACAGTGAGACGATAGTACACTGTGCTGGCAGCACTGTTTTGAATGAACTCGTTTTTATCAGTGATCTCCTGAAGATCTGCACGGACGTTGTCATCCGGAACGGTGGCAGAGCCGTTCTTCATTGCCGACCTCAGCACGTCACGAGTGGTGCTGGGCGAGCGATACTCATCCTCGTGGTACCGTGGCTTAAGTATCGTATCGACGAGCGTAATGTCGGTACTGTGTCGGTCGACGAACTGATTTCGATCCGATTCGTTACTGAGATTGATCGATTCGGCAACGTATACTTGGGAGGTCTGCGGAGGTGGAGTCGTAGCTTCTGCTGCCCAAATTAAGTACTGCGGTGCTGGGAGACAAAGCACCCCGACGACGATGAGTAGGAGAGCGACTCGGCGGCGATCCATCAATTGAATGTTCCTATTTTCACAGTAAGTGTCTTTTGCTATCAAATCAAAAACAGGATGGAAAATATGTCAGCAGAATTAACTTCATTTCAAAAATACTGCGCATTCTACCTGTTCAGAACTGCTTTCGACCCTCCCCATGCCACACCATCTCGCACCACCACCAACCCGAAGCCATTAAACAGGTCTCGGCAGTAGACACGCCAACTCGCTGGAGACGGGCCACCAGTGGGCACCCGGTTCGCCGGGACGAAATGTGGTCGGGATTTCCGACTGAATCGCAAGCGCCCGAGGACAACAATGGCAAAAAGCGCATACTCTCATATCCGAGACGCATGGAAGAACCCCGGCGAGGGCAAGCTCGCCGAACTGCAGTGGCAGCGAAAACAGGAGTGGCGGAATCAGGGCGCAATCGAGCGCGTCGACCGCCCAACTCGCCTCGACAAGGCCCGCTCGCAGGGCTACAAAGCAAAACAGGGCATCGTCGTGGCCCGCGTGTCGGTCCGGAAAGGAAACGCACGCAAAGTGCGCCACAAAGCCGGTCGACGCTCGAAACGACAGGGTGTCAACCGCATCGGTCGACGGAAGTCGATCCAGCGCATCGGTGAGGAGCGAGCCTCCCGCAAGTTCCCCAATCTTCGAGTTCTTAACTCCTACTGGGTCGGGGAAGACGGCTCGCAGAAATGGCACGAAGTGATCCTCGTCGACCCCGAGCATCCCGCCATCGAGAACGACGACGATCTCAACTGGATCTGTGAATCCCAGCACAAGGGCCGCGCGTTCCGTGGTCTCACCGGCGCTGGCGACAAAGGCCGTGGCATGCAGAAACGCGGTAAGGGCACCGAACACGCCCGACCGAGCGTCAACAGCGACCGTAACCGCAGCAAGTAACTGACGCGGCATCCGGTCGACCCTTTTATTCCGTTCCGAACCGCGAGCCGCCGCACTGGCTTGTGTCGATTCCCACGGAGTAGTAATCGGCGCGGCGGTTCATGTGGTGAGATACTAAATGGTTACTTGTTATGTCACTGTTGGATACCTACGAGGCAGTTCTCTGGGGGACGATGGACAGCCTCGGCATCACTGACTCGCTCCGGCGGAAACTGTTGGCGGCGGTCGCCATCCAGTTCGGCGTCGCCATCGGGCTGTTCGTCCTGCCGTTCGTCGTCGCGGGGACCGCCCTACGAGTCGTTCAGGGTGTTATTTTCATCGGCGCGATAGTGGCGTTCGTCAACACCGTGTTGATCATCCAGCAGGACCTCATCGAGCCGCTGGCGAGGATCGAAACCGCGGCGGGTCGGATCGCCGAGGGCCACGTCGACACCGAACCGGTTGTCGTCGAGCAAAGCGACGAGGTGGGCGATCTCGCGGCCTCCTTCGGCGACCTACAGATCTATCTCGCCACAGTCGCCGCGCAGGCCGACGCGCTGGCCGACCAAGAGTTCGATAACGAGGCGCTGGCGGAGCCAGTGCCCGGTCCGTTCGGCGACTCGCTGGCTCGAATGGCCGACAACCTCGAAACCCATACCCGGGAACTCGAAGCCCGCTCCGAACGACTCACCCGACTCGTCGATGCTTTCGAAACCTCGACGACTGCCGCCATCGACGGCGATCTGACCGCGACTATCGATCCCACAGTCGTCGACGACAGCGAGGAACGCTACACGGTCGTTGTCGACCGCTACAACGAGCTGCTTCGGACGCTCCAGGACTCCATCGGCGAGACAGCCCAGTTCGCCGCTGCCGTCAGGGAGTCGACCGAGGCCGTCGACGAGAGCACGACGGAACTCGATCAAGCGGGGTCGGAGATCGCCGCGGCGACCGACGAAATCGCTGCCGGAGCCGACGAGCAACGCGACCAGCTACAGACCGCCGTCTCGGAGGTCAACACGCTGTCAGCGACCGTCGAGGAGATCGCTTCCTCGGCCGAAGAGGTGAGCCGAACCGCCGAAACAGCCAGCGAGGCCGCGACGACCGGACGGAAAGAGGCCACCGAGACTGCGGCGGAACTCTCGACCATCGAGACAGAGATTGCCGAGGTGGCCGACTCGGTCGACGCCTTGGTCGAGCGGATCGACGAGGTCGACGAGATCGTCACCGTCATCAGCGAGATCGCCGAGCAGACCAACCTCTTGGCCCTGAACGCCTCCATCGAGGCCGCCCGCGTCAGCGACGGCGGCGAGGGGTTCGCCGTGGTCGCCGAGGAGGTCAAATCGCTGGCCGAGGAGACCCGGAGCGCGGCCACCGATATCGCCGACCGCCTGGAGGACATCCAACAGCAGTCCGACCGGACGATTGCGGATGTGGAGTCAGCACGGGACCGAGTCGGCGAAAGTACCGACGCGGTCGAACGCTCGCTGGGACAGTTCGATGAGATCGCCGAGATCGTCACCGACCTCAGCGACAGCATTTACGAAATCAGCGACGCCACCGACCAGCAGGCCGCGTCCGCCGAAGACGTCGCCGCGATTGTCGACGACGTGGCGGCGATCAGCGATGCGACCGCCGCCGACGCGTCGGATGCCGCCGCCGCGGCCGAGGAACAGACCACCTCGCTGTCGACGGTCGCCGACACGGTCTCGGGACTGGCCGACGAGGCCACCGAACTCGAAGCCCAACTCGACGCCTTCGAGATCGAGGCCAATGGGGTGACCACCCAACAGGATCGCAGTGAGCAGTCGGACCAACTCGATCAGTCCGATCAGTCCGATCAGTCCGATCAGGCCGATCAACTCGGTCAGTCCGATCAGGCCGATCAACTCGGTCAGTCCGATCAGGCCGATCAACTCGGTCAGTCCGATCAGTCCGATCAGTCCGATCAACTCGGTCAGTCCATCGAGACTGACCGGGCAGAGCAGCTCGACCAGCCCGACGACTCGGAGGAGGCGGCGGCACTCGATGAGCCAGTGAAGATCACCGTCGAGTAGCTCGACCGACCGTCGACCACATTCTTATTCGCGCTGGTGCCAAAAGGGGAGATATGAGCCTCTCACTCGATGCGACCCAGTTGGACCGCTACTCGCGGCACATTATTATGGACGAGATCGGTCCCGAGGGGCAGGCCAAGCTGTTGGAGAGCCGTGTCTTAGTCGTCGGTGCCGGTGGCCTCGGTGCGCCCGTCATTCAGTATCTCGCTGCGGCGGGTGTCGGTACGATTGGCATCGTCGACGACGACACCGTCGAACGCTCGAACCTCCAGCGACAGGTGATCCACGCAGACGGCGACGTGGGAACGCCGAAAGTCGACAGTGCGGCCGATTTTATATCTGACCTCAATCCCGATATCACGGTCGAGACCCACGAGGTGCGGCTCTCGAAGTCAAACGCCGAGGGGATAATCGCAGGCTACGATCTGGTCGTCGACGCCTCCGATAACTTCCCGACGCGGTATCTCGTGAATGACGTCTGTCGACTGGCCGGGATTCCAGTGGCCCACGGCGCTATTTATAAGTTCGAGGGGCAAGTCACCAGCCTTGTTCCTGAGGGACCCTGCTACCGGTGTCTGTTCCCCGAGGCTCCCGAACCGGGGACCGTGCCGGACTGTGCAACGACTGGCGTGCTTGGCGTGTTGCCGGGAACCGTCGGCTGTCTGCAGGCGACCGAAGCGGTGAAACTGCTGTTAGATCTGGGTGAGCCACTGGTCGGCACGATGCTGTGTTACGACGCGATGGATCTCTCTTTTGAGCGAGTACCCTACCAATCGCGGGTCGACTGCCCGGTCTGCGGCGACGATCCAATCGAGTCAATCGAGGGCATCGAGTACAGTGAGAGTTGTGCGATTAACACTGAGAGCGTCGACTCGAACATGTCACAGTAAGAAACTGAGATGGGCATTTTCAAGTATTCGCCCAGTATTATCCCGGCATGGCCAAGATAAGCGTCGAAGTACCGGACGAGCTGTTGGAGGACCTCGACAGCCACGTCGGCGAGGGCAAGAAATTCGTTAACCGAAGCGAGGCGGTTCGGGCATCGATCAGGAAGACATTGGATCTGCTAGACGATATCGACACGCGGCGGGGTCGACTCGATGACGAATAACCTGCTGGCTCCCGGTGATTCAACCGAGCTACTCGCAGTCGGCCAAGTCACCCTCATCGGGCTGTTCGTCACTGCGCTGGTGACCGCCCAACTGACTGCCGCCAAACTGCTGGCAATCCCGCTGCCGGTGGCACTGCCGCAGATCGGCGCGGAGATCATCCTGCCGGGGGCGGCCCTCGCGTATGCACTGACGTTCTTCGCCTCGGACTGTTATGCCGAACTGTACGGTCGACGCGCCGCACAGGTGATGGTCAACATCGCGTTCGCGATGAATTTCGTCGTCCTCGTGTTGGTCTGGTCGACAATCCGTGCGCCCGCCGCCGATCCCACGTTCGCCGCGACGTTTGCCAGCGCGCTGGCTCCGAGTACGAACATCGTCCTCGGCAGTCTGCTGGCATATATCGTGAGTCAAAACTGGGACGTGTTCGTGTTCCACTGGATTCGGGACTACACCGCCGGGCAGTACCTCTGGCTCCGGAATATTGCGTCGACGGCGACCAGTCAGGCCATCGACACCGTGATTTTCGTCGGGGTTGCCTTCCTCATCGCACCCTCGGTGTTCGGCATCGGTGAGGCACTGCCGACGCAGGTGGTTATCAGCCTCGTCCTTGGCCAGTATCTGCTGAAACTCCTGATCGCGGTCGTCGACACCCCCTTTGTCTATCTGGTCGTCCGAACGCTGCGACCCAACGGCGTCGACCCCCAGAGCAGACACGTGACCGACGACTGAGTCTGAAGCATGGATCAATCAACCATTCGTCGACAGGGCAAACGACTGGCCGTCTGGCTCGGTGTTGGGCTCATCGTCCTCGCTGCACTCACAGTCGGCTATTTTGGGTCACCGTATCACGGATCATCGGAGAGCATCGCGACCGTCGAGGACGACCAGCGCGTGACGGTCGACCGAACTGACGAAGGGTACGTCCTCCAGCCAGTAGGTACCACGCCGGAGACGGGTGTCGTCTTCTATCCCGGCGGTCGCGTTCATCCGGATGCCTATGTGGGGTCGCTCGCGGCGCTGGCCCGAGACGCGAACGTAACGGTCGTGATTCCGAAGCAACCACTCAATCTCGCGATTGTCGACTACGGACTCGCCCAGAACGGCCTCGGAACCCATGCCGCCGACAGCGCGATGGCCGACCATCCGGACGTCGAGGCGTGGTACGTCGGCGGCCACTCACTCGGCGGGGCGATGGCCTGCCGGTATGCGGCGAACGCCGACGTAGAGGGGCTGTTACTGTATGGCTCGTACTGTGACGTCGACATCTCCGAGCGCGATCTCGCGGTGGTGAGTGTGACTGGCGATGCGGATACGGTGCTGAACAGGACAGCATACGAGCGGAATCGTGGGAATCTGCCAGCCTCAACGCGATTTGCAGACCTAGAGGGCGTGAATCACACGCAGTTCGGCGCATATACTGGGCAGGACGAGCCATCGGGGACCAGTTACGAGACGGCACACAGTCGACTGAATAGGGTTGTCGTGCCATGGTTGCAGAACGAAACAGCCGGTAGCTGAGACCGGGCAGCCAGAAGACTCAATTGAAGCAGCCACTTATAAATGAGATACTAATGGAGGCTGTAACTGTTGTGGCGATCTGTGGTAGTCTTCGAGAGACAAGCTACACCCGACTGGCGCTTGAGCAGGCACTGAATGCCGCCAGCGAGGCCGGTGCGGAGACTGAACTGATTGATCTTCGTGAGTGGGACCTCCCGCTGTTCGATCCGGACCATCGAAATCAGGGCGACGCTAGGAAACTCAAACAGGCCGTTGGCAACGCTGATGCGGTGTTGATGGGCACACCCGTCTATCACGGCATGGTGTCGTCAGCACTCAAAAGCGCATTCGACTATTTGGGGAAAAACGAGTTCGAGGGCACGACTGTCGGCCTGCTGGCGACGGCTGGCGGTGGCTCCTACGGACCCACGCTGGAACACTTGCGTACGGGCATCCGGACAGTCCACGGCTGGACGCTCCCCCACGAGGTCGGGATTCGGGGAGCGTCCAACGAGTTCGAGGACCGAGAGTTCGTCGACCCCGACTTAGAAGCCCACGTCCGAAAACTCGGCCGGATGTCGGTGGAGTACGCGCGGATCAGGCCACAGTCGCTGTGAGTTCCTTTTAAATAACGCTCCGGCGCACAGGGCGCAGAAGCCACTTAGGATCAGGCGTCGTACTGGTCAGCAATGGACGATACCTCGACCCACACGGAGCCAACAATCTATACGACGCCACGAACCGACATCTCGCAGAATCAGGGCAAGTTTCGGATCCATTTCAACTTCCCCGGTCGTGGCGTGCCGAACCACGAGGATCACGGCTACGGCCCGCTGTCGACGGTCGTCGAGTCGTTCATGGACCCTGGCACGCTGATCCGAATGCACCAACACAGAAACGAAGAGATCATCTCGTGGGTCCCAGCGGGCGTGATGCGTCACGAGGACCGACAGGGCAACAGTCTCGTCACGGACTCGAATCATCTGATGATCATGGGCGCTGGCAGCGGCTTCTGGCATAGCGAGGAAACCCTTGCCGACGACCCACCCCTCCGGATGCTCCAGATCTTCGTCCGGCCACACAGTCTCGACTTGGAGCCCGGTATTCAGCACGAGCCGATTCCCGAGTCGACGCCCAACGAATGGCGATACCTCTTCGGTCCCGAAGGCAGTGACGCACCCCTCTCGGTCCGAAACGAGGTCGACTTCTATGACTGTTGGCTCGACGAGGGGTCGACCGTCTCGATGCCCGCCCGGCCCGACTGGGATACCTATCTCTACGTATTTGAGGGCGACATCGTGACCGAGGACGAAGAAACGAGTATCGGATTCACCGAAAGTGTCCTTATAAAAGGTGACGGTGAGGTATCGGTGACAGCGACCGAGGACTCGATTCTGGTCGCCTTCTGTATTAATCCCGACGCCCCGATTACTCGTCAGGGGACGATTGGTCGGTGAGTGGTCGGTCGACCTCGCTCAAATACCCCGAACGGTTTCGATAATGCCGACTGATTCAAGTGTCATCCACAGCAGGAAAACCCCGTAGAGACCGAGCAGGCCGTATGCTTCGAGGTTGGAGAGTTCGAGCCGGGTACGAGTGAAGACGATAAAGACGAGTGTTGCGAACGCAAGGAACCCCATCGTTGGAATCGCCACGAGAAAGTTGATTGTGGCTGAGCCTGCCAGTAGGACACCGATTGGAATGGCGACAAGCAGGTTGAACGTGTTGCTCCCGAGAACGTTCGTGAGACTGGTAACGCTGTCGTCGTTTTTTGCAGCGTTGATGCTCACAAAGGTGTCGGGGAGACTCGTTCCGGCGGCGATGACGGTCACGCCCCACAAAAAGCTGGACGTGCCGAATATCTCTCTGAGCGAGAGGGCCGCCCGGATGAGGCCTTCAACGCCGACAGCGATGACGAGCAGCGACACCACAAGCAGTCCCCACTCCCGCTTTGGACGCACACCGACCACATCGGTGGCAACATGGTCGCTGGCGTCCTGCTGGTGGAGGAACACGTAGATTCCATATGTGGCGAGCGGAAGGATGGCCAGCGTCGGGGTTAGAATCGCGGCCTCGTTCGTGCCGCCCGGAACGTAGGTCGCCCCCAGTGCGAACATAATGAACAACACCAGGACGCTGATGACGTAGAACTGCGCGTCCTTGTGGACGATATCACGGGTCGCCGTGAGTTCCTCGCTGAACAGCGCCGAGAGCGCAGGAATCACGAGCAGATTGAAGATAGCGCTGCCGACGATAGCCCCAACACCGAGCGAGAACTCGCCGTGGACCACCGTACTGATAACGACCGAACTGATCTCGGGGAAACTCGATCCAACGGCGACGACAATCGCGCCGTGAACAGCGACTGGCAGGCCGTAGTACTTGCTCAGTCGCTCTGCGGCCCGCTCGAACAGGCCGCTCCCTTTCCAAATAACGAGAACCGTCACGACGATAAGAGCGAGAGAGGCAAGCAGTCCTGGCACGGTCGACACCTATCGATCCATAGTAAAATGGATACCTACTCTGAACCGGATGTTACAGGTCGTCGACGCCGCCATCGAGATCGTCGTCTTCTCGCGTGAGATCCGCCAGCGCCGCCTCGAAGTGTGCGTTGGTGATCACGATGTCTTCGACAGGCGTCGGCTCGCTGTCGGTCTGGGCGCGAACGTGCTCACGCACGGCAGTCGTTGCGGCTTCCCGGCACAGCGCCGCCAGATCCGCACCGACGAAGCCCTCGGTTTCGGCTGCAAACTGGTCGAGGTCGACGTCCTCGGCCAGTGGCCGCTTCCGGGTGTGGATCTCCAAGATCGCGAGTCTGGTCTCCTCGTCCGGCCCGCCAACCTTGATTTTGCGCTCGATTCGGCCCGCACGCGTTAGCGCATCGTCGATGAGATCTGGTCGGTTCGTCGCCGCGATGACGACCACGTCCTCCAACTCTTCGAGGCCGTCGAGTTCCGTCAGGAGCTGTGAGACGACGCGTTCGCCGACCTGGTTATCCCCGCCGCCGCTGCCACGTTTACTTGCGATGGCGTCGATCTCGTCGAAGAAGATCACCGTCGGTGCGTTCGACCGCGCCTTCTCGAAGATCTCGCGAACGCCTTTCTCCGACTCGCCGACGTATTTGTCGAACAGTTCGGGGCCTTTGATCGAGATGAAGTTGGAGTTGGCCTCGTTCGCAACCGCCTTTGCGAGCAGCGTTTTCCCGGTTCCGGGTGGCCCGTGAAGCAAGATCCCCTTGGTCGACTGGAGGTCGACGTGTTTGTAGGCATCAGCATGCTCCAGTGGCCACTGGACGGCTTCTTGGAGTCGAGCCTTGGTCTCTGCGAGCCCGCCAACGTCCTCCCACGTGACATCGGGCGTCTCGATGAAGACCTCCCGAAGCGCGCTGGGTGAGATCTCTCGGAGCGCTTTCCGCATGTCAGCGTCGGTGACTTGGAGGGTTTCGAGCGTCTCGGCATCGATCTCGTCGCCGTCGAGGTCGAGATCGGGACGAACGCGTCGGAGTGCGTTCATCGCCGCCTCGCGGACGAGACTCTGGAGATCAGCGCCGACGAAGCCGTGGGTGTTTTCGGCGTACTGGTCGAGGTCGACATCCTCGGCGAGTGGCATCTCGCGGGTGTGGATCTGGAGGACCTCTTTTCGCCCCTCGGTGTCGGGTGCGCCGATCTCGATCTCGCGGTCGAACCGCCCGCCGCGGCGGAGGGCGTTGTCGATGGAGTCGACGCGGTTGGTCGTCCCGATGACCGTTACCTGACCGCGGTCTTCGAGGCCGTCCATCAGCGAGAGCAGCTGGGCGACGACGCGTCGTTCGACCTCACCTTGAGTGTCGTCTCGCTTCGGCGCGATGGAGTCGATCTCGTCGATGAAGATGATCGCCGGCTCGTTTTCGCTGGCCTCCTCGAAGACCTCACGGAGTCGCTCTTCGCTCTCGCCGTGGTACTTCGACATGATCTCCGGGCCACTGATCGTCGAGAAGTCGGCGTCGATCTCGTTGGCGACCGCCTTGGCGATCAGTGTCTTGCCGGTGCCGGGTGGGCCGTGGAGCAGGACGCCCTGCGGTGGCTCGATGCCGAGTGCCTGGAACAGTTCAGGATGGGTCATCGGCAGTTCGATCATCTCTCGAACCTGATCCAGTTCGTTGTCGAGGCCACCGACGTCCTCGTAAGTGACCCCCGGCGGTTCGGCGCGGTCAGTTGCCTCCTCGCCGCGTTCGGCGTCGACGGCTTCGGCGGACTGCTCGGCCATCGTGATCTCGGTCGACTGGGTGACGATCACGGTGCCGCCCGGATCGGTGTCGACGATCTGAATCGGAATCCGACGGTTGGAGCGGCCCATCAGCGAGCCGAATCCGAGCGCGAGCGGCACGGTCTGTCCGGCCTGCACGGCGCGGTTGGCCAGCTTTTCGCGGATGTAGGAGGAGAGATCGCCGCTGATTCGAAGCCCGCCGGGGAGTGCAATCGAAAGCTCCTCTGCTGGTGCGACGTCGGCCTGCTCGACCCGAACGATTTGATCGATTCGCGTGCCGATTGTTTTGCGGATCTGGCCATCGATGCCGACGACATCCCGCTGGAAGTCGCCCGAGCGTCCCGGCCGGACACGAGCGACTGCAGTGCCCGATTCGCCCTGGATGGTCACGAAGTCATCAGTAGCAACGCCGAGGTCCTCCATCGCCGACCGATCAATCGCTGCGATACCCTGGCCTGCGCTCTTCCGATCAAGTGGTTTAACGATTAGTCTCACGAAAATTGTCTCTATACCTATATTACGCCGACGGTGGATAAACCCATTCCCGAAAGGAATCCTTGGAGACTGTGTCTCAATCGCCGCCTGAAATCACGCTGACGCGCCAGCATGCTGTGAGGCCGTCGACTGTAGCTCCTCGATCAGATCCATATCATCGACGTGGACACCACCGTCGACCGGGTGGTCGAGGGCGCACGTCTCGATCAGTTCCCACCCCTCACCCTCAACGTCGTAGCTCAGTGCGTGGGCTGTGTCGCCGACCACGAGGACGAGGCCGATGGCGAACCGCGAGGCCTGTTCAAGATAAACGGGAAAATTACCGACGATTTTCTCGCTGTCGTCGAGGGCGTCGACTTCGGACTGTTGGAGCGGGCGGTCCGGGAGGAGATCTGTGAGTGCCATGAACTGACTAATCCGGTCGGAGAGTTTGAAGTCGACGTTTCTCGGTCGCGGACGTCCTCGCTTAAAAACAGAAATGCGCCGTCCGGGAGTCCCGCGAGTAACGCGAGTGGGACATCGGACGGCGCACGACGAAGGAGTGCGCTGTCCGGGAATTGAACCGAAATCAGACGTGCTCGCTACGCTGCGCGCGACTGATAGGGTTCAATTCCGTGGCGATTTCGCCTCACTTTGTTCGGCAGAAATGCGCCGTCCGGGAATTGAACCCGGGCTAGAGCCTTGGGAAGGCTCTGTCCTACCACTGGACCAACGGCGCGCACCTGAACCGATGGTGTCGGAACGAATAAATCCTTCAGTCGACCGTCGGGGCAGCCGTATCAAATACGCTACTGCGTCTACCGAACCAGCCAATAACTACGCGAGTGTGAGTGAGACACCACCATACTATCGAACCGGAGGACCTATTCGCGTCGTCCCCAGAATCCAGTTGTATGGGCTTTGGAAGCTACGATGAATCCGAACAGGAGCAGCCGGGCGAAGAGGAAGAAGACACGGGCGAAGCAGTAAACGTCCACGAGAAGGATTACGACGGCGAGATGTCGGTCGACTCCGATGCCTCGACCGATGACCTCATCGATCAGCTCGGCGAAATCAAAGACAACGACGACGAAGACGACGAGTAAGCTGCTGGACGGGCAGCAGCCAACGCCGACCACAGCGCCAATAGAACTTATAAACACAAGCCGGTAGCTTGTGTATGCGACTCTTTGTCAGCGTCGACCTCCCGCTGTCACTCGCTGATACGGTCGAAACGGTCCAAGACGAGTTCAGCGAGGCCGAGGGACTCAGGTTTGTCGACCCGAAACAGGCGCATTTCACGCTCAAATTCCTCGGCGACATAAACCCGGAACGCCGCGATAAAATCAAAACTGCACTCCACGAGGCAGTCGACGAAGCCAGCGTCGACCCGTTCAACTGTACCATCGGTGGTCTCGGCGTCTTTCCCTAGCTGGACTACATCAACGTGGTCTGGGTCGGCGTCCGTGAGGGAAAGGGTGACGCCGAATTGATCCGGCTCCATGAGGCAATCGAAGCAGAGATGACCGCACTCGGGTTCGAAGCCGAAAGTCACGAGTTTACGCCACATATCACGCTAGCGCGGATGGACGACGCTCGGGCAAAAGCGGTGGTCCAAGAGGTCGTCCAAGAGACCGATCCGACAATCGGGACGTTTCGAGTCGACAGTGTTCGCCTGACCGAAAGCAAGCTCACGGATGCAGGGCCGGAGTACGAGACAGTCACCGAGGTCGACCTGTAGGCTGTCAAAGAGCATGTCATAGAATCATTCACAGTCGAACAGCGAACCACACAAAGTCAACGAGAAAAATTGATTTACGGATTGAACGAAGATTTGACAGTAATGCCCTCTACAATCAAGAAACTCGTATTCAATGAGCCAGCTGGCCGTCCCATGTCGCTTTTTTATTTCGGCATCGCAGTCGCCTTCCTCAGCCTGTACGTATTTTTCAAATGGGTCCTCGGTAGCGAAGATTTATTCTTGTTTCCACTCGTAATGGTGGTCGGAAACACGTTGCAGGGCATCGCTGAGTCACGTCCGGAGAGCCAGCGACAGACAGCCGGTGTACTTCGTCTCATCGTGATGTTCGTCTACCTGTCTGCTATCGTCGTTATCGTCTTCGTTCCCGAGTCAGCGTGTCATAGAAGCTATAGGCCCGCTTTCTGGCGATGTTAAATCAGTGGATTCGATCTCCAAGCCCCCACTTGAGCGTAAATGGCCCGATATCACTCAATGAACCGGCCATGAGATCTTTTCTATGACACGCTCTGTCAAATAAAACTGAACTCGGCTGTGAACGGGCCGACGACCCCGTAGCCTCGAGTGACCGTTTTGCTCGTGGTAAGCGGGTGGATCGCTCTCATATCGGGGAATGATTAAGTAGACGGGCTGGGTTCACTCAGGCAGATGTCGGATGATCCCGAGGAGATGCTGTCGTGGGACGAAACCGTGTTCCGTGACGAACACGTCTTCGAGATCGACTATCTCCCCGACGCCTTCCATCACCGCACCAGCCAACTGGAGAGCCTGAAATACGCCCTTCGGCCCGCGGTCAGAGGCTCCCGCCCGCTGAATACGATGATCCAAGGCCCACCGGGCACTGGCAAGACCACCGCCGTACAAAAACTGTTCGGCGAACTCGGCGGCCAAAGCGATATTCAGACCGTCCGGGTCAACTGCCAAGTCGACTCCACCCGCTATGCGGTCTTTTCCCGCCTCTTTCAGGGCATCTTCGACTACGAACCACCCTCCTCGGGAATCTCATTTAAAAAGCTCTTTGGGCAGCTAACTGAGCGACTGGTCGACGACGAGGACGTCCTCATCGTCGCCCTCGACGATATCAACTACCTGTTTTACGAAAACGAGGCCAGCGATACGCTCGGCTCGTTGCTGCGTGCTCACGAAACCCACTCGGGGGTCAAAATCGGCGTCATCATCATCTCCTCGGATCTCTCGCTCGACGTGATCGACGAAATCGACACCCGCGTTCAGAGCGTCTTTCGTCCCGAGGAGATCTTTTTTCCCCGGTATTCGGTCGACGAGATCCACTCGATCCTCCGCGAGCGAGCCGACCGCGGTTTCCATCAGGACGTGATCAGCGACACGGAGCTTCAACGCGTCGCCGAACTCACTGCCGAGAGCGGTGATCTCCGCGTCGGGATCGATCTCCTGCGTCGGGCCGGACTCAACGCCGAGATGCGAGCCTCGCGGACCATTACCGGCGACGACATCGAGTCGGCCTACGAGAAATCCAAGCACGTCCACCTCTCACGGAGCCTACGCGGCCTCTCGGAGTCCGAGCGAGCACTCCTCGAAGTCCTCATCGATCACGACGGCAAGCAGGCCGGGGCGGTCTACGAAGCGTTCGAAGCCGTCACCGGGCTGGGATACACGCGCTACTCGGAGTTGGTCAACAAACTCGACCAACTCGGGATTATCGATGCCAGCTACGCCGACGTGGAGGGTCGCGGCCGCTCGCGGGAACTCTCGCTGGAATACGATCCACAAGCCATTCTCGACCGATTAGACTGAGCCGTGGTGAACCACGACCGGTAGCTGTTTGAAGGACCCACACACAGCACAAGCCATGAAGTCGACAGGTGGAAGCGACGCGGCCAAGCGTCGCGCTGGGGAGGCCGCGGCCGAACAGGTAACCGACGGAATGGCAGTCGGCCTCGGCACCGGAAGCACAGCAGCCCACGCAATCGATGCGCTGGGCAGGGCAGTCGACGCCGGACTCGATATCGTCGGCGTCCCGACCTCGTTTGCTAGCCGCCAGTGTGCCATCGACCGGGGAATTCCCATCGCCGACCTCGACGAGGTCGACGGGCTCGATATCGCCATCGACGGCGCAGATCAGATCGTTGCGGAGTCCGGAGACTGTATCAAGGGTGGCGGTGCGGCCCACACCAGAGAGAAAATCGTCGCCGCCGCAAGCGAGGAACTCCTGATCGTTGTCGATCCAACCAAAGTCGCCGAGACGCTGGACCACACCGTCGCTATCGAAGTGATTCCAGCAGCCCGTACTGGCGTCGAAGCGGCAGTCGAGGGGCTGGACGGGACGCCAACGCTCCGCCAAGCATCGGACAAAGACGGCCCAGTGATCACTGACAACGGGAACCTCGTGGTCGACGCCGACTTTGGGTCAATCGACGACTCCGCGGGGCTGGCGGCCTCGCTGTCGCAAGTTCCCGGCGTTGTCGAACACGGGCTGTTCGTCGACTACACGAGTGCGGTCTACATCGGCAGTGAGGATGGCGTTTCTGAGACACGCTACTGATCAACAGGACGCGTGTTCGGCCAAATCAGTAGCGACACGGTCGACGAGCCAACGGCTCAGTAGCTAGCAGTCGAAAAAAAACGGGGATCGGTCGAGACCTTACAGGTCGCGCGGCTGGACCGTCTTCCGGTCGTTGTCTTCGGCTCGTCGAGCTGCGTCTTCGAGGAGCTCCTCGACTTCCGCGTCGAGTGCGTCGTAGAAATCCGAAGCTACGTTTTTGTCGCTCAGCGCTTCTTTAACGGCTGCTTTGACGATAAGATCTGCCATGCAACGTGTCGTACCGAGTCCTGCTTAATAAGGGTTGTTATGTATTTCGTGGGCAAACCGGCTTGACGGCAGTTTCGACCCCTGTATGACCCAAATTATGAATGTCGATGATGGCTGTTTCGCCACTATTATATACGCTGGACGAACGACAGCTACGACTCATTGGAGAACAGTACAAAAACCATGAAAGAGACGCTTGAGGCAGTTGCGGCGGGCGAGCTGTCGGTGTCTGCCGCCGAGGCGCGGCTGTCTGGCTACGCAACGACAACCTCGGGCCGGTTCGATGCAGCCCGCGAGACACGACGCGGTATCCCGGAGGCCATCCTCGCGGAAGGCAAGCGCCCCGAGGAGGTCGTCGACCTCTGCGAAACGGCTGTCGAAACGGCGGGTCGCGCGCTCGTCACCAGAGCCGACGGAGACAGCAGCGAGGCCGTCGAGACCGCTTTTAAACACACAGAAGCCACCGTCAGCGTCGACGACCGCGCAGGGACGATCATCGTCACTGGCGAAGCCTTCGACCAGCCCGAACTCACAGCCAAGGTCTGTATCGTCACCGGTGGCACCGCCGACTACCCTGTTGCTGGTGAGGCCCGTGCCCTCGTCAAAGCGGCGGGTGCCGACTGCACGATTATACAGGATATCGGCGTCGCTAACATCGACCGCCTCTTTGATCAACTGGAGACGATCCGGGAGGCTGATGTCGTTATCGCAGTCGCTGGCCGCGAGGGAGCACTCCCGACAGTCGTCGCCGGACAGGTCGACTGCCCGGTGATCGGCGTCCCGGTGTCGACGGGGTACGGACACGGCGGCGAGGGCGAAGCCGCCCTCGCGGGACTGCTGCAGTCCTGTACCGCGCTGTCGGTCGTCAACATCGACGCCGGATTCACCGCCGGGGCACAGGCCGCACTGATCGCTCGGCAGGTCGACGCCGTGAAGAATCGTGACCAACAGTCTGGTAACTAGACATATAGTATATTGTACATAACCTGAAGAAGAGTATTTGGTCGGTCAGCGCCTACAGTAGTTACCGGTATGCAGTGAAGCCGGGAGTATATGTCACGTTGCGATCATTGCGGGTCCCACGTTTCGGACCGTTTCGTTCGGGTGTTTGCCGACGAGTTCGGACAGGTGTTTGCCTGCCCATCCTACTCGGCTAACGCCGGAATCGCCGAAGCCGCCCGAGAACGAACCCGCACATAGGGGGATCGTGAACCGTCCGTTGAACAGCCACGAGCCACTGGGGGAACCGACACTGTCGGTCAGTGGCCGATTTTTCCAGACACGAAACAGCTTTTCGGCCAGTGGAGCCATACCACCCATGAGCGACCACTACGTCTACATTCTCCGCTGTGCCGACGACACCTTTTATACAGGATACACGACCGATCCGAACCGTCGACTGGCCGAACACAACGCTGGCGAGGGGGCGAAGTATACACGCGGACGAACGCCGGTCGAACTCGTCTACTGGGAGTCCTACGACACCAAATCCGAGGCGATGAGCCGGGAGTACGAGATCAAACAGTTCCGTCGATCCGAAAAAACACGGCTTATCGAAACCAGTACTCCATCAAAATATGATATATAAGAAGCAATAGCTACCTCACACCTTTTTATCAGTTGGGATAGGAGATAATGTATGGATAAAATTTCCTTTGGAACGGATGGGTGGCGCGCCACCCTGGACGTGTTCACCGATGAACGAGTCCGCATCGTCGGCGAGGCAGTAGCGACCTACCTCGAAGACGAGGGGTACACCGACCCCGTCATCATCGGCTACGATGCCCGGGAGACTTCGCCCGGCTTCGCCGAGAGCCTCGCCGAGATCATGGCCGGTCACGGCTTCGACGTCCTGCTGCCCAAGCGAGACTGCCCGACCCCCGTGATTGCGTATGCAATCGTCGACCGAGGCCTCTCCTGTGCGCTGATGGTCACCGCCTCGCACAACCCGCCCGAATACAACGGCGTCAAGTTCATTCCCGAAGACGGCGCACCCGCACTGCCGGACCGAACTGAGAAGATCGAGGCCAACCTCGCCGAACCCGACCTGCTGCCCGCCGAGGAGTGGGGCGAAATCAACGAGATCGATCCGATTCCGAGCCACGCCGACCACGCGACCGACCTCGTCGGCGAGGATCTGTCGGATCTCACCATCGTCTACGACGCGATCTACGGCAGCGGTCAGGGTGTCACCGACGCGTTGCTCGAATCGGCCGGTGCGGAGGTTATCAGAAACCGCTGTGAGCGGGACCCGACGTTCGGCGGCGGCTCGCCCGAACCGAGTCCGAGCAACCTCCAAGAACTCGCCGACGCAGTCGACGAACACGACGCGGATATCGGGATCGCCAACGATGGCGACTCCGACCGGATCGCCATCTGCACCCCCGAACGTGGCTATCTCGACGAGAACCTCTTCTTTGCAGCCGTCTACGACTACCTGCTCGAATCCGACTCCGGTCCCGCCGTGCGGTCGGTCTCGACCACCTTCCTCATCGACCGGATCGCCGAGGCAAACGGCGAAGAGGTCGTCGAGGTGCCGGTCGGCTTCAAATGGATCGGCAAAGCGATGGGCGAAACCGACGCCCTCATCGGCGGCGAAGAGTCCGGCGGCTTCTCTATCCGTGGTCACATCCGCGAGAAAGACGGTGTGCTGATGGCGTTGCTGGCTGGCGCGGTGACCGCGGCCAAACCACTCGACGAGCGCGTCGACAAACTCCTCGACGAACACGGCGAGATCCACGCCAGCAAACGCAGCGTGGCCTGTCCCGATGACCAGAAGGAACGCGTGCTGTCGGACCTCTCGGATCACATCCCCGAGTCAGTCGCTGGCTCGGCGGTCGCCAACACGGTGACTCTCGATGGGTTCAAACTCCTGCTTGAGGACGGCTCGTGGCTCCTCATTCGACCCAGTGGGACCGAACCCAAACTGCGGGTTTACGGCGAGGCCGGAAGTCCCGAGCGACTCGAAACGCTGCTCGATGCGGGCGTCGACCTCGTCGAACCACTCGTATAGAGACCGAGGGAGACCACTGCAGAATGGACCGTCCTGTTCGATTGAAACTACCGAACCGGATGCCTTTTTATCGGGGGATTCCGTAGAACGAGTTATATGTTCAAGGCCATCGTGAGTGCCGATACGCTCACAGACGCGCTCGATTCAGTGAGCGTGCTGGTAGACGAGTGTAAGATCCGCCTCAACGAGGAAGAGTTCTCTATTCGTGCGGTCGACCCCGCCAACGTCGGTATGGTCGACCTCTCGCTGGACGCGGCGGCGTTCGAATCCTACGAGGCCGACGGCGGCGTCATCGGCGTCAATCTCGGTCGACTCGAAGACATCGCCGGGATGGCAAACAGCGGCGACCTCATCCGGCTCGAACTCAACGAGGAGACCCGCAAGCTCCACATCCAGATCGACGGCCTCTCCTACACGCTGGCGCTGATCGACCCCGACTCGATCCGCCAAGAGCCCGACATTCCGGATCTCGACCTCCCCGCACAGGTCGTTCTCGAAGGCAGCCAGCTCAACCGCGGGATCACGGCCGCCGACATGGTGAGCGACCACATCTCGCTGCGCGTCGACGAAAGCGAGGAGGCCTTCTATATCGAGGCCGAGGGCGATACCGACGACGTCGACCTCAAACTCACAAACGAGGATCTGATCGATCTCCGCGCGGGGGCGGCCAACTCGCTGTTCTCGCTGGACTACCTGAAGGATATGAATAAGGCGATTCCGAAAGCCACCGAAGTGACCGTGGACCTCGGCGAGGAGTTCCCTGTCAAACTCCACTACGAGTTCGCCGAAGGACTGGGCCACGTCACCTACATGCTCGCGCCGCGCATCCAGAGCGACTAGGCACGCAGTTTTCAGCCTCGTTTTAGGAACCAAGTGACACCTATCCGTACCGATTCTGGAGATAGTCGACTTTTATAACCGATCAGTAGCTCCGAAATCACGCCTTTAAGTGTGGCAGTGGTAGCGATAGGGTGTGGCAACGACACTAACCGACGCTGACGAATCGAAACCGGTCACAAACGCCAGCGGCGAACGTGTAGGCCGCGTTGTCGCCGTCAGGGATAACGCAGCCCATGTCGACCCCGACCCCGGACTCACCGAGGAGTTCCTGTCGATGCTCGGCTGGGCCGAACCCGATGAACACAGCGATACCTACGCCCTCAACTCGGAGGCGGTCGCAGCAATCACCGACGACGAGATTCGGCTCAAGGAGTTCTGAATGCTCAACGCAGTCGGTTTCGCAGTCGACAGCTTCGGGGCGACACCGATCCAGAGTGGGTTTCTCCGATATGCGCTGGTGTTTTTCGTCCTCGCCATCGTCGCCGGAGTCGTCGGCTTCCGTAACGTAGCCGGGGTTTCGATGGAGATCGCCAGAATCTTCGTGCTCATCTTCATCGTGTTGGCCGTTCTTAGTCTCCTCCTGTGAGCGACCGCTAGTAGCCACCGACTACCGGTGGCGGTCGATCACGGCTTTGGCCTCATTGCCGGCCTGTTTCCAGCCGTAGCCCGCATCGTAGACGTGGCGCTTGCTCTCGACGAGCGTCTCGGGCGAGGACTCCTCGAAGCCGCCGCGGTCCCACGTCCCCGACTCCCGGAGCCACTCACAGACGTTGGCCTTGGTTTCGGCCCACGAGAGGTCGACCATCTCGTACCACGCGATCATCGCAAACACCGCGTGGTCGTGACAGCCCGGAATCGAGCCGTACTCGTAGATAGTCCGCATCGGTTCGATGGTCGGCTCCGAGACGAGTTCCTTGTACTCTGCCGCAGTCAGCAGTCGCAGGGTTCCGTCGTCATCCTGTTCGACCCGGCTAATCGCTTTAAGCGTCTCAAGGGCAGCTTTGTGGAGTTCGCCCCACTCGCCGTGGATCGACTCACGAAGCGTCGACTCAGTGAGCGTGTCGTCGGGACCAGTGGCCGACAACACCGCCAGACAGTCGGTGTAGGCTTTCTCGATGGTGGGCCAGGCCATCCCCTCGAACCGGCAGTCGAGCTCGTGGAGGCTGTTTGTCGTCCGGCAGTCCGGGCAGGGGTAGCTGAAACGCGGCACTACCGGTGACTCAGTCGCCACCCGATTATAGCTTCCGTGGTTTCGGTGCCGGTCGACCGTCGGGCTTATTCATTCTGCAATGAAAGTCGGCGGTAATCATGTCGACCCCGCTCTACGCCCGGTATCCGTTTCTCGATGCGGCCCGCGCAGCCGTTGGCGAGCTGGGTGTCGACGTCGAGACGCTGATTCAGGAGGGCGCACCCGCAGTCGACAGGGGCCGCGAGCGTGTCGAACGGGCGCTGCTGGCTGGCCGAGTCGATTCGGAGACACCCGACGAGTGGCGCGACGAGGACGAACTGCTGTCCTATCCGATTGCGCGCATCCTCGTCTCACTGCTGGATTCGGGCGCGGCCATCGACAAGTACGCGGCCGCCGAGGCCAAGACCGCCGTCCAGCGATTGAACGACGATTTCGAGGCTGGTGACGACGGCCTGAAAAGTACGACGTCCGCGCGCCTCGACCGCGAGACGGTGTTGGAGGAGTTGGGACTGTCGACTGCAATTCGACCGGAAGCCAACCAGCCGAACCGCGAGCCGGAGTGGTTCCGCGTCGGCGTGGGCACGTATCTCCGGCTGGCCTCAGGCTCGCGGAGCGACAGCTGGCGGCTGGTCAACCGCGAGGTCGGCGGCGGTGACGTGCGAGTCGCCCGCGAGGAGCTGTTTGCGCTGCTCCGGACGGCGATCCGCCGCCGGGTCGCAAGCGGGCTGCCGTTCGAGGGGCTGACCGAGGGTGAGGGGATCGTCGAACCGCTGGCCGACGAGCTCGGCGAACTCCGTCGACTCCTCTCGGAGCGCACGGCGGTTGGACAGATTGATTTCGTCAACCGAGAGCTGTTTCCGCCCTGTATCGACAACCTGCTCGGGAAAGCCGAACAGGGGATCGAACTCGAATCGTTTGAGAGTTTCACGCTGATGGCGTTTCTGACCGGGATCGGGATGGAGGCCGACGAGATCGTCGACTTCTGTGCGGAATCCTCGCTCGATCCCGAGGGCATCCGGTACCAGACCGAGTATCTCAAAGACGACCGCGGGACGCAGTATCCGCCGCCGTCGTGTGAGACACTGAGTGCCTACGGCATCTGCCACAACGAGAACGACCACTGGAAAGTCGCCGGTCACCCCCTCGCATACTATCAGGCGCGACTGGAGGCTACCGACGATCTGGTCGACTGGCGCGAAAAGCAGGCCGAAAAGGCCGACTAACACTGGAGTCGACTGCGGTAGGCAGTGGCTACTGGCGGAAAACAAGAGATAGCGACAGTCGGTCGCACTCAGTCGTCCTTGAGTCGGATGAGGACGATTCCGATCACGGCCATAAGCAGTACGAATCCAGCCAGCGCGCCGACCAGAGCCAGCGCACCGCTACTCGACAACCCTCCGGCACTCCCGAAGACGACGCCGATGCCGATAAGGGCAGCGAGGAACAGGCCGACGGCGATCAGTGAAACCACCGTCTGTCGGCGCATTTCCTCGTCGATTTCCATATCGCTCCGTTCCGGCGGCCGTCTCAAAAGGGCTTCGAAACGCGCGGCGAGAATCAGCCCACAGACCCGTTTCTGGCGGCGGTTTTCGACCGAAGAAGGGTTTAGATGCCGTCAGCGCCTACAGTAACTCATCGGGAGCCCTCCAATGAGCACCCAAACAGCCCACTTCGAGCAGCCAGCCCGTCGACTGCCGCCGGAGACCCATCTCTCTGAAGCTGGGACCGGCGAGCGCGCGCGACGCGCCAGAACCGAGCCGATGACGATCCGTCCGCTCCGCGATGGACGCGTCATCGTCGAAACCGACGGCGGCACCTACGTTGTCGACGCCGACCACGACCAGTGTACCTGCCCGGACCACGCCATCCGCGGGACACGGTGCAAACATCTCCGCCGGGTGGCTATCGAGGCCGCCGCCGGACGGATTCCACCGGCAGGCATGCGGCAGCACGTCTGTGGAATCTGTGGCGCACACACAGTCGCCGCGGTCGACCACGCGACCACGCTCTGTGAGCACCACGCTTTCGAGCCGGGCGAACTCGTCGTCGACCGCGAAACCGGGAGCCTCCTGATCGTTGTCGACCAGACCGCAGTCCGGGCCGACGACAGGCGAACTGACGACGGTCGACTGATCGCTGACGTCGAGACGAACCGAAACTACGGTGACCACGAACCGGTGATCGACGCAGTGTACGCCAGTCGCCTCGGTCGAGCTAAGCGGTACGGCTTTCCGGCCAGTCGGCTCAGACATACCGACCGTGATCCAGCCCGTGGCCAGCAGCTGCTGGCCAGCCACCAGCCCGACCAGTCGGCTCCGGCCACCGGCTGAGCAGGCCCGATAAGCACCACTAGGTGTTGTTGGTCGACTCGGTGTCGGGACACCGCGGCACGGTGGCGATCACCGACTCCGATTCGGCCCGGACGACGAACCAGCCACAGAACCCGACGCCGGTCGTGAGTTCGACGTTTTGTTCTGCGGTTCGCTCGGCGTCGGTCGTGATATCGTTGGCCCGTATTCGATACCGTCCGGGAACCTCGGCAACAGCCTCCTCGGTCAGCGCTTCGCCCGCCGCAAGCTGGCGCGTCTCGTCGTACACTGCACCTTCAGTGACGTGGTCGACGACGACCGACAGCTGTCGGGGTCGACTATCGCGGTTCTGGATACGGAGATCGAACGGAATCGCCAGCGACTCCTCGCCGAGACAGCCCGCCGAAAGGAACAAAAAGAGCGACGCAAGAACGCGTCGACGATCAAGACGCATGGGAAACCTACTCACTGGTCGCGGATAGCTTTTATTCAAGCTGAGAGAACGATGTTCGAATCCGACATCCAGCTGATCAGATATCGTCGAGCGTCGTTTTCGTACTGACCCCGACGAACTCCTCGAAGTCGACGCCGTCTGCGAGTGCAGTTTCCTTTTTCACGCGGTAGTTGCCGCCGTCAGTCGTATAGAGGTCTCCGGGATGGAAGAAATACCAGTCTTCCCGGTCGAACCGGACGGCGATGCGAGCCTTTGCGCCGAAGTTCTGGGCGAAAAAGATGAGCGCCTCGACCTCCTCGCCGGTGAGATAGATCGGATCGCCGCTGCTGGATTTGGCCTCGATAGCGTAAAATCGGTCGCCGTCGCCCGCGAGGACGTCAGGGAGTTCCCGTTCGGTCGCACTCCCGCTGGCTGGGGCACGCATCACCGCAAACCCCGAGTCGTCGAGTCGGTTGACCAACTCGCGTTCCCGGCGGTCACCCTTCCGATTAGCGGACATAGACGCCTCCACAACCGCTCGTTGTACGGCGGAAATCCATACCGGGCCTTGCGCGGTCGCTGATAAAAGGACTCCGGGGCGTTAGGCGACTTCTTCGGTTTCGGTCTCGGCCTCACGTTCAGCCGCGAGCGATTTCGAGCCGTAGTAGATCGTGGGGATCGAAAGCACGAGCAAAATGTCGCCAATAATTCCGTTCCCGCTGATGCTGATGATCGTGCCAGCAATAACCAACAGAGCTGCCAGACCCATATACGCCCATCCAACTTTCATATCAGCAACTCTCCATCGGCCCGCTTAAATGATCGGTATTTCGGTCCTACGTACCGTGATCCCAGCTCCCCATATACTCGCGTTGGTCGTCGGTCAACGAGTCGTGGTCGACGCCCTCGGCGTCGAGTTTGATTTCGGCGATTTCGCGGTCAAGTTCGTCGGGGACCTCGTGAACACCGGCCTCGTAGGCCTCGCCGTTGGTGGCGAGTTCACGAACAGCAACGGCTTGGACGCCGAAGCTCTGGTCCATCACTTCGACCGGGTGGCCCAGCGCAATCGGCGAGGCGAGATTGACGAGTCGACCCTCAGCCAGCACGTTCAGGCGGCGGCCGTCGGGCATCTCGTAGGCGTCGACGCCGTCGCGGGCCTCGTAGACCTCCTCGGCTTTCTCTTCGAGTGCAACCAGATCAATCTCGATATCGAAGTGGCCAGCGTTCGCCAACAGGACGCCGTCTTTCATCTGGTCGAAGTGCTCGTCGACGACGACATCGCGGTTACCGGTGGTCGTCAGAATGAGGTCAGCCTCGGCGGCCGCATCTTCCATCGGCATCACTTCGTAGCCTTCCATGTGGGCTTCGAGCGCCTTGCGTGGGTCGACTTCGGTGACGATCACGTTGGCGTTCTGGCCGGCGGCCTTCTTGGCGACGCCTTTGCCACAGTAGCCGTAGCCCGCGACGACGACGTTTTTGCCTGCGTACGAGAGGTTGGTCGTCATCGCAATCGTGGCCAGCGAGGACTCCCCGGTGCCGTGGACATTATCAAAGAGCGTCTTCATCGGCGTGTCGTTGACCGCGAAGACGGGGTAGTCGAGTGCGTCGTCGCGTTCCATCGCGCGGATGCGGTGGACGCCGGTCGTGGTTTCCTCACAGCCACCGACGATGGTGTCGATCAGTTCCGGATACTCCTCGTGAATCCGGAAGATCATGTCACAGCCGTCGTCGACGGTGATCGTCGGCTCGTGGTCGATGACCGCATCGATGGCGTCGTAATACTCCTCGTCGTCGACGCCCCGAACCGCGTAGGACGTGATATTCTCGTGGGTATCGAGCGCCGCGCTCACGTCGTTGTGTGTCGAAAGGGGATTACAGCCCGTGATGGCGACCTCCGCGCCGCCGAGGGCCAGCAGTTCGACCAGATTCGCGGTTTTGGCTTCGACGTGCATCGCCATCCCAATTATCTCGCCGTCGAGGGGTTTGGTGGCCTCGAACTCCTCGCGGAGCGACTGCAAAATCGGCATATGCTGTAGCGCCCACTCCATCTTGCGTCGACCCTCGGTCTGTGCAGCCTCGACATCGTCGAGGTGGCCGGAGACCGGCGGGTAGGCTGATTCGCTCATAGAGGTTGTTCACAGCAGGCGGTGAAAACGGTACCGAAGCGGGTCAGAAGGAGGTATCGTCCAACACCGTCTGAAACAGGAGGGCACCGGTGAGCCCACCGACGATAAGCAGGCTCTCGCCCAGACCGTACTGGAAGGGGTAGATCGTCAGCGCGAACAGACCGACTGCGCCAAGGAATGCGATGATGCCAGTGAGTAGGAGTTGTGTCGACCGCTCCATACAGAACAAATCAGTTGATAATCACTTAAAACGTACGTTCAGCCGTTGTTCGTTGCAGGTTCGCCGTCTCGCTCAGCACGGAATCGTCCGACGAGTTCGTCGACGAACCACACTTTCAGCCCAATCGTGAGTAGGCCACCAATCGCAGTCAGTCGCGGTCGACGGCGAATCGCCCCGTACAGCGTGAGCAAAAACGTCGGCACGCTCAGATAGTTGATCAGGGTTGGAAACGTCGGCTCGAAGGACGTGTGGCCCTGTTCGTACCACCAGCGTTCAGCGAGGACGACCTCACTGAACCAGTTGTCGGTTCTAGCGGGTTCGGGGAACAGAACTGGATTTATAAGTAGGAACCCGATACCAGCCGCCAGCAGTCGGGATCGACGGTGGTAGAGAGCGTATAACAGCACTGGTAAAGCCGCAAAGCGCGTCCCGCCGCTCCACGGATTCGAATGGCGTGCCCAAAACCAGTCAGGGAGATGGGATGGAACTGAATCCGTCGACTCGGGCTGGCTCATACCAGTACTCGGTCACGAGTGTACAAAAACCAACGTGACGTTGCTTGCTGACCAACGGTAGGCGTCGACTACTGTGGCGCAGGCGTTGTTCGAGCACCCCCGAGACGATACAGCCCAATAGCTATCGCTTGGATCAGAAGGACGACCAACAGACTGTTCAACAGAAAGACCGCACCAATGGCCACGACCAGCGAACAGATCGCAGCCAACAACGGCGAGAAACGGGACTGAGTGGCGGCTTCACGGTAGACGAAGCGTACAATGATGGCTTGGATACCCAGAAAGATGGCAGTGGACACGGTAATCGCAGGCATACATTCACTTTTTTGTCATTATGTATATAATTTGTGTCATCAGTGATGATAGCGGTACGAGTCAGCAGTCAATTACGTCGACCTACTCGGCGCGGTCGACCAACGCTTCGGCGGCCTCGCTTGCCCGTTGTTTGACCGCCGCTTCGTCCAGTGTCTGAACTTCGCCGTCTGCCATTAGAATCTCACCATCGCAGACCGTGTGTCGTACGTCGGAGCCACGCACCGCGTAGGCGAGGTGGCTCACGAAGTCGTGGACCGGGGTGAGGTGTGGCGCATCGAAGTCGACCACTGCAATATCAGCCGTTCCACCGGCCTCAATCTGGCCGACCGGGAGCCCGATTGCCTCGGCGCTGCCCTCGGTGGCCATCCGCACCGCCGACTCGGCGGCCACGTCGCGGGCGTCGCCACGTGCCAGTTTGCCGATCATCGCCGCGTCTCGGATCTCGTCGAACAGATCCAGATCGTTGTTCGAGGCCGCGCCGTCGGTGCCGAGGCCGACGTTGACTCCCGTATCAAGCATCTCCTGTATGGGTGCAATCCCACTTGCGAGTTTCATATTTGAGGCCGGACAGTGGATGACGCTCGCACCGGTCTCCGCGAGGAGTTCGATTTCGGTCTCGTCGACGTGGACACAGTGGGCGAGGAAATCCTGATCAGTGAGCATCCCGAGGTCGTCGGCGTATTCGAGCGGCCGAACCCCGTGGTCGTCGACGAGTGGGTCGACCTCGTTTTGGGTTTCGTTGGCGTGGAAATGAAGCGGCACCCCGGCCTCACGAGCCTGCGGGATGAACTCCTCTAGGTACTCGGTTTCGACCGTTGTCAGCGAATGCGGCATCAGTGCGGTTGTAATCCGACCGTCGGCCGCACCGTCGAACTCGCGGGCGATGTCGAGCCCCTCTTGGGCGTCGGCGCGAGCCCCCTCGTTGTCCTTGCCAACCGAAATGAAGGCGTGACAGAGGTTTGCTCGGAGGCCCGACTGCTCGGTTGCGGCGGCGATCTCTCCGACCTCGAAGTAGCTATCAGCAAAGCCTGTAATGCCGTTTTTGATGAACTCGACGAGGCCGAGTTCGGTGCCGACCCGGATATCCTCGGGGGTGAGTTCGGCCTCGACCGGCCAGATATCCTCCTGTAACCAGGCATCAAGCGGTTTGTCGTCGGCATAGCCGCGGAGGAGGGTCATCGCAACATGAGTGTGAGCGTTGACGAGCCCCGGCATCACCAGTGAGTCAGTTGCGTCCAGCGTTTCCTCGGCAGTCACGTCGGGGCCGACCTCGATAACCTCGCCAGCCTCGCGGTCGACCAGCACGTTGGCTTCGATCACATCGAACTCCGGTGTGAGAACATGGCCGCCCTCGATAGCGAATACGTCGTCCATACAGACGATTGGGCTGGTGGTCCCTTAAGAAATCAGGATCGACTCCGGAGCCGGTCGATTCGCTGGCCCAGCGGTGGCTGGACCTCGAACCACGTTCGCCATGTCGCAGTTTCCGGTTCGACTCCCCTGAGCGCGGCCACAGTTTCAAACGCGTCGGCGAGTTCGTTCTCGCCGACCCGGTCAGCCGCAACCCGGTCGGCCCGAAACTGGAGCCGTCGACCGATCCAAAACAAGCCGAGAGCGGCGACTGCCAGCACGAACAGACCGTCGGAAAAATCGATCAAGCCGCCGAACATCGCGGTCGCAATCCCGATGATGCTTGCGGCGGCCACTGCACGGTACTCGATATAGAAATGCCGCGACCGAGCGTGCTCGGCCGCAATGAGCGCGGCCACGGTCCCCTCATCAACTCCGTCTACGACGTAGTCAGAGAGTAGTAGGAGCCGCCTACCGGGAAGGCCACGGATCGACACGTCGACCGATTGTGTGCCATCGGTTTCGATGATGCGAACTCGGTCAGTATCGTAGTCGACGACTACCGTTAGCTCATCGAGCCGGTCACGTTCCGCAGCAGTTGGCTCGCGGTAGTCTCGAAACGAGAGCGCAAGCAGTGGCGCGACGATAGCTCCAATCAGAAAGACGACCACAGCGATGGCGACGAACCAACTCGGGTCGACCGAAAGCTGAAGCGGGACGACCGGAAGCAAGGGAGCCACCGAGAGACCGGACATACCATGCGTTGTCGGTGGCGGCGTCAAATCGGTTCCGTTCTCGGAGTAGTAGCAAAGAGGGAAAGACAGTTGCCCGCTCGGCAGAGAGGAGGCGTATGCGCATTGCCGTTCCTAACAAAGGTCGACTACACGAGCCAACAGTGGCGTTGCTGGAGCGCGCGGGGCTCCATATCGAGAACGGAGCCGACCGAAAGCTGTACGCCGATACGGTCGATCCCGACGTCAGTATCCTCTTTGCTCGCGCGGCCGACATCCCCGAATACGTCGACGACGGAGCCGCTGAGGTCGGCATTACGGGGCTCGATCAGGTCCACGAATCCGAGTCGGAGCTCTCGGAACTCTTGGATCTCGAATACGGTCGCTGTCGACTCGTGTTGGCCGCGCCCGAAGACGGCGACATTACCGACCCCCAGCAGTTGGAAGGTAAAAAAGTCGCCACCGAGTTCCCCAACATCGCCGAGCAGTATTTCACGGCCCAGAACATCGACACCGAAATCATCGAAGTGACGGGGGCGACCGAACTGACGCCCCACGTCGAGATGGCTGACGCGATCATCGACATCACGTCGACGGGCACGACGCTGACAGTCAATCGTCTCGGCGTGATCGACGAGGTGCTGTCGAGTTCAGTGCGGCTGTTCGCCCGCGAGGAGACCGCCGGCAACGAGAAGATCCAGCAGCTCGTCACGGCGCTCGAATCCGTGCTGGCGGCCGACGACAAACGGTATCTCATGATGAACGTCGCCCACGAAAACCTCGAAGCGGTTCAGGATGTGATCCCCGGACTCGGCGGGCCAACAGTGATGGATGTCGCCGGGAGTGAGGACGTGGCCGTGCATGCAGTTGTCGACCAACAACAGGTTTTCGAGGTAATCAACGACCTCAAATCCGTGGGTGCAACTGGAATCTTAGTCACCGAAATCGAACGGCTCGTTGAGTAGGCAGAGACTACTTGCCGGGCGAGAGGCTACTCATCGGGCGTCGTCCGGAGATCCGGTGTCGAGATCACCGGATCGATGGCGAGCGTGCCGTACTGGGACCGACAGTAGACGAGTATCCCGATAGCCGCGAGGACCACGCCACCGAGTCCGAGCAGCCCTGCTTCGGGACCGAACGTTCCCCCCGAGAGGATGGCAGGGTTGCGACTGGTCGTCTCGACGAGCGAGACGGGGAGCCGGGCACCACTGACCGGCAGCCCGTAGACGAGTCCTTGGAAGGCGTTCCAGGTGATATGGACCCCGATAGGGATCGCCAACTCGCCGGTGTACAGATAGCCGAGCGCGAGCATCACGCCCGCCGCCGAAATAATAACCGTACTCAACAGCGTCGCGTTCGGGTTCATCGCGTGAAGGACGCCGAAGACAAGCGATGAGAGTAGCGTTGCGACACCGGCCGCAATGGGGGCAGACACTCCGTCGAACCATCGGATACCCTCAGCGAGGTTCGTCAACAAATAGCCACGAACCAACAGTTCCTCATAAATGCCGACGATCAGAAACACGGCCGCTAACCCTGCCAACTGAGGGAGTATGTCGGTCGACAACGAAACCGTTTCGACGACGAACCAGCCGCCAGCAATGCCAGCGAGAACCACTGCCGTCATCGCAGCGCCACCGACACCGAGACCGAACGCCAGATCGAGCCACCACTCGCGGTCGATGCCGAGCCCGTAGTCCGACAGCCGTCGACGGTCGATGGTCCAGGCGATCCCCAGCAACGAGACAACGATCACAGCCCCGACGAGAGCGTTCAACACCAGTGGCCGTGTGGCTGGGGCAAGGCCAACGAGCAGCCCACCGATGGCGGTCGCCTCACGGAGGATCTGGAGGGCTAACACCGTCGCAGCCGCCACTAATACGAACAGCACTGCCGCAAAAAGAAGTCGCCATGGGGCACGGAGCCGGCGTTCCGACCGGTTCCAGAAGACGAGCCACAGGAATCGTCGCATAGCGTGGTGTCCACCTACAGACCCCTGTAAGTCACGGTTGGGACAGGTGTTGTGTGGGTCGACGCCGAACGGCGTTTAGCCCGGGATGCTCATCACGAGGATGAGGCCACCGATCAGGACGGTCCCCAACAGGACCGTCACGATGGTGTGAACGGCCAGGATACGGAGGCTGGTGCGGCGTGGTTGGTCGTAGAGATAGTCGATGGCGATCCCGTCGACCGCGAGGGCGACGAGGACGCCGATCCCACCGGGGATCGGCAACAACTGTGTAAGCAGCGAGACGACCGCCGGACCGAGACCGACGCCGAGAGCCTTGCTGGCCGACACATCGCCAACGACGTTGCGCGCGGCGAGATGGGCTGTGAGAGCGAGAAACAGTGCCAACAGCCCGACGGTACCGATCACCGCAAGCGGGCTGGGTGAAGCTTGCAGGGGAGTCGACACGAGCGTGGCCACCATAGCATCACTACTGGATGCAGGGGGTCGAATCTGTCGGTTTCCGTGAGCCTCAGGCTAGCAATCCGAGTTCGTCGAGTCGGTCGGTGATGACGTCGACGGCGGCCTCGGCGTCGCTGGGCTCTTTGCCGCCAGTGATGACGAGTTTGCCCGAACCGAACAGTAGGGCAACGACATCCGGCTCTTCGATCCGATAGACGAGACCGGGGAACTGTTCGGGTTCGTACTCGATGTTTTCGAGACCCAGCCCGATGGCAATCGCGTTGAGATTGAGATCGGTACCCAGATCCGCGCTGGTGACGATGTTCTGGACGGTGATCTCGGGATCGTCCTCGATGGGAATCTGGAGGTCACGGAGCTTCTCGAAGACGATAGCGAGACTCTCGTGGACCGCATCCGTCGAGTTCGCGCCGGTACAGACGATCTTCCCCGAGCGGAAGATCAGTGCCGCAGATTTCGGTGATGTGGTCCGGTAGACGAGCCCCGGGAACTGCTCGGGGTCGTAGTCGGCTCCCTCAAGATCCATCGCCACGCTTTGGAGATCGAGTTCCTGACCGATCCCCGTCGAGGCCACCACGTTCTCGATGGAGATCGTTGCTTTCGGATCGTTCATGCTATCTCTCCTATCGTGGGTGTTGTGTATAAAAGTAGGTCAACTCAGCTAACTGTCAGTCGACAGTCGGCTCCGGATCGGTGCGGACGATCATCACCGTATTCGACAGCGTGACCGCACCACCGAGGAAAGCGATACCGACCGGGACACCGACTGCGATAGGGCTTGCAGAGATGGAGAGAAACCCCAGAAAGCAGACGACGAGTGCCCCGCATTTCAACAGTCCAAATCCGACCGGTCCCGGCTGGTCCGATAGCAGGGCGGTTACTGCGGGGTTGGCCTCGACGATATCGGCACGACGAACCGCCAGCACAGTGGTTACGTAGTCGCCGACCCCGTACAGCAGGACGGCAACGACCCACCACTGTAGCTCCGCCGTCGAGACATCCATACTCGATCTTCGGGACCACCCGTTATCAGTACCCTCCGATTACTCCCGACAACCGTCGACTACCCTCTGATTACTCCCGACAACCGTCGACTACCGGCGATGAAGGGAGTCGACTACGAAGGGAAACACCCAGCCGAGGACCGACACGCTGATAGCCAGCTTCACTCTGTGTGGAGACGTGTACTGTCTGGAGCTGGCCGGCGACGAGGACGCCTTTGCGATCTGTGAGGCCGCCTCGGCGGCCTCGGCGGTCGACCGCGTTGCCCCTGGCCTCGCAACCGCCCGCGGAATCGATGTCGACCGCGTGGAGACGCTGGCCTACACCCGCGCCGCCAGCGACCTCATAGCTCGAACCGACGCCGATATCGAGGCCGCCACGCTCGCACTCGAAGCAGCAACCTTCGACCGCACCGGCTCGGTTGCGGTTCGGGCCCGCGATGTCCGGAGCCAAACGGGCTGTAGCACTCAGACGGCCGAACGCCAACTGGGATCGGTCCTCGTCGACCGCGGGTTTACGGTCGACCTCGACGATCCCGACCACGAACTCAGAGTCCTGTTTTCGAGTGGCACTGTCGACGGCGAGCAGCGAGACGTCTGTCTGCTGGGCTGGCTGGCCGCAGAAAGCACGCGGGATTTCGGGGAGCGTCGACCGACTGATCGACCCTTCTTCCAGCCGGGAAGTATGGACCCACTCGACGCCCGCGCGTTGGTGAACATTGCGGGTGCTGGACCGGAAACAACGGTTCTCGATCCGATGTGTGGAACGGGCGGGGTGTTGTTGGAGGCCGGACTCGTCGGGGCGCGACTCGTGGGCGTCGACGCCCAGTGGAAGATGACCCGCGGCAGTAGGGAGAACCTAGAGGCACTCCTTCCGGCGGATGTCGACGCGGAGATCGTTCACGGAGACGCCACAGCACTACCGTTAGTCGACGACTGTATCGACGGCGTGGTGTTCGACGCCCCCTACGGTCGACAATCAAAGATTGCGCGACACGAACTCACGGATCTGGTTGGGGGTGCGCTGAGCGAGGCCCGGCGGGTGGCTGATCGGGCGGTCGTCGTGGCAGATCGGTCGTGGGAGGACGCAGCGAGCGAGGCGGGCTGGACCGTCGACCGGCGGTTCGAGCGGCGGGTGCATGGCACACTCGTTCGACACGTCCACGTGTTGTCGGCAGAATAATTCGTGCTGTCGACTGACTGACGCCGGATCGAAGATCCGTCCCGTTTAAGCCGACAGCCTGCCGACAGCCCACAATGACGAATCAGGACCTTATCGAGGCGCTCCGGGCGGCCGACGCCGTCCAGTACGGCGAGTTCGAACTCTCTCACGGCGGCACCAGCGACTATTACGTCGACAAATACCTCTTCGAGACCGACCCCCACTGTCTGGAACTGATCGCCGAAGCCTTCGCTGAGAAAATCAGTGAACCGAAACTCGCGGGCGTCGCCCTCGGTGCAGTCCCACTCGTTGCGGTGACGTCAGTCGAAACCGACCGGCCGTACGTCATCGCCCGCAAGAAGGCCAAAGAGTATGGGACGGCCAAACGGATCGAAGGTCGACTCGAAGACGGTGAGGAGGTCGTCGTCCTCGAAGATATCGCCACCACCGGCAACTCAGCGATTGATGCCGTCGAAGCGCTGCGCGAGGCCGGAGCCGTGGTGAATCGCGTGCTCGTGGTCGTCGACCGCGAGGAGGGAGCCAGTGAGCGACTCGCCGAACACGATCTCGAACTCGACTCGCTGGTGACTGCGAGTGAGCTGTTAGCCGACCAATAACCTCCACAGAAGGTAGCGTATACTGTTATATTATCAGTCGACCAGTAGCGGAAGGTCACACGTTCTGTTGGGCGACGAGATCAGCCACAGCGAGCCGGCAACGGTCGCTGGCGACTAACGCGCCGTCCAGTCCTACGTCGCCTCGACCTGCGAGGGATAGCGCGATTCGGCGACGGCGAACGTGAGCGTACTCAACACGCCCATGAGCGTACCGATGGTGAGCGCAAGCGCTAGATCAGGCAACGAGAGCGTGACGATCCCGTCGACGCTGGGGAGGAAAAAGCCCGACAGGCCGTAGAGGACGATCCCGATGGCGACCACATAAAAGGGAGCGTTGAGGTATCGCCAGCGGAACCGGTCGGCGAGATACTCGTCGGTGACTTGGCCGAGGCTGCTGGTGATGCCAGCCGCGGCGAACCACTGGATCGCGCCGTGGACGAACGCCGCGCCAGCGGTGACGATCTCCAGCGACGGGCCGGTCGTCGAGTCGACGGTCTCGACCATCGAGACCCCCTGAACGCCGCCGACGATGATCAGCGCGAAGGCGACGATGTAGGTGATCAGCGTGGCTCGCCCGGCGTACAGCCCGTTTCGGAGGCGGTCGACGGTGGTGTCGATGGAGTCTTCGAGGCCGAGCCCTCGGAACAGCGAGTAGAGCCCCACGAGCGCCGACAACAGTCCGAGGACGACTGCCCCAGCGACATCGAAGATTCCTGCGATGACGACAAGTGGGTAGATGAGGAGCAGAATTCCGAGCGGAACGAGAATTGTGCCCCGCGTTTCGGGGTCGGCCAACACCTGCTTGATCGTGTAGTACATCGATTCGAGGTTCTGGGCCTGTCGAACGACCACCCGCCGGACGCCATCAATCGGCATCCGCGAGCGGATCACGGGGACAACCGACTCGTCCTGTGCGCCATCGGTAATAATGATCGCGCGGACCTCCTCGCCGGTCTGAAGGCTGGCCAGCGTGGTGTCGACCTCCTCGCCGACCGTCCGGTTGGCCCGCACGTCGTTGCCCTCAACCCCGGTGACGACGGCGACTTCGACCTCCTCGGTGCCCTCCTCGCGGAGCGCCTCGTAGGTCGAGAGTCCCTGAAACATCACGTTGACGTCGGAGTCCTCTGGATCGACCGTCGCCAGGGCGACGGCGGCCTCGCGGACCGCCTCGCTCCCGACGACCGGCGTCGACAGCCCGGTCTTCCGGCCAACGTCATCGTCGAGGTCGACACAGAGGACGAGCAGCATTCGTGTGGTGATACGTGAGCAGTCCGTTAAGACTTTTCTGGGACCGATTGGTGAGCAGTGTCACACTGCGACCGGCCGTTTCGGACGCTTTTTGTGGCCACAGGCGGTAGAAGGGTCAACTGATGATCTCTAAAGGCTGTGAACAGTGCGCCAAAGGCGGAAAGATGGTGCTTTTCGTCTACGGTTACTGCGACCAGCGGGACTGTTTCTACTGCCCGCTCGGTGAAAACCGCAAGAACGTGACCGATGTCTACGCCAACGAGCGCAAAGTCGAGACAGACGAGGACATCATTACGGAAGCCCACCGGATGGACGCGCTCGGCACCTCGATCACCGGCGGCGAGCCACAGGAGGCGATGGAAAAGACCTGTCGCTACCTCCGCCTGCTGAAAGACGAGTTCGGCGAGGACCACCACACCCACCTGTATACTGGGATCACGGGTGGCCGCGAGAACATGCGTCGACTCTCGGAGGCTGGCCTTGACGAAATCCGATTCCACCCGCCGTACGAACTGTGGGGCGATATGCACGGCACCGAGTGGGAGGAGATCCTCCACATCGCCCGCGAAGAGGGACTCACGCCCGCCTTCGAGATTCCCGGCATCCGCGCCGAAGAGGAGTTCCTCGAATTCCTCGACGAGGGTGCGGCGGAGTTCTGCAATATCAACGAGTTCGAGATGAGCGACGGGAACTTCCGCCGGATGAAAGAAGAAGGCTACGAGCTACAGGAAGGCCACATGTCGGCGGTCGACGGCTCGAAGGAGGCAATTCTCGACACGATGGGCGACCACGAGCGGGTCTACTTCTGTACCAGCGTCTTCAAGGACGCCGCCCAGCATCGCAATCGGCTCAAGCGGATGGCCAAAGTCATTCGTCGGGAGTTCGACGAAGTGACCGACGACGGGACGCTTGTCTACGGCAAAACGTGGGAGTCCGCCGAGCGACTCGATGAACTCGGCGTTTCCGAGGAGTTCTACACCGTCAAATCCGACCACGTCGAACTGGCGTGGTGGCTCCTCGAAGAGATGGTCGACGAAGGCGACGTACCCAAAGGCGAAATCGTCGAGCAGTATCCAACCGTCGACGGGACGGTTGTCGAGCGGACGCCGCTGGCGTAAGTTATTTTTGAGTATTGCTGTGGCAGCGGTGCGGTAGTCGCTGGCTACTGATCCGTGACGAGCGACTGGAAGGAGCGAGGAACGTTTTAGTCCAGGTTTTTCCGACGGAGCGAGCGAAAGCGAGCGACGGAGTAGAAAAACGTGGAACTGTGGAGTCAGTCGACAGTCATCTGCACGTAACAATGAGAAGTCGACGTACACGCACCCCTAATGGTCACATAGCTTCATTGTCAGCGCTACCAGCCCATCTGATGAGCACGATACCGAGAGACACAGTATAGCTCCGTATCTCAGATAGTGCTCAGACATATGAAACAGATTACTACTACTCAGCGCTCTCGACGTGCGGTACTCCGGGGAATCGGCACGGCCGGATTGACCATTGGACTCGGAACCGGAATCGGGTCGGCACAGCCGGATGAGACGCCGAACGGCCGGGGGAACGAAGGCGCTCAAAACGGGAGTCGACCGGGCCACCAAGAGTTCGACTGTCCGGAGGGGATGGACCATCTCGGCACCTTCGAGTTCGTCATGCTGGAAGACGACGAGGGCACCGTCATCGACTGCTATTTCGAGCAAAGCGAGGGCGATACGTTCCCGATCACGATCACCGACTACGAAAGCAAGGAGGGCGAAGACTGCGAACCAATTACGGTGACTTACGAGTCCGAGACCCACACCGTCGGGCAGGTGTCGTCATTCGGTGGGATGGACACCCACGTCGACGAGGAGCCGGACGGCGTCTATGAGTCGGACCTCGAAAACCCGGGCGGCCAGCAGGCGGCAATTAGTCTCATTCACTTCTGTGGCACCGAAACAACAGCCGACACCGGCGAAAACAGTACTGCAAACGACACAGAGACGAACTGACGTCGCATCGGTTTCGATTTTTACCGTACGGTATATCGCAGTCACACGAGTGGGAGCGAGTTACAGTAGCGAAGGGAATAGTAACTGGCAATTAAACATCGGTAAATGTGGGATAAATTCATATGCTCCTGTCCAACTCGGTTTTATTGGGTGATAAAACATGATAAATAGGAAATTCGGTTATCCGGGCACCATGTTTTAGATCGCCAGCAACTATGAAACCAACAGACGAAACCGGGCAAACGTCACGACGCAGCGTGCTACGAGGAATCGGTGCAACCGGAATTGCAACTGGAGTCGGTGCGGGAATCGGTGCGGCAAAGCCGGACAACGGTCGTCGACAGGGTGCCGAAAAACGAAAGGAAAACCGTCCGGGCCACAAGGACTTCGCCTGTCCAGATGGCATGGAACACCTCGGTACGTTCGAATTCGTCATCGAAGAGGACGACGAGGGCAACGTCATCGACTGCTACTTTGAGCAGACGGAGGGCCAAGAGGGTCTGGTCACGATCACCGGCTTCGATAGCAAGGCAGACGAGGAGTGTGAACCGATTACGGTGTACTACGAGTCAGCGACACACACAGTTGGGCAGATCTCAGCGTTCGGCGGGATGGATACACACGTCGATGCGGAGCCTGACGGTGTCTACGAGTCGGACCTCGAAAATAGAGGAGGCCAGCAGGCGGCGATCAGTCTGCTTCACTTCTGTGGCACAGAGACAGTCATCGAAGAACCGGTCGAAGAACCGATCAACAGTACGGACTAAGCCGCCAGCAACCGACCAGATATTTTTTTGATCGGCTAGAAGCCGAAGAATGGGACGAATCGGAAGACGAGATAGGCACCGACAGTCGAGATCAGCGGGACGACGTTCTGCATTATCACCACGCGGGCGGTGGTCGACGGGTTGAACAGATCGGATGCGCTCGGGATGTCTTCGGGGTTTTCTTCGCCGATTGGCGGGAGCGGTTCACCCTCCGTGTCAGCGGCGAGCGAGCCAACCGACATCCGCGTTTCACCGGCCTTCTCCGAGATCGATTCACGGGAGGCCCGCATCGTTCGGGTTGCCCGTCCCCAGCCGAGACCGATAATCGACATCGTGGCGATGACGACGAAACTCGCGGGGATACCGATTGCCGAGAGACCGACGACGAGGACCGCACTGACAGTGGCGACGACGATGGCGGCGGTCAGCGGCAGCTGGGTGATGTCGCTGCCGAGCGTGTCGAGCGTTCGGCGGGCGATGGTGAACGCGCCGATACCGACCGCAACGCAGGCGATGATGATCCCCGTATTCATTTCGAGAGCGCCACTGCCGACCAGCGGCGCGATGGCGTTGGCGACGTTACTCGTCCCGGAGCTGAACGCCATGATACAGCCGATTCCGATGACGACAGCGGTGCCAAACAGCTCCCGTCTGGTCGTTCCGGGACCGAGACTGACACTCGGGAGTAGGTTAGAGCGGTCGACGGTCAGAAGCTTCCCCTCACTCTGGGCAAGAGCAATCCGGCGGTTGAGCGCTGGATAGAAGTTGCGACCGATGACCGCAGAGATCCAAAAGCCGATGACGGGCGCGACGAGCCACCACGAGACGATTTTGCCCATCACGGCCCAGTCGAGGGCACCGCTGGCGAGGCCGAGACCCGCAATCGCGCCGACTGCGGTCATCGAGGTCGAGGCCGGGACGCCGAAGACGTTGCCGACGAACAGCGCGAGGCCGATGAAAAACAGCACCGTAATACTGGCCGGAAGCGTGAAAATCGCTGGATCGGTCACCAGTTCGGTGCCGAGGGTGTCGACGACGCGGCGGCCGATTGTCCACGCACCGATGAAAAAGAAGATGCTCATCAGTCCGGCCGCAATCGTCTTCGAGAGCGCCCCAGCACCGACTGCTGGCCCGAAGGCGGGTCCCGTCGTCGACCCGCCAATATTGTACCCGACAAAGATCGCTACGACCACACCGATAATTAATAATACTTCAACCACAGTAGCTGTCTCTTGCTTCTGATGCCGGTTAAGTCGTCGGATGTTTGGTTGGTGGCCGACAGGCGAGGTTTTTGCATCTCGGTCGACGACGCTCTGTATGCAGACACTGACCGAAAAACGAGTGTTCGGCACGAAGTTCGGGACCACCGAGCTGTTCGTCGCCAGCGAGACCGGCCTCGTTGGTGTGACCGTCTCGGCCGACCAGATCGGCGAGTTCGGTCTCGCCCACCGCGATCCCGTCAATTCGGTCGCAGTCGACGACCGAGGCGTGCTGATCGGAACCGAAGACGACGTGCTCTACAGTGATCGCGATGGGGACGCAGACGCCCAACGCGCCCAGTCGCGGGCGTTCTCACCGGTTACCGAGACGCCATTCGGTCACGCCGTCGCGGTCGGTTGGGGTCCAACCGGACCGATTGTGGCCGACAGCGCGGGGCGAATCTCCGGCTCCGTAGACGACCCGAAGTGGGCCACGGTAGGCGACACCGGGGATGTCCGGGCGGTCGACGGTGGGCTGATCGCTGCGGCCGATGGAGTCTACCAACTCACCGAGGACGGACTGGCCCATGTCGGTCTCTCGGAGGTCCGGGATGTCGCCGGCCATGGCACACCGATGGCGGCGACCGCCGACGGCCTGTTCGCACTCAGCAACGGGTGGCGGACGATCCGAGAAGGGGCGTTCGACCGCGTCGCCAGCGATGGCCACGGCCACGCGCATGCAGTCGGCGCGACAGGACTCGTGCGGCTCAGCAACGACGATGGGAGCGACTCGGTCGTCGACGGGTGGAGCGAGGACGAGCTACCTGTCGACTCGCCGGTAGTAGACGTTGCCTACGGCAGTGGGATCGTCGCCGCGATCACCGACAACGGCACGCTGTGTGTCGACGCGGGCGACGGCTGGCGACACCAACTCCTCGGTGTTGGAGGTATCAGCGAACTGGCTATTGGGCCGGGACAGCGCGTCGACTAACTGATCGTAGCGGCGGACTAACACCGAAACCGGGTTTAGGTGGGACGGAAAAAGGGGGGTATGACCACAATCGTCCCTGCCTCGACATCCCAAGCGCTCGCGGCGTCGCTTGCGGACGAAGGAGTCGGCTCGCTTACCGTGCCGAGCTACGACCGATTTGCCGACGGCGAGACGCTGGCCGCCGTGCCGGAGTTTGATGACGACGAAGCGATTATTGTCGCGTCGACGGCGACCAACGACGCCCATATCGAACTGCTCCAGCTGCAGGATGCCGTCCGCGAGGCCGGTGCGGAGGACGTGACGACCGTCATTCCGTATCTGGGCTACGCCCGTCAGGACAAGGCGTTCACACACGGCCAGCCGATTTCGGTGCGGGCAATGGCGAAAGCGATCAGCACCGGCACCGACCGCGTGTTCATGGTCGAGCCACACGAGCCAGCCGTCGCGGAGTTCTTTACTGTGCCGACCGAAAGCATCGACGCCGCTTCTCTATTAGCAGAACCACTTTCCGACCTGCAGAACCCGCTGTTTGTCGCCCCCGACGAGGGCGCAATCGAGTTGGCGACGACGACGCGGGATGCCTACGGAAGCGGCGACGTCGACTACTTCGAGAAGGACCGCGACTACGAGACCGGCGAGGTCGAACTCACACCAAGCGACGCCCCCGTCGAGGGTCGGGATGTCGTGGTCGTCGACGATATCATCGCCACCGGCGGCACGATGAGTGGGGCCATCGAGGTGCTCAACAGCCGGGACGCGGGCCGCGTGTACGCGGTCTGTGTCCACCCGGTGTTGGCCGCGGCCGCACTGACGAAACTTGCAGCCGCGGGCGTCGAGCGCGTCATCGGCACCGACAGCCTCGAACGCGCGGTCAGCGACGTGAGCGTGGCTCCGGCGATTGCGGCGCGCCTCGACGAGTAGCCAGCAGGCGGAGCCGTGGCAGGAGTTCGGTCAGTCCCATCGCGTAGAGACCGAAGTAAAGGGCAATCGCGCCGAGTGCACAGAGCCAGAGCCCAAAGGTAAGCTGGCCGGTCGAGACGGCCTCGATTGCGAGTAGATCGAGATAGAGCCCCAGCGTCGACAGTAGACTCGTGCCGACCGCAAGGGCGAGTATTTCACCGAGGACAGTAATCAGTTCGAGCGGCAGTTTTGTCATCACCAGCCCCGGAGGCGTGAACTGTCCTGAACGTTTCGCTCAAGCAGGGCGGGAGTCGGAACTGCTTTTGGGGTCGACCGGCCACTGACGAGTATGGCTGGACGATACGGTGAACTCGACTACTCGACGGCGGTCAAAAACGGCATCCTCATCGGTGGGGCCCTGATACTGCTCGGCTTCCTCGGCGAGTCGACCGGACATCTCATCTTCGGCGACCTGACCGGGACGCTTAATACGGCGTTTACTGCCATGGAGTTCGGCGGTGTCATCGTCGCTATGATCGCCGTCTTCATTTTCGGTGTCGCACTCCCACTCACCGAGTAACGTAGCCAACGAGCAGTCGACTGAAACGAGTACTGCGAGGCAATCGGCACTCTCCTGCCGTGATCACGGTATGACGGCCGAACAGCCACCAACGTTCTTTATTAGTGCGCCGAAAAGGGGAGCTATGAGTTCGAAAACCATCTTCGAGAAGATCGTCGACCGAGAGATCCCGGCCCGAATCGTCCACGAAACCGAGACCACGCTCGCGTTCCTCGATGCCCATCCGCTGGCCCCCGGCCACACGCTGGTCATCCCGAAACAACCCTACGAACACCTCCAAGACCTCCCACCAGAGCTCTCGGCGGATCTGTTCGAGACAGTCCACGAGTTGACTCCCATCGTCGAGACGGCAGTCGACGCCGACGCGACGACTATCGGTATCAACAACGGTGAGGCCGCAGGCCAAGAGGTGCCCCACGTTCACGCCCACATCATCCCCCGGTTCGAGGGCGACGACAGCGGCCCCATCCACGCCATCGCAATCGATTCGCCGGATATCTCCGACGAGGAACTCGATGAGATCGCCGACGCGATTGCCAGCGAGTAGTCCACCAGCTCTTTTCGTCCCCGTCGACACGCTACACGCACTGAGCCACGCTAGTTGACAATCCATAATATAAAAAATCCATACAATATTCAAAATTTGTTGATTATGCAACCATTATACTTGTCACTGGGGTATAATTACGGGACGACATGCCCTCCACGAGTGCCCGTTGCCCCGATTGTGGCAGTGCTATCTATACCGATTCGGACGAACAGCTGTGTGAAGACTGCGGACTCGTCGTCGAGACCGACCGCCTCGACCGAGGTCCCGAGTGGCGGTCGTTTGCCGACGACGAGACCAACCCCAAGCGAACCGGCTCGCCACTCACCGTCGCCAGACACGACCGCGGCCTGTCGACCGAGATCGGCTACAGCTCGGATCTCACCGCGGCGAAACGCCGCCAGTTTGTCCGGCTCCGCCGCCAACACAACCGCGCCCGGATGGGCGACAAGCGAACCCGGAATCAGGTCCACGCCTTCACCCGAATCAAACATATCGTCAGCAACAAATCCCTCCCCACGCAGGTCCGAGATCACGCCTGTTCGCTGTTTCGCTCGGCCCAAAACGAGGACCTGCTCCGCGGGCGATCTATCGAAGGGTTCGTCGCGGCCTGTCTGTATGCGGCCTGTCGACTGGAGTCGATTTCCCGGACAATCGACGAGATAACCGAAGCCTCTCACAGTAGTCGCGAGGAGTTTCAGGCCGCCTACGACGCGCTCAACCGGGATCTCGGTCTCCCGGTCGAACCGACCCATCCCCGAGAATACCTCCCTCGGTATGCCGACCGACTTGACCTGTCGAGCGGGATCGAACGCCGCGCGCGGGAACTGGTCGACCGAACCGAAAAAGAGGGGATTCTCAACGGCCGGAACCCGAGTGGGGTTGCCGCAGCCTGTCTGTATGCAGCGGCAAAAGAAAACGACGCCGACCTCACACAGAGCGAGGCGGCATCGGTTGCATCCGTGACACCGGTTACGCTTCGGACGACCTATCAGGAACTCGGTTCCTGAATCGGTTGGAATTCGACACAGTGTCGAGACCGCCGATGGGCTGCGTCTAAAGTCGTGTGACGACCCACCCCACGACACAGCCACGGTCAGCGCATCTCGTCGACACCACCGAGGGAGTTCGAACCGCCAAGAGCAGTTCGGAACACTCCCATCTATCCATGTTGCCACCTATGTAAAAAGTACACACGTGATACTTATCTGAGGATACTGATTAGTCCGTGAAATTGATAGTATGGGTTTCCATATACAACCGAAAAGGTCGCTTATACGGTTTCTTCTGGCAGAATGTACACGTTAGTCCCATGTTTGAGGACGGGGACAGTGTCGTCCGGTTCGAAGTAGTCGGGTCGACTGACCGTTTTGGCTTCGTACGTTTCGGGATCGAGAATCTGGACAGCGTGTTCGTCCTCGACAGTGACGACAGTGGTGTCGACGGCGTCGTCGAGGCGACCGATCTTTTCGACATCCGGGGTGGTACCGTCTTCGTGGCTGGCCTCGTAGCGCTCGCCCGAGAGGAGACGTTTGCCTTTGAGGCGGTCGTGGGCGCTCGTGACGAGCACTGGCCCCTCGTCGTCCTCGGGGACGATCACGTCGCCGGGGGTGTATTTCGGGAGTCGGGCGACGAAGGTGACCCGATACACTTCGTTGCCGTCGCCGTCTTCGGTGACGAGCGTCGGGTAGTCGTGGACGGTGCCGCCGAACCGATCGGTGATCCGGTTGGCGGTCGCCTGACCGAGTTTGTTCGTCGACAGTTTGACGTTGGGTCCGGCCTCGTTGCTCCGGTCGACCGTGGTAATGAACGCCTCCCTATCTCCATCTTGCTCCTTTTTAGCGACGTAGGATTCGGCGATCTCGATGGCTTCGCTGGCCTCCTCAGGTCGAACCGGACGGTCCTCGGCGCGTATTTGGAGGATACTGGCGAAGTAGCCGCCGGCTATCCGGCCACACCGGTCACAAACTTCCTTGGCAATGCGGACCGGGACGACCAGTTGTTCACTGATCGGGGTGCCACGGACGACACCCGAGAACGTACAGTGCATTCGGATCGTCGTCTCGTCGACCTGTTCGGGTTCGACACCCCATTCGATGTCTTCGGCGTTGATGTGGATCGAGAGTGCCTCGCTGACGGCGTCGATGGCGACATCAGTGTAGTCGACAGCACCCAGATCGACCCACCGGTTGCCGCGGTGGACCGCGCCACACCGACCACAGAGTGTCACCTGAACGCGGTCCGGGGCGTCGATCAGGTCGAAATCCTCGAAATAACAACCATCGCAGAGCACTGCATCCGCCTCGCGTGGCTCGCCGGGGCGTGGCTCGGCCCGCTCGGCGACCGGATCGCCACACTGCGGACAGAAATCGCGTGACTCGCTCATGGGCCCTCTATGGCTGTCGACCGGTTAAACAACGCGACACTCCGTCCGATCTGTGATCGAGTACCACACTCACTGTTCGAGGAGGTCGATAGCCTCCCTGTCTGTGACTTGGCCGAACTCCCGGTAGTGGCGGCCGACTGCCTGGAACGGACGCGGTTCGTCGACGATCACCACGCGGTCGGCCTCGTCACTGAGTTCGGCGCGTGCGGAGGGTGGGGCAACCGGCACCGCGAGGATCACTTCCGTGGCGTCGGTCGCCTGCAGTTGGCGGAGGCAGGCCATCGCGGTCGCCCCGGTTGCGATGCCGTCGTCGACCAAGACCACGCGTTTGCCACTCACATCGGGGAGTGGCTCGCCGCCACGGTAGTCAGCGATCTTCTGTCGGGCGACTTCGGCCTCCGTGTCGCGTTCCTGTTGGATGTAGTCGTCGCTCACCCCGAGTTGGTCGACGAGGTCGTCGTTGAGCCAGTAGCTCCCGTCGCCAGCCACCGCACCGATAGCGAGTTCGGGGTTCGATGGCGCACCGAGTTTGGATGCGACGACCACGTCGAGGGGAACGTCGAGGCGGTCGGCGACCGCGCGGCCGACGGGGAGTCCGCCGCGGGGGATCGCACAGACGAGGTCGGCGTCGACGCCCATTTCGACCAGCCGGGCGGCGAGCTGTTGGCCACCTGTTGTTCGGTTGGTGAATGCCATGATCTAGAAATTGGATCCGTGGGTGCAAATAGCTCAGGACCATGTGGTTGGTGGACACAACGACAGCCGCCTCCGGTAGGGTTTAACGGATTGAAGGGTTAGTTGTAGGTATGAAATGGTCGACCGATTGGGGACTGCGTGGCCGAATGGGACTGACAATGTTCCTTCTGTTCGCCCTGTATATCGTATTTATAGGAATTCTCGTCACAGTTACCAACGCTGGAATGTTGACAATTGTTGTCATGATGGGGGCGTTCTCGTTCGTCCAGTACTTCTTCAGCGACAAGATGGCACTGTACAGCATGGGTGCGCGGGTCGTCGACGAAAACGAGGAACCCGAACTCCATCGGATGGTCGAGCGGCTCTGCCAGCAGGCAGATCTGCCGAAGCCACAGGTCGCAGTTGCTGACTCGCAAGTTCCAAACGCGTTTGCAACCGGCCGGAACCAAAAGAACGCGACGGTCGCCGTCACGACCGGGCTGATGCGAACGCTCAATCAGGAAGAGTTGGAGGGTGTCATGGCCCACGAACTCGCCCACATCAAAAACCGCGACGTGATGGTAATGACGATTGCCTCGTTTTTGTCGACAATCGCGTTCATTGTCGTCCGGTGGGGCTGGCTGTTCGGCGGCAATGGCCGGAATCAGGCCCCCGTCTACGTGGCCATCCTCGCTTCGCTTGTCGTCTGGGTGATTTCGTTTTTCCTGATCCGGGCGCTCAGCCGCTACCGCGAATACTCCGCCGACCGCGGTGCGGCCTCGATCACCGGCAACCCTGCCGCGCTCGCCTCCGCACTGATGTCGATCAGTGGGCGAATGGACAAGGTTCCGCAGGATGACCTCCGAGAGCAGGCTGAGATGAACGCCTTCTTTATCATCCCGATTCGGTCGGGTTTTATCGGCAAGATCGCAAGCACGCATCCACCCACTGAAAAACGGATCGAGAAACTCCGCGAACTCGAACGCGAGCAGGAACTGGCCTAGTCAGCGCCACCGGACGTTCGCTTGACCGGGCATAACGTCTTTCATTTTTCGCGTGGACGGGCTACTATGAGCGACTGGTCCTCGTGGCTCAAATCAAACCAAGCCATGGCGGTAATCGTACTCATCTTCGGCGGCTTTGTCGCCATCGCCACGCTCGCACTCGTGGTTGGACTGGTGATCACGCTGTCGGGAATCAATGCCGGGCTCGGGTTTAGTGCGCTGTTTATGCTACTGATGCTCTGCTATTTGGGATTCCAGTACGTGCAGGACGATCTCGACGGAGAAACCACTCAGCCAGCAGACACCGAGGCGGTCGACCCGGTTACCGAACTCGAAGGACGGTACGTCCGTGGCGAACTCAGTGACGAAGAGTTCGAACACCGACTGGAGACGATTGTCGAAACCGAAGACAAGATCGACCGAGCCGCAGAGACGGACGACGAGCCAGCCCGAAGCCGGGAAGTCGAAACCGAGACGCGCTAACGCTACTCTATGCTTCGATGATCTCGTCGACGTCGTCTTCGGGGACCGTGAGCGTGCCGTCGACTGTCGTTACTGCCCGTCCACCCACCCAAACGAACCCATCGCTGCCCGCACGCTCCAGTCGTACCCGAACCAGTCCACCCCGGTCGAGGAACTGACCCTGCTCGAAGCGGAGTTCGTCGTCGAGTTCGTCGAACGCCGCCGAGCCGACCGAATCCAGATACGCCGCACAGGCTCCGCTTGCAGTGCCCGTAACTGGATCTTCGTCGACCCCGACCGCGGGGGCAAAAAACCGACCGTGAGCAGTTGCGTCGGTCGACAGGGTATCGAACGTGAAGACGTAGATCCCGGCCACGTCGTGAGCCTCCGAGAGCCGTTCGATGGCCGCGAGATCCGGTTGGAGACCGCCCAACGACTCCAAGAAGTTGATCGGAACGATCAACACGGGTAGCCCGGTCGAGGCGCGGGCGACCGGGATATCCGCACCGACATCCTGCAAGGTTGCTGGGTCGGTACCGAGGGCGTCGGCCAATCGGTCGTAGTCGATATCGCATTCGGTGACCGTCGACGACTCCTGTTGCATCCAGACGGTGCCGTCATCGTCGATCTCGACCTCCAAGACGCCGCTGTCGGTCTGGAGGCTGTGACTACCGGCCTCGATGACACCCTCCTCGTGGAGCAGTGCGTGGGCGGCAATCGTGGCATGGCCACACAGCGAGATCTCCTGTGTGGGCGTGAAATACCGGAGTTGTCTATCGGCCTCCGCTGAGGAGGATAGAAAGGCGGTTTCGCTGACCGAGAGTTCGCGGGCGATTGCCTGCTGCTGGTGGTCCGAAAGCCCCTCGGCGTCGGGGATCACGCCTGCGGCGTTGCCCGACAGCGGGTCGGTCGTGAAGGCGTCGACAAGCGCCATCCGTCGTGTAGGCATTGGCAGACAGAGAGACTACCGGGTGAAAAGAATTGCGCGGCTACTCATCAGTCTGGAGCCGAATCACGTTTTCTCTGCCAATGCGGAGCTTTTCGACCGTTCCGTCGTCGGCCAGCTCCGAGAGCACACGGGAGGTTTTGGATTTCGACCAGTCGAGAGAGTCGACGATATCGGCCTGTTTCAGCTGGCCGTCATGTTGGTCCAGAAGGTCGACCACCTGTGTCTCGTTGGTTACGAGGTCGTGGCCACGCGGGGTCGAATCAGCGCTAGCATCGGTCTGCGTGGCTGTCGCTTCGTCGGACTGTCGGTCAGTACTATCGGTCGGTGGCTCATCGGTCGACCGCGTGCGCCGGACTGCCAGCACGCCGAGCGAGACGAGCATAGCGAGACCGATCACGCCAGCGACCACGCCGGTGGTCCCGCCCGGCAGCGTGCCACCTTCGCCGCCAGTCGCCCCGGCTTCGGGTGCCGCGAGGAGTTGCGGACGACCGTCTGCGAAGTCCTCGCGTCCGTTCCACTGGACGACACCGCCTTCGGCCTCATCAGGAGTCGGGTCGACCTCGGCGATCCGATAGCCATCGGGCGCGGCGAGTTCGAGTACGTCACCCTCGCCAATATAAAAACCACCGGCGAACACGTCGCCGACGGCCAGCTTCCCATCGGTTTCAGCAGCAAACCCCTCCCAGCGGAACTGGAAGCTGACAACCCCCCAGCGGCGGGGGACCTCCTGGATAGTCGTCGAGGCCTCGAAGTCGACCGCCCGCATCTCACGGTCGTACTGGTCGGCCGCTCCGTCGACGACCGCGGTCATCCGCTCTTCGAAGGGGTCGAGATACCGACTGGAGTTATCGGCGAACTCGGCCTGAAACGACTCGTACTCGTCGACGTCTTCAGTGGTCGCGAGCCGCGTGCGGAACCTGATCGTCCAGACCGCGTCGCCGGTGGACTGGAGGGCGATCCGGGTGACGGTGTTGTCGGGCTCGGGCTGGTCGGCCTGCAGCTGGTAGGGGCCGGTGTGGTCGGTCGCGGCCGCCCCCGCGGCGATCAGGCCGACACAGACGACAATCAAGAGGCCGATCCAAACGAGACGGCGTCGCATTGTCGGCCGTACTGTCTGGTAGACATTAAACAATCGTATTGTCTAGCGCTCGCTGCCAGTTACGTGCTGTTTTTATTTTAGTTACCGGTCGACACTGGCCGGATAGAACCGTCCAGAACAGTATAGAATCGTCCAGAACAGTCCCGAATCGGGTAGAAACGGCCGGAATCCGGCAGTACGGCCGTCGGTATATATACTGGTCGGGAAACTGGGGTAAACTGATGAGAGTAACACAACTGCTTGCCGTGCTGGTGGCGTTGAGCCTCGTGGTCGGCTCGGTCCCCGCCGCCGCAATGGCGAGCACAGCCTCGGTCAGCACACCCCAACTGAACCAAGTTCAGGACGAGACGAACAGCACCAGCCAGTCGAACAGCACGAACAACACTGATCAGTCCGACGAGACGAACACCACCAACCAGTCGGATCGGCTGCGTGCAAGCACGGGCCAACAGCTTTCGACCGTGCTCGAAGTCACCGATGACGAGGTAACTAACGCTATTGAGGAGTCCTCGGCTGAAGCCGCCTTTGCGTCGGCGGCCGAGACCGAGCGAGCCAGCCTTCTGGCCTCGCGGGCGTCGACACTCCGTGATCGCACCGCCGAACTCGTCGACGACCGACGTGCGGCGACCGCTGCCTACGAGAACGGAACCCTCTCGGCCAGCGAGTACGCCCAGCGGATCGCCGTACTGAGCGGCCAAGCCTCGACGGTCAGTGTCGCTTTTGATCGGCTCGACCAGCGAGCTGCAAGCGTTCCAGCAGCCGAACTGGAGGCTGCGGGCTACGATGCTGAGGCGAACGCCGAGGCACAAAGCCGGCTGCAGTCGCTGACCGGCTCCAGTGCGCGAGCCCTACTCAGTCAGTATACGGGCCTCACCAGCGGCGAGTTCAGCGTCGACCGCGCCGACGGCGTCTCCATCGAGGTCGAAAGCGACGACGGCGAACAGAGCCGCGAGTTCGAGCGTGACCAGCCCGGCGACGGCAGCTTCGTCATCAGCCAACGCGAGGCAGTCACAACCGCCCAAGACGCGTTGTCGACCGACCGTGACGGCGAGTGGACGCTCCAGTCGGCCGAACGCGACAGTGATGGCTACTTCGAACTCGAATTCGGCTTCTCCGGCCCGACCCACACGGGCGAAGCCGAAGTGAGTGTCGACGGCCAGACCGGCGAGATCTTCGAGTTCGAAGAGGAGCTCGAACCGCGTGATCTGGACGATGACGACGACGCAGAAGACGAAACATCGCTCTCGATCACGGTTGTCTCGGGTGAGCCAGCCCCCGGCGCAACGGTGACACTACAGGTGACCGCGGCGGGCGAGCCGGTCGCCGGTGCCGAGGTCGAAATCGACGATCAGATCGTCGGGACGACCGACGACAACGGCCAACTGACCGTGACACTGCCGGACGATGACGAGGTCGACATCGAGGTCGAAGACGGCGACCGAGAGGGCGAACTGGAACTCTCGCTCGGAGCCGACCGCGAGGAAGCTGACGACGATGACGACGAAAATGACGGAGACGAAAGCGACGAGCTCTCGGTGAGTGTCGTCTCTGGAGATCCAGCACCGAACGCGACGGTCACTATCGAAGTCACACAGAACGACAAGCCGGTTGCGGACGCCTCGGTGACGGTGAACGACGAGCCTCTCGGAGTGACCGATGAGAACGGCCAGCTCACGATTACGCTGCCCGACGATGAGGAGGTCGACATCGAAGTCGAGTCCGGTGACAGCGAGGGCGAACTCGATTTCGAGTTCGAAACCGATGAGCAGGATCGAGAAGACGATGCTGACGAAGCGGACGATGAGGATGAAGACGAGGATGAGGACGACGATGACGACGAAGACGTTGAGGATGAAGATGACGACGAAGACGTTGAGGATGAAGATGACGAGGATGACAACTAATGGCTGAGCGTCGACTCCGTACGGTGGCACTCGCAGTCACAATGGTCGTTCTCGTGGCGACCGGCGGCTCGGCTGTCGCCGCAGCCAGTTCGGCAGCAACGACGGCCGAGAACCCGACCGAACCAGCGTTCGTCGTCGACCTCCAACCGGATGGCGACGCGACGGTAACGCTGGTTGTAGTCTACGATCTGGCCGACGACAGCGACCAGCAGGCCTTCAATGCGCTCCGGGACGATCCATCCGAGATCACCAGCGAGTTCGAGCAGCGACTCTCACAGATCGCAGCCCGGACCGCCACCGAGACCGGCCGTGAGATGTCAGTCAGTGGTGTCGAGGCTGGGTTCGAAACCGTCGACGAACGGGGTGTTATCAGAGTCTCCGCACAGTGGCAGCAGCTCGCAGACGTCTCGGGCGACCAGCTGACACTCAGCGAGCCGTTCGCCAGCGAGTTCCAACCGGACCGGCTGTTCGTGGTCAACTCACCGGAGGGCTACGAACTCACCGAAACAAGCCACGCGCCAGCCGAAGGGACCGACGGCTCTGCACAGTGGAGTAGTGGAGCAACCCTCTCGGGATTCAGCACCACGTTTACGGCCGATGGATCGGCCAGCACGGATGAATCGCTGCCGACACCCTTGGCGACACTACTCGCGCTGGGGCTCCTGACCGCGGTCGGCTACGCTGGCCGACAGCGGCTCCGCCAACGGTAACGCTCACGATAAATTGCACGCAGGCTGTTGTTTTTTGTCGACCTACTGGGCGTCGAACATCCCGGTCGACATGTAGCGTTCGCCGCTGTCCCAGTAGACCGTGATCACGAGTGGGTCGTCGGTCTCCGACTCAGCGAGTCGCTCGGCAACACGTTTGGCCGCGAGGTTCGAGGCCCCGCTGGACTGGCCGACGAAAATGCCTTCCTCGCTGGCGAGCCGTCGACACTCGGCTTCGGCCGCCGGAGCCGAGACGATCTCGACACCATCCAGTAGATCGGTCTCCAGATTCGGGCTAATAAAGCCGGGACCCATTCCCTGAAAACTGTCGCCGGTGGGTTCTTCGCCCGAAATAACGGCCGAATCGTCGGGTTCGACGGCGATGATCTCGATTCCGGGGAACTCCTCTACTAATCGTCGACCGATTCCGGTAATCGTGCCACCGGTGCCGACACCTGCGACGAGTGCGTCGACCGTCCGGTCGCCGATCTGGTCGAGGATTTCTAGCCCCGTCGTCTCGTAGTGAGCCTCGGGGTTGGCGGGATTGTCGAACTGGCGGAGTTGGATATACCCTTTTTCGGCTTCGAGTTCGTCAGCCCGATCTTTGGCCGTCGAGATGTCGCCGTCGACGAGTTCGAGTTCTGCGCCGTAGGCCTTCATAATCGAGCGGCGCTCGGGGGATTTCGAGGCTGGCATCACGATCTGGACGTCGTAGCCTTTGGCGGCACCGACCATCGCCATCCCGATTCCGGTGTTACCGCTTGTCGGTTCGACAATAGTATCGCCGGGCGAGAGTCGACCTGTCTCCTCTGCGTCTTCGACCATCCAGAGTGCGGGTCGGTCCTTGGCCGAGCCGCCGGGGTTCCGCGATTCGAGTTTGGCCGCAATCGTCGCGCCGTCGGGGGCGTCGACTTCGACCAGTGGCGAGCCGATGGTGTCGAGAATACTGTGGTCCATTATGTCACTATACTCTGCGATGGCCTAAACGCCTAACGGACGACTATAGTTATCGACCGACTACGTTCAGAGCCGGGGAGGTTTTAGTGGTCGCTGGCGAACCGAAAGGTATGGAACTACAGACGATGCAGCCCAACACGGAGTGGGAGCCAGCAGGCTTCCAAGAGTCAGTTGCCGCGCTCGGAGCCGACGACTACACCTTCCACGTCTGGGGTGGTGACTGGTGTATTGACTGTCAAGAGCAACTGCCGGATTTCGGTGCGGCACTGAAGGCAGCGGGCGTCGACCCCGCCGACGTCCACCATTATCCTGTTGAGAAGGAAGACGACGGCTCGAAAACCGGCCCCGGTGTCGAGGAGTACGGTATCGAGTACATCCCGACAGTGGTCGTCGAACAGGATGGCGAGGAGATTGCCCGGTTCGTCGAATCCGAGGCGGTTCCCATCGCGGCCTATCTCGGCAAAGAGCTGCAGGCACCGACCAAAGAGTGATTGGCCGGTGGTAGGCAGTGCCTACGGCCAGTTTACATCGGTTTTACGGCCAGTTTCCGCCCTCGGTGTAGGCGTCGACGACGCGATCAATGGCGACGACGTAGGCGGCCGTCCGGAGGGAGTCGAGGTCTTTTGTGTCGTAGGTATCGATTAGCCCGTCGAAGGCCTCGCAGATCACCCGTTCGAGTTCGTCGTTGACTCGCTCTTCGGTCCACGAAAACCGTTGGCGGTTCTGAACCCACTCGAAGTACGAAACCGTAACCCCACCAGCGTTGGCGAGAATATCGGGGACAACGTAGGTATCTTTTGCCGCGAACACGCGATCAGCACCCGGCGTGAGCGGGCCGTTTGCGGCCTCGACGATGACGTCTGCACGCACCTCCTCAGCCAGCGATTCGTTGATCGCGTTCTGGAGTGCCGCCGGGATGAGGAGGTCGACGTCCAGCGTCAGTAGTTCCTCGTTGCTTAGCTGTTCAGGAGCGTTGTGTTCGGTAACTGCGCCGGTTTCGAGCTTCGTCTCGGCGACCGCGGCGGCATCTAACCCCTCGGGATTGTAAATCGCGCCGCCGGAGTCCGAGACGGCGACGACAGTCCCACCCGCCTCGTCGATAAGACGTGCAGCAATCGATCCCGCGTTGCCGTAGCCTTGGATGGCGACCGTTGCGTCCGCAAGATCTCCACCAAGCCAGTTGAACACCTCGCGTGCGGACAGCATCACCGACCGTCCGGTCGCCTCGACGCGGCCCGCCGAGCCACCGGAGTCGATTGCTTTCCCCGTGATGACACCCGGTGCGGTCGTGTTCTCTAAGGTTTCGTAGGTGTCTTTGATCCAGTTCATTTCCCGCTGGCCGGTGTTGACATCCGGGGCCGGGATGTCTTTGTTCTCTCCAATTATGGGGCGGAGTTCGGCCGCAAACGAGCGTGTGAGTCGCTCTAGTTCGCTTTCGCTGTACTGTTTTGGGTCAATGATGATTCCCCCTTTCCCGCCACCGTACGGGATGTCGACGACCGCACATTTGTACGTCATCCAGCCGGAGAGTGCTGCGACCTCGTCGCGGTTGACACCGGGATGGTAGCGGATACCACCTTTGTACGGTCCCCGATCACCGTTGAACTGCGAGCGGAACGCCCGGAACAATTCAATCGAACCGTCGTCGAGTTCGACCGAAAGCGTGGTTTCGAGGATACGCTCGGGATGTTTCAGCCGTTCGAGCACATCCGACCGGACGTCGACGTGCTTGCCAGCAACGTCGATCTGCTCCTGAAGGCTCTCGAACGGGTTGACATGGTCAGCCATAGCTAGACCGTTTTAGTGGATTGCTGTTAACAGTGTCGCACAGCTTTCAAGGGCTGAGAATTAGCCGCCATACGCAGCCTATGTCGTCCCGGTCCGCACTGGAACGTCGACGCGCCAGCCGAGCAGTCCAAGCAGTGCGAATCCGAAGGCGTTGAGCGAGCCATGGAATCGAACCATCCGCGACAGACTAACCCCAAGCGGATCGATTCCGGAAACCACCATCACTGCGTAGGCGAGGGCCAACAGCATCGAAACCGGGAGTGCCAGCGCTGAGCCGACGAGACAGAGCCCCTGAACTCGGGAGCGGTCGGGGACAACCCGGACCACGACGTAGCCACCAAACACGGCAACTGTTGTGGTGAACAGGCCGACCGCAACGAACTCGACGAGCGGTGAAAACGAGATGCCGACCGCAATAATCGCTGGCCCGAGGAGGATAACCCCGGTGAGTAGCTGAAACCCACGTCCGGGAGTCCCAACTGCGCGACCAGTCAGTCCAGCGAGGACCGGGAGAACGAATCCCGCATAGTGGAAATGGATCGCTGTCAGCAGGATGATCACCGGCTCAAACCAGAAACTGATCCCGAGATGATGGAGGACGAGTGCAACCGCACCAACCACACTGTATACTAATCCGCTGTCAATTGCGGTGTCGCTTATCGGAGCGAGACCCCCGCGGTCGACGAGTCGCTGGAGGCCGACAACCCCGAGCAGCCCGGTAACGAGCAGCCAGACCACTGCCGCACCGGCCGCCACGCTGGGCGTCGAGACGAGAAACGAGGCGAGAACACAGACAGCCCCGACCGGCTGTAGTACCACAGCCGCTGGATACAGCCAGTGTGGCAGGCCCTCAACCGGCAGCGGCCCAACCATCGTCAACCCGAGTGGAACCAACACGAGCGGGGCAAGCACCACCGCCCGCTCGATAGCAGACAGCGAGCCAGCGACCACAACAGCCAGCCAGACCGCCCCACCGAACACCGCACTCAGATCGGTCAGCGCGAACCGACCGACGCTGGGCGACGATCCAACTACAGAACCGGTGGCAGAGCGAGTCATTGGATCACTGTGGCGGCAGCGTCGAGAGGTTCTCAACGAGTCGGAGCGTCGGCGGCACACTGTCGACCGGGGTCTGGTCCTGTGTAAACGCCCCACGGTAGCTCATAATGTGGCCAGCAAGCGTGTTTTCGACGGTCGCGGTGACGTGATACTGCTCGTCGGTTTCGTCGTAGCGGTCACGCACTTCGAGATCAGCCGCCATCGGTCCCGCAAGCGGGATGTATCGGCCACTGGTCCGAAGCCACTGACGGCCAGCCTCGACGACAAGCGCCCCAGACTCGACACGAGGATGGAGTTCCGAGACGATTCGGCCATCGGTGCCCAAGAAATCCAGCAGTCGACCGTTGGCTTCGTCCCAGAGGGTCAACGAATCGAAGCGGCGTCGACGGCGGCTGAACTCGAACTCCCGGCGGGTGGTGAGCACCTCGTAGCCGGACTCATGTTCGTAGCCAATCGTCGTCACGGTGAACGGAATATCGTGTCCGCCCTCGGGAAACAGCATGTTCTGTCCAGTCATCAACAGGAGGACGGGAAGCACATGGGTGCCGCGGCTGATGTCCATCTCCCCCCGACCGACACACCGACAGTAGCTGTCGGATGCGATGCCGTACCGTGAGCGAACTTTCGGATGGAGCGCCTCTGCCTCCGCACCGAGCGCCCGCTCGTAGACCCCGGTCATCGCTGTGTCCCGTCCGTCGACGCGCTGGCCAAACGTCTCTGCTGACTGTGTGTGAACGACCAAAACTCACAACTCGAAGTCATACTAGCTACTCTCTTTTATACAGGCATAATTGTTTGGCAGCTGTTATGTATCGAATGATCATAACTGAAAACGACCGTCGACGTTCTATCGGTTAGCTTCGAGCCACTCTAAGGCAGGCTCGAGGTCGGTTTCTGGTTGCGAACAGGTGAACGACTGGCAGGCGTAGACGGTCGGCTCGTCGTCGACTGCCGAGCGACCGGCCCACACCGGCGGGGCCTCCTCGAAGCCGAGTTGGTCGAGCCACGCGTCGAGTCCTTCCTCAGTTGGCGGTCGCTGAGCAACGACGACACCGGGCAGAAACCGGTCGGCAAGTTCATCTCGCCAGTCGGTTGGCAGTTCGTCGGCTGCGACTGTGAGTTCAGCACCGCCGTGAGCGTAGCGGTCGGCGGCCAGCGTCAGCGAAACATGCTGGAGCGGATTCCCCCTGATCCGGTTGCCGTGGGTTTCGAGTACCCGTCCGGCGATCTCGGTGTAGTCGACATCGGGCACGAAGCCGTCGAGCACGAGCAGCAGATCGGTGGCCACACCGAGGCTGGAGGGCGTCGACTGGTCGTCGAGTTCTTGGGGTCGAGTCACCAGTTCCTCGCCGCTTTGTGGCGTGAAGTAGATGGTCCCCTCCTCGGCGTCCCAGAACTCCTCGACAATCATCTCGCTTAGTTCGAGTGCAAACTGGAGGTGGTCGACGTCGCCGGTGACTTGGTAGCAGTCGAATGCCCCCCGAGCGAGGAAGGCGTAATCTTCGAGATAGCCGTCGCCCTTGGTGTCGCCGTTGATAAACCGGCGGGTGAGGTGGCCACTGTCGCCGTCCCACAGCTGTTCACGAATAAAGGAGAGTGCGTCAGTCGCCTGTTCGGCGTAGTCGACGTCGAGTACCTGTGCGGCTCGCGCGTACGCCGAGATCATCATCCCATTCCAGCCAGCGAGGATTTTCTCGTCTCGCGGTGGTCGGGTTCGCTCCTCGCGGGCCTCCGCAAGCGTCGATTCGGCTTCCGCGAGTCGACGTTCGACCTCGTCGACCGAGCAGTCGTACTCCTCGGCGAGATGTTCGACCGTCTCGGAGATCGTCAGGACGGTCGTCCCGTGCTCGAAGTTGCCCGAATCGGTGACACCGTACCGATCACAAAACAGCTCAGCGTCTTCCTCATCGAGGAAGTCGTGGACCTGCGAGGGCGTCCAGACGTAGAAGGTGCCCTCCTCGTCGCCACTCCGGGCGTCGAGCGTGCTGTAAAAGCCGCCCTCTGGGTGAGTGAGTTCGCGGTCGACGAACGTTAAGGTCTCTCTAACTACGTCGTCGTACTGCGGTTGGCCGGTAAGTTGAGAGGCCGCCAGATACAGCGGGGGCAACAGGGCGTTGTCGTACAGCATCTTCTCGAAGTGGGGCACCGTCCACTCTCGGTCGACGGCGTACCGATGGAAGCCGCCGCCTAACTGATCGTAGATGCCGCCGGTCGACATCCCCTCAAGCGTGGTGGTGGCGACATCCAGCGCGTCGGTGTTGCCGCTGCGAGCATACACACGCAACAGGAGGTCGATCCGGCCGGGGTGGGGGAACTTCGGGCCGTCGGAGCCGAACCCGCCGTGTTCGCGGTCCGCCGAGCGGAGTGCCGCCCGAACCGCATCGTCGAGTTCGTCGTTTCCGGGCCGTTCGCCCGGCTCATCCGGCGTCGACTCCAGTTGGTTGCGGGCGCTGTCGGTCCACTGGTCGGCGCGGTTTTTCATTTCGTCGCGCTGGTCGGGATCACTCCACGACTCGCTGATTTTGTCGAGGAGGTCGCCAAAGCCGGGCATCTGGCCCCGCGGCTCGGGTGGGAAGTAGGTGCCGACGTAGAACGGCTTGCCATCGGGGGTGAGCCACGCCGACAGCGGCCAGCCGCCCCGTCCGGTGACGAGTTGACAGACCGTCATGTAGATGCTGTCGAGGTCGGGACGCTCCTCGCGGTCGACCTTAATTGGAACAAAATTCTCGTTGAGTCGTTCGGCAACCGCCTCGTCCTCGAAGCTCTCTTCTTCCATCACGTGACACCAATGACACGCCGAGTAGCCAATCGAGAGGAAGATCGGTTTGTTCTGTTCTTTGGCGGCTTCGAGGGCGGTCTCGTCCCACGGCTGCCAGTTGACGGGATTGCCGTCGTGCTGTTTGAGATACGGGCTCGCTTCCGAATCCAATCGGTTCCGAGAGAGGGGGTCGCTCATTGCTAGCAGTCGGCTCGCAAGAGGCAAAAAAGAACCGTGTCGAGGGGGCGTAGTGCGTTAGGAGTCGGTCGTGTTTTCGGAGCCGGTGGGCTGAGTCGTTGGTTGCTGCTCTTGGGCGGCCTGTTGGGCCTGCTCGAACAGTTCCCCGCCCGCAAGCGCCTCGATCACGTCCGTATCGGTCGCATCGATCAGATCCGTGGCCGGGCCGGCAACGAGCATCAGTCCCCGGTCGAGGGTGTTTTCGATAGTGATATCCAGCGATTCAAACTCATCGAGCACGGCCTGGAACGCCTCGTCGACGAGTTGGGCTTGCTGATCCTGTAGCTGTGTGCGAGCCTCCTCCTGAGTCATGTTCCCCGACTGTATCTGCCGCTGGAGTTCGATCTGCTTCTGCTGGAGGGCCTGTTGGTCGACTCGAACGGCCATCGTCACGCGGCGTTCGTCGTCGGCAAGCTCACCACGGTCCCCCGAGAAGGGTTCCGAACCGTTGAGCTGACTCAGGCAGCCAGCGACTGCGAGGGTTGATCCGACACCGGAGAGTTCGAGTACGCGCCGTCTGTTGAGCGTCGACTGGTCTGCCATTGAATAGCGACAACTTAGCATCGAACTGTAAAAAGCCGTCCGTGTCCGGCCGGCAGTAGGAGGTTCCTACTCGGCTGGTGCCCACCTCACCGAGGTTGGTAGTCAGTATATACTCCGGTAGTAGTGGTAGCGTTACAATATAGTCAGACTACTGAGAGAATCACTGTGAGCGATACAGAGAGCGGCCTGCAACGATGGGCCATGTCGAACGGACGCATCGCAGTGTTAACACTCACCGTGCTGGTTGCTATCACCCTCGCGTCGACGGCGACTGTCGCCGAGACACCCGACGATGACGGGATGATCGAACTCACCGATAAGGTCTCGGTCTGGTCGGAGTCGACCTACGCGATCAGTCAGAAACATCCGGATGAGACCTCGGAGGTCGAGAGTCCGTTGGTGGCATCGAACCCCACGCGGAACGTCGACGGGACGTATTCGGACGGGACGAGCGTCGACGGCGTCACGAGCGATCCCGCGGCGACAGCAGTCGGTCAGGGATCGCTGCTCCAGTTCAACTACTGGTCGGACAACGGTGCCGACACCGAGCAGTTCGCCGGCACCGAAACCTCGATGGTCGTCGCCAAACTCGATGAGCCCTCGGATCCGGCCGCCAACGGGGCCGCCGAACTCTCGGCCGAACGCGCGGCGAATCTCTTGGTTGCCGACGACCGCAACGAGCGGGCGGAGTTCGACACGCAGTTTACCGAGGACGGAGAGCATGACATGCGCGTCGTCGACGACGATGGCTACTTCCCCTCGTACTACCGGCTGGATGAGGACAGCGAGAGCGGCGTCTACGTTCTCTACGTCATCGAGACCGTTGAGGGCGACGGTGTGACCGTCGACAGCGATGGGCTGGAAACTGACGGCCAGATCAACGTGCTCGGTATCGATAGCGTCGCCGTCCAAGACGGCAATTCGACCGTGTCTGCCGACGCTGGTGAGGTTGGCCAGCCAGTCGAGTTCGACGTCAGCGCCGATGGTGAGAACGTCGACCACACGGTTGGGCTCTTCGACGAGGAGACATTCGGAGCAGAGGATATCACTTACAGTACGGACCAGGATGTCGAGGACGACATCACGCCCGACGATGTGAGCGTCGACGGGGCGGCAGTCCACGGTGTTGCTGATGTCGAGGATGCCACCGTCTTCGGAAGCGCTGTCAGCGACAGTCCGGCAGCCCACACGAGCGAGATCGGTGTGGTGACCAGCCATCTCGCGACTGCATCGCCGGACGCCAGTGGCCCGGCGGGCTCGGTCACTGCTCGAACAGACGTGAGCGGGAGCGAAACGATCAGCGTCGGAACGGAGGCCGACTGGTCGGCCGGTGAGTACACCTACGTCCATATTGCAACAGCCGACGACGGGACGACGACCACGACACACGGCACGGTAGAGCTTACAGCCAACGAGAGCAGTGAGATGAACGAAAGCGACGAAATGAACGAGAGCAACGAAACGACCGACGAGGAGACGAACTCCGACACACCCGGCTTCGGTCTCGTTGTCGCAGTGGGCGCACTGTTGGCCGTTGTACTCAGTGCGAGACGGCGAAGCAATAGTAACTGAGCGGCCAACAACCACCGAAACGGTAGTCAGTCGACCCTGAACTGACTGACGACTTTTATAGTACATGATTACGCAGTACCCACCAACGAAACGCCTACACGATGGGCGGCTGTAGCCGAGGCCATGACCGACACAGGGAGACCAAAAGTGCCGAGCGAGCCGCGGGCTGCCGTCGACGCGCTTGCCGACCATCTCTCGGCAACGGGCGAGCGCCCGGTCCCGCCAGCGACGAACCGCTGGCTCGGCGAGGCCGAAGCCGTCGCCCGTGACGCCGCAACCGACGGGCTCGATGCTGAGACACGTCAAAAACGGGTCCGGCAGGCTGCTGGCCTGCTCAATTCGGCCGAAACGACCGGCGACGAGATCGCAGACAGACATATAAAAGCAGCCAGAGAGTGCTGTCGGGTCGTGCTCGGTGAGTAGACCGGGTTTTGATTCTAAGGCCAAAACGTCGAATCGGTTTTGAAACGGAGGTCCATCCCGAAGCTACACATGTATCTGTCGCGTGCGTCGACGCATGCGAGAGCTGGACGAAACCGACCGCCGAATTATTCGGCTGCTGCTCGAAAACGCCCGTCGACCGTACAGCGAGATCGCCGACCACGTCGACCTCTCGGCCCCAGCGGTGGCCGACCGGATCAGCCGTCTCGAAGACCTCGGCGTCATCGAGGGGTTTACCCTCAATCTCGATAGCTCGATGCTTCGGGATGGCGTTGAAGTGCTCGTCGACTGTTCGGTCAGTCCCGGCCATACAACGGCTGTCGCCGACAGTCTTGGGGATCTCGAACGAGTCGAACACCAGTACGTCACTGCCGACGCGCGCGTGGTTGTCCACGCAACACTCGGTCCCGATGGGGTCGACGGGCTGCTGGAGGATGTTGAGACCGACCACCTCCGAGAGATCGATGTGAGTCTCCTGTCGGCTGCGGAGTGGACCCCCCGACTCGGCGAGGCCCAGCTTGCGGTCGACTGCGACGAGTGTGGCAACGCCGTCAGAAGCGACGGCGAATCGGCCGTGATCGACGGCACACAGTACCACTTCTGCTGTGGCTCCTGTCTGGCGAACTTCGAAGACCGGTTCGAGCAGTTCCAGAAAGGAGCATAAGTACGGTAGCCGAACCCGCACGGTTGCGACTGTTTGGTATCCAGTAGTTCACAAGATACTTACCACCACTACATAACTCAGTGACATGAAGTTTGAAAAGACAGTCGTCGCCGCGGCCATCGGCGTGGTCGTGGTGTCGTTCGTCGCCGCCGCAGTGGTTCCCAACGCGCTTGCGGATTCGGCGGACGAACCCCTCCGCCCGGGGCACGTCGATATCGAGGAGGTACCCATTTCACCCGGCGAAATAACGGGTGAGACGGCCACGCTGGGCGTCGAAGCCAGACTCAGCCACCGGGGTAACCCTACCCGGAACGTGACCGTCCTGTTCCGTGCCATCGACAGCGAGTCGAACCTCGTCGAAACGGATCGGACCACCGACGTCGACACCCTGCGGGGCGAGCGTGAGACAGCCGTCAACACTAATCTCACGGTTGCCCGCGAGGGTGGCTACCGAATCGAGACCATCGTCTTCCGCGATGGCCAGCGTGTCGACCGTGCGAGGCGACAGGTCAGTGGTCTCGAAGCGCTGACCCCCGCCTACGCCGAATCGAACGTCGAGTTCGCCGAGGAAAGCGCGATGCAACCGATCTCGGTGGGTATCGGGTCGACAGGCGATGATGGAGTCGATCTCGACCTGTCGGGGGCACTCACGAATCAGGGCGATGAGTCGACCGGTGACCTCGAAGTGACGTTCACCGTCCGACAGGCCGAATCGAACATTGTCGCCGACCGCGTTACGGTCCCTGTCGGCGACATCCGGGCCGGCCGAACGTCGACTGTCGATGCCAGCGCGGCAGTTCCTGAGGGGTATAACTACTACATCGATGCCGTCCTCTGGCGCGACAGCGTCCACGTCGACTCCGCACGGAGCGTCGCAAATCTCGATCCAAGCGAGCGGATCAGTGCTGACGAGACCGAAACGGACGTCGAATTCGAGGCATCGGACTTCGAATCGGGATCGGGAGGAGGGATGAGTGACGACGGTGCCATGTCGTCCGATGACGGATCCCGGGGCGAGGCAACGAGCGAAGAGACACCCGGCTTCAGTGCCGTCATTGGCCTCGTCGCGCTCCTTGCGACGGCACTGCTTGCTCGGAGGCGATCACAATGAGCGACGACAGTTCACGAACAATGACCAGCGATACCGACATCGAAACCCAACCCTCGCAAACAACGCGGAGCAACGGCGAAACGAACCAGAATCTCACACTCGAATCGAGAGATATCCGAACCCTGCTCAACTACGCCGCACTGGCGTTGTTGGTTCTGTTCGCACTCGTTTCGGTGATACAGCTATACGGCGCTGTCGGCAACGTCATCAACCAACTGATTTCGCCGGAGTACCGCGCCTTCTTCCGCGCGGCATTCAATCTCACCGTGTTGCTGGTCTGTGTCGGCGGCATCTCCATGCAACTCAAACGCCTCACCTGATCTCGCCGTTCTTCGCTGACTGAGAGCGAATAGAAAGCCATAGGCGAAATAGACTATCGAATCTAAATTCAGACTAGGCCTTTGCTTTCGTTTTGAAACCACAATTCGCATGAAATAGGACCCCGTATATACACCTATGAGCAGAACAGTGCGATTAGAAATCGAGGGGATGTCGTGTGCAACCTGTGTCGGCAACGTCGAGGAGGCGGTCGACTCCCTCACAGGCGTCGACGAGGTGAATGCCAACTTCGCGGCCGACGAAGGATCGGTGGCGTACGATCCGGAAGCGGTGAGCCTCAGTGAGATCTACGAGGCTATCGAAGGAAGCGGCTACGACCCAGTTAGAGAGACCCTAACGGTCGACATCGGCGGGATGTCCTGTGCGACTTGCTCGAAGACCAACAAGGAGGCCATCGAGTCGGTGCCGGGCGTTATCGAGGCAACGGTCAACTTCGCAAGCGATGAGGCGACCGTCGAGTACAACCCGGTCGACACCGAGATCGATCAAATCTACGAGGCCATCGAAGACGCCGGCTACGAGCCAGTGCGTCCGACCGATGACGAAGACAGTGACGGCGAACAGCGAGAGTCGGTCGCCCAACGCGAGATGGAAAAACAGTGGCAACTCGTCGTCTTCGGTGGGATACTGACCGCACCGTTCGTCCTGGTGATGGTCGACATGTTCGTCGCTGGCTTTCTGCCGGAGTCAGTCGCGGGGATTTCGCTCGGCTGGATCGAGTTCGGTCTTGCGACGCTGCTAATGGCAACGCTGGGCAAGGAGTTCCTCGTCGGAGCCTACCGCGCGGCGGTGAACAACCGGCAGGCCAACATGGACACCCTCGTGGCGATGGGGACCTCGGTCGGCTACGTCTACAGCGCTGTCGTCTTGCTGGGACTGCTATCTGTCGACAGCGGCCTCTACTTCGAAGCAGTGGCGTTCATCCTCTGGTTTATCACGCTGGGCAACTGGCTCGAAGCCCGGTCGAAGGCCCAAGCCAGCGATGCGCTGCGCTCGCTGCTGGAACTCGAAGCCGAGGAGGCGACCGTGATCCGCGAGGACGGCAGCGAGGAGACGATTCCGCTCTCGGCGGTCGACGTTGGTGACCGCCTAAAAGTCCGCCCCGGTGAGCGAGTTCCGACCGACGGCGTGGTCCGAAATGGCGAGAGCGCGGTCGACGAGTCGATGGTGACCGGCGAGAGTGTGCCAGTTGAAAAGCAGCCGGGCGACGAGGTGGTGGGCTCAACGATCAACGAAAACGGTGTTCTGGAGGTCGAGGCGACGCGAGTCGGGAAAGATACCGCGATCCAGCAGATCGTCGAGCGCGTCAAACAGGCCCAAGCCCGACAGCCGGATATTCAGCGGCTGGTCGACCGTATCAGCGCGGTGTTCGTCCCCGCAGTGATTCTCAACGCGGTCGTCTGGGCGAGCCTCTGGTATCTGTTTCCCGAAGCGCTGTTCGGGGTCGCTGAGGCGCTGCCGCTGTGGTCGCCCGTGGGCGGCGGGCCGGTTGCTGGCGGTGTCCCACTCATCGAGTTCTCGATGATCGTGCTGGCCAGCGCGCTGTTGATCGCCTGTCCCTGCGCGCTCGGGCTGGCAACCCCCGCCGCGACGATGGTGGGGTCGACGATTTCCGCGACCAACGGCGTCCTATTCAAGGGTGCAGATATCCTCGAAAAAGCCCGCAGCGTCGACACCGTCGTCTTCGACAAGACGGGGACGCTGACCCACGGCGAAATGGAACTGACCGATGTCGTCGTGATTGACCGGCCAGCGACCGATGGGGGCATCGAAAGCGACGGCGGCGTGGTGGAAGCGAGCGTCGACGAGGCGTTCGTCCTTGGGGCTGCGGCCAGCGCGGAATCCAGCTCCGAACACCCACTTGCGGAGGCCATCGTCGACGAGGCCCGCGAGCGTGAGTTGGATGTGGCCAACCCAAGCGAGTTCGAGAACGTCCCCGGCCACGGCGTGCGGGCGACGACCGAGTACGGCGAAACGCTGGTTGGGAATCGAAAGCTAATGGTCGACAACGGGATTGATCCCAAACCTGCGGCCGCAGAGATGGAACGACTTGAAGGCGAAGGAAAGACGGCAATGCTAGTAGCTGTCGACACCCACCTCGTCGGCGTCGTTGCCACCGCCGACACGGTTCGTGAGAGCGCCAAGCAGACCGTCAGCGAACTCCACGAGCGCGGGCTTGAGGTCGTAATGCTGACCGGCGACAACGAGCGCACTGCTGCCGCGGTCGCCAAAGAGGTCGGAATCGATCCGAACAGCGTTCGGGCAGAGGTGTTGCCGGAGGACAAAGCCGACGCAGTCGACGACCTCCAAGCAGACGGGAACCGAGTAATGATGGTTGGTGACGGCGTCAACGACGCCCCCGCCCTGACGACCGCCCACATCGGGGTGGCAATTGGCTCGGGGACCGACGTGGCCATCGAGAGCGCGGATGTGACGCTAATGCGGGATGATCCGGCGGACGTCCTCAAGGTCATTCGGCTCTCGGAGGCGACGCTGTCGAAGATTCGCCAGAACCTGTTTTGGGCGCTGGCCTACAACGCGACGCTGATCCCGGTGGCCTCGCTGGGCCTGCTCAACCCGGCGCTGGCAGGGCTGGCAATGGCTGGCTCCAGCGTGAGCGTGATGACAAACAGCCTGCTGTTCCGCGGCTACGACCCACACGAGGACTACCACCTGCTCGTGACGCGGTTGTTCAGATAGGAGACCGACGCGGAACTGGAGGCTACTGAATGGAAACGCTCTTTTGAGAGACTCACGGAGATAGCGTATATGAGCAACGGCGACGAGGAAGCCGAGACTGTCGACAGCCTCGCGGAGCGACTGGAGGCCGTCGACGAGGCCCTTGCGGCCGCCGAGACCGAGTCCGATCTCGACGCAATCGAGGCCGACCTCGACGAGATCGAATCGGAACTCGAAGCATCGGAGCTTCCGGTTCCCGACGACGAAGACGAGGAGAGCCCCGCCGAGGAACTCGAATCCCAACTCGAAGACTACCGCGAGGAACTCGAATCCCAGCGCGGTCCCTACGCCGAGGACGTCATCGAGAGCACTGAAGCCGCCAAATCGACCATCGAGGACGGCGACTGGACCGAGCAGGGCGAAGGTGAGGTCATCGAGGCCGTTGAGGCCTTCACCGAGACGGTCGGAGAGATCCTCGACACCACCGTCGACCCGATCTCCGGGCTCGACAGCGCGCTCGACGCACTCAGCGACAGCGCGGCCGCTGTCGACAGCGCCGACCTCGACCCCGACGACGACAGCGAGACCCTCGCGGAGTTGGTCGACGCGGTCGACACCCTCGAAGCCGATCTTGAGGCGGCCCAAGAGTGGGACGACCTCACAGTCCGCGAAACCCTCCAATCGGAGGGCTACTACGACGTGCTGGGCCACACCAAAGACTACCCGCCGGAGTGGGCCGCACTGAAGGAACACGAAAAACGGGGCAACACTGAGATGGTCCTGCTGGCGTTCGATGAACTCGATTCGGACTTCATGGAGGAACACTGTCTCGACACGCTGGCCCGCATGGGGCCGGTCGCCGCGACCGAGGAGGCCATCGACGCGATGATGCAGTTGGCCAACAAGCGCAACAAGCCCGCGATCAAGGCGCTGGGCAAGATGGGCGCGACCGAGGCCGTCGACACACTCATCGAGTACGTCGACGCCGACAAGGACGCCGCCCTCCAGAAGACGACCTTCCGCGCACTCGGCGAGATCGGCGACGAACGCGCCGTCCAACCGATTGCCGACAAACTCCTGATGGACAACGACAACGTCCGCCCGCAGGCCGCCCGCGCGCTCGGCCTGCTCGGCGACACCCGCGCGATCAAACCACTGGCTGACACGCTCAAAGCCGACGACAACGAGAACGTCCGCGCCCAAGCCGCGTGGGCGCTCCGCCAGATCGGCACGAAACGCGCTCTCGAAGCCGTTGTCGACCATGGTTCGGACGACACCTTCATCGTCCAAACCGAGATCGACAAAGCCCGACGCTCGCTCGACGCCGCCGTGGCGAACGCCTGATTCGAATCGACCGTTTGCTGGCGGCTATTGTTCGTCTATTCGAATGAATCTCTAGACACTCTCTGCGGTCAACACGGCTCCTTTTCAGTGTTCAGCCCCGAAATAGACTGCATGACAACCGCACTATTCGTGGTTAGCGAAGAGGGCTACTGGGGCGAGGAATGTATCGAGCCGCTTGCGACTCTCGACGAGGCGGGCGTCGACGTCACGGTCGCGACGCCGACGGGCAACCCACCGGTCGTCGACGAGCGCTCGGTCGACCCCGAGACCGTCGGCGAGGAAATCTCCGAGAAAGTACTCGACTACGACCAAAACGACGAGCGACTGGCGAATCCGGAGCCGATTGCCACCGTCGAGGCGAGCGACTACGACACGGTCGTCTTCCCCGGCGGCCACGGCACCGCGTGGGACATCAACACCGACCGCCACGCTCGACAGCTGCTGGCCGATGCGGTCGCTGGCGACGACGGCGTCGCACTCGTCGTCTGTCACGCAGTCGGGATTCTCGGCTTTACCCACGACGACAGCGGCGAATATCTGGTCGACGGTCGCAACGTGACCGGCTTCCCCAACGAGTGGGAAGACGGCATCATCGATGACAACGACCTGATGCCGGATGGTCGCAAACTACCGTACCTGACCGAAGACGAAGTGATCAAGGCCGGCGGCCAGTGGGACGCCGAACTCGATTCTGAAGCGAGTGTCACCGTCGACGGCGACCTCGTGACTGCCCGCGGCCCTGAATCCTCGACCGCGGCGGCCCAACAGCTGCTTGCGGAACTCGGCATCGAAACGGCTGCGTAAAAAGGCCGACGGCGTTCGGATTACTCTATTTTGAAAACGGCTTCTTCGATTGATTCGCTGCGACACTCCGGACACCGCGATGGGTAGTTGACGGGGTCGTCGTAGTTGCTGAACCCGCAGCTGGAACACTCCGGCGGCGCGACGAGGAACTCGGTGTCCTCGTCGTACCGCACCGACCGGGCGACGTGTTTGAGATCCTGATAGATCGTCGACACCGGGGTGTCGAGTTCGGCGGCGAGTTCGCTTGCGGTCGCTGGCTCAGCACCGAGTGTCTCGGCGAGCTGCTCCCGCCGTGTCGAATCGGTCATACCTCCACTGAGGGCTACGGAACTAAAAACACATCCCGTCGTGGTCTTAGGTGTCGACCTGACAAGGGACCTCTCGGAAGCCGTGAGTTTAACCCCACGTGTGCGTAGGTGTCGGTAATGCCGCCAACGCTGCTTACCGTTGCTGTCGGCGTGCTGGTCGGCATCGCATTGCTGGGAGCAGCCTTCGACCGCCGCTCGCTTGCGGTCGTTGGGATTGCCGCCGCGGTCCCGGATGTCGACGCCGCCCTCACCGCCCTCGGCGTGGGCGCGGCCAACGCGACACTTCATGCGGTCTGGATTCCGCTCGCCGCGGCTGGCCTGCTGTACTACGATACCGACCACCGCGACCGGTCGTGGCTCCGGCACCGCTATGGCTGGTACGGCGTTCGAGTCGCGTGGGTCGCCATCGCTACCTACGCCGTCGCCGGAATCGGCGTCGACCTGTTTAGCACCGAGAGCGTCGCGCTGTTCTACCCGCTGTCGGATCGCTACTACGCAATTATTGGCAAATTCGTCCTGTCGACACAGGAGGGCGTCGTCCAGACCTACATCGAAATCGGAAACGGCTGGGAGGTCGCCTCACCCGGCACTATCGAGAGCTACCACGTCGACTCGTGGTGGCATCCCGAAAACGGGGAGCGTCGACTCCAACTGGTCGAATCAGGCTGGCAAGCGATCATCGTCGTGACAGCCATCGCTGCGATTCCCGCAAAACTGCTCGTCCAGCGGGGTGATCGCTGATGCCGACTTCGGTCGTCCACGCCGCGGTCGCGTTCCTGCTTGCGGTCGGCCTGCTTGGGCGGTTCTACGACCGCCGGGCGCTGGCGGTCGTCCTCGCTGTCGTGCTGTTTCCCGAACTCGATGCCGCAGTGGGACTGGTGATGGACGGCGCTCACCGTACCGTGTTTCACACGCTGTCGACCTCGGTCGTGGCTGCCGGTGTCGTCTACTGGGAGACAAACCGCAAGGAGTCGTGGCTTCGCGGGCGATGGGGAGCCTACGGCGTCCGACTCGCGTGGGTTGCGGTGTTCGTCCACACCTTCGCTCATTTGGGACTCGACTGGGCGCATCTGTCGGGAATCAACATCGTGTGGCCACTGGTCGACCAGTTTGTCACCCTTGAGGGCGAACTGTATCTCTCCTCGACGGAGGGCGTGGTCCAGACGTTCGTCGACATCGCTATCGACCCCGAAACCGGCCAGCAGACCGTCGACGCCGGACAGGGCGGGACGACCGCCAACACCCACGTGTCGACGCCGGTCCAACCCTCCAAAGATCCCCAACCGGGACCGGTCGACCGGCGGTTTCCCATCGCGGTCGGTGGCTGGCAACTGTATTTCCTCCTAACGGGGGCGTTTGCGCTGCTTGGGCGGAAACTGCAGTCGACGCCGGCGGTCGAAGAAAACTGATCCGAGAGCAAGCGAGCCGAGCAACAGCCCCCAAACGACGGAGGTCGACCATAGCTACTCGATGTCGACGACGGGGACCAGAAACAACAACCAGTCAATAACGGAGATGAACAAACCATATATACATTTTTGTAGCTAGTAAAGTATGTTCATTTTGTATATCAACGGTATTTATATTTGTATGACTTAATGACGATTCTATGCGAAACAACCTCGGGACCGATATCGGAATGAAGCTACGACGGTTTATTGCGAACACTCCCGACGGGAGCCGGATTTCGGACAGCGCCTTCGAAGGTCGACATCGAGGTGTGCTGCTAACGACAGCCCTGCTGCTTCCGTTTATTTTCGCAGTGAGCCGCCTCACGGGAGTCGAATCGGTAACCGGGGCCGAACTCCCGTCGATCCCGATGCTGCACTCCGTGGCTGGGGTGGGACTAATTGCACTGCTCATTGGAATTGCGGCGGTTCCAACACTCCCTCGACGGGTTCGAACCTCGCTGGCCTCGGCGGGGTTCATGACTACGGCGGCGGTGTTGGCGTACTTCACTGGCGGCTTTATCGAAGCGCATTTCCTCTACTTCGTCGGTGTCGGTGTCGTTGCCCTCTACGAGGATTGGGTTCCGTTCGGCGTCGCAATCGGCTACGTCGCGACACAGCACAGCGTCTTCGGGCTGATCGAATGGTTCACCGTGTACAATCACCCGGCAGCGATGGCCAAACCGGTTGTCTGGGGCGGGATTCACGCTGTGTTCGTCAGTATGCTTTCGGTGGCGATCCTCGTCCAGTGGCAGTCGTTGGCGGTCGCGCGGAACGAAATCGAGGCCAAGCTCGCAGACGTCGAGCAGGCCAAAGACGACATCGAAAAACAGAGCCAGAAGGCCGAGAAACAGCGTCGGGAAGCCGAGAAACAGCGACAACAGGTCGAACAGCAGCGCGAGCAGATGGCCGAACTCAACACCCAGTTGGCCGACTCCTACGGCAGCGTCATTGCTGCATGCGCCAACGGCGACCTGACACAGCGACTCGACGAGGACGTCGACAACGAGGCGATGGCCGAAATCGCACACTCGTTTAATAATATGATCGACGAATGGGAGGAGACAGTCGTCGAAATCCAATCGTTTGCGGTGGCGGTCTCGGAGGCGAGCGAAAACGCAACCACGAGTGTCAACGAAATCGAACAGGCGGGCGAAGACGTCGCTCGGTCGGTCGAAGACGTGTCACATCGTGCCGATACACAGAACGAACAGCTCCAAACGGTGTCCGGAGAGATGAGCAATATGTCGGCAACGATCCAGGAGATCGCGTCGTCATCCGAAGAGGTCTCGACAACCGCGGGCGCCGCGGTCGACCGGAGTGAATCCGGTCGGGAGCACGCTGCAGACGCGACAGCACAGGTCGACGCAATCGAGCAACGGGCCCGTGAGGTGGCCCAACAGGTCGACACGCTCGACCAGAAGATGGAGGAAATCGATAATATCATAAATGTTATCAATGAGATCGCAGATCAGACGAACCTGCTCGCGCTGAATGCGTCGATTGAGGCAGCACGGGCGGGCGAAGCCGGCGACGGGTTTGCGGTCGTTGCCAACGAGGTGAAATCGCTAGCCGAAGAGGCCTCCACGGCGACCAACCAGATCGAACAGCAGATTACGGAGGCACAGTCAGTCACCGACGAGACCGTAACCAGTATCGAAGAGATGACACAACAGGTTACGGAGGGAGCCGCAACAATCGATGAGACGATAGAAGTGTTCGACGAGATCGCCGATATGATCACTGAGGCCGAAAGCGGTATGGCTGAAATATCGGGTGCCACCGACGACCAGGCAGCATCCTCCGAGGAGGTGGCAGCAATGGTCAACGAGGCACTGACGCTGAGTGACCAAACGGCCAACGATGCGGCAACCGTTTCGGCAGCAACCGAACAACAGGCAGCCTCGCTTGCCGAAGTCTCACAGAGCGTCCAACGGCTCTCGGAACGCGCGGGAGCACTCCACGACGAGGCCAGCACGTTCGAGACCACCGATGAGACGGAGTTGACAGCCGTCGACTCGAGTGCAACAATCCCCGCAGCCACCGATGGCGGACAGCAGCAACAGCGGTAGCAGAGCTTTCGAGTGACCGGAGTCTTTTCAAATCTAATTACCGTACTGGAGAGATTGGCTACTCGTCGACTAACCGCGCGTCGGTGATCCGAATCCGGCCGCTGTCGCCGTTCCACTCGGTGTCGTACTCCAGTTCGATTCGCTGGGACATGTGCGGCCCATTCGTGACGAACGTCTCGAACTCCCCGCCCTCGCCGAGGAGGTGGACGCCGTACTCGTCGTTGAGTTCGCGGAGGTCGTCGATGGCCTCGGCATCGAGCGTTCGGCCGAGCCACGACTCGTCGAGACCGTAGGCAGCGACCTGCAAGATCGTGATTTCGAAGCCGGCCGCGAGCATTTCTTCGGCCAGCACCTCCGGATCACGCTGCCAGAGCGGGGCGAACAGATCGATGCCGAGTCGGTCGCACATGTCTTGGATTCGGTTCGTCTGGAACTCGCTTTCGATGGCTCCCGCAGTGACGCCAGCGAGGTCGACCTCCTCGGCAAGCTCAGTGAGGGCGGCCTCCAGCGGTTCAAGTTCGGCATCGCCCTGTGTGCCGGCGTCGACAGCCGTCTCCGCGCCGAGGTCGCCGGGCTCTACCTCAACGAGTTCGATGCCGATACTCTCGGCGGCCAGTGTGGCCAACTGTGTCTCGGGGACGTGATACATATACGATTCCTCCGAGGGATGGACCGTCAGCAGTCGCGTCACGTTCAGTCCGTCTCCGAGGGCCTGATACAGCGCCCACGAGGAGTCTTTGCCGCCCGAAAAGAGGCTCACCCACTCATCAGTCATACTGGACCCCACAGCGGCCGTCGTAATACCGGCTTTGATTGCCGCAGGCTGGGTCAGAGAACAATCGACTTCTTCTGGATCAGCTGCTCGATAGTCACGTGGATACCGTCGCGGTTGATCCCCGAAGCGTCGTTGCCGCCGGAGGGAATATCGCCGATTCCGTGAGAGGGCGCGCCATTGATCCGGACCCCACCGGCGTTGAGCCGGTCGCGAGCCGGAGTGCGCGGTTGTGGTCGCTCGTGAACACCGACGCGTCCAATGCGAGGTCGCTGGCGTTGGCGAGTTCGATGGCCTCGTCCTCGTCGGCGAAGGTGGTCACGGCGGCGACGGGACCGAACTGCTCTTCAGAGATGATTCGAGCGTCCTGTGGGACGTTGGCTAACAGCGTCGGCTCGTAGAACGCGCCGTCGCGCTGGCCGCCGCAAACCAGTTCCGCGCCCGCGTCGACTGCCTCATCGACCAGTTTGTCGACCTCCTTCGCATGGTCGGCGTCGATAAGCGGGCCGAAATCGGTCGACTCCGCGAAGGGATCGCCGACGACCCACGACTCCATCGTGAGTTCGATGCGCTCGACGATCTCGTCGTGGACCAATTCGTGAGCGAGTACGCGGGAGACGGCCGAACAGCGCTGACCGCCGAACTTGAGGGAGCCGGCCGAACAGGCGTCGGCTGCATCCGAGAGGTTCGCATCAGGAAAGACGAGTGCGGGGGCGTTACCACCCAGCTTCATGACGAGATTGACGATCTTGGACTGGCGGGCAACGTGGTCGCCAGCCGCCGCGAAGTCGGTCATGGCGATGGTGTCGACGCGGTCATCACCCGCGAGTGTATCACCGATCTCACTACTTTTGCCGGGGACGAAGTTGAATGCCCCATCCGGGAGATCGACCGTCGACTGAATGACGTCAGTGAGGATCGCTGCGGTGACCGGTGTCTTGCTCGATGGGTTGAGGATGACACTGTTGCCCGCCGCGAGGGCGGGTGCGACCTGCAGGATGGCCGTCTGGAGCGGATAGTTGTACGGCGAAAGACAGAGCACCGTCCCGATGGGTTCGGGTTTGACAATCGCGTTCCACCCCTCGTGGCCGGATGTCGACCCCTCGCGGTACTCGCCGTAGCGCTGGGGGAGATCACGGGCCTCGGCGGCCGCCCGGCGGAACCGGCGGGCCGCATTCTCGGGTGCGTCACACGCCGCCGAGATCGGTTTTCCCGCCTCACGGACGATGACGTCGGTCAGTTCCTCGGCGCGGGCGTCGAGTCCGTCGGCGATAGCCGCCAGCCAGTCGGCGCGTTCGACCGGCGTCGTTTCGCGTAGTGGTGTCTGTGCGCCCTCAGCGGCTGCCAGTGCCGCTTCGGCCTGTTGGCTCCCGGCAGCGTCGACGTGAGCGAGGACCCCACCCGCTGCGAGATCACGCACCTCGATTGTCTCCGGTCCGTCACACCAATCTCCGCCAATGTACAGTTGAATGGCTCGCAGCGATTGCATATCCAGTAACTATCTGCAATTACTGAGAGGAACAAGAGCGTTCGGGCCGATTGTCCGGACAGTCGACGCGACCGAACCAACTACGAAAACAGGTTACAGCGGTGTGTTTCCAGCAGCGTGTGAGCCGATTCTACATGTAGCCGAGGTCGCGGAGGCGCTCCATCAGGTCCTCTTTGTCCTGGGCGCGGCCTGCGCGTTCGGTCGTGTTGTCGAGATCCTGCAGCCATGCTGGCTCGTCGGTCGTTTTCTCGGTGCTGACTTCGCTGCCGAGGCTGCGGAAGCCGGCGAAGTACTTCGGCGAGATCGGCACGTCGTCTTGGTCGACGTCCTCGGGGAGGTCGTCGGCCGACTGTGGCACGTAGCCGTCCTCGGGGAAGGCGTCGACGGTGTCCGGTACGACGAAGTTCCAGAATACGTCCCAGACGTCTGCCTCGTCGAACTGGAGGATGGGCTGAATCCGGTCGTGTGGTGGGTAGATGTCGGGGTCGTGGCGCGGGCTGAAGAAGGTCTCGTCGGCACGGGCTTCCTGTTCGTCCCAGCGGACGCCCGAGATAACACCATCAATGTCGTACTCTTCGAGCGCATCGTTGAGTGCGACCGTTTTCAGCAGGTGGTTGCCGACGTAGGTATCGAGCAGGAACGGGAAGGAGTCCTCCTCGTATTCGAGGATCTCCCGAATGTGGTGCTGGTTGTGCTCCGAGAGCGCATCGACCGGGATGTCGTCGCCCGGTTCGAGACCGTGTTCGTCGGCGTAGGCACCGACGTCCTCGTTGCGAGCATAGACCAGTTCGATATCCCACTCGTCGGCCCAGTGTTCGATGAAGTCGGTGATCTCATCGAAGTGCTGGTAGTGGTCGATGAACACGGCGGTCGGTTTGTCGTAGCCGAACTTGTCGGCGACCTGATTGATAAAGTAGAGCGTCAGCGTCGAGTCCTTGCCGCCGGTCCACATGACCGCGGGGTTCTCGTACTGTTCGAGACCAGCCTTCGTGACCTCGATTGCCTTTTCGATTTTGGCCGGAATCGACGGATAGTCGACCGGATCTTCGCCTTCGCCGTCGGTGTAGTCGACGTCCAGATAATCTGGGAAGTCTGCTGCCATCGTGTAATTACATCTAATTAGCCGAAATAAATCGTTTGTGGCTTCCCGTTCGGTTGTCACCGGTTGCCGGAAGCGGCAAAGAATGCGACAAACAGCCATCAGCGGAGACGGGTAGGAGAATCGCTGCCACCGAGAGAATCGAGAACGACGCGGATCGAACGTCATGGCATTTTTATAAGTCGGTCCGAATCATGAGTCGGTGACAGAAACACAACCCTCCGGCAGTGACCTCCTTTCGGGGGCGGTCGCTGGAATCGTGACATGGATAGTCGGCTATGTGGCAACCTACCTTCTGGTGGCCCCAAACGTCCGTGAGTCGGGACTCGCCCGAATCATCGACGTACTGGACGGCGAACCGGCGACCCACGAGCTGGTCGGCTGGGTGTTTTATAATGCCCATATGGTCGACACGGTGTTTCGAGAAATCCCGCTGATTGGCTCGCGGACGATGACATACATCGGCGGCGAATCCGGGTTTACGACCCTCTTGTATCTGGTTCCAGTCGCCCTCCTCTTTGCGGCGGGGCTCGCACTGGCACGGTATCGGGCCGTCGAGAGTCCGACCGCAGGGGCGATCATCGGAAGTATGGTCGTGCCGGGCTACCTGCTTGGGACGGTCGCCGGCGTCTTTCTGTTCGAGGTGACGATTGGTAGTGCCACCGGCGGCCCGGATCTCGTGACCGCGGTCGTCCTCGGCGGGCTCATCTATCCGCTGGTGTGTGCCGGCGGTGGCGGGGCGGTCGGTGGGCTGCTGGAACGCCGGACTCGAAGCCAGTAGCCGCTCAGATGCCGTAAACGGGCCTAATTGGGCGAAACTGTGGGCCAACTGTCTCGTGGTCTTATTGGTCTCTCGGTCCTGTAGATACTTGATGACAGATCACAACGCAGCTTCGACGAATCGACGCAACTACCTCGGGGCTGTTGGCGGGCTTGCAGCAATGAGTACAGTCGGGCTTGCGGGCTGTATGGGCGGCTCGTCGGATGCAACCGGGCTGCTGTCGACGGCGGTCACCGACCAGCCGGGCGACATCGCCGACTTCGAGTCGTGTGTCGTCACCATCGACGGCATCTGGGTCAAACCGGCCAGCGAGGACGACACCAACAGCGAGGACGACACCAACAGCGAGGACGACACCAACAGCGAGGACGACACCAACGAAACCGACGACGGTGTTCAGGAGCAGGACGAGGAAGACGTCGACGAGGGAGATAGTCGGGAATATTACGAATTCGAGGAGCCACAGGAGGCCGACCTCGTCAATTTGCAGGATGGCAACACCCAGCTCGTCGACGAGGACCGCGAGCTGACGGTCGGCGACTACGAGTTCCTCCAGCTCGACATTGCGGACGTAACGGGGATCCTTGCCGACAGTGGCGAGGAGGCGACCGTCGACACACCCGGCAGCGCGCCGCTGCAGTTCAAACACCGCTTCGAAATCCGGGAGAACCAGCGAACGACCTTCACCGGCGACTTCACGCCCGTCAAACGGGGACAGACTGGCCGCTATCTGCTCCAGCCGGTCGCCACCAACACCGGCGTCAGCTACGAGGCGGTCGACTCCGAGGAAACCGACGGTAACGAAACCGACGGCAACGAAACCGACGGCAACGAAACTGAGCAATAACGCCACGTCGACGCTGTCGTGCTGCTTTTCTCGCAGCCGATACCGTGAGCAGTATTATGTGCGAATCTCTGATAGGTAGTTGTAATGGATAGTTGGCGTCCCCGGACGGTCGTCGGTATCGCGCTCGTGGTCGCAGTCTGTGCCGGGCTCACGACCGGGTTGTTGGTGACAGGGCTCGATACAGCCCCGTCGACGCCCGCCGAGGAGCCACAGCCACCAACCCAATCGCTCGATACTGAGGCACTGTACAACGAGACGATTGATTCGGTTGTCACGGTGTACGTTGTCACTGCGGAGGGCGCATCGAGCGGTTCGGGGTTCGTCTGCGACAGTGATGGGCACTTGGTCACCAATCAGCATGTGATCGATGACGCAACGACCGTTCAAGTCCGATTCGGCGCTCGCGGCGAGTGGCGAACGGCGACGGTGGTTGGTGAAGACCCGCGCTCCGATCTCGCAGTGCTTTCGGTCGACCGACTCCCCGACAGCGCCGAACCACTCGCCCTCTCGAATCGCCAGCCCAGACAGGGTGAAGCAGTCGCCGCCGTCGGCTCGCCGCTCCGACTCGAAGGGACGATCACGACCGGCGTCGTTAGCGGCGTCGACCGCTCGCTTCGGCTCCCGAGCGGGCCGCTCGTCCCCGACGTGATCCAGACCGATGCCGCGATCAACCCCGGCAACAGCGGTGGTCCCCTGCTTGACTCCGGAGGCACAGTCCTCGGAGTCAACACCGCCCGGGCAGCCGCCGACAACATCGGCTTCACCGTCTCGGCGACGATGGTCGACCGCGTCATCCCCTCGCTGATCGAGTCCGGCAACCACACGCATCCGTATCTCGGCGTCGAGACCCGAACTGTCGTCCCGGCGATTGCGACCGCGAACAATCTCAGCGAGATCCATGGTGCAGCCATCGTGGCCGTCGACCGCGAGGGACCTGCGGCGGGGCGGCTTCGTGGGCCACAGCGGGCCGAGACGGTCGACGGCCAGCGAGTGCCGGCCGGTGGCGATGTGATCGTGAGCGTCGACGGTGGCCGAATCGAGACCGATCACGACCTGCTCCGATACATTGCACTCGAAACGGAGCCGGGCGAAACAGTCAGTGTCGGCGTGGTGCGCAACGGCGAGCGACGGACGGTCGACGTGCGACTCGGTGAACGAGTGCCGTAGGCAATTAATCAATCAATCAATCGCCGTCGACCGATCAGTGATTGCTCCCGTCCTGTCTGAGAATAATGATCATCGAGAGCCCCGAAACGGCCAGCAAGAGCACCGAGGGAACCACCGCATACTGAAAGTAGGCGCTTTCCTGGGCTTTCCAGACGAGCGTGACGAGCGTTTCGAACCCCGTGGGCCGGAGGATCAGCGTCGCTGGAAGCTCCTTCATCGTCGTCAGAAACACCAGCGCGGCTCCGGCGACGATCCCCGGCGTCACCAGCGGGAGCGTGATCTTCCGGAAGGCAGCAACCGGCGAGCTACCGAGGCTCCGGGCGGCCTCACCGAGTTTCGGGTCGACCTGCAGCGTCGAGGTCCGAATTGAACCCACCGCCTGTGGCATGAACCGGACCACGTATGCAAAGACGAGGAGTGGCAGCGTCTGATAAATCTGTGGCCCGAAGGGGATGTCGGCGGTCTCGTACCCCGTCGCAAAGAAGACAAGCGCGAGCGCCAGCACGATCCCCGGGACGGCGAAGCCGACGTAGGTCGCCCGCTCGAAGAGGTTCGACAGCGGAGAGGCGTCTCTGGCGGCGAAGTAGGCCACCGGCACCGCCGCGAGCACGGCCACAACTGCAGCCGCCCCAGCCACCAACACGGAGTTGGTCACGTACTCCAGTTTGAGCCCCAACTCGGGGCGGGCAGCGAGATCGGCCGTGACGAGCCAGAGGCCGAGAATCCACACCGGCACGAGGAGTGCAAGGCTCGTTACCGCCGCCGGAAACAGGGTCGCAGGCCACCGCCAGACGCCGAGTTCGATGAGTGGCTCGGTCGACTGGTCGTTGCCAACGCCATCGCCGTGGACCGTGTCATCCGGGCGAATTCGGGATTCAAGCGCGAGAACGACCAACACGATTCCAAGCAGTTGGATCGAGAGCAGCGAGGCGTAGTCCTGATTGAACGAGTTGAACTCGACGAAGATCTGGCGGGTAAACACCGGCAATCGCATGATTGCGGGAGTTCCGAAATCCGACACCGCATACAGCGCCGCGAGCAGTCCCCCGGCGATGATGGCGGGCCGAACGTGGGGCAGGGTCACCCGCCGAAACGCCGCCCACCGGCCGTGGTTGAGACTCCGGGCGGCCTCCAAGAGCGAGGAGTCGAACGACAACAGCCCGGCGCGGGCGGTGAGATAGACGTAGGGATAGGTGTACAGCGTGATGACGAGGATCGAACCGGGAAGGCCGTATATTTCGGGGAGCTGTTCAATCCCGAGCGGCTGGAGCAGCGACTGGAACTCGCCACGGGGGCCGAACGCCGAGACGAACGTAAACGCGCCAATGTAGCTCGGCACGACCAGCGGCAGAGCGACCACAACCGACCAGAATCGCCGGAAGGGGAGGTCAGTCTGGACGGTCAGCCACGCCAGTGGGACCCCGATGCCGACCGAGAACACGGTGACACCGGCCATCAGCAGGAGACTGTTGACCAGCGTCTCCACGGTAGCCGGTCTGAGAAGCAGGTTCCACGCCCGCGTCGACTCGACCTTCGTAGCTTCCAGCAAGAGCCACGAAAGCGGGAGGATCATGCTCGCCGCAACCGCGCCGGCCAACAACGTCAGGCCAAGCGAGCGGTCGTCGGGATCGCCGGTGGCGGTGAGTCGGTCGAGGCGTGTCATCGAGAGGAGTGTGTCCGAGAGGCGGTGGAAGATCGGTACATCGGTACGGAAGGTATCGGTGAGTCGACTGTCCGAGGGGCTAACCCTGTCGGATTGAGACTACTGGTTTCCGATCCAATTCCAACGGATATAAGTTTTAGGTTTGCCTAATCCGGCTATGGAGCTGACGAGACGCGATGCGGTGGCTGCGCTGGGAGCGGTCGGAGCCGGCGGTGTCGGAGCTGTGGGCGTCCAGCGATACGCCACCGGTGACGAGGGCGACCGCGAGGAGGAAGTCAGCGAAACACTGGTCGCCGCCGCCGAAGTGCTGTATCCCTCTGCGGTCGACGGGGTTCGGGAGTTCGTCGAGACGTTCATGGCGGGTCGACTCGACGATGGCGCTCACGCCGAGGGCGTCCGCGAGGCGGTTTCGGCGCTCGAAACGCGTGCGAACGCGTGGTACGATGATTCCTTTCAGGCCCTCTCGACCGAGGACCGGGATTCACTCCTCGAAGAGACCGGAGCCGATACCGCCGACGAAAACCCCGACGGGACACCCGCCGAACGCATTCGCTACTATATTGTCAACGAGCTACTGATGGCACTGTATGCCTCCCCGACCGGCGGTGAGCTGGTCGGCATCGAGAACCCACAGGGTCACGCTGGCGGCCTCGATACCTACCAGCGAGGGCCGAACGCGTGAGCAGACCGCCCGCCCAAACCATCCAGCCTGAAAACGGGACTGTCGACCGAACCCCCGTTGCTGAGGCTGACGTCTGCATCATTGGGTCGGGACCGGCTGGCTCGCTGGTGGCCAGTCGACTCGCCGAGGCCGGTCACGAGGTCGTTATTCTGGAGGCGGGCCAACGCTTTGCCTTTGAGGACCGACTCGCACGACAGGAGCGGGCGATCCGACCTACCTATGATCGCCCGGCGGTCTGGGACGGCGACCCCGAGCGGGACGCCCATTCGAACACTGGTGAGCGATTTTATCCGTTAAACCATGCTCGTGTCAAGGGCGTCGGCGGGTCGACGCTTCACTGGCAGGGGATGGTGATGCGGCTCCACGAGGCCGATTTTAATTCGCAAAGCGAGCGCGGGGTCGGCGTCGACTGGCCCATCGACTACGAGGACCTCCAATCGTACTATGGCGAGGCCGAACGCGAGTTGGGCGTGGCAGGCGGCGACAATCCCTTCGCGCCACCGCGTGAGGAACCCCACCCCATGCCGGAGTTTCAGCCCTCCTACAGCGACAGTCTGTTTGCGGAGGCCTGCGACGAACTCGGGATTGCGATGCATTCGGTGCCGAACGCCCGCAACTCCGAGAGCTACGACGGCCGCAGTCCCTGTGTCGGCTACGGCACTTGCCAGCCAGTTTGTCCGTCGGGAGCCAAGTACGACGCGACAGTTCACGTCGACCGCGCCGAGGAGGCCGGCGCGACAGTGATCGATCAGGCTCCCGTCCAGCGACTTGAGCATACCGTCGACTCGGTGACTGCGGCGGTGTACGCCACCCCGGATGGCGAGTACAGACAGGAAGCCGAGCAGTTCGTGGTCGCTGCAGGTGGGGTCGAAACCCCGCGGCTCCTCCTGCTGTCGGAATCCGAGCAGTACCCCGATGGGCTGGCGAACTCCAGCGGCACCGTGGGCAAGTTCTTCATGGATCACCTGTTCGCCGGCACAGGCGGCGTCCTTGATGAACCCACGCGACAGGGCCACATCGGCTTTCTCACGAGCGAAAGCCACCAGTTCTACGACGAGGCCGACGCGGAGATCGGCCCGTTTAAACTCGAATTCTTCAACTACGACGGTCCCTCGCCCGTCGAGATGGCACTAACCGGCGACGACTGGGGCGACGACCTGCTGGATCGGCTCAACTCCGACTACGGCACCCATATCGGCATGGGTGGGCTGGTTGAGTCGCTACCCAAGGAGGACAGCTACATCGGCCTCGACCGCAGCCGCACCGACGACCACGGCAACCCGGTGCCGGATATCCACTGGAACGTCGACGACCGTGCGCTGCGGACCATCGAACGCGCCAACGAGATCCAAGAGCGGATCCTCGACGAACTGGGCGCGGAGATCACCTGGCAAGTCGGTCCTGACACCACCGGCCCGGCCTACCACCATATGGGAACGACCAAAATGGGCGACGACCCCGCCGCGAGCGTGGTCGACGCCTCCCTCCAAACCCACGATCTCGACAACTGCTGGATCGCCTCCAGCTCCGTCTTCCCGACCAGCGGGGCAATGAACCCCACGCTCACCATCGCCGCGCTCGCACTGCGCTGTGCCGACAGCGTCGACAACGCCCTGTGAAGCCGCCGACATCATGTAAACTGTCGACTATTATTTTAGGCAAACCTAAAAGTATAAACCGCGAGAGTCGAAATGGCCAGTAATGAGTAAGGTCACCCAGCGCGGGACGGACGCGGATGCAGCCAGCGAGGACGATGAGCCAGTAACAATCGGTCGAACACCGGAAGACAGCAGCAAGGGTCCCTACACGTTCGAAGATCTGAGCGTCGTGATGGGCACCTACAACGAGGAGGCGGCGATTGCGAAAGTCATCTCGGACATTAACGAGATTACAGATGGGAAAGCCGAAGTGGTGTGTGTCGACGGCTCGTCGGACCGGACGCCGGAGATCGCCCGCGAGCACGGGGCCCGCGTGATCGAACAGGAACCACAGGGGTACGGCGTCGCGGTCAGCGCGGCAATCAGCGCGCCGGACCGGCCGGTCGTCGTTACCACCGACTGTGATGATACCTACCCGATGGAGCAGCTGCCGGAGTTCCTCGCCGAAATAAACGCGGGTGCAGATGTCGTCAGCGGTGACCGACTCTACCACGGCGCAGATGCAATGCCGGCGTTCAACCGCTTCGGCAATCAGGCCTTCGCGGCGATTGCGAGCGTGCTGATGGGAACGCGGGTCCACGACACGACGACTGGAATGCGAGCCTACCGCCGCGAAGTGATCGAATCCATCGAGTGGACCGAAAACACCGGGCTGTCGGCCGAACTGCTGATCCGACCGCTAATGAGAGGCTACGAGATTCGTGAGGAGCCGATTGCCTACCGCGAGCGGGCTGGCGAGACGAAACTCGATCCGATTCAGGGCGGCGCGGCGATTGCGAAGTCGATTGTGAAAGTCTGTCTCGAAGAGCGGTTCCGGTAGTCGAGAGAGCAGGTCGAAAGGCACTGATGTAGATTCCTATTTATTTCGTATTGCAATAGTTAGAGCGCGAGTCGGTCAATGAACTCTTCTCAACCACGGTGGCGTGAGTAGGATATCGAACTGTAGAGCTGTCAAAAGAGATTTGAATATCTTCCACTAAGTACCGACGTAGATGAGTACGCGTCGTGACGTCCTCGCTGGTCTCGTTGGTGCCTGTGCTGGAGTCCTCAGTTGGACTCTCGGCTCAGAAGTCGCCGACGAGCTTCGGACGTCGGAAGTTGGATACACCATCATCCGGAATGAGACCGAAAGCCGGCAGTCCCTCAGTGTGTTATTCGAGAGTGATGCGGACCCGCTCTTTTGGGAAACCTACGACCTCGAACCGGGTGAAGTCGTCGAGTTTGACGGCTTTGACCGAGTTGGCGACTATCGGGTCTTCGTACGGTGGAATGACTTGACTCGCTCCCAGCGACTTGAGACTGGGACGAGAGCGGTTGCGATCGTTCTCGCGTTTCCGTGGGGAGATGAACATATCTTTATCAGGGACGAACCTTTCTCGTCACTATCTCCCTCTCAGCGGTCTGCCAAACAAACCCAACACAGCTCAACAGAGTAAGAACGCTGATGCTGTTTGATCTGGCTCCGCGTACAATCGGATTACTTGCCAGCTTCCTTCGTAGCTGATCCAGTTTCTATCGCTTGAAACGAGCGTCGAGGGCGTGCAACATACAGAGGTTGAGTGAGTTACAATGCAGTAATGGAAGAAAGATCAATTAACGAGGGTTTTGTACACTACAGAAGAATTATGCTAAATTTCGACCAATCACACTTGTGTCCCCGAACATCTATCGACGGAGGGTTCTCAAAAATAGTTGTTTAGCTGGTAGTCTGGGCTTGTTGAGTGGGCTTTCCGGTTGTTCGCAGATTCGTCCCAAGGATGATAGCGAACTCACAGAAGGGGACGGTGTGATAATTGCGGAGAGAGCGGAGTCTGTTCCAGACAGTGCTGTACTCATTGACTACAACGATGGGCGGATTCTTGATCACGAAGAGATACAAGAACCGATTAAGGAAGCCGTTGAATCCGGGTCAGCACGTCTACCCCTCAAAAAACCATCCGTGAGAAGTGTTCAACGGATTCTTTTAGAGCTTCCAAAGTATTCCTCAGAACAGAGTAGCGAGTTTGATCCGGGATACTACTTCAAATACGAAGACGAAATAGTTGTGGTCAATCTCCTAATGCTACGGGAATATGACCCTTCTCAGTAGATTCTTTTCGACACGCGACAGCCAGTGTGACTCGTTTTGAACGTATTCTTGTGCCATACTCGCGTTCGCAGTCTTGCATCCACTATTTACCTGTCGACCGAGAGCGTCACCCAGCCGATGAGAAAAACACGTACACCCCCTGAGGTCGAAACCCACGCCTTCATCCCAACAGTCAGAGCAGTATAGGAAGCTTTAATAGCCATACATCATGAATAATCATTATAGATATGAGGAACAGTCAGAGTCGACCAATCGGCGACGACGAATGCGTGAGTGATGCCGTGATGGAAGCAGTGGCAGCCGCCTCGGAGCAGTCTCCGATGGCGTTGCCACCGCTCGGTGACTCGGTCGACATGGAGTTCGTAGACCAACTGTTCGTTCCCTCAACGACGATCAGATCGATCCGGTTCAGCTACGCGGGCCACGATATCGTTCTCGCACGGGACCAGATCCGCGTTCATTAGTGCTCGACTCCACCATTCGGTTTTATTCAGGGACAGTCAGGCCGTCGCTTCGAGTTGCGTCTCGAAGTCGACCCACGACGAGTGGGCATCGGAACTGTCGGGGAGATACGTCCCCTCGCTGCCACACCGCGTGACGAGCGTGCAGACGGTTCGTTCCGGCGGCCAGACGGCTTCGATACTGCCACCGTCAGTCGACCGAACCGCCGCTTCCTGTCGATAGGTGAACGACGAGCCATCGGGAGCGAACAGCGTCACAAGTAGTCGAATCTCGTCGGTGTCGTCGACCGAAATCGCGGTCGTGTTTGACGAGAGCGTCCGCTCGGTCGACGTCGTCTGATTGGTGGTTGTGACGGTCTCAAGACGGGTTGCGTTGGGCGTGAGCCTCCAGTCGACGGTGATGTTGTCGGTTGGCGTGGTGAGATCGTAGCTGGTGGCTTCGCGGTCGGTTTCGAGTCGAACGGTGGCCCGACTGATGCGGTTGGGGATACCGACAGTCGTCTCGCCGGCCAGCGAGTCGCCACGCCGGACGTCGAGCGGTTCGAGTTTTGGCGTGATGTAATCGTTGGGGTTCGGTGTCCACTCGCCGCGGTAGTCGTAGCGGTAGGTGGTTCGGTTGGGATAGGCATCAAGCACCTCGAAATCACCCGCCGGATCGCGGTCCAGCGCGTACACCACCTCGCCGTCGAGGCCGGGGTCATTCCGAAGCGACTGGAACGGATGATTCTGCCACGGGCCGTAGGGATCGGGAATGAACACGAGCGCGTTGTCGAACTCGGTCTCCTCGATGGGTTCGTAGGCGACCTCGTACTTTTCAGTGGGACCGATGTTTTCCTCCAAGGGGTCGCCGAGTAGGGTTGCGTTCGCGCCGCCGACCACGAGGACGCTGGCGACAAGCACAGCAAGGGTCAGTCGACGCGCGGTTCGAGCCGAAAAGCGGGCCGCGAGGCGGTCGACGAAGTGACTCCCGCGGATGGCACGCCAGCCAGTCACGAAGCCAAACGCCCCGAACACCGACAGCGGAGCCAGCAGGTCAAAGTAGTAGAACGGGCCGAAATGGGCCACGAGGCCGGTGGTTGGATCGCTCAGCGTCGCCAGCATGTTGTAGTTCCCCCAGAAGGGAATGTTGCCGAGCGGCACCGAGACAAACAGCCCGGCGAGGAGGAGCCCTACGGTCGGGTCGACGCGACCGGCCGACCACCGCCATCGACGGATGGCAACCACAAGGCCGACGACCGCTGCGGCCGTCCCGAGCAGCCCCCCAGTGAACCAGCGGGTGCCGAGATACTGGAGCGCGTAGCTGTTGGCCTCGATGGCGAGGGCAGGGGTGTACTCAACCGAGTGGTCGAGGATTTCGCGATAGCCGAATCCCGGACCGTCCAGCGGCGCGAACGCCTGATACGGAAACACCAGCGGCGAGCCGGTGATCCGGAGATTGTACGCCAGCGTCACGCCGACGAAGGCGAGCCCACCCAGCGCGGTGAGTGCGTTGCGCCGAACCGGATCGGGAAGCGAGTGCAGTCGGTGCCGAACCGATCCATTGGGTCGTCGACCGACCGACAACCCATCCCGGCGCAGCGACCGACCGATAGTCCACACCGCGTGCAGTATAAAAGGGGCAGCGAATAGCACGGCCGTGTACGGTCGGGCGAAAAACGCGAGCCCGACAGCGATTCCTGCGGCCGCCGCGCTTCGCGTCGAGCCGGTTCGGACGCCGTGGAGATAGCCGACCGCAAAGGCGAGATTCAGGAACGTGGTCGGCGCGTAGGGCAAAAACACCGACGAGGTAAACAACGTCATCGGCGCGGCCGCAAAGACGAGCCCGGCAACCACGCCGACTCGCCGGTCGAAGGCCATCGAGCCGAGCACTGAGACGAACAGCGTACTCCCGGCAGCAATCACTGCCAGCGTCACGCGTGGCTCGCCGAACAGCGCCATCGACACCGCGAACAGCGCCGACGGCACCGGCCCGTACTTCGAGTAGAGTCGACCGCCGTCCTCGACGAAAAACCAGGGCCGGAACGCCTCACTGAGGTCGCCAGCAAACAGTTCGAGTTGGCCCTCAAGCAGCATCGCGGCCTGCATGAGATAGACGCCTTCGTCGTGGTTGACCGAATGGTATGGGAAAACGACAGACGCGATGAAAAAGACGACAGCGCCCGACAGGGTGGCGACGGCGACCGCAAGCCACTGTTGGCGGTCGAGGGGCGCACGTCGACGTAGTCGGCGCAATCGACGCCGCAGTCGGGAGTCGGAAGACACGGCTGCTTAGGTTTGGATGCCGACGTCCCGCATCATATCGATGGTTGTCTCGACATCGGAGAGCTCCGAGAGGGTGAGATCCGGCACGTCAAGCTCGTCAATCGACGGGAGTCGACCGACGGGGTCGACGCCGGAGATCAGTGGGTACTCGAAGGTCTCGACGGCGAAGTACTCTTGGGCCTCCGCGGACAGCAGGTGGCGGATGAAGTTCTGGGCAAGCTCCGGATCGTCGGCCTGATCGATGACCGCCGCGCCCGCAACGTCGAAGATCGAGCCCGCATCACCCTCGGTAAAGGCCGTCTCGATGGGCGCGTTGGGCGAACCGTCAAGCACACGCTGGATATAGTAGTGGTTCGCGAATCCGGCGTCGAGTTCGCCGTCAGCGACCGCTTGGGAGACCGCATACTCGTCGGGGTAGGATTCGATCCCACTGTCGACGATTCCCTGCAGCCACTCGCGGGTGGCTTCGTCGCCTTCGAGCTGGCGCATCGCGGTGACGAACCCCTGACAGGAAGGGTAGGACGGTGCCCACCCCATATCGCCCTCGAAGTCGGGGAACGCCATCACGTTGGAGGGGATCTCCGAGGCGCTGTAGGCGTCGGTGTTGAACGGCACCGACCGGGCGCGGCCGGAGATACCGGTCCACTGCTCGGTGTGGAACTCATCGCGCACCAGATCGGTGATCTCCGAGGACAGCGCCTGCGTCCGGCCCGCATCAGCGAGCGCGCCGAGGCCGCCGGAGTCGACGGTGTAGAACACGTCGGCGGGCGTCCCTTCGCCCTCCGTTTCGATCTGGGTGACCAGATCGCTGCCGCTGCCGTAGCGGGGGACCGGATCGAAATCCGGGTAGGTATCGTCAAAAAACGAGATCAGCTCGCCGACGAGGAACTCGCCGCGGCCGGAGTAGATCGTCAGTTCGCCCTCAAGATCCGGCATCTCGGCTATCGGCGTCCCGCCGGGGGCATCCCGCCCCTCGCGACCCGAGCCGATCTGGCCGACCGAGGAGTCGACTGTCTCCTCGTTGTCGGCCCCACCGAAGAGGCCAGTACATCCTGCAAGTGTCACCGAACCAATCGCCGCCGATCCGGCAAGGAATCGTCGACGGTTGGATCGTCCAAACGAATCGTGTTGGTTGCTCATGTTTTTAGGCTAGCCTAAAACAACTTATACCCGTCGGTTCGCTGCTGGTTCGGCGGCCTGCTCGATGCCTTCGAGGCAGTCGAGCCAATCGCCCATGAACTCGCCGATGTAGTTGAAGAAGTCACCGTTGTTGTACTCCGACCAGTCGCCGTCTGCGAGTTCCTCGGCCATCGCCGCGAAAATGCGGGCGTAGGGGTCGTCGGCATCCGAGAGGTCGGGGTCGACCTCGTCGACGATCTCCCAGAGGTGTTCGTTGAGTTCGAGGCCAGGGACCTCGTTGTTGAGGTCGTCGAAGGTGCTTCGTGGGGCCTTGTTGTGCTCACACAGCGGGAGGCCGTTGTAGATCTGCTTGTCGAGGATGTCGCAAGCACGCTTGAGGAACACGCCCGACCAGATGTCGTCGAACCGGCCGACGTCCCACTCGTTTTCGTCCATCGGGAGTTGGTAGAACGCCGGAATCACTTCACGCTCGAAGGCGAGATTCATCGAGCAAACAGTCAGATAGTTGTCCTCGGCAGCGACGAAATCGCCCTCGAAATCCTCTCGCGTGGTTCGGGTCTGAGCCTGTCCCTGCAGGTCGCCGTCCATCAGAATCCGGACCGCATCGAGATCGGGGACGTTGGTCCACAGCCCCTGCGAGGCGACGATGTTGTCGACCTCGGTCGTCTCGGTCTCAACGCTCTCGTGCATCGCCGAGTAGGGGTAGCCACGCGGGTAGAGATCGTGTTCCTCGGCGTTCTGGTAGAGGACGTTGACCCACTGCTCGTCCGAGGAAACCGATTCGATCTCGCCCTCGAAGTCGAGATTCTCCATGTGGGTTCCGAAGAAGTCCTCGTCGTGAGGCAGGGTGTCGTCGTCGATAAAGAAACCGTAGTCGTAGTCGCCGGCCCACATGTAGAGCAGGCCGAAACTCGTCTCGGCGTGGCTGGCCGCGGGGACGATGTGGCTGTACTCCGAAACGTCGTGGGCCTCGAACCACTCCTCTCGGCGCGAGCCGTCGAAGACTTCGCCGTCGACGCCCTCCTCGTCCAACATCGCCTGCATCTCGTCGGTGTCACAGAAATCTTCGGTGATGAGGACGACGTGAAGCCGCGAGAGGTCGAAGTCGTGATCGCGGGCGTTCTGGAAGTACGACCGCATGCATTCGTACTCCCGGATCGTCGGCACCATAACGCAAATGTCCTGACTCATTTCAGTATCTGATTCTTTTTAGGCTATCCTAAAATATTGTCGGTCTCGGCCGAATCGGCTACTGCGTGGCTGCTGCCACGAGATTACTGAGCAGCCTCCGCGGCGGTCCCCTGTTGGGCGGCCTCCGTCGGCGAGACGCCCAGCAGGGTGATCGCTGCGGCCCCGCCGACGAGCGTAACTCCGTTTTTAAGCGCGTGGTCGACGACGGCAGCGGCGAGCGCGGTTGGCGCGCCGATTGGTGTGAGCGCGACGACCAAGGCGGTAAAGGCGGCCTCGTAGAGGCCGATGCCGCCCTGTGAGAGCGGCAGAACCTTGGCGAGATTGCCGACGCTCACCGCGAGCGTCCCGACCGCAAGCAGAGGGCCAAGGGCCAGACCGCTGTCGAGAGCCGCGAGCACGAGAATCGCAGTGCCAACGTCCAGCGACCAGATCAGGAGGCTTCCGGCTCCGATGACGCTTATCGCGCGTGGGTTCCGGGCGACGACCGCGATATCACCGGCGAAACTGGCGATGGCTGCAACCGGTTTCCGAAGTTGCGGAAACTGGTCGACAACGCTCGCGGCAATCGAGCCGGGTCGACGGCCCGAACGTGCGACCAGCACCGTCGAGACGCCGACAACGAGGGTGATCGCAGTCACGCCACCGGCGGCGAGGAGCGCGGTTCTGGCCCCGTCGGCTTCAGCGACCAGTTCCAGCGGGCCAGCGACGCCGCCGAGGGCGAGCCACGCGAGGGTGACCCCACCGAGCACCGCAATCGAGGCGAGATCGAAGACGCGTTCGATGGCCAACGACGCGAAGCCAGCGGGGTACGGCACCTCCCGGCGGGCGTGCAGGATGTAGGCCCGAACCGAATCACCGGCCCGCGCCGGAAGCACGAGGTTCGCCGTCTGGCTTATAAAGACCGCAAGGGTGAGAAACGTCGACCCCAGCGGATAGCCAGTGGTCGACAGCACCTCGCCGTACCGCTTGCCCCGAAGCGGCCACGAGAGGGTATAGAGGCCGACAGCGGCCGCAAGCAGCCACGGGTCGGTCCGAGCGACAATCGTGAGCACCGCGTCGACGTCGACGTCCCGAAGCGCGACGAGCAGGCCAGCAAAAATGAGCACTGTCCCCCCGATTGTGAGATGGCGTCGGGTCACCAAGGCTCGAAGGCCGTCTGTCCACCGACCGCCGGAGCGAGTCATACACGTTCGGTTCGTACAGAGATATTTAAGCCCACCTAAAACTCGATCAGGAGTCGGTTTCGAGACGGCTACCTGTAGAATCGTGAAACACAGGACTGTGCAATACTGGTTAGCAGAGTTCGTCGATCAGTTCGCGTGTCGACCGTCGAACCGCCGCGTCACTGCTGAGGGTTGGCTCCCAGCCGAGCGCCGAGAGTTTCTCGATGGACAGGCGCATCTTCGGCACGTCGCCGGTCCAGCCGCGGTCGCCGCCGGTATACTCGTAGTCGGGGTCGAGGTCCATTTCGTCGGCGACGATAGCGGCGATTCGGTCGACCGAGGTCGTCGTTCGCGTCCCGAGGTTGTAGCTGTTGACCGCGTCGGTCGCGTTAGCGACGATATGCAGCATGGCGTCGACGCAGTCGGTGATGTGGAGATAGGATTTTTCCTGTCGACCGTCGCCGAGAATAGTGAGGGTATCAGGGTTCTCGGTGAGTTTCTCGATGAAGTCCGGGATGACTGCGCCGCGGAGACCGGGTCCGACGACGTTGGCGAATCGGAAGTTCCAGACCGTGAGGTCGTGGCTGTGAGCGCGTGCCGACAGCAGCCCCTCGTCGGCGAGTTTGCCCGCACCGTAGGCGCTGATCGGTTCGAGCGGGGCGTAATCCTCGGGTGTGGGTCGCGGAGCCTCGCCGTAGACGGTCGACGAGGAGGTGTAGGCGATCTGGGTCACATCCGCGTCGGCCATCGCCTCCAAGAGGTTCAGCGTCATTTTGGTGTTGTCCTCGAACTGGCCGTGGGGGCGGTCGGTGTTGACGAGTTTCGACGCCGCGAGGTGGAACACGAGGTCGATGTCGTCGAGGACGCCATCGAGGGCGTCGGGGTCGGTGAGGTCGGCCTCGACGAAGCGCGCGTCGTCGGCAACGCGGTCCCGCGAGCCGGTCGAGCAGTTGTCGACGACGGTTACGGCCGCGCCGTCTGCGAGGAGTCGGTCGACGAGATGTGAGCCGACGAAGCCTGCGCCGCCGGTGACGAGGATTCGCTGATCCGAAATGTCCATGCGCTGTAGAATCGATGGCCAGTAATTAACGGTTTGGCTCTGCGTCGACGAGTCGTTCAGCGATGCCAATAAGCGTCTGTCCGGCCGTGACAGTTGCTTCGCGGGCAATCGAGTAGACGATTCCCTCGCGGTCGGCGGTTGCGTCCTGCAGTGACTCGTAGCTCGTCGGGTCGTACACGGTCCCCAGCCGGTCGCCTTCGTCGACTGCCATGCCGAGGTCGACACCCTCCGCGACGACGAACAGCCCGGAGTCGGTGGCTCGCACCCGGCCGAGATGGTTTGTCGCCCGAGTGCCGTCCCACGGTTCGGGCTCGCCGTCGAGTAGGTCGAGGTGTCGACAGAGGTCGACTAAACCGCGGAGTCCGGCCGCAATCGCCTCCCCGTCTAACTGCTTGTTCGAGCCGAGTTCCGGCGTAATTGCGGGGATTCCCTCGCGGGTTGCGGCCACCCGGAGCTTGCGGCCGAAGTTTCGGTCGTTCCACTCCGCGTCGGCGTCGTCTCCGGCGGCTTCGGCCAGCAGCACGTTGGTCCCGAAGGCTTCGGCCAGCTGGCGGGCATCGTCGTTTCCGCGAAGGTAGACGGTGTGAGTCAGCATCTCGGGACTCCCGGTGTGGAGGTCGACGATGGCGTCGGCCTCCTCGGCCTCCGCCCAGAGCCGGGCGGCCATTCGCTCGTGGACCGTCCCCTCGGGATCGCCCGGCCAACACCGGTTCATGTTCGGATGCGCCGAATCGATGGGTTCGGGCGTGGTGTAGGAAACCCGGTCGAATGTGAGGGGGTCCGCAAGCGGGACCGCAATCAGAGTGCCGTCGAGGGCGGTGTGGTCGACAGCGCCGGGAAGGTGGGCGGACTCGTCGCTGGTGAGACCGACGTGGAGTCGACGGAGGAGTTCGGTGCCGTTGATCTCCCGGCCGTGTTGGGCCGCCTGCACGTAGAGGGTGGGGCCGTCGCCAGTACCGTACCGGTGGACGGTGGTCTCGATCCGAACGCCGGAGGGGAGCCGGGCCAGCGTGGTCCGTTCGGCAGTGTGCATACACTTACCACAACCTATGGCCTTGTAGCAGTGAGGGATGGTCGACCGGTTTTATTGGGTCGGATCACGCGGTAGGCCGTATGCCGATTGAAACGCGTGACCACGCCCATCTCATCACGCACGCCTTGGCGAAAGACACGCTGTCGACGCTGCGGTCGGTCGAAACCGAGCAGGTCGATTTTCGAAAAGGACTGATACAACTCGGTCGACTCTGTGGCTACGAAATCATCGACGGCGCGATGGACACCGAGTTCGTCCCAATCGAAACCCCGCTGGCCGAGACCACCGGCGAACGCGTCAAAGGACTCGATGACGTCGTCATCATCAATGTCCTCCGAGCGGCAACCCCGTTTGTCGAAGGACTGCTCAAAGCGTTCCCCAGCGCCAAGCAGGGCGTCATCTCGGCCAGCCGCGACGAGAGCGCCGGAATGGACGACGACGGCGAGTTCCCGATCACCGTCGACTACGTCAAACTCCCCGAAATCACGAGCGACGACACCGTGATCGTCGCCGATCCCATGCTGGCGACCGGCTCGACGATCTGTGCGGTGCTCGACTACGTTCTCGAAGCGACCGACAGCTACGAGAACCTGTTTGTCCTCTCGGCGGTGTCGGCCCCGCCCGGGCTGGTGCGCGTCGACGAAACGTTCCCCGAGGTCGATATCCTCACTGTCGCTATCGACGACCGACTCAACGACGACGGCTTTATCATCCCTGGACTGGGCGATGCTGGCGACCGAACCTTCGGCACTACCTAATCAGTCCAACTCGACCCGCCCGCTGGTCGCATTTAACAGGCGTTCCCGGAGTTCGGCCGACTCGGTAACGGGCACCCGAACCGCGAAACTGGCCTGCTCGTCGTAGCTCGCCTCGAACTCGGCGGCGGTCGACTCCAGAATGCCGCGAACCGTCCCCGAATCGTCGTAGTCGACGCTAGCTTCAAACCGCTCGTGTGGCACCTGCTCGACGATGCCCGCGTCGTCGACGGCCTGCTTGACTGCCCCGGAGTAGGCACGTGCTAATCCGCCGACACCGAGATTAGTACCGCCATAATACCGCGTGACGACGGCGACGAGGTTCTGGAGTTCCTGTTGGACGAGCACGTTGAGTGCCGGTTTGCCCGACGAGCCGCTGGGCTCGCCGTCGTCGCTACACCACTCTCGGAGCATCACATCGCCGAGCTGGTCGGCCGAGACCTCACCTGCCGGAACGCGGTAGACCGGAACGTGGTGGGTCGCATCGGGGTAGGTCGACTCGACCTCCGCGATGACGGCCTCGGCCTCGTCGACGGTGTCGACCGGGGCGACGAGAGCGATAAACTCCGAGCCGTGGCGGTCGAGCGTGGCTTCGCCGCGGCCGGAAACGGTACGAAACGTTGCTGTCACGCCACGAGGTAGGATGTGGCGGCAGTAAGTGGTGTCGGTCAGCCCGATCCATATCGGTCGGGATGATGCAGATAGTAGAGCACAGCAAACGCCGCCACCCCCACGAGTTCGACGGTCTTCGAGACAAGCGCAAGCGGATCACCGGTAAGCGCCGTGAGTAATGGGTCACTAATCCAGAGTAAATAGCCACTAAACAGCGCTAGCAGCGTTCCCCCGCCAAGCGCGCTGAGTCGACGGTAGCGGTGGCCCCGAAACAGTGCCACAGCGACAGCGACCAACAGGAGCGCGACGGGGACAAAAAGAAATGGTCGACTGTCGGCAACGGGATTCAAAAGGAGCGACAACGAGAATCGCGGGATGGCCCAGATGAGATGGATCGCCGCGACAACGAGGGCTGCCTGAATCGCAACCAGTCGACACAGTCGCTCGATGGCCTGCATATTAAAACTCGATCCGGCGGACGAAGGGGAGTTCACGGATCTCCAACAGGAGGTCGCCGGGGAGTTCCTCGTCGGTGATGACGTGGAGCCGTGGCTCGTCGGTGAACTCGGGGTCCTCGCTGATGATCTGGCGAATCGTGATCTCGTAGTCAGCGATTAACCCGGTGACGGTGGCGACGATTCCCGACTCGTCGGCGGCGTCGACCTCGACTGTCATCACCGTCAAATCGAGGACGGGTGCGAGATCCCGTAGGCTCGGAATCGCCGAAATGTTGGTGAAGATACGCTGGAGTTCGGGGTCCGAAAGGATGACATCTGTAGTGGAGTCGACCACGCGGCGGTCGACGTCGATCTCGCGGGCGATCCCGGTGTAGGGGATCTCGATTCCGCCGGAGACGACCCGGCCCTCTTCGTTGACCGAGAAGCCACGCTCAAGCAGGAGGCGGATCACCGCCTGCTGGCTCGGGCTGCCCTCGAACTTCTCCATGATTTCGTCAAACATGGCTGGCTCCTGTGGCTGATCGGTCGTGAGGTCGGCTCACAGCTCGCCTTTCGTGCTCGGGGTGTCGCTTCGCCGCTCGTCGACCTGTGTGGCGTCGTCGAGCGCGCGGGCCAGTGACTTAAATAGGGCCTCGACTTCGTGGTGGGCGTTATCGCCCGAGACGATCTCGGCGTGGAGTGTCAGCCCGGCGTTGAGCGCCAGCGACTCGGCGAAGTGGCGGGCCATATCGCTCGTGAAGTCGCCGATCTGGTCCTGCGAAAAGTCGCCGTCGAAGACGAAGTAGGGTCGACCACTGACGTCGACGACGACCGAGGCCACCGCTTCGTCGAGTGGGACCCGGCGGTCGGCATACCGGACGATGCCGCGTTTGTCGCCCAGCGCCTCGTTGAGTGCTTCGCCAAGGGTGATGCCCACGTCCTCGACGGTGTGGTGGTCGTCGATTTCCAGGTCACCATCGCAGCGGACGGTGAGATCGAAGAGGCCGTGTTTGGCCAGTGCGGTCAGCATGTGGTCGAAAAAGCCGATCCCGGTGTCGACGGTCGACTCGCCGTCGCCGTCGAGATCCAGCGTCACCTCGATTGTGGTCTCGCCTGTCTCGCGGCTGACCGCTGCCGCCCGTGATGTCTCGCTCATAGCTGCACTCACACACGCGGGGAATATGGTGGTTGCGCTGTTATTGTCCGTTCGGTGCCGTCGGTCGACTCGTTTCGAGAGATGTCATCGGGACCGCTAGGTTTCGCTTACGGCGACCTCATACGTCTTATTCTGGTATCTCACGGCTCCACCGTCGTACCACACGGATGCATTGGTGTCGTCAGGTATCTCCGTTATGTTCAGATCGTCGGCGATCGCCCGCTCGAAGACCGTCTGCTGGTCGGCCGTGAGGTTCTCGTATCCGATCACAGATCCGTCCACAGCCGACGAGTTATCGATCCGCTCAGCGTGGAGAAACGCCGCAGCGGTTCGGTCAGGGGTCGTCGCGTCGTCCCAAACGGCGATCAGACCACCCCCCGCGATGACGGCACCGAAAACGAGTGCGATCAGCAAGAGCCGTTTCATTGATAGGTCGTATTCGGAACGAATACTTATAATCCCGGACCGGTCTTACAGGTACTATAGAATCGTCTCGGGGAACTACTCGGAAACGGCCTCGATCGCCGCATCCAGCCTAAAGGCCCCCTCATAAAGCGCGGTCCCGACGACGACCGCCGCCGCGCCAGCCTCCTGCAGAGCCAGTACGTCGTTGACCGACGCTACCCCCCCGCTGGCGACCACCGGGATGTCGACGGCCTCACACACCCGACTCACTAACTCCGTATTGACGCCCTCTAGCTGCCCTTCAACGTCGACATCGGTAAACAGGATCGCGCCCGCGCCGAGGTCCTCGTAGCGCCCGGCGGCCTCCGCGGGGTCGAGACCGGTCGACTCGGTCCACCCCGAGACGACGACCTCGCCGCCCTTCGCATCGAGGCTGACCATCACGCTTCCCGGATACCGCTCGGATATTTCGGCGACGATTTCGGGGGTTTCGACCGCTGCGGTGCCCAGAATCACGCGGTCGACGCCCATATCGAGGAGTTCAAAGGCGTCCTCGGCCGTTCGAATGCCGCCGCCGATCTGGAGGTCGGCGTCGGTCGACTCGATAATCGTCTCGAAAGCGTCGGCGTTGACGCGCTCGCCTTCGAAGGCGCCGTCGAGGTCGACCAGATGAAGCGTCTCGGCACCCTGCTGGATCCACTGGTCGGCGGCGGCCTGTGGCTCGCCGTACTGTTTTTCAGTGCCACGCTCGCCCGCGACGAGTTGGACGACGCCGCCGTCTTGGACGTCGACGGCCGGAATAACCTCAAACGTCGGAAACGGATCTGTCATAGCGTGTGGTTCGAGGGGCGAGTGATAAAACGCGACGATTGCAGTCGGAAGGCGACGGCCGCGCTCAGATAGCGAGGACGACGCTGACGACCTCACGGGTGAAGATCGCAGTCAGACAACCGAGCCACGTCAGCATGACGAAATGGATGTAGGCGGTCGCCTTGTTCCCGCCATCGATGGTCCGGATCATGATTGCCGACAGCGCCGCGTTGAACAGAATGACGAGCAGGAGCAAATACTCGATAAGCGGGATGTTGTAGGCCCCCGGATGGATGATCTGGCCGATGTTGAACTGTGAGACTTCGAGCGTCGTCGAGAAATCCGCGAGGATGTTGACGACTTCGAGACCGATGAAAAAGGCAAACGTTGCGGCGGCAGTAATCCCGTACAGCAGGCCGATCAGCGTCGTCGTCGCCTGCTTTCGCTGAACACGGAGCTGGTTGACCTGATTCATATTGGAGCTGATGATCTCGCCCAGCAGTTTGGTGTTGCCACCCATCTGTCGACCGACCAGAAACATCTCGCTGAACTTCTGGATGAGGTACGACCGGGATTCGATGGAGAACTCACCCCACGCCTGATCCGGGCTGAGCCGCATCCGGAGACGGCGGTAGAGTCGGTTGATGTTCGGTGACAGCGCACCGAAATCCTTCGTGCGGAGCGTTTCGAGGACCGCCGAGGTCGTCGCCTGTTTCGCGTTTTCAGCCGACCCAAGCGAGCGAATGAAGTTGGGAAACTGATCGTCGCGCTCGTGGATCGTCCGTTCTTCGTTTCGAAGGACGATTCCGGTCACCAAAAGCGGTGCTACCGGGAACCCGATGTAGGCTGGAAGTGGCACCTCATCGAGGAAGAAAAAGAGCCCGTCGACGCCCGGGCCGATGCCGAGGAAGCCGAACCCCATGAAGAACACCAACAGCATCGAGCCGACGCCACCGAACGCCAGCGACCCCCACAGTTTGCGGTTCTCGACGAACCGAGCCTCGGGGAAGTACCAGACCGGATCGTACGGTGCCATCGTCCGGATGACGAAGTAGAACCCCAACTGGACGAACATGAACATCACGATGACGCCAACGACTGTCAGCGTCGGATTAATCCCCGAGAGGATCGGCAGCACGACCGCGAAGACGAGCGCGAACGTCATCGAGAGGATCATCGACATGTAGAGATCCTTCATCACCTCGATGTTCGACAACGCGCCCTCGTACACCGTGCTGTACTGGTCCATCATGATGTCCTGCTCGTTGACGAGGAAATCCTTCATCTCTTGGCCGGCACCCAGAATGTAGCCCAGCCGTTCGAAGAAGTCCGCCAGCGCCTTGCTCGGGACCTCTTTGGCCCGTCGACGGCAGGCGTCGTCGAGACTCTGGTTCCAGGTGTCGACGAGATGGACGACGTGACCCAGCTCTTCGGCCAACACGCCGTATTCGTCTTCTTTGGCCAGCGTCCGGAACACTTCCATTCGGTCGATGTTGGTCATCGAGAGAACGGTCATGTGGGTCATCACCAGATGGAACTGGTTTTCGATCTTGATCCGGCGTTGGCTGATGTAGATTTTGGGATAGACGACTGCCGCAGCGACGATCAACAGCCCGAGAAGCGGCATCGGGAGCCTCACCAGAAGCGGGACCGTCAACAGGGCGGCACCGACGATAGTTAGTATAAAAAAGCCGAACGCTGGCAGGAGAATCGTCAGCAGATATCGCTTCCGCGACATCTCCAGTTGGTCGTAAGATGCCAGTAGCTCCGCGATAAACGACAGCAGCGTATCGAGCCTATCGCCTGACTGTTCGGTTTGTGTCGCCATTGGAGACACCTATTCGCCAGTAACCGGTGACGGACGCATCGAGAACGGTAGCCCTTCGACACCGTCACGCTGGAAGGAATCGATTGCCTCGTTGACCTCGTGGTAGCCCAACACACCCTCCTGAATCATGCGTTCGATAACGTCCGCACGGTAGTCGAGTTCGTCGTAGATGTCCCGGGTGTCGGCGTACCCCAGCAGCGTCGCGATCTGTTCTTCCAGTACGTAGGAGTTGTTCATCCCCTGGAAGATGATCTCATCTTCGACGGGGTCCCAGCTAAAGGCCTCACGCGTGACAACACCGTCCATCTCCGAGGAGTAGCCCTCGATCTCCTGAACACTGGTCACCCGTCGCAGCACGTCGTCGCCCTGTTTGACACGGTTCTGGAACAGTGCCACATCGGCAACGTCCATGAACGTCTCTGGAACGTTGATCGGTTCGCTGGTAAACCGCTGAATCATCGAGACGATGTCGCTCGCGTGGAACGTCAGCATGACGGGGTGGCCCGTCTGGGCGGCCTGGAACGCCATCCGTCCCTCGGCCCCACGAACCTCCCCGACGATAATGTAGTCAGGACGGGACCGCAGTGCCGCAGCCACGAGGTCGAACATGTCGACCTCACTCCCTTCCTCACCCTCTCGTGTCATGAGCTGCTGCCACGTATCGTGGGGCGGCAGCACCTCGGCGGTGTCCTCTGCGGTGTAGATCTTCGCGTCCCGTGGAATGAACGACAAGATTGCGTTGAGTGTCGTCGTCTTCCCGGATGCGGTCTCGCCGACAACGAAGACGGTCTGTTCGTTCTCCAGACAGAGCCAGAGGTAGGCCGACAGGCGTGGCGACAGCGTGTTCCAGTTGGTAATCTGGTTGATCGACAGCGGGACGCCCTCGCCCTGTCGGATCGTCATCGAGGGACCCTTGATCGAGACATCGTTGGAGTAGATGATGTTGACACGCGAACCGTCGGGCAGCGTCGAGTCGACAATCGGGTCGGAGTCCGAGACGGGATCTCCGATTCGCTCGCCCATGTTACGGAGCCAGCTGTCGTACTCTTCGAGCGTGCCGAAGTCGACGGTCGTCGGCATCATGCCGAACGTTCCGTGGTCGACGTGGCACTCGTGAGGGCCGATAACGTGAATATCCTCGTTCTGTGTGTCACGCATCACCGGTTCGAGCGGGCCGAAACCGACGATATCCCGGTTGAGCCGGTAGCGAATGGAGTCGTAGGTCTGCTGGTTGACCTCTATTTTCCCAAGGTTCCAAAACTGCTTGACTCGATCATAAAAATTGGTCTCGCCGTCGGAGATGTAGGTCGCGTCTTCCAGCAGCTCCTCGATGAGGTCGTCGTACTCGGACTCGTCGTCCGGCGAATCGCGGTGACCACTCATCGAAAGCAGCTTGCGTTTGACCTTCTCGAGGATCACCGCCTCCGAGTCCGACAGCGTCGGCTCGACGGTGTAGTATTTGAGCTTTTGACCAACGTCACCGTGAACGTGGCAGAAAATCGGGCCGCCGACTGGGTACAGCACGTTCGGCCGTTTGGACTCGTAGTCTTCGGGATCGTCGGCGAACACAGGGAACTCACCAGTAATCTGCTTGAACTTCATCAGGTGCTCGCGGAGGTGCGGCTTCCGCATTGCCATCTGCTTGAGTTCGTCAGACGGCTTGGGAGTTCCCATTTCAGTCATTGTGTAATTCTCCTATGCGACACTACGGCTCTCAATGACAATACCAGTTCCGGATCTTACGGAAAATCCGATTGTATCCCCGACCTGTTCGCCCATCCCGGCAAATCGCTTGACCTGAAGCTGTCGACGGATGTCGTTGCCGACCTCGATCATCTGGATCTCGATAAACACGTCAGCAATCGACCGGAAGGGGCCGATTGCTTCCTCGTCGACCGTCGAGGGGTCGACGGTGAGGACGATGATCTTGCCGTCGGAGATCATATCTCGGAAAAACGAGATGATCTCGAGGGCGGCCTGTCGCTCGTCGTTCTGGCGGACAAGGGATTCAAAAGTGGGATCGTTTCGGAGGATGGCATCGAAGGTGTCGATGATGACGACATCCGGCTCCCACATCACTTCGGCTTCCATCAGCCGTTTGAGAAGCTGTTTTCGTTCGGTGTCGGCGTCGCCGCGGAGCGCCCCAGCGCTGTCGAAGTCCGCATGGAGGAACAGTAGCTCCTCGCGAAGCAACGGCTTGGTGATGTTGTAGGAAAGCGAGTGCATCTGGTCGATGAACCCCGAGACGGTCAGCTCAGTCGAGAGGAACGTCACCGAGTGGTCCTCCTGGGTGAACCCGTAGCTGAACCGCTGGCTGATCGCACTTTTGCCGGCTCCGTAGTCACCCTCTAGGAGGACGATACTGCCACGCGGGATGCCGCCTCCCAGCTCTTTGTTCAGACGGTCGTGATCCTCCATTCCCAGCGACAGTAGGTTGCGTTGTGCTCTGCTCATTGTTATGTTCCTCTGAATTCAAACGTCTCTTCGTCTTCGTTCACCGTCAAAAACAGTCGGTTGCCTCCCGACTGAATATCGATCTCGGGATTATCATCTATCGTGATCTCGACGACCTCTCCTGGTCGCCAGATCTCATCCCCACTGTTAGCATCACTGATATCGACGTTCGCGTTCGGAATAAACCGACCGTTGAACACGATGTCGACTGCCGAGGCATCACTTATTGGCACGCCTTGTGAGCCGGTGTTCCGGACGTGAATCATCAAAGGCTCGTCCGTTGTATAAGTCGCACCCGGATCACTGATGATCGCCATATCCATCCGAACCTGTTGGCTCACATCGAGACTCCGATCATCTACCGCGCTACTGACTCGGTCGACGCCGGTTGTGAGCGTACCGACGACGCCAGCCGCGATGACGAGGCTTGCGATGAAGATGATCAGATGGGATGCTGAGACGCTTGCCATGGTTAGACCTCCCGTGTGACGCTGAGACCGTGGTCAGTGACGACTTTGATACGGTTCGTACTACTGAAGCCATCGATCACGAGTGACTCGCCGGGAAGCCAGAGATCCGTCGACCCATCCATATCAACGGACGTGTCGTACGTGTCCCGCGGTTGGTACTCGCCATCAATAACGAGGTCGACGTTCGAGACAGTCAATGATGTCGAGCCAGTGTTGTTCACGGTGATTGAATTTGCGCTGATTGCGTCGATTTCGATCTCGCTGTTCCGCATGTCGAGTTGGGCATCGTCCCGGTCGACTTCTGCGTCTTGGACCGCCTCGTAGCCATTCGACATCGCGGGATACATGATCCCAGTTGCGAGGAACAGCCCCGCGAAGATGATGGCTGTCGAAGCACTGACACTAAAGCCCATCGTCGCCTGTCGCGAAGGTGTCCCAGCGATCCAGGATCACCGACGTTGCAGTCGTGCCGTTGTTGAGCTTCATGATGTATTTCAGGCTGTGTACGTGGTGGGTTCGGTTGAGCTGGTCCGTGCCGGGCTGGTCGACCTTGTTGCGGTCGATCTGTCCGAACCCAGAGAGGAACGAGCGGAGATGGTCGGCCGCCGCCCGGTCGATCCAGTCGATGCGCTCGTAGTAGTTGACCGCTCGGGCGGCATCGGTGACGTTCGACTCCTCGACGAGGAACTCCAGCCACTCCATGACGACGAGATCGCCGACGTAGTCGCCGGGAATCGCCGTGAGGTACGGTTTGTCGCCGCTGCTGGAGAGCTGATCGGAGCTGACGTACTCGAAGTCGCCTTGGGTGTCTCCGTCGTCGACCGAGGCGGTCGACTCATCGGCGGTCTCAGCCTGCGTGGACGCAGCCATCTCACCATCGGAGCCGTTGCCGAGGCTATCGTCGGTGTCGTCCATCGCGAGGTTGTCGCCGTCGTCGAGGGAGTCATCCATTCCACCGAGGTCGTCCTCGTCGTCGTCCATCTCGCCGAAGGAGTCGTCCATCGCGAGGTCGTCGCCGTCGTCGAGGGAGTCATCCATTCCACCGAGGTCGTCGTCAGGTTCTTCGCCCTCTTCGGCCCACGAGGCATCGCCTGAGTCGTACTCGTCTTTCAGTTCACTAAACGACTTACCGCCGGTTGAATCTTGATCGCTCACCATTTCTTCTGATTCGCTTTCGCCGCCGACTGCGTCGGCGTCATCTTCGTCCAGTTCATCGAACTCGTCGTCCATCCCGCCATCGTCGAACTCGTCGTCGCCGAACTCGTCGTCATCGTCCTCCTCGAAGTCGTCGTCGAAGAAACCATCGGCGTCTTCGCTCATCACCGAGTCGTCGACGTCGTCGTCCTGCTGTGTTTCCTCTTCGCCGTCATCGAACAGTCCGAGTCCGCCACCGCCGCCACCGCCGCCACCGCCGCCGACATCGAACTCGCCGGCGTCCTGTTCGTCTACGAAGGGATTGATGCCGCGCGTCACCATCTCGTAGATATCGAGCAGGTTTCTGACGTCTTCCTCGACGTCTTCGATTCGGTCGCTGATCTCGGTGTTCTCGCTTTTGACGGTGTTGACCGTCGAGGAGAGGCTTGCAACCTCGTTTTCGAGTTCGTCGACTTGGTGTTCGAGTTCGTCCATGTCCGCACCGCCACCGCCGCCACCGCCGCCGCCACCGAAGTCGTCATCCATCCCGCCGAAGTCATCGTCCATCCCGCCGAAGTCGTCGCCGCCACCGCCGCCGCCGAACTCGTCGTCCATCCCGCCGAACTCGCCACCGTCGTCGTCCATCAGTCCGTCGCCACCGCCGCCTCCCCCGCCGGAATCATCATCGTCGTCGGAATCAAGGATTCGGTCGATGATGCTCGCGCCGACCAAGCCTGCTGTGCCGGCGGCCGTGGGACCAAGCACTGAGAGCTCGGTGCCGAACAGCGAGATCCCATCGAGCGCGGGGAGTGTGACGAGGAGCGATATACCGAGACCCATTACGTGAAATCGTAACAACCAGTATACTTCAAACCACCCCTCTGAATTTCAGGGATGAGATTTTGAACACACGGCGACTGATGCCGGCCAAGCGGTCAGATTTGCTGTATCGAATCGTCGGCTGTCCGGATCGAGACCGTCTCTTCGGCCGGATCGAACCGAAGCGAGCGGCCGTGGTTGCCACCGATATCCGCGTCGACAAGCCGGATACCAAGCTCCTCGAGTAGCTGTTCGGCCATCGCTATGTTTCGGCTGCCGATACTTTCGCCGGTAGAATTAAATTGGAGCATTTCACTGCCACCGACGATCCACGCCCGAAGCCGGTTCGCATCGGCTCCGGCTTCGACCATCTCGTCGATCAGAAGCGGGAGCCCGGTGTCGACGAACTTCGCAGGGGTAGTATCACGCGCGTGGTCGACAGAAGGTAACATGACGTGGATCAGTCCGGACACCGAGTTCCGCTGGTCGTATAAAATAATCCCGAGACACGACCCCAGCCCACTCGTAACCAGAACTGTCTCGTCTGTGACGACGGCGTATTCGGCGATCCCGATTTTCCGTCGGGTGATGGTCTCATCGTTCGTTTCGAGGCGTTTCACGGCTCCTCCTGACTGTTCCGGTAATCGGCGTTGGAGAGTGGTTTACGTCTGTGCTGGCAGTGCCGACAGTGCGCGAGCGAGTTCACGCTCGTTCGGCAGCGCGTAGATATCACAGCGGCCCTGATTGCCGTCGATATCGATAGTCGAGTCGATGACAAACGCGTACTCCTGTTGTTGCCCAAGCTTGCCGACAACGGGACTCATGATCGACGACCCCATGTCGTGGACGAAGTTCGGCGGGGTGTGTTCGATACTGGTTCCAAGCACGTTGGCCCAGCCATCGATGAAGCCGCTTGTCATGATGTTGCCCAGCTCTTTGATCGCCCCTTCGGTCATCGTCCCAATCCCCTCTTCATCCGATCCGCCGGGCATCATCGCGCTGGCGATTGTCTGGGCCGACCCCTCGTCGAACAGCACGACGAGATAGCCACTCGGCAGCCCCTTGAGTTCGAAGACGACACCGACGAACCGGTCGTCACCGACCTGTTTCGGCACGTCCTTCAGCGGGACGAACCGCAGTCGACTGATGTCGACGTCGGTGTCGAGCCCAGTCATCATCCCGATCTGGCCGGCGGCGTTACCAGCGCCCTCCTTTGCGAGGTCTTCGAAGGCGTTGAGCCGGTTGACCGGGATCTGGTTACCGTCGTCGGTGCCCGACAACAGATCCACGAACTGCCGGTACTCCGGCAGCATGTAGATCGAGAAATCGAGGTCGACGTCCATCGCTTGGAGTTTGCTCTCGAACAGAAAGACGCCGTGTTTCTTGGCGGCCTCGATTGCCTGATCCGGGAGGATTCGCGGGCCGACCGCCTCGGTGTATTTCGGCGGCGTCATATTGATCGCTTCGCCGAGGTGGTTGGCCCAGCCGTCGATGAAGCCGCCGATCATGATGTTGCCGAGTTCGGTGACGCTGCTCTGTGCAAGTTCGTCGCTCGTTCCCGTGGCTTCCAAAAGGAGTTCTTGGAGCTTCAGGGCCCGATCGCGTTCGAACGCGAGGACGGTTTCGCCCTCTAGTCCACCTTCGAGACCGAGTTCGACCCCGACGAACGACTGGCCGGTGAACGTCTCCGCGAGCACGTTTTCGGTAACGAGGCTCACATCGGTGACTTCGACGTCCATCTGGACGCCCGTCAGCTGTGAGAGCGATCTGGCGGCGCGTTCGGCACCCTGTGAGGCGAGATGGTTGAACTGTCCAAGCTCGCGGATGTCGACTTTCATGTTAGGCGGGGATGACGTCGTTGATCGCTTCGAGCACGTTCGGTTTCTGGAACGGTTTGGTAATGTAGCCCGAGGCACCCGCCTTGATCGCCTCCTTCATTTTCTCTTCCTGCCCGACACTGGTGCACATGATGATCTTCGCATCCGCGTTCTCGTTTGTGATCTCGTCGGTTGCCTCGATCCCACTGCGGATCGGCATGACGATATCCATCATCACGATGTCGGGGTCGTGTTCGTTATACAAGTCGACGGCCTCAACGCCGTTTTCGGCCTCTCCGACGATATCGAAATCGCCCTCAAGGATTTCACGGAGCAAGTTCCGCATGAACTCCGAGTCGTCGGCGATCAGCACACGCTTAGCCATATATCCTGTTGGCTACTCCCCATTCTCATAAACACTCCCCTACAGTTATCAGCGCTGAGAACAGAACCGCCGAAAATCGGCCTACTCCTCGGACGGAGGAACGGTAAACGAGCCTTCCTTTCGGACGGCAGCCAGCAGGTCGCTGATCGAATCATCCGGTTTGAGATCATGGCGTTTGACAACTGTGTAGACGCTTTGGACCGGGTACTCGACCGCGAGGTCGCTGCCCGCGAGGATGATTCCGAGGACGGATTCGGGTTCGACCTCCTCGGTCGTCTGGCGGGCGTACCACCGCAGCAAGGTTTCGAGCGTCTCGCCGATGTCATCCGAGGTCATCCGGCCGCGATTGACCTCTCCCTCGACGTTGAGCGTGGCATCGAAGCCGTAGTCGCCATCGCCCTGCGTGAGTTCCTCCGCGAGGAACTTGCTGACGTTGGCGTTGGTGAGCTCTACTGCTGGCGGGTCGACCGGTGGCTGGTCGTGAGCCGCCAGCTCCGACGATGACGGGGTGGGTGACCCACCACCGGTCGACTGCTGGTTGTGATTGCCTGACCGCTGGTTGCGACTACTCGACTGAGTGTTGGACGACTGCTGACTTCGACCGCCTGACTGCGTGTTGGGCGACTGCTGGTTGCCTCGGTCCCCGGACCGATTGCTCGACGACTGTTGCTTGCGACCGCCTGATTGAGTGGGCGATTGCTGGCCTCGATTGGTCGGCTGGTTGGTGGGCGATTGCTGACCACGACCACCAGACTGCGTGTTGGGAGATTGCTGATTCTGCCCGCCCGGTTGGGTATTGCCGGGTGGCTGTTGATTCTGCCCGCCCGCCTGTGGTGTCGACCGGTTGTCGGGCTGGGGCTGTCGAGGCGTCGACTCCTCGTCCGGTTGGGACGTCGACTGCTCCCCTCGAGGCTCCCGTGGCGGGGAGTCACTCGGCTCGGGAGCCGTCTCCGTCTCGTCGTCATCACTGAGCCAGTCGGGGTTTTCGAGGAGATCCCGATTAGGTTTCTTCGCTGGCCCGTCCGGAGAGACCACGTACCGCCCGTCGTCGATCTCCTCGACCTCGGGCTGTGCTGTAATATCGAGATCGTCAGGTGCGAGAATTCGCTCGCGGTCTTCCTCATCCGAGTTATCCGAGCCCATGACTGTGTTGATCTTTAGCAGTCGACTAAAAGAGTGTTGCCCTCAGCAGCGTCGCTGTAGCGTTGTGCTTCGGTTGAGCACGCAAAAAATGAGTTGCAACGGGGACAACCCCGTGTTTAGTGATATTGGTTCGAGACGGCGATTACAGTCTCACGGCCGACCGACCGACCAGTGAGTCTGGGACTCGCAGCTCTTCGATTGTCGACGCGCCAGAGGCGGTCGTCAACGTTATCGTGAGCTTTTCGCCACCACTGATCTGTTCGCCATCGAGATCATCAGTAGCATTGAGCGTAAGCTCGTAGCGATCGGCACGATCAGTGATGACCGTATCCGGTGTATTGCGAGTGATGTAACCGATGTTCGAATCGTTCAGTACATCGGTGATCACTTTATCATCGGTAACGATTTCGTAGGTCACGTTCTCGAGTTGGATATCACCCGCACCTGGTGATTTCGTCACCGTGAGGTTGACGTCTGTCAGATTTTTGTCGCTTATTTGGCCAGTCGCACTCTGGATCTGAATCCGGTCGGCCACCTGCTGTGCGGACTCTTCACCGGTTGCCTCTGCTTGTGTCTGGAGCATCCCGGCCGTGTTGATCAGCACACCTGCGGCAATCGCTGCCACGAGTACCATCGCGATGAACACGATGAGTGTCCCGATTCCAACCTGACCACGGTCCTCCGTGTTGTGTAGGGGTATCATTGTCTTAGGTTATCATTTATTATTGATTGTATTATATTTTTATAATTTTACAGCTGATTTGTCGACCAGTGAGTCCGGCACGCGAAGCTCCGTGACTGTTGAGGCACCCGAGGCGGTCGTCAGGGTCACGGTTACTTTATCGCCACCGTCAAGATTGCCGTTGAGATCTGTGGAACTGAAGTTGAGCGCGTAGCGGTCGGCCCGATCAGTGATCACGTTGTCGTCGGTCGCAGCAG
>Ga0306873_100012_pt1 | contig 143285 bp, 151 predicted proteins | sample AntCluMetagen312_FD_190423 | JGI IMG/M metagenome (GOLD analysis project Ga0306873, IMG submission 190423) | Saline lake microbial communities from Club lake, Antarctica - Metagenome #312 (v2) (version 2) | ecosystem: Environmental > Aquatic > Non-marine Saline and Alkaline > Saline | place...
CACATGTATACGGATAAATATCCTCAAATCTAATGTACCAAAACAGAATTTAAGAGCTATTTGGAACATTTAGCTGGCAGAAAATCTGTTTGAACACCCAAAGATTGGACTCTCAGAGAAGGAGATTTCTCATCATCCACGAATAATGTTCCAAAAACAGTTTATTCGTCTCAAAAGCACCTCACAACTTGTCTCGTACAAGTGATTCAAACCGCGTTTATTGTGTAGTTCCACAAAACGTCTCAAAAACACTGGAAACGTCTCAAAAGAGCGTGTGATTGCCTGATTGGATTCATACCTATGAAATATAAATAAAATTTGAGTTCTACCTGATAATTTTTGTGGTGAAACATTTCGGTGTAGAACCCATACTGAATACTGCGGTTAGTAATTGTATAAGAATAGTCGACAGGTTGTGTATTGATATTCAAAGACTGTTGTAACCGGATTATTCCAAGCAAACAAAGATTTATTCCGTGTTAGAGTTTAGGATCGGTATGGACAAACCGCGCCCCGAACAGACCGCAGACGCTGACGAGCGCGTTGAGTCGCCGGATTTCGATGCGCTGACGCCACCCGAAGAACTTGTTCGAGGAGACCGAACACGCGATGATTTCTTCGATGCTATCCTTGGACTGGATAGCCCGTCGACAGCGAGTGAGGTTGCTGAGCTCGCAGGTCACGGGGTTGATGCTGCCCGAGAGTACTTAGAGTGGTTCGAACGGATGGGGATCGTCAAGCAAGTCACTGACTCGCCAGCAACGTACCAGCGGAATCAAGCGTATTTGAACTGGCGGCGCGTGCAGAAACTTCGAGACCAGTACACATCCGGGAGGTTACTTGAGTTCTTGAAGACCGAAACCGAGCGTGACGAAGCGTATACCGAGCAGTTCGGTGTTGCAGCTCCCGAAGCCGTGTCAATCACGAGCGCTGCTGCAGAGACTGATCGTTCGGTGGAGGACGTGTGGGAGGCCGTTTCAGCATGGAAAACAACTCAGCGACGGATTACGTTGCTTGAACGAGCACTGGCAACCGGCGCTGGTGATCACGTCGATCAGTCGACTGCCGTATGACCGGCACGGACGACCGTGTCGGACTGACCGACGAGGGGAGTGGTGCGCCGATTGATTTTGAACGGCTGGCCGTGATCAAAGAGCGATTCGGTTCCGACAGGCGGTTTCGTCGAATTAATGAACAACCCGAGTTCGCACCGGATCGGTTGGTGTGCGTGTATGACTCTAAATTCTATCCAGAGAGCGTTCAGACGGCCCGATTAGAGATTGCGTGGTACGAGAACGGTGACTTCTCGCTGCATTACCACGAAGACCACAGTGACGATACGTTCGATCATCGGTGGGATCGACATCCCTCAACTCATAACACGCTAGATCACATCCATCCAGGCCCGGATGCACCGACGCCAGGAACTGATGCGACACATCCACGAGATTGGCGTGATGTTCTTTCGATGGCTCTCAGCGAGATCGAAGACCGCCAACGAGGCTTCTGGATTGAATAACACCTTCGTTCACAGACACTCACTTGGATCCCGCATTATTTCCTATTTTTGAACTATGTGCCAGTCTACGAACGAATGAGAATAGCTGATGCTGGTTTGTAGCTTGAATTTCTAGATTTCGTATATTTCGTGGGTTTGAGTAGAATAATCCTTTGAACCGTACTTGGCAGGTGGACAATCATCTGGGTGGTTTAAGTGGTAAGCCTGCGTATTAATCATTGTAAGCGGTCAAAAACCGCACTTCGGCGAGTTTGGATGCGCTCGAAACACCTCATCTTACGCTGATGGATAGAGGCCTTTCGAGCCGAGGACCAGGGTTCGAATCCCTGATCGAGCATCCTTTTCAGAGCAGACAATCCCGACAGTTGCGACTCCGTTGAGCCAAAGTGTCTTTATTGATGCCGTGAGACGGAGGGGTATGAACGGCGAGGAGATCGACGACGTCGACCGAGCGATCCTCCACGCGCTCCAAGAGGACGCACGCAACATGTCGTCCGGCGACATCGCAGAGCGAACGGGGACCTCGGACAGTACGGTTCGCAAACGTATCCAGCGTCTCGAATCCAGTGAGATAATCAAGGGGTACAAAGCCGAGGTCGACTACCAGAAATCGGGGTATCCCCTCCGAATGTTGTTGTACTGTACCGCCACGATTCCCGAGCGTGGCGAACGTAGTTCCGAGATCCTCGATATCGATGGCGTTGTCTCCGTCCAAGAACTCGTCACAGGCGAGCAGAACCTCCTCGTGACGGCTGTCGGGGAGACTGACAGCGACATCACGCCAGTTGCACAGGAACTGCTCGATATGGGGCTGACTGTCGCCGACGAGGTCCTCGTCCGGAGTCACGAGACGAAGCCGTTCGGCAAGTTCGACACCGAGTAAGCCGATTACAACACGACGCGTTTTACATCGCGTGCGGTCGCCCGTCTGACGACCGCCTGTAGTGGGTCGACAGTTCCCGCGAGGTTGTCCGAATCGCCGTCCAGAATCAGCAGGGCAGCTCGTCGCCCCGGCTCGATGACGCCGCAGTCGAGACCGGCGATCTCTGCGCCTGCGGTCGTCGCCATCCCCAAGACCTCCCGAGCAGTCACGTCGAACGTTTTGGCCGTGTAGGCCATCTCCCGAAACATCGACGGCGGATTGAGCATGACGTTGTCGGTCCCCAGTGCGACCGTTGTGTGGTCGAGCAGCTCACGAATCGGCGGTCGACCCACATCGAGGACGCAGTTTGCACGTGGACAGACAGCAATGGGAATCGATTGGGCGTCGACGCGGTCAAGATGTGATTGCTCCGCGTGAACCATATGAACGAGCAGCTCCGGTTCGAGATCTAAGGCGGGGTGGATGTCGGTGGCGTCCGGTTCGCCAGCGTGGATCGCAAACGGAGCCCCGGCCTCGCGGGCCGCGGCGCGCTCGGCAGTGAAGTTGGCGTCGTTCGCACCACTTGCGCCGAACCCGTCGGCCACATCAAGAACGGCAGGGTCGTCGCTTCCAAAAATGAATGCGTCGATCTCTCGTCCCTCCTCGGCCGCACGAAGGGCGCGGGCACCGTCGAGACCCGACTCTCGAAAGTCGAGGAACGCCGCGGTCCCGGTCTGCTCCATGAACCGGAGCGTCCGACCCATCGCCGCGACGAGTTCGTCCCGACTGGCGGCTGCCAGCCGCCGGTGTTTGCGACTATCCGGTGGGGCGACCGCCTCCTCGAGCGAGAGCCCAACGCCCGCCTCCTTGGCGACCGAATCCCCGACGTGAGTGTGGGCGTTGACGAACGCGGGAACGATGATGTCGGTCGACGCCGTCTCAATCTGTTCGACCGCCTCGATTCGCCCGTCCGCGACGATAATCCGGCCATCTAGTGGCTCAAACGATTCCCCCGTGAGAATCGTCCCCTCGAACTGTTCCATACCCTGATACCCAGTTTCATCCCAATATGAGTTCCTATCTCACCATATCGAACGAAACGGTAGAGATAAGCTACTGTTTGGAGCAATACGGTTACAGAAGGCGTATGCCCACGAACAGTGGCTCACACCGAACCCGATGCACAACTTCCCCCTGACGAGTCGGTCTCCGTCAGGAATCTGTATTATTGAGTACGCAACCTATCGTTGAGTCCGATACTAGTTCCTGCCAGAGCGAAGACTATAATGTTCTTTAATGGCCTTCTTAGCGAACAGTTTGGGAGGATAAAAGGATTTAATACGTAGTCTGTTCGTATCAATGAGTGAAGACGACCGGGCTGCTGCAGCGCTGGTGGTTCTGGAAGCCACCGGTTGCAGCAGGCCGTCGACACTGGAGCAAACGATGACAGAACAGGATCAGTTGACGACGGTGGGACAGCTCCCGAACAGAACCAACCCAGAATCGCTTCTCCCGGCCGTTCTCACGCGGCTGGTGTGGTTGCTGTGGGTCGCCACGCTCGGTGTGCTCGGGGTGCGGCTCTGGACCGACGGGACGTGGGGCATCTCAGGCGTCGTCGCTGTCGACGGACTCACCGTTGTGATGTGGACCGTTGTCACCTTCTTCAGTGGGATCGTCCACAGCTACTCGCGCCGGTATATGGCCGGCCAACAGCAGATCGAGCGGTTCTTTGCCGGCGTGTTCGGCTTCACGCTGGTCGTGATGGTGTTGGTTGCGGCCGATCATATCGCACTGTTTGCGGTCGCGTGGCTCGCAATGGGCCTCACCATGGCCGAGTTGATCGGCCACGTTCAGGAATGGCCACAGGCACAGGCCGCCACCGGACTGGCCCGCCGGTATTTCCTCGCAAGCGGTGGGCTCCTGACCGTCGCGCTCGCAACGCTGTGGGTGTCGACGGGCGCGACCAGTATCTCGGGCATCGCGGCAGCCGCCGATACCGTTCCGTTCACACCGTGGCTCGTCGCGGCGGGCGCACTCTTGGGTGCGGCGATGATCCAGTCCGCACTGGTGCCGTTCCAAACGTGGTTGCTCGCCTCGATGACTGCGCCGACTCCGGCCTCAGCACTGATGCACGCCGGGTTCGTCAACGCGGGCGGCGTCCTGCTGGTTCGTTTTGCGCCCGTGATCTCGGTCGACGCCCGCTTCATGCTGCTGGTCGTGGTCGTTGGTGCGATAAGCGCCCTCTCGGGGAAGTTCCTGAAATCAGTACAACCCGATATCAAGAGTCAACTCGGCTGTTCGACGGTGGGCCAGATGGGATTCATGATCATGCAGGCCGGCCTCGGCTTCTTCGGGGCGGCGATCACCCACCTCATTTTGCATGGATTTTATAAGGCCTACCAGTTCCTCTCGGCGGGCGATGGAGTCACACAGACCAGTCCAACGAAAACCAAACACAAACCCAGATCACTGAGCGCTATCGGCTTCCTCGTCACCGTACTGACAGCCGTCGTCGGTGGCATCCTGTTTGGGGTTCTCACCGGGAAGGGGTTGAGTGTCGACAGCGGACTCCTCTTGGCCCTCCTGGTCGTGCTGACGACGCTCCACGCAACGCGGAACGCCCTCGCACAGACGTCTGTCTCGGCGGCCACGCGGTACGGCCTCATCCCGCTAGTTTTCCTGCCAGCAATCGCGGTGTACGCGGGAGCCTACACGGCCATCGCGGGCATAATGAAGGGCATCCCGATTGTCGCAGCACCGGCGGAGCTAACGGCTGTTCACGGCGTCGTCGCGGTTGCGTTCGCGATTGCCTACGTTGTGATTGAGACCGGGCTCTACCAACGCAGCCAGCGACTGTACGTCGCGTTGCTGAACGCAACCCAGCCACCATCCGAAACCATCCTGACCTCCACGGAGGAGTACAATGAGTACTGAAAGCCAGATCCACGAAACGACGGTCGAAGATAGCATCGAAGCCGCAGCAACCACGGTCGGGTCGGCGTGGCCGCTCCACTCCTTTGTGACGGCCAACCCGCTTTCGGGGTTCGAAGACCAGCCGTTCCACGAGGCCGCCGCCGAGGCCGAGCGACTGTTCGGCAGCGATGGCTACCCGAGCGTCGACGTCTTTCGAGCGGCGTGGAACGATGGCCAGATCGACTCCGAACTGCTACAGCAGGAGTTGGTCGACTACGGCTATGATGACGATCCCGAAGCGCTGTTGAATCGCATGGAGATGGCGAGAGCCGACGACGGCGATTCGACCGACGACACCGCCTCGACCGCTGACGAGGCAGTCGACCTCCTGCTGACGAAATGGCTGGCGGCGTTCCTCGATCAGGGCCAAACCGAGTGGCCGATGCCGAACCGCGAGGAAGGATTTTATACCGCGTTCCGTACGGTGGCTCGCCACGACCGCAACCTACCCAACAGTGGCTCGATTGCTGACCGGCCCGACGAGCCAGTTGCGGCCATCGAAGAGGTTCTCGTAGACTCCCCAGTCGACCAGTGGGAGACGATCTTCGAGTACCACCTGACCGCATTGCCGGGGTGGACTGGACTGATCAAACAGCAGGCCGACAGCGACGATGCCTGGCAGTCGACGTATCCGATTAGCCTCGTTGACTACCTTGCAGTGCGCCTGACAATCGCGAACCTCCTTGGTTCGCCCATCGAGCCACCGACCGAGTGGACTGACGCTGCCGACACCGCAGGGGACGAGGTTCCGCTGGCCGAAGTCTGGCTGACCGCATGGGAACGCACCTACCGCGAGGAGTTGGTCGACGTCGTCGCCGAGGCCAGTGGCTCGCTCTCCGAGGCAGAAGACAGTGGCCGTCCGGATGCACAAATGGTGTTCTGTATCGACACGCGCTCGGAGATCATCCGCCGCCACATCGAGTCGACGGGGGCCTACGAGACCCACGGCTACGCCGGTTTTTTCGGCATCCCGATGCGCCACGAAGGGTACGATTCGGACGTGACAGTCGACGCCTGTCCCCCAATCGTGGATGCCCAACACCGCATCACCGACCGCCCGACGTCGGGGACAGACGCCACACGAGACGCCTACGACCGCTGGCAGCAGACCACGGAGATGGGCCACAACGTCCTCAAAGCACTCAAATCCAACGCCGCAACCGCCTTTAGCTTCGTCGAGAGCGCCGGCGCAGGCTACGGGGCCGCGCTGGCCGCCCGGACACTGGTGCCAGATCGCTTTTCGGCGTTCACTGACAGCGTCGACCACTCCCATCACTCTCACGAGTTCTGCGAGCCCTCGGTCGACTACAACCCAGACGCGATGACCGAACTCCGCGAAGGGCTAACCCTCGACGAGAAAGTCGAGTACGCCGAAACCGCCTTCGACCTCATGGGCTGGGAGCAGTTTGCCCGCCTCGTTGTCTTTACCGGCCACGCCAGCGAGACGTCGAACAATCCGTTCGGATCGAGCCTCGACTGCGGGGCCTGCGCTGGCAACCCCGGCGGACCGAGCGCTCGCGTGCTGGCGGCCATCTGTAACGACGAGGCAGTCAAAGACGAACTCCGTGCCCGCGGACATGATATTCCTGAGGATACCCTGTTCCTCGCTGGCGAGCACAACACGACGACCGACGAGATTACGCTCTACACCAGCGACATTCCAGAAAGCCACGCTGATGATGTCGACCAGCTACAGGCCGATCTCGACACAGCCCGCGCCGGAGCGGCCGCCGAACGCGCCGAGTCCATGGGCACAGACACCGATGGCCTCACAGAGACCGAGCGCCGTGCGGCCGACTGGGCCGAGACCCGCCCCGAATGGGGGCTGGCTGGCAACGCGTCGTTCGTCATCGGACCGCGCGACCTCACCGCTGGCTGTGATCTCGACGGCCGCGCATTCCTCCATTCCTACGATTGGTCGACCGATCCCGACGGCGAGGCCCTCGAAGCGATCATGGCCGGCCCGATGGTCGTCACCCAGTGGATCAACAACCAGTACTACTTCGCGACCGTCGACACCGCAACCTTCGGCAGCGGGTCAAAAGTCACCCACAACCCGGTCGGCAACGTCGGCGTCTATCAGGGCAACGGTGGCGACCTGCTGACTGGCCTGCCGCTCCAGTCGGTGATGGCCGACGACGAGACGCCGTACCACCAGCCGCTCCGTCTCTCGACGGTGATTCACGCGCCCGTCGACCGTGTGACCGATATTCTCTCGGCAAACGAGGAAGTCACGCAACTGCTGGACAACGGATGGCTCTCGCTAACGGTTGTCGATCCCACACAGAACCACGGCACGTTCCACTACGCAGGCGAACTAGAGTGGACCGCGCTGGATGCCGACGAACGGACCGCCGAGCCGATTGGGACGACGACGAGAGTAGCCCCCACCGCTGACGACTAACCACTGCCAGCCTCAGGCTCTCCTATTATCCGTCGCAACAAACCGTATAGAAGACGTCGCTCGTGAGGACTGTTTTGAGTTGGTCGACGAGGTCCTCGGTCGACTCGTAGGGACCGAACTTGCTCACAATCGCTCCATCAGCCTGCAGTGTAAGCACCCAGCGGGCGGTCTCTGCCGGTCCATCGCGCTGGCTAATGTCGAGCACGCGATCCGGCAGCACGAGTCGACAGCCATCGCCCGCTTCTTTAATTGTCCAGTCGACGTCCGCATCAAGCGCGTCGCTGGCCACGGTCGCAAGTCGCTGTTCGATGACTGGGTGGTCGACGGCCATACCGTATGCTCGCCCTACCAACTGATAAAGCCTCAAGAGCCAGCCCCACCTCTACACAGCCACGATGTCCGATAGACTCCTCTCAGTCAACGCCTATACGACTCTGGACCTGATCGATGGTGAGGCCGAAGCCCACGACTTCACCGAATCGGCCTACGCAGTCGTCAACGCCACCGCGCCGCGCAAGAAGCCCGACCACGTCAAACTGGAGTTGGAACTCGACAACGCGGAGCTTGAACACCTCCCAGCGCATGCCGACCGCGTGCGACTGACGCCGGATCAGGCCCGCGAGTTGGCCTCGGAGTTGGAGCGATACGCCGAGAAAGTCGACGCCTATCTCGCAGAGAGCGACGACGAGTAGTTGATAGGAGCCTTAGGGTTCCCAGTCGACGCGGTCGCGCCATTCTTCCTGCTGCTCGCTTTCGGTGATGTGGTGGTGGCCGTCGGCGATATCCCTCCGAATCCGGTCGTCGAACTCGGTGATCTCCGGCAGGAAGCCGTGCCGAAAGGTGTCGACGACCTCGTAGGTCCACATGTCGTCGACCGCACCCGAGGGGAGATGCTTCTCGCGGAGTTCGTCGGCGTACTCCTCGTGGCCCGCCTTGCGGAGGGTTTCCTCGGCTTGAGCCAGTTTATCCATCGCACGCCCGGTTTTGTGGTGAAACGCGATGAGGTTGCCGAACCCCTGATACAGATGTTCGGTGGCGTGCTGGATGTTATGCAAGGCCTCCTTTTCGGCCGCCGAGAGGTCGGGTTCGTTGTGGTCAGCCATGGAGTTGCCTTCGGGCTGGCGGGCTAAAGGACTGATTCAGGGATGGTGATTGGTTTGGAGAGTATCGAATAGGTCGACCAGTCAACACTCCACCGTCTCGCCGAGGTCCGGAGCCATCGCTTTGAACCCGTCTTCGCGCAACTCCTCGGCGAACGCCGCACACGAATCACCGTGGTTCACCAGCACCGTCGACTCCTCATAATCACTTAAAAAACCCCGAAGTCCCTCGTGATCCGCATGCGCCGAGAAGTCGAACAAGTCCGTCTGGGCTGACACCGGATAGATCCCACCGTTGAGTTCACAGCGGCCCGTCTCCAGTAGCTCTCTCCCGGGCGTCCCCTCGACCTGATACCCCGTCATCGAAATCCGGTTTACCGGATTGGTTCGAATCTCAGGAATGTAGGTCATCGCTGGCCCACCGCTGAGCATCCCACTGGTCGTGACGATCACTGTGTTCTGGTCGGCGATCCGCTTGCGCTGGCCATCGCGGCCGGTGACCTCCCGTGCGTGGCGAGCCGCCCGCCCCAGAGCGTCGGCATCCCGCACGTAGTCAGGATACTGCCGGAGCATCGACAGCACTTCGGTGCCCATCCCGTCGACGTAACACTCCAAATCATGTGCCTCACACACCATGAGCAACTCTTGGGTCCGGCCAATCGCAAACGCCGGCACGACAACCGTCCCGCCCTCCCACATCGTGGTTTTGGCCGTCTCGGCAAACCGCGATTCGACGTCCGACCGCTCGTCGTGGCTCACGTTCGCATAGGTCGACTCACAGAGCACTACGTCCGCCTCGGGCCGGGCTGTCGACCCGCTCAAGAGCCGCGTATCGTCAGTATGGAAATCAGCCGTATACAAGAGTCGGGTCTCGCCATCGTCGACCAGCACGTGTGCCGAGCCGGGGATATGGCCCGCATTATAAAGGGTAATTTCGTGGCCCGCCGCGTCGAAGGTTTCACCGTAGCCATGGCGGGTGTCGACCTCGCCCATTCGGGCGACATCCGTCTCGGTGAAGGGGCACTGCATCGTCCCGCCATGGAGTTTGAGCGTATCACGCGCGAGGATGCGGGCGAGTTCGGCAGTCGGTGGTGTCCAGTGAATTTCGGGTCGACTGGAGCCTGAGAGCAGTGAGGGAATCGCACCGACGTGATCGAGATGGCCGTGAGAGACGACGACGGCTTCGGGGTCGACGTTGCCGACGGGGTACTGGGGCGGGTTCGCAGTCAGCGAGCCGTAATCCAACAAGAGAGAGTCGTTGACGAGGATCGCACTCCGGCCGACCTCGCCAGCACCCCCGAGAAACTGCAGATCCATTACTGGTTTCCAGCCGCCGAAGACGCTTTCATCCATCGGTTCGATTATGCGTGATCGCTGACCGTCGAGAATCGCTGTCGACCGCGCCAGCTAGCGCTACAGGGGCCGCGAGGAGGGCGGACAATCGCTACGTGTTCACACCCGGTTCGTCTCTGACGAAGCGCACCGAAAACCGCTCGTAGCCGCCGTAGGCGACATCCAGCGCACCCATCCACCAGTTCCATCGCTCGATGAGATCCGACTCATCAGGGGCGTCTTCGAGATGGGTGACGAGTTCGTCGACGGTCAGCGCTTGGCCGCGGTCGGAAGCGATCTGCCCGGAGTCGACGAGGTCTCGGACTTGTCGGGTCACGACGCGGAGTTCGGCCTCGCTGCCGTCGAACTCCTCGGTGAGTGTGTGTTTGAGGCGAGTCGTATCCACGTCTAGAGGTGGGTGCTCAAGCAGTAAGACTCTCGCGGATTCGTGCTATGGGTACACATTACAATCAGAAACAGACGAGACAGTATCGCGATACTATCCGGTGGCCGTCGACTCCGGCTCTTCGGGTTCGACGCCGGCCAGTCGCATCGCGTTGCCGGTGACGCCGAGGCTCATTCCCATGTCACCGATGACAATCGCCATCAGTACCGAGACATACCCCAGCGGTGCGCCGACCGCGAGCAGGAGTTTCACGCCGAGGCTCGACCAGATGTTCTGTCTGATGACGCCGCTGGCAGTCGTCGACAGCTCATAGAGGTACGGCAGCCGCGTCAGGTCGTCGGCCATCAGCGCGATGTCGGCGGTCTCTAAGGCGGCATCGGTCCCGGCCGCACCCATCGCAATCCCGACCGACGCAGTCGCCAACGCCGGGGCGTCGTTGATCCCGTCGCCGACCATCGCCACGCCGCCCTCGTGGGCTTCCCGCAGTTCACGGACCGCCTCTACTTTCTGCTCGGGCAGGAGATCTGCCCGCACCTCGTCGACGCCGACCTCGCGGCCAATCGCCTGCGCCGTGCGATCGTTGTCACCGGTCAGCATGACGACCCGCTCGATACCCGCCTTTTTAAGCCGGTCGACGGCCCACGCGGCCTCCGGGCGCACCGTATCCGCAATCGCAATGACGCCCTCCAACTCGTCTTCGGTACCGACGAGGACGACCGTTTTGCCCTCGGCTTGGAGTCGGGGAATCGTCTCCGAGACGAGGTCGACGTAGCTTCCGTGGTCGCAGGATGAGAGTTCGTCCTGCAGCGTAGCTTCCTCTTCGTGTTCTGTGAGGCCGCCATCGGTTTCGAGGTGGGCGTGTTCGAGATCAAACCCGAGATCAGCAAACAGTGCAGGTTTCCCAGCGTAGTGAGTGGTTCCATCGAGATCTGCACGGACACCCTCGCCTGTGATCGCCTCGAAATTCGTCACTTTCCGGCCGGTTTGGTCTCCAACGAGGCGGTTGGCGTGGTCGACGATGGCATCGGAGATCGGATGCTCGCTTCGGGCCTCGATGGCTCCGGCGCAGGCCAACACGTCTGTGTCGCTGTTGCCGTTGAGCGCAATCACGTCGGTCACGCCGAGGTCGCCCGTGGTGAGCGTCCCGGTTTTGTCGACCGCGACCGCTTCGACCTCACCCATGGCTTCGAGATGCGTTCCGCCTTTTATTAGGACCCCGTTGCGGGCTGCGCTCGTCAGCCCCGAAACGACCGAGACTGGCGTCGAGATAACGAACGCGCAGGGACAGGCGATCACCAGCAGCGTGAGTCCGCGAACGAACCATTGGGTGAACGGCCCGCCGAACACGAGGGGTGGGATCGCCATTGTCGCCAACGCGGCGACGACGACAATCGGGGTGTAGACCGCCGCAAAGCGGTCGACGAACTGTTCGGTGTCGGTCTGCTTGCCCTCGGCGGCCTCCACGAGTTCGATCACGCGGGCGATGGTCGACTCGTCGGCGGGTGCGGTCGTCTCGATTTCGAGATAGCCACCCTCCGTGAGGCTTCCAGCATACACTTCGTCGCCGGCGCTCTTGTCGGCGGGAACGCTCTCGCCGGTGATCGGTGACTCATCGATGGCGCTTTGGCCCTCTTGGATGATCCCGTCGACGGGGATTTTCTCGCCCGGTCTCACGACCACACGGTCGCCGACAGCGACTTCGTCGGCCGGGACAACGCGTTCCTCGCCGTTTTCGAGGACGGTTGCGGTCTCCGGCGAGAGTTCCATCAGTTCCCGGAGCGAACCCCTCGCTCGGTCCATCGAGTAGCGTTCAAGCAGTTCAGCGACGCTGAACAGTACCGCCAGCGTGGCAGCCTCAAACGGGAGGTTGACCGCGAGCGCACCGAGAATCCCGCCGGTCATCAGCAGGTCGATATCGAGGCTCAGGTTTCGAATCGAGTAGTAACCGTTGCGGACGATTTCGGAGCCAGCGACCGCGGCCGCGGCGACGTAGGCCAGCCAGTCGAGGCCGAGGTCGACGCCAAAGACGGTTGCGAGGGTTGTATTTGCGCCCGGCACAAGCCATTCGAAGGCGACGCCGATCAGCATGAAGAGCGCGCCAAGGCCGGTTCTGATCGCCCGGCTGCTTTTCCAGACCGCGGTCGGGTCGTGTGGCTCGTCTCCATCTTCAACCTCGTAGCCCGCGGCCTCGACTCGGTCGCGGATCGCCTCAACTGTCGTCACTTTTGGATCGTAGTTGACGAGCAACGTCCCCGAGGTCGGCCGCGGGTCGATCTCGCTGAGCCCGTCGAGTTTCGAGACGCTGGAGTCGACTTTGTTAGCACAGGAGGCACAGTCCATCGACGGCACCGACAGCGAGACGGTTTCGCCCGCGTCATTCGCTGGCGTCCCCTCGCTGGCGCTGTGGCTCTCCATCCCAGATGTTTCTGTCGACGAGCCACAGTCGTCGTCACAGCAGGCGTGGGTGGCGTCGTCAGTGTCATCTGCAGTCATTAGTGGAGACTAGCTGCTCGAAGGTTATTAACTCAGCTGCTAAAAGGCGGCCTTATTTAATAGAATAGTTGGCTACAACCGGTGTACTGTTAATAACTATTGGCACGGTGGGCTGTCCGTGTGCTTTTGCCCGTCGACTGCTTATATACGGTATGACAAACTGGCGAGCGGTCGGCATCGGATTTGTGGTAATGGTCATTGCGGGCGTGTTGGCGACCGGCGCGCCGATTGTCGGCCATATCGGGGCTGGAATCATCGGCGGGTTGGCGGCTGGCTACGTCGCCGGTGGGAGCCTGACAAGCGGTGCGTGGCACGGCCTGTTGGCTGGATCAATCGCCGGCGTCGTCCTCACGATTATCTTTGCAATCGTCGTCGGTGTATTCGGCCTTTTTGCTGGCCCACTCGGCGGCGCGCTCGGCTTCGGTGGCGTGTTGGTCGGTGGCCTCGTCGTGACGTTCATCTTCGCCGTCGACAGCGCGCTGGCTGGCGCACTTGGAGCCGTCTTCGCGTAATCAGAGACCCAGCCCACAGGCGTACTCCAGCGTTCCAAACCCTTGGCCCACCGTCTCTTTGTCGATGGATCGTCCCTCTACTTCGCCTTTTAAATCGTCCATACGAAACAGATACTCGTTGTAGCTCCAGTGGCTCTCCGTGAGGCCACCCAGAATCGAGCGGTCGATGTAGTTGCGGGCGTGGCCGTAGCTGGTCGCCGTGAACTCAACGTAGTTCCCCTCGCCGTCGCTCACTTCGACCTCGAAATGCGGATGGGGGTCATCGTCGAACACCGGTTCGATAGTGGCCGAATCGAACTCGACGAGCTGGTCACCGGTGGCCGAATCCCAGAGTGCCGACTGCCGTATGGGAATCGTCGACCGCTCCAATCGCTTCGAATCAAAGAAGTTGTACCCCTGTCGGAGGAGCTGCGGGCCGAGGAAGGGGATAAACGCCGAAAACGCGGTCCCGTCCGGGAAAAATGCCCAGATCCACTTCCACGGGAACAGCGGGAGATTGAGACAGACGCGCTGGAAGTAACAGATTCCTTCGAGGTGTTCGGGACCGTCGGGGAGATCGAACTCGCCTTCGAACTGCATTCGCCGCCACGCGACGAGATCCATCCCGCCAGCAACCGTGTCGGTGTCCATCGCCTGCACTGGCGAGTCGACGCGGTTGTCCAACGCTCCCCACGCCTCGAATTTTGCCTCGCCCCCTGCTCCGGCGAAATGGGCTTCAAGTCCCAACTCTCGGTCAGTCGACGCCCGGATTTCGCCGCCACGCTTGGCATGCTCGCCGTCCTCGCTGTTCTTGCTATCTGCCCACGCCGAAATCGAGCCATCCGAGAGCCTCGCGGTGGCTGGCTGATTGACAACTCCCTCGTGGACCGCCTCGTCGTCGCCGTACCAGCCCACAGAGATCGCACTGAACTCGTCGACGCCGTTTTTGATACTGCGGTCGAGATCCAGCCCCGGCATCGAGATATCGTTAACGCGAATCTGATCACCCGCACGCGCGGCAATCGAAAACATCAGTTGCTCGGGGCCGTACCCCTCCTCGCCCTCCGGAAACAGAATGAACCACCACCACGACGAGGAGGTCCGGTTCTGCTGGGCGGGCAACTGTGTCCAGATCCGGTCGAACACGCGCTGGTGGTCGACCAGCGAGCGGGTCGACACGTCCTTACTCATTACCTGCTCCTCAAAGCGGCGGCTGATAGCTTTGTTCGTTCTCGGCGACAGTCAGCGAAACTTAGTGATCACAGTTACCGGTCGAGATACTCCTGCTGAACGGCGACGATCTCGGTCGAGTCCTCGCAGTCGGCATACCGGCGGAGCGGTTCGTCGTTAAGTTCGAGGAACGTCTCGCCCCACGTGAACTTCGACAGAATTGCTTCGGCCTGCTCGCGCTCGCCGAAAATACAGAGGGCCGCGGCCAGTGCTTCGACAGTTGTGAGTTGCATCGGTCGACCGAAGTTCACGGGGTTCGCGGCGACCAGATACGGCAGCGCGCGGTGGTCGCCAGCCAAGGAAAATTGGGCCTCGCCCGCCGATTCCCACGAACAGTCTAAGGCGACGAGTGCGCCGTCGCTGGCAACCGAGCGGTCGACCGGCGAGAGCGCCTGGTCGGCATGCGGGTTGAGGACGATCCCATAGGGTGTGGCCCGGTGGTTACGGTGGAGTTCGGCGAGGTCGAACTTCGACAGCTTTCGGGCCGTACATTTCTGTGGGTCGTCGTCGCCCTCGTACCGGATATGCAGGTCCACAGTACCCCATCTCCGGTCGGGATCGCTAAAAACAGCGCGTTTACAGGTCGGACAGGTAGAGGGTGGGGATAACGCTCTTTGTCGACCCACCCGACCGACACGTATGGACCAGTCGACGCTTGTTTCTGAATACTATCGGTGTCTCGATGAAGATGAGTACGAAACCCTGCGGTCGATTCTCCATCCCGAGTTCGTCCAGCACCGCCCCGACCGGAGTTTCGACGGTCGCGAGGCGTTCGTCGAGTTCATGCAGTCAGGTCGACCGCAAACCGAAACGACACACAGCGTCCAAAATCTCCTCGAATCGACTGCGAGCCTCGCGGCCTACGGTCGCCTGTTCGATGCCGACGACACTGAACTATTCTCGTTCATCGACGTCTTCCGCTTCGACGGTACCGGTCGGATTCTCGCGGTCGACACGTTCTCGTAGCACTCAAGCAGGCTCTGTTTCGATTCGTTCGGGAGCGTACTTTTGACCCTGCCAGCCGTAGCACCGTATATGAGTGACCCCGATGCAACAGCGATGGACGACGCGGAGCGAGATTCGTTTCTCGAAGATGGCGGAACCGGTGTCATGTCGCTCAGTACGACGGGCGACGAACGCCCCCATTCGATGCCGGTCTCCTACGGCTACGATCCAACGGAGTCGACGTTCTACTTTCGACTTGCTGTCGATGCAGCTAGTGAGAAGGGAAACCTCGCCGACCGTGCTGTGACGTTCGTGACCTATGGACAGCAAAACGACACGTGGCAGAGCGTTATCGCTGGCGGGCGGCTCGAAGAAACGACTACTGAGTCAATTGCCACTGAAACGCTTCAGGGGCTCGAACGAGTTCACATTCCGCTTGTCGACATATTCGGACGCCCGCCACGAGACGTTCAGTTCGAATTCTACCGGCTCGTTCCGGACGAACTAAGCGGCCGAAAAGAATTGAGTACTGCTATCTGAGACAAATCACGAAACAAATTAGGTTTCCATACTGGGTTCGGTCGCGTACTTGTCGCTGAACTCGCCGATGAGCTGTCCATCTGTGCGTACCAGTCGTTGAGCATTCGCTGCATCTCTTGGGCGATTTCGTCACCATCTCGTGGGCGATACACATGGTAGTAGCCACCGTGATCGTAGTTGACCTGTTGTTTCTGTATGAACCCGGCTTGCATCAGCCGCTGGACTGAGCGATAGGCAGTCGACCGTTCACGGTCGATTTTCTCGGCGATCTCGTCGACCAAAATGAGGGTGTCGACGTCTTCACGCACTACATCCGCAAAACGGAGTAACAACATGAGTACGGAACCCAAACAGACACCAGACGCCGATGATGAGACACGGACTCGCGCTGAACTCGAAGCGCGACGGTATCGCGGATACGATATCTGGCGAAGCAGGGTCAGGAAGCTCCAAGAGAACGTCTTTGCCTATGGGCTTGACCCCTCCGCCGGATTAGTCGACCCCGATTGGCGTCAAAAACTCAGTCAGGATTATCGGGAGCCAACGATCAAAACCAGTGCTGAAGAAGCCATTGCCCACCGTCTCCGACGAGTCTACCTGCCGCTGTTCACGATCTTGATCGCTGCGTGGCTGGTTCGAATCACAGCGTTCTCTCCAGAGTCGCTGACCGCAACTGCAGCAGTTGGGATGATCCCGGGTTGGGTTGTCGTCGCTACTGTGGCCGTATTCTACCTTGGCGCGGTTGGTACTGCCATTCGTCCTCGGACGTGGTACGCCAAAGGTGAACTCCGCTCCGAAAACCTCCGAAAATGAGATACTGAAGGGTTGCTCCCCTCTAGAGCGTCGACGTCGAATCCACTGTCTGGTATCGACCCTCCATAGCGAGTTCAGCCTATTCGATTTCTTCGACAGCCACAGTCTCCATCCCACCATCGTGTTCCTCCCGCTGTATGTGGCGGCGAATCCCCTCCTCAGTGGCACTCGCCTCGACAACGTCGACCGTGATCCCAACCGATCTGTCTCGGTGAACCGGTGTCGACGACACTACGCTAGTGAGCCAACGGTCAGCGGACGATGATTACGGGAATTGGAGCCCGTTTAGACACTGTCTCAGCCACGTTTCCGACAAGAAACTGTCGCGACGCACGACTCCAATCTGCACCGTGGGCACCAACCACAATCGTATCGTAGTCCTCAGCTCGGTCGAGAATATTTCGGGTAGGGTGGCCGATGCCGACCACCGTTTTGATTTCCCGATCACGCTCGTCGCCGATCTCACGGGCGCGTTCGAACGCTGGCTCGGCACGGTCAGCGGCAGCCTCACTGATATCCTCATCGAGAGCGAGAGCCACTACATCACCCATCATCATCGATGGGACGCCGACGACGTGTAAGACGGTAACATCGGCTTCAGGATGGTTGTCAAGAGCGTATTCGAGGGCTTCAGCGGCATGGTCGGAATCATCCATCGGCACAAGAACTCGTGAGAGCATGTCTCAAGAGGCGTCATCCAGCAACCTAACTCTCCCCGTCAGTCGACTCTCGAACAGTTCTCGAACACTTAAAAAAGAAATACAAACAATCGCTATAGCCTCACCCAGTTGGGTTTTCTATATTGTGCTCGTTCAATCTTTTGTCGACCGTCGGTTGTTTCATACTGACCCATCATGCCACCAAATCACATCTCCATCATGCTACCAAATCACATCCCCATCATGAGCACGGGAAGCAGGACACCCACCCCGATAATCAGGAGCACAATCATCGTGATATCGAGTTGGTTCGATGAGGAGGTCGGAAATCAAACCTCCGAGACGGTGTCGAATGCGTCGTCGACCTCTATGATCGAACGGTGTGGCAGTTCATTAGTGGGTGGCGGTCAGTTTCGTACTCTGAGTAACTGTCGTGGCAGTGTCCCACTACGTCCTACTTTGAGGGCGACACCGACAACACCGGCATCTCGGCGAGACGGACGACTTTCTCGGTCACACTCCCGATGAGGAACCTCTCAAGACCGCTTCGACCATGCGTTCCCATCACGACGAGGTCGACATCGCGATCAGCAGCGTAGTCGGCGATTGCTCTGGAGGGAGACCCACTCAGGATAGATGCCTCAACCGACTGGACACCCGCGTCAGTGGCGCGTTCGATGACGGTGTCGACTGCCTGTTGGCCTGCGGTCTCCAATGAGTCCAGTACTTTGCCACTGCCGTACTCACCCGCGATAATCGTGAGGTCGACAGCGTGAACGACGTGGAGCGTCGCATCAGTCATTACCGCGAGTTGTATCGCGTGTGTTGCGGCTGTAGTGGCCGTCTTACTGCCATCGGTCGGTAGGAGTATCGTTTCGAACTCCGAGACGATATCGGACGCTTCGTGGACGGTGAGAACCGGTATCGGCGAGATCCGGAGCGTTCGCTCGGCGACGCTGCCAAGAACCAGGCGGTTCAGTCCAGTCCGTCCGTGGGTTCCCATTACCACCACGTCGACATCGTGTTCGGTGCCATACTCGATGATTTCCTGATGCACTGGCTGGCCGGGTTCGATGACCTGGGTCGTGATGTCGACCTCTTTATCATCGGCTCTGGCGGAGACATCGTCGAGCACTCGTTTTCCCTGGGTAGCTAACTCGGTGGAAAGTTCGGATTTGACCCTGTCGGGGTGATTGTTGTATTCGATAACATAGATGGCGTGGAGAGATGCGTTGAACCGCTTGGCAAGAGCGATTCCTTCTGCAACGGCTTTTTTTGCGGCATTGCTTCCATCTGTTGGAACGAGAATTTTGTCATACATGTTTCCATCCGATTGTATGGTGCTAACTTTGCGTGAGGGAGAACAAACCTCTACTTTCCAAGTACATCTACTCAGTACACATCTCGTGTCCAGATAGCTTCATCTTTCAAAAACGGCATAGAGAGACCACTCCGAACAACTGCCTGCCATCGAGCCAGTGTGTGATTTCGCCGCTGCGGCTCCGGCTTCGGTTCGCGCCGATTTGAGTACTACAATCGGTGAATACAGGGTCGCTACGCTGTGTTCGCGGTTCGGTTGATAAGCGTAGCCAGCCGATCATAGAAGTCCTCGTCGTACTTGGTCGCTGCATCCACGGTTGGCCGGGCATTGGTTTCGTTGACCACGAGTCGGTCAGGAGTTTCGAGCAGGTCGACACCCAGATACGAGATTCCAAGCACCTCAGCAACCTGCTCAGCAAGCTGCTGATGCTCGGCGGGCAGTTCAATCCCAGTCGCCTCCGCACCGCGGTGGACGTTGTGTTTCCACCGACCATCTGCGAGTTTCTCGGGCAGTCGACGCTCAACGGCTCCCACACAGTCGCCATCCACGACCATCACGCGGTAGTCCCGAGCATCCGGTAGGTACTCCTGAATCAGATAGGATTTGTCGCCGGTCGACCGGAAATCGTGGATGAGGTTGAGGTAGTCGACGATCCCAAGCAGGCTATCCATATCGGCCGCCTTTGCGACGCCGACCCCCCGAGTCGCGGAGTTGGGTTTGATGACGACTGGAAACGAGAGGTCGCCCACTGCGTCGGTGACGACTGACTCATCGACCGGGTTCGAGAGCATGACGCTCTCGGGAACCGGCAGGTTGGCGGCATCGAGGGCCGCGATGACGCCACCTTTGTTTCGAGAGGTGAGGACTGACTCGCGGCTATTGACCCACGGGAGGTCGTGGACCGCGTCGATGGCTGCGCCCTCCATCAGTCGACCGGGATAAACAAAACCGACATCGAACTCGGCTGTGGGGTCGACTGGCTCGCGGCCAGTGAGCTGAATCAACCGCTCTTTGGCCTGTAGATGGCCGATTTCGATGCCGCGATCAGCGAGTGGCTCGCGTATTCGGTCGAAGGTTTCGGAGCTGGTCGAGACCGCGAGCCGGAGCATACGCTGGTGATTAGGGGGAGACTGCAAAAGTGGTGGTGATTCGATTCAGTTTACGAGACGAGGAGATCTTCGCCACGCTCGACAACGATGCGGCACGGCGGCGAGATCTTGTTGTAGGCGCGTCGGAACGCTTCCTTGACGACTGGGGCCTGCTCGGCGGTACAGTAGGCCGTGAAGATCGGCTCGTCGGCACCCATGCGGGCGGCCGTGCCGACGATTTTACCGAACGACTGGCGCATTCCGTCGGAAACACGGTCGGCACCCGCGCCGGTTGCCTGTTTGTTTTCCCGAAGGATCTGGTGAGGGAACTTCCGAAGCAGCATCTTGTAGTTGCCCTCACCGAGAGTTTTCAGCAGGTGGCGGTTGGCCGAGAGCCGCGAGGACTCAAGGGAGCCGTGGCGGAGCTGAACGGCCTCTTCGGAGACGAGGCTGATCTGGACGGGGTAGTCGTCGGGATCGGCCTGGAGGTCTCCCATGCTGTGCTGTGCGACCTTCGACTGCGGAATACCGGTGATGTAGTCACGTCGTGTGTACGAGGGCTTGTCGATATCCCTGTACATCGAGGCAGGTTTCTCTCCCATGGTTACTTATCGAGTCGAAGGCCACAGCCCCGAATAAAGCCTTCGATGGGATCTCGCGGTTTCGCGGCCTGTGAGGCAGTCACACAGTCGAATCCGCACAGCGTACTCTGCCCGTCGACAGTCAGGTAACCAGATAGTATGGGTCCCCGGCGATCTTCGGGGCGAGTGCCTCACGCATCTCACGGGCGTTGAACGCGAACAGCCGGAGCCCGTTGCAATTATACCGGTCGAGAACACCCTCGCTTGCGAGATACGCACTGATTTTGGCTCGGTTCCACGTCACTGGCCTACGGTACTCGTGACTCCGCTGGGTAATCTGCTCGTGGTTGGTCTCGTCGTGATACAGGATGCCGTCGTACGCAGCCGTTCGAACATAGGGCACATCGAAGTAGCACTCGATATAATGGAGCTGTGAGGCGGTGAGCCAGTCAGTACCGATATTCAGGTAGCGAACGTTCTCTTGGTCGAGCAGGCCAAAACAGCCCGTTTCGGCCCAGCTATCGTGGTGGTCACAGTCCTCGAAGCGGGAGGGACCACGGACCAAAATCGAGTTGGTCGCATCGTCCGTTCGGTAGTCAGCCGCAGCGTGAAACAGCTTCGAGAACGTCCCGAACCGTGGGGCACAAAATTGTTTGTGGTAGACCCGTCCATCGTCTTTCCGAAACGAGGGGGTAAAGCCGGGGGCCATGATGCTGTCGAACCGGCTATCGAGGGCTTGCAGCACGAATTCGAACGGGTTGCCCTCGACGGCGGCATTGATGTCGCTGAGCCCGATGTGAACGAAGACGGTGTCATCGCTGTAGCGGTCGAGGATCGCCCCCAACTTCCGTTCGTCGACGGGAGTAGCCGAGGCTGGCCGAAGCCGCCGTCGGAGATACATCCCCGCACGGTTCCGTACCGTCCGAACCGCGTGGTACGTTTCACTCACGCGAGTGAGCACTGATGGTCGACTGTGTGTGTAGCCACTGGACCCTCGCCGATCTATCTCGCCCATACTATTGCGTTAATGAGTTGCCGCAGGTTCCAATAGCAGTTTTGCCCAGCTACATCGTACATCTGACCGGATAGTCACCTTTCTCTTGTCGAGGCTGCAGCGTGAGGAGTTGCCGCTCGATTATGGTTTGCTCGGGACTGATGGCTCCCAGAGCCCCGAAGAACCCAAGCGGGAGACGATGTATCTTCGACTGAAAACGAAGAAGCCTAGATTCGGTCCGATGAGAGCGTCCTGATTTCGTGGCAATCGTAGTCGACTATTCATACGGATAGCGCTGGGTTGCGCCACAGTCACACCGAACGACGACGTGGCCGTTGTTGAGTCGCACCCGGGCGTTGACACCGGGGCGGAGCGCGACGTCGCACTGCTTGCAGGTAAACCGTTTGAACTCACGGGGGAGCCCACAACGGTTTCGCTCGGAAATCCGGCGAGCCAGCCGAATATACTCCCGCGAGCGGTCGAACTCGCCAGCGGAGGTTCGTTCCTTGGCGAGATCGAACAGAATATCGATTCGCTCCTCAGCGATGCTCATCAGCCTAACGGGGACGCGGCGGTCGGTTAGGTGTTCCGGACCGCTATGCTGTGTCGCCAACGTCGAAGGCGCTCAGTCGACCGTGACCATCCATACTCACGAGGTCGTCGCTCCCGTCGCCGGTGAGATCCACAAACTGTGGTGAGACGTGAATCGAGTCGTCGCCTTCGTGACGGACAATGATCTCGCCCGCCGTATCCAGCAGGACGACTGCCCCGGTGTAGGTCGTCGCGGCGATTGTGGGAGTTCCATCACCGAACGGATCACCGACGACCGGCGCGTTGAGCCGGGTCTCGTCGCCGTCGACCAGCGATTGCTCCCAACTGACGGTCCCATCAGCGACCGATAGCGACCGCAGGAGACCATCGTTCACCGCAACGAGGAGCTGGTCGTCGTGACTGTCGCCGACAGAAACCACCTCTCCAAACGGGGTCGTCCATTGGGTCTCACCGTTCGCATCGATACAGACTGCGGTCTCTCTGGTGCCGACCGCGAGCAGTTGGTCGCTGCCGTCCGTGACCGTCGTGAACGACCGCGGCGTTGCGTCGACCGGCTCGGTCCACTGCCGCTGGCCGCTGGCTCCGAACACCGACACTCCCGAATCGCTTCGTCGACCGTGGGCGATGGCGAGAACCTGCTCACTGTCGCCTGTGAGGTCCGTGAGAATCGGCGATGTACTGATTCGCGTGTCGATATCGTGGCTCCAGACGACCTCGGACTCTGGGCTGATGGCGACGATCAACCCCTCGAAATCGGCGGCGACAACGTGGTTCGATCCAATAAAATCGCCGACGACGGGCGCGGTGTAGCCAATCGAGTCGAGTACGGTGGCGTCGAGTGTTTGGTCGCCGCTTACTGCGTCGAATCCCAGCAGTTCGCCGTTTTCGGTGCTGGTGAACACCTCACGACCGCCGTCACGAACGCCAGTGCCGATATCACCGACTGCGTGTGGGGTGCAGTGGGTTCGGTCGATGGGTTCGGTCCACGCCGACTCGCCGGCCCCGTCGGCGGCGGTGACACCACAGTCGTCACTCCCAGTGAGACTGCTATGGGGGGCGACGACTCTCGGCTCGTCGACGCTATCAATCGCGGCAAACTGGTGGTGGTTGCCGCCGTACTCGGTTGTCCGATCACTCGTCCACAGCGATCTAAGTTCGGTCGAAGAGAGCGTCTGCGAAACCCGTTCTCGGAGACCGAGACAGCCAGCTACCGAGACCGACAGCAGACTCCCGGCCGCAGCCAATGCGCTGCGACGGGAGATTCTGCTGCCGATGCTCGTGGCAGGCAGTGGAGAACGCTCATCCATTATCGACTAAAAGCGAAGACGGTACCTAACCGATTCGATTCTCGGCTTAGTCTTCGAGTGCGTCAGCGATTCGGCGGAGTTCGCGGTTGGCATCACGGACTTCGTCGCGGAGCTGTCGAACCTCGCGGACGAGTTCCTCGTTGCCGACGCCCGACTCCTCGCCGGGGGCGCCAGCGCCACCGGGACCGCCGGGACCGCCACCCATGCCGCCCGGGCCGCCACCGCCGCCCATCATGCCACCCATCATCTGTGCGAAGGGGTTGCCGCCGCCACCGCCACCCATGCCGCCCGGGCCGCCACCGCCGCCCATCATCTCCTCGGGATTCGGTGCGCCACCCTCGCCGCGTTCTTCTCGCTCCTGCTGTCGTTTCTCGCGGATTTCCTCGACGCGCTCGCGGAAGGATTTCTCCTCGTCGCCCTCGGCGCCGGTCGACTCTTCGACTTCATCCTCGCCGTTCGGTGTCTCTGATTCGTCGTCTGTCATGACTCACCGTTCGACCGGGGAACGGAAAACGGTTGTTCATCCATACGCCCCGACCCCGACTGTCACCACGCGCGCTCCAACTGAGTCGCTCGTCGACACCATCATGAAATCTAGTTATCACGTCGAATAATTGAGCCAGCAGTTTATTTTGGAATGCTTTCATACAGTGTTGGTATGAGTCAGTCTGGTGGGGATGCGGACTCGGAGCTTCCCTCGACGCAGTTTCAGTTGGCCGAGAAGTACAGGGACCTCAGCGAGACGGCCGCCAAGGTACAGCTCCAAGAGCGGAGCAAAGAGCTGTCAGCGATCACACGCGCCAACGAGTTGTTCAGCGACCTCGGCCAACCAATCGGAGAACTGATCGATACCTACGTCAGCGAGCTTCCGCAGTGGTTCCAGTACCCCAGCGTGACCGAGGCCCAGATCGCCGCCGGGGATCAGATTGCCGAATCGAGCGGCTTCGAACGAACCGCCGATCCGCTGACCCACGAGGCGGTGACCGAGAACGGAACTCGGATCGTGATCGATGTCGTCTACACCGAGGATCGACCCGCCGAGGACGACGGCCCATGGCTCACCGAGGAACACGACCTCGTGGAGACGCTGCTCGGCTTTATTAAGGGCCACCTCAACCAGTTGGAGCACCGACAGCAGATCGAACAACAGCTCCAACAACAGCAGATCGTCGCCGATGACGTCGAATCCGGCGTTCAAACGGTCAAACAGACTGCCGACGAAATGTCAGCGAGCACCGACGAGATCAGCGACCACGCCCGCAACTCGGCGGATTCGATGAGCGAGGTCGCCCGAGAGATTTCGGATATGTCGGCGACCGTCGAGGAAATTGCCTCGACCGCCGAGGAGGTTGCGGCGACGAGCGCGAACGCCGAAGACCTCGCCGAGGAGGGCCGGGATGCCGCGACCGAAGCCATCGACGTGATGCAGCGCGTCGACGAGTCGACCCAAGACGTCTCGACCGATGTCGGCACTCTGCAGGACCGAATCGATGAGATCGACGAGATCGTCGAAGTCATCAACGAGATCGCCGACCAAACGAACATTCTCGCACTGAACGCCTCCATTGAGGCTGCACGCGCCGGTGAAGCGGGCGAAGGGTTTGCAGTCGTCGCCGACGAGGTCAAATCACTGGCCGGCGAATCCCAAGAACACGCCACCGAGATCGAAAACATGATCGAGGAGATCAAATCTGATGCCGACGATACGGTGGCCAGCCTCGAAGAGACTACCCATCAGGTCGACCAAGGAATCGACAAAGTCGAAAACGCGATGGACACGCTCCAAGATATCGCCCAAGCCGTCCAAGAGGCCTCCGAAGGTATTCAGGAGGTCTCAAGCGCGACCGACGATCAGGCCGTCTCGACCGAGGAGGTCGCCAGCATGGTCACCGAGTTGGTCGACGAGACCGAAGCTGTCGCCAGCGAGATCGAGAAGATCGCTGCGGCGAATGAAAAACAGGCCGACAACGTCGACGATATCAGCCGGAGCATCCGGCAGTTAACGAACAACTAACTATCAGTTAAAACGAGCCGAGACTCGACTGTAGCTCCCGACTACTCCGCCCGTCTGTGACCTCGTAGCCAACCAAATTCCGCATATCGACCGCGTAGGTCGACCCACCTCGATCAACCACTAACAGTCGCCCTTTTGTCCCGCGAACAGTGCCGGTCGCTATCGTCTCGTCGACTGGCTGGCTCTCAAGGCCGAGCCCGTAGTCGAATGTGAACGTCTCGATTGGATCGAACTGGTCGAGAAGATTCTGCCACGCCGACGCGTCGACCGACTGGCCGAGGCCAGCCAGTTTGGTTGGCACCCGCACGCGATCCGGGATCTCCTCGGCGATCTCGGCCTCCAGTCGACGGGCGATTCGGCCATCGTCGACGGTTCGGATGTGGGCTGCCCGATCTGCACCCTGCTCGCGGAGCCGCGTCTCAAGCCGCCACTCCTTGGTGACGCCGACTTTGAACTGGTCGGGTGCGAAGGCGGCGAGATAGATCGCGTGATCATCGAAGCAGTCCATCTCATCCTTGAGACAGCTGCCGGTACAGCGGGCACAAACCCACGTGTGTTGGTGATCCGGGCAGTAGGGGGCGGCTGAGTTTTCGCAGGCGATGTGACTATCGTCGTGAACCGTTCCGGCGCAGTGGCGCTCGCCGAGAGTGTATTCGAGTTCAGCTCCCGGGTCGAGTTCACGGTAGGTGAGGCCATCGCTGTCGCTCACCAGTAGCCCACCCGTCGACGAATCGTAGCCCACGATCTGCACACTCAGTCTACAGGACGGATAAATAAATCCGTATCCATCGTGCGTGGTCGCTCCCGATAATCACGTGTGGTAGCCGGTAGCTACGGTTCCACTCGGTCGCGTAGCCAGTGGCTACTCAGGCTGTCGACTGCCGTCTGCGACAGGTCTATGGGCGTGGGTTGCGACCGTCAGGAAAATGAAACGGAGCGAGTTTATCGATCTCGTAACTAGATCTAGATCCGATGAGACGGCCGCCGAGTTCGAAGATCGCGTCGACGATCAGGCCCGACGACTCACAGAGACACTCGAAGCGGGCCACCTCGAATCGCCCGACTTCGGTATCGGCATGGAACTCGAAGTGTACGCCGTCGACGACGAGGGAACGCTGACGCGGCTTCCGAAATCGGTGTTTGAGGCCGACTGTGCCAAGGAACTCGGCTTGCACAACGCCGAACTCAACACCTCGCCCGACACGCTGACCGAGGCTGGCATCGAAGCCCAAGCCGACAAACTCCGGGCCAGTTATGAGTCGACACAGGCCGCGGCAAGCGAGGAGGACTGCGAGATCGTCCTTGATGCGATGTGGTCGGTCCCACCCGCGGAGGGAACTCAGTCGTACTTCGGCGATGTCGACCGCGAGGACGGGGTGCTGATTGCGAACAACATGGCGCATTCACCGCGGTACAGCGCGATTGATACCGAGATCCTCGACAAATGCGGCGGGAGCGTCTCGATTTCCGTCCCGGGAGCCGACGTCTCGTTCCCGACGATTCTCGTCGAGTCGCTCACGAGTTCGATCCAGCCACATCTTCAGATTCCCGACACGGAGACGTTTCCCGAGGCCTACAACGCCGCCATCGCAACGCTTGGACCGATCCTTGCGCTGTCGACCAACTCCCCACTACTGCCTGTCGATTGCTACGATGTCAACGATCCCGAATCCCTCCTCGATGACACCCACCACGAACTCCGGATCGATGTCTTCGAGCAGTCGATCAACGGAGCATGGGAGAAGGTCAAATTCCCGGACAAAATCGACTCCACAACTGACGTCATCGATCTGTTAGTCGACGATCCAACCGTTGCCCCATTCCTCCGAGAGTGGCTGGAAGATGGGCCGCGTGAGACGTTTGCCGACGACTTTTGGGAACTCGATCACAAGCGCGGCACCTACTGGCGCTGGCTTCGTGCGGTGACGGGCGGCCAACCGGTTGGCGACGGCGACGAGCAGTCGCTTCGTATCGAGTACCGACCGATTCCGACCCAGCCGACCGTCGACGATATCATCGGGCTTCAGTGTCTGGTTACTGGCGTTATCCGCGGGCTTCTGCTCACTGACCACCCCGCCAAAACGCTCGATCAGTCGACTGCCGAGGCGGCGTTCTACAGCGCTGTCAGAAACGGCCTCGATGCCGACCTCGCATGGATTACCGCCGACGGCGAGGAGACGACCGACTCCGGGAAGATCTACGCGGAACTGTTCGAAATTGCTCGACACGGCCTCCGTGAGCAGGGCGTGAGCGACGACACGATAGACCGGTATCTCGACCCGATTGAAGCACGCTGGGATCGTCAACTCACGCCGAGTCAGTGGAAACTCGATCAGGTGCGGGCTGGGCTCACGTCGGGTCTGACGTTCCCCGAGGCAGTGCGGGAGATGCAACAGGAGTACGCCGCCCGCTCGTCGACTGGCACACCGTTTGCCGAGTGGGACAAAGAGACAGTTCAGTCACGGTAGCCGGCGACTACTGTGATGGGTTGACCGTCAAAAGTGGATTCAGAGTTCGACCGGCGGCGTGTCGAAGGCACCCTCGTCGGCGTCGTGATCGTAGGATTCGATTGCCGCACGCACGAGTTGGAAGACGCCCTCTTTGCTCCAGCGGGCGGTGTTGAGCTGGATGTCGTAGAACTCGCGGTCGTCGACGTCGATATCGTAGTAGGCCTGATACCGACCGGCCTCGCTGACTTCGCGAACCTGCATTTCGGGCTCGGTTTCGACCCGCCCGTCGATCCGTTCGAGTCGAACCTCGTCGGGCGCATCCAACCAGAGCCGCAGGTCGGCGTGGGAGCCAGCAAGCCAGCCCGCCAGCCGGGATTCGAGGATGAACGGTTTGTCGGCCGCACCCCACTTTTCGGCAATCGTCTGGAGTTTGTTGTCGAGTGCGCGGTCGATTGAATCCGACGTGTCGGCCGCAGCAGTCTGCTGATTCAGACTGAACCCTTTCTCCTCGGCGAGCTCGCGGAAGATGTCGCCCCCGGAGACGTAGGGACAGTCCATCGCCGCCGAGAGGCGCTTACAGAGCGTCGTCGCCCCACAGCCTGGTGGCCCCGAAACAGTAATAAACAGCGTCGAGTCAATCGGCTCGTCGGTCACATCACTCGGGGTCAGATGGGATGTATCATCATTGGTCATGTGAGTTGACTCTCAGATTTGTGTGAACGCCTGTTATGTTCATCGGTTCGGGCCGGTCGTGCCGGTGTCTCCGACCGGACCTGTTGTTTTATACCACGATGTGCTACTGTCACCCGTGTGTACGCTCGTCTTTGCGTGGCAGGTGTTTCCTGACTCGCCTATCGTTGCTGCCGCCAATCGTGATGAGGCGCTGGGTCGACCATCCGAACCCCCGAGTCAGTATCTCGACGGAGTTACCGGGCCGACTGCAATCGCGCCACGTGACAGCACCGCGGGTGGGACGTGGATCGGCTACAACGAGGCGGGGCTGTTCGTTGCGATCACCAATCGGTGGGTCGACCGTGAGGGCGAACGCTCGCGGGGGCAGCTAGTCGCCGACTGTCTCGGTCTCCAGTCAGCCAGCGAGGCCCTCGACCACGTCAGGGAGTCGACTGCGACCGACGCCTACGCAGGCTTCAATCTCGTTGTGGCCGATCCCGACCGCGCTGCACTACTGGAGTGGGATGGTGACCTCGCTGTGACCGACTTCGATCCCGGCGTCCACGTCATCGTCAACGTCGGCGCGGATGGCGATTTCTTCGAACCGGCGGCTCGGCCCGAAGTGGGTCGACAGCAGGCTGACAACGCCGAGACGCTTCGGACTGCGCTCAAACCCAAAGACAGAGAGACCGCCGATCAGTGGGTCGACCGGGCGGGCGATGCGCTCGGCAACCACGAGTACGGTGTCTGTGTTCACGGTGATGGGTTCGGCACGCGGTCGGCATCGTTGATTCAGCTCATACAAAAGGAAGACAAGATCGTCGACCGCTACTGGTTTGCGGATGGTCCACCCTGCAGGACATCACTTAAACGAGTCACAGAGAGCCTCTAACCGGACACGCTAACGTAGAACACGACGAGTCACAGTATGTGGATATCGTCGGCATCGAACTGGAGTGTGACCTCGCCCTTCGGCGGTGTGGTGGCGGCTGCTTTCACGACGATAGTACGGTTGTTCCACAGACAGTGTACATGGTAGGCATCCCCGAGGAATTCGACTGTGTTGACCGTCGCTGACAGTGTCTGGCCGTCGACCGGTTGATTGTCCGTATAAATCGACAGCAGTTCGGGTCGGATCGACAGCGTCACCGATGTGCCGTCTGCTGTGTCGGTTCCGGTTGGAAGCGGTAGTAATCCACCCTCAATCGAAAGCTGCGAGCCGTCGTCGGTGACGCGCCCGCTGAACACGTTGTTGTCGCCGATGAACTCGGCGACTGCGCGGGAAGCCGGATCGCGGTACACCGCCTCCGGCGTGTCGACCTGCTGGAGCTGCCCGTCCTGCATCACGGCGATCCGGTCGCTGATTGCCAACGCTTCGGCCTGATCGTGGGTGACGTAGACGGTCGTAATATCTAGCTCGCGCTGGATGGTTTTGATCTGTACCCGGAGCTGTTTGCGGAGCCGCGCATCGAGCGCCGACAGGGGTTCGTCCAACAGAAGTACATCCGGCTCGGGAGCCAGCGCTCGGGCCAGCGCGACGCGCTGTTGCTGCCCACCCGACAGTTGGTCCGGCTCACGGTCGCCGAAGCCCGCGAGGTCGACCAACTCCAACAATTCCGCGACACGCTCGTCGGGGTCGCGGTCGCCCGAGAGGTCGTGGAACCGCAGCCCGTAGGCGATGTTTTCGGCGACGCTCATGTGGGGGAACAGCGCGTAGTTCTGGAAGACAATGCCAATATTCCGGGATTCCGGTGGCTCCGCGGTGACCTCTCGTCCGTCGATGATCACTTGTCCCTCCGAGGGAGTTTCCAGTCCAGCAATCGAACGCAGTAGTGTCGTTTTCCCACAGCCCGAGGGCCCAACAAGGGTGAAGAACTCACCATCACGGATGGACAGCGAAACGTCGTCGAGAGCAGTCACACTGCCGAACCTGACTCTGAGGTCCGTCACGTCGACGCTCGCATCGGGTGTCGGTATACTGTTTGTTTCTTTCATTGTCATCGTCTGTTCCACCGCCGTCCAGTGCGGTCGATGAGGACGAAACTGATCGTCGTCACCGCCAGCAGCACCGTCCCCATCGCCGTTGCTGGGCCGAGGCTCGGCCCCAGCGACCGGTTTCCGATATAGCGTTCGAGAGCGACCGGCATCGTCGCACTGTCGACGCCCTCGGCTAACAACACTGTCGAGTCAAACTCCCCGATACTGATCGCAAACGCGAAGGCTGCCCCGGCGACGAGCGCCGGCGCGATCAGCGGGAGTTCGATGTCGACCAACGCAGTTTGTCGGTCGGCTCCCAGTGCTCGCGCGGCGTCGACGAGCCGGTCGTCGATCCCGCTCAGTGCCGGCGTTATGTTCCGTGTTACAAAGGGGTAGGCTGCGACCGCGTGGACGGTGACGATGACAATCGGTCCCGTAACGGTGATTCGGTGGCCGAACAGCTCCGTGCCGAAGACGAGCGTCCGGAGCATTCCGAGTCCCAAGACGATCCCACTGACCGCCAGCGGCGCAGTCAGCAGTGCCTCGGCGAGCCGAGAGCCGCGACTTTCACGGATGGCGACCACCGAGACCAGCACCCCCATCGGCAACGCCAATGCCAGCGCGCCCACACCGAACAACAGCGAGTTACTGATCGCCGGAAGTGGTTGGGTCGTCCCGACCGCTGCCGAGGACTGCTGCGAGAGGAGGAACCCGTAGTAGTCGAGGGTAAACGCCCCCTGTGGCGTCGTTAGGCTCTCTATAACGAGGCTTGCTAACGGACCGACAAACAGCACGACGGCGAGGAGGCTGTAGGCAAACAGGCCGAGTCGACGCGGGTCGACAAGCGACCGCCACCCCACAAACAGCGGTTTTCGGGCCAGCCTCCGGCCGCCACTACTCGATTTGATCTGGGTAGCCTCGTAGCGAAGATAGATGTAGATCAATCCCAGCGAGAGCGCCGTTTCGATAGCGCCCAGTGTCGCCGCCTCGGTGAGTGCGAGATCCTGCACGCGGGCGTACAGCCACACCTCGACCGTGGCGAGCTGCAGTCCCCCAAGCGCGAGGACGATGGGAAACGACATGAACGTAAAAATGAACGTAAGGACGGCCGAGGTGAGGATAGCCGGTATGAGCTGTGGGAGCGTCACGTCATAGAATGCTCTGAGCGGCGACGCACCGAGGGTTCGGGCCGTTTCGACGCGACGGGTGTCGACCGACTCCCAAGCGGCGGTCACCAGCCGCGTCACCAGTGGCGCGTTGTAGAATGCGTGGGCGAGAATAATGATATTCAATGTCCCCACCAGTTTGACGGGACCGAGTCCAACAACCGACAGCAGATCGTTGAAGACGCCGGTTTGGCCGAACATTGCTAGGAAGCCGACTGCGACCATAATTGAGGGTAGCACGAAGGGCAAAATTGTTACCGACCGGAGGAACTTCCGGCCCGGAAACTCGAAGCGGGCGAGAAGGTAGGCACCCGGCAATCCGACCGCAACGCTGACGACTGTCGACAGCAGTGCTTGGTAGGCGGTGAACCCAAACAGATCGACGTAGAAGGGGTCACCGAGCACAGCAACAAGTGGGTCGACGGTGAATTGGCCGTCGACGAGGATGGCACTGCTCAGGACGCTACCGACCGGATAATAAAACACGACGACGAGCGTCGCCAGCATGGCGGCGACCCCAGCCGGGAGGAGCCGGAATGCCCGGAGCCGCACGGTTAGTTGCTCACGATTTGGCGTGCCCAGTCGTCGATCCAACCGCTGACGTTGCCGACCAGTTCGTCGTAGCTAAACGTCACCGGTTCGGGGGGTTCGAGTGCGAACTCGCTGAAGTCGCCACCGGGGTCGACGCCTTCGACCGATGGGAACTGGACGTTTCTTGTGGCGATCTCGGACTGCGCCTCGTTGGTGAGCATAAAGGACATAAATTCGCGGGCCAGTTCCGGGTTCTCCGCGTCGACGAACTCGGCCATGCCTTCGGGGTTGGCGTAGCCTTGGTCGTTGAGGAAGCCGACTTGGTGCCGGGACATGTCGACGCCCTCGCCGTTGTAGAACACCTGATCGGTCGAGTAGGAGACGACCATCGGTGCCTCCTCGTTTTGGTAGGCTTCGTAGGCGTCTCCCCAGCTCGAAATAATCTGGACGCCATTGTCGGCCAGTTGGCTCCAGTAGTCGAGGTAGCCGTCAGCACCTTTCTCGTTGATCGTCCACAACAGGAACGCCCGACCGGGGTCGGACTGCTGGGCGTTCTGGGTGATGAGGCCGTCCTCGTATTCGGGCTCTAAGAGCGTGTCGAAGGTGGCTGGCTCCTCGACTTCGCCCTCGTCGTAGACGAGACTGATATACCCCGTGTCGTAGGGGATCACTCGGTTGTCGGGATCGAAGTTCAGCTCCGGTTTGACCGTGTCGACGCCTTGGACCTGGTCGGTTGTCGAGGCAAACAGCGGATCGTCGAGCTGTTCGTCGGCCCGGACGAGTTCGCCCGTGTTGAGACCGACAAAGAGGTCCGCATCAATCGGTGCCCCCTCGGATTTGCGCTGGATGAACTCGTTGACGCCGCTTTCCGGCGTCGTGAACTCTACTGTGGTGTCTGCCTGTTCGTCTTCGAAGGCGGATTTGAGCCAGTTGCCTGCGGTGTCCTCCCCGGTAAACGAGGAGTAGGTCGCCACGGTGAGTGTTTGCCCTGAGCTGCTGGACCCGCCGAGACAGCCTGTCAGTGCCGCCGCCCCGGCGACACTGGCTCCACTGCGTTTGAGAAGCGTGCGTCGTTTCATACCTCGGTTGTTTCACTAGGGAATACTTGAAGGAATCGTTGTATCCCCGCCGACAACAGTCGACGCCTCCCAACTGGTGGCGCGCTCGCCGACCGTCGGAAACCGCTTGTCGACTGGCGTGGAATTCAGTACCTAAACTGTTAAACGACTCGCGTCCGGATATGACATATATGAGTGCCGCCGAGATCGAAGACAGTCTTTCTGAGGACGAGTATCGTGGGCTGGAACTGATCCGTGAGACGGGTGGGATCCATCAGAGCGACTTCTGGAAGGACCTCGATGTGTCGTCCCGAAAGGGAAGTCGGATCGCCGAAGCGCTGGTCGACTCCGGACTGATCAAACGCGAAGACACCGTCTACAACGGCCACAACACCTATTATCTCGAACCCGCCGCCCGAGATCTCGATTTCCGCCTGCTGATGGCCGGCGACATGCTGTCGCCGTTTATCGGCGAGGAGGAAGTCAACCCACAGAGCGACTCCTTCTCGCAGTGGCTGATGAATCTCGCCTACGAAGACCACTGATCGACTCGTCTCACTCGGTGACGAACCAGCCGGTCCAGTAGAGCACAATTGTTCCCACGAGCGTGAGGATCGGAAAGAGGAACACGAACGTCGTCCCTGTCGGATCGGGCACGAGCACGGCAAGCCCGAAGGCGGCGATTCCGCCGTAGATGATGCTATTCTGCAGCCGTGGACGGTCGACCATAATTAAATATAGTGTGGCTACCAAAACAGTCGTTTGCGTTCACTTATAAAAGCGCACCGACAGTGCCGGACTACTCGTCGGATTCGCCGCCGATCAGCGCGTCGACGTCGACGCGCTCACTCAACAGATTGGCCATCGTGTCGACCGTCCGGCGGTCGCGGGTGCGACCACTTCGGACGACCGATTCGGCACGCTCGACAGCGGTGAGCGTGTCGGTGTTGATCGCCAGCACGGGGGTGTTGGCCTCGGCGGCGCGGCCCAGGATTGCTGGGGATGGCCGGTGGCCTCCCGTCAGAATGAGGCAGTTGACGCCGGAGGCTTCGAGGGCAGCGGTGTGGATGTCCGAGCGGTCGCCGCCGGTGATGACCGCGGCGTTGCGCGCTCGTCGGAAGTAACGGAGCGCCTCGTCGCCACCCATTGCGCCGACGAGGAAGCGTTCGACGATCTCGTCGGAGTCGACGTCGGTCAGGACGTCCGCACCGAGTTCGTCGGCGAGTTCCTCGATTGTGACGCCTGCCAGCGTCGTCTCCTGTGGAATCGCGCCGAAGACTTCGACATCCCTGCTTTCGAGGAACGGGATCACGTCGCTGTTGAGTTCCTCGAAGGCAGCATCAGTGATCCGGTTGAAGACGACGCCGCCGAGATTGTCGCCGATGTCGTCGACCGCCGCCAGCAGGTTGTCGATATCGCCCGGCTGGGTGTAGTCGGCGACGAGCAGGACCTCGGCGTCGAGGAGTTCGGCGATGTCGACGTCTGTGAGGTCGACGATGCCGCCGGTGTTGAGCGAGCCGCCGCCTTCGACGACCATGAGGTCACGTCCCTCAGCGAGGCCGTCGAACTGGGTTTTGATCTGCTGTTGGAGTTCGGCGGGGTCCTCGCGGCCACGCATCGCGCCGTCGATGAACGTTGGCGAGTAGACGACGGGTTCGAGTTCGTGCATTTCGGCGTCGATATCCAGTAGCTCACGGGCGAGCATTGGATCTTCGTCGAGCGTTTTGCCGACGTTGCTCTGGAGACGCGTGCCTTTCGGCTTCATGTAGCCGACCGACTGGCCCCGGTCGCGGGCGATACTCGCTAAGGCGAGGGCGATAGCGGTCTTGCCGGTGCTTTCTTCGGTTGCGGTGATGAGTAGCGATTTCATAGTTTCTTGGGGTCGACGGTGAGTCTGATGTCGACGGCGTCGACGCCGTCGGGCGTTGCGACCAGTGGGTTGATGTCGAACTCCATGATCGCCGGGAAGTCCGCGACCAGTTGGGAGAGTCGCTGGATCGTCTCGACGATTCCGTCGACATCGGCCGGATCACGACCACGTGCACCACGTAGGAGCGGTGCCGTCTTGATTTCTTCTGTCATTTCACGGGCTTCGGACTCCGAAACGGGGGCAACGCGGAACGTCGTATCCTCTAAGATTTCCACGAAAATACCGCCCAGCCCGAACATCATCAGCGGGCCGAACTGCGGATCGCGGTTCATCCCGACGATGGTTTCGGTGCCCGAATCCAGATCCGCCATCTCCTGAAGCTGGACACCCAAGAGGTTCGCATCCGGCTGGTAGTTTCGGGCTCGCGTAATCAGGTCCTCGTAGGCGTCTTCGACCTCGTCGTCCGAAACGCCGACTTTGACGCCGCCGATGTCGGATTTGTGGAGGATATCGGGGCTAACGATCTTCATTACCACGTCGCCCTCGATTCGTTTGGCGACCTCAAGAGCGTCCTCGGGTGAGTCGACGATATCGCTATCTGGCATCGGAATGCCGTAGGCCTCAAGAAGGCCCATGGCTTCGACGCCGAGGCGGTTGTCCTCGCGGCTTTCGACACGTTCGAGGATTTCCCGGGCGGCCTCTTGGTCCACATCGAAGTCGGCAGGGGGTTCGTACTCCCGGCGCTGAATGCCGCGGTACTCCCAGAGCGAATCGAGTGCGCCGATGGCTCGGGAGGGATCGAAGTAGTTCGGAATCCCGGCATCCGAGAGAATTTCGGCGGACTCGTCGACGCTTTCGCCGCCCATGAAACAGGCAGCGACAGGTTTGCCGTGTTTCTCTCGCATCTCGACGGTCTCTTTGGCTAACTGCTCGTAGTCGAGGACTGCGGTTGGGCAGGACAACACCATCGCCGAGCCGACGTTGTCGTCGGCCAGCGCAATATCGAGTGCGTCACGGAACCGGTCGACGTCGGCGTCGCCGACGATGTCGACCGGGTTGTAGATGTTGCCCTCGGGGGGCAACTGCTCGGAGAACTCATTGAGCGTTTCTTGATTGAACGTCGCCATTTCGAGGCCCGAGTCGCCGACCGCGTCGGTCGACATCACACCGGGACCACCAGCGTTGGTGATCACGGCGACATCGTTGTTCTCCGGCACTGGCTGGTTGGCCAACATCTGGGCAGCGTCGAACAAATCCTGGACCGATTCGGCCCGCAGGACGCCCGCCTGATCGAGTCCAGCCTCGTAGGCCTGCTCGGAGCCGGCGATTGTGCCGGTGTGGGAGGACGCGGCCTGTGCACCAGCGTCCGTTCGCCCGGATTTCACGAGGACGATTGGGGTGTCCTGTGTGACCTCGCGGGCGGTGTCGATGAACTCTCGGCCCTGACTAATTCCTTCGAGATAGCCGATGATGACGTCGGTATCTTCGTCGTCGCCCCAGTGGTCGACGAAGTCGGTTTCGTCGAGGACCGCCTTGTTACCAAGCGAGGCAACGTCTTTGAAGCCGACGTCCTCGTCGTTGGCCCAGTCGAGGACGGCCGTGATGAACGCGCCCGACTGGCTCATGAATGACATGTTGCCCTCTTTGGGGCTGTCGGGACCGAAGGAGGCGTTCATCCCGTTGGCCGTCGACATGATGCCGAGGCTGTTGGGGCCGACCAGTTTCATGTCGTACTCGGCAGCGATTTTCTTCAGTTCTTTCTCGCGGCTTGCGCCGTCGCCGCCGGTTTCACCGAAGCCAGCGGTGATGACCACCACGTTTGTGACTCCCGCCTCACCGGCCTGCTCGACGGCGGGCAGGGCGATCTTCGGCGGGACAACGATCACAGCCATATCGGCGTCGGCCGCTCCGATGTCGTCGACACAGGAGAGGCCCAACACCTCGTCGTAGTTGGGGTTGACCGGAATAATCGTCCCCTCATATGCTGAAAGAAGATTATCAGTAACCGCTCGCCCGATCGACCCCTCGCGTGCGGTCGCACCGACAACCGCCACGCGCTCCGGCGCGAATAGCTCGGTTAGGGTTCCCATCGCCCATATCTTTCCGCCCTGCGCTCTTAAAGTACGGTGTACTATGACCAACATGCGATATGATAGGTCATCTCATCCGTTATTTTTCATTATTTATACGTCCTGATACTAGAATTGTCACATTATCTCATGTGGCGTCACTCGAACCACCGTTCAGGTCCGGGAGTCGACAGCGGTAGGTGCTCCCTACTGTTCGAGAATCGACGACCCGATCAGCCGGTAGCGTTCAGCAACCCGTTTCGGTTGGACTGCCGAGTTCGTCTCGAATCCGGGCAACGTAGTCGACGAATGCCGTCGTTGTCCGATCCCGGGGCCGCGAGAGATCAACGGAATGCACCGATTGAACGGTTCCCGGCTCCGAATCCATAACCACGATTCTGTCGGCCAACATTACCGCCTCGTCGATATCGTGAGTGACGAAGACGACCGACTGGTCGGTTTCTCTCCAGATGTCGAGCAGTTCGGCATGCAGGCGGTCGCGCGTTCGGACGTCGACGCTACCAAAGGGTTCGTCCAGCAGGAGGATTTCGGGGTCGACGGCGAGCGCACGCGCGATGCCAACGCGCTGTTTCATCCCGCCGGAGAGCGCCTTGGGGTAGCTGTCTGCAAACCCATCGAGGCCGACGAGATCGATTAGCTTCCGGACCCGGCGCTCGCAGTCCGAACAGCCACAGGCGGGGCGGTCGAGTCCGAACCGAATGTTGCCGCGGACCGTTCGCCACGGAAAAAGGGCGTACTCCTGAAACACCATCCCGCGATCCAGCCCGGGGCCAGTCACTGGCTCACCGTCGACCAGCACTGAGCCGGAGTCCGGTGTCTCCAATCCAGCGATTGTTCGCAGGAGAGTGGTCTTGCCACAGCCCGAGGGGCCGACGACACAGCAGAACTCGCCGTCGTCGACCGAAACGGAGACCTCCGAAAGCGCCTGTACCGCCTCTTGGCCCGAGCCGTAGGCAGTGCTTACTTTTTTGACCGTGATTTTCGCCGTGGAATCCGATTCCGCAGATGGACTGTCGTTCAGCGCCACGTCAGCAGCCTCCGTTCGAACAGCCGGAACCCAACGTCCATACAGAGAAACGCGAGACTGATCAGCAGCATATACGCGACGCTGGTGTCCATCGCGAGGTTGTTCGAGGCGTTAATGATCTCGTACCCTACGCCTGGCGCGCCGAACAGCTCCGCGCCGACCACGATCATCCAACACCGACCGATCGAAGTCCGGAACCCAGTCAGGATCTGTGGAGCTGCACTCGGCAGGGCGACGAGTTTCAGCATCGAGAGATCTCTGTCGACGCCAAGCGTCGAGGCGGCGTCCGTTAATTCACTGGACACACCCTCAACGCCACCGTAGGCCCCATAGAAATTGATCCAGAAGGCACCGACGAAAACGATAAATGCCGCGCCAGTGTGGTGGATGCCGAACCAGACGATGGCGAAGACGATCCACGCAAGCGGTGGAATCGGACGGAGCAGCCGAATCAGCGGTCGTAGCCAGTCGTCGAGCCTGCCGCTCCACCCCATGGTCAATCCGAGGCCGATCCCACAGACCGCACCGATGAGCAGCCCCGGAACGTAGTGAAACAGTGTTTCGGTGAGATGTGCCACACCAGTTGGCAATACAAGATTCGTGTCGACAACTGGGACGACGATTTCGGTCGACGTTGTGAACAACTCACTGAACGCCACCGCCGACTCGGTCGGGGTCGGAATTAGATACGACGGCTGGGTGAGCAAGGCACCAACCCACCAGACGACGAGGAAGACGGCCAGTCCTCCGAGGCCGCGGAGATACCGCCGAGCGTCACTGGCCCACACGGAATCCGTACTGTTTCCAGTGTCGGTCTGAACGCTCATTGTTGCGTGGCGTCGTAGGCGTCGAAGGCAAAGAGGTCAGCTGTCGACACTGGCGCGGCGATGTTGCCAACCTCGGCGACAAAGTCGGTCATCGTCGAGGCTTGGTCGGTGATCGAATGCGGATCGGAGACGAAATCCGACGCACGCGAACCCATCGCCTCGCTGGCAAGGCTCTCGCTCACGCCGGAGCCGATGACCGACGCAGCCTCAACGGAAGCAGCCTCCGGTGACGCAGCAATGAACTCGGTCGCCCGCACGTGTTGGTCGACAAGCGCCTGTGAAACCTCGCTGTGCTCGATGACTCGCTGGGTGGCAAACAGTACCGTCACCGGGTGGTTTTTGAGGATATTGCCGGACCACGTGATCTCGCTGAACCCCTCTTGGTGGTCGATGATCGTCGCAAACGGCTCTTGGATGATCGTTGCGTCGATGTCGCCCGACTGGATCGTCTGGACTGCCTTCGCGGGTGGTACCGACGACTTCGTGATCGCGGACTCCAGTTCGCCTACACCGAGATCCTGTTCGATCCAGTACCGAAGCACGATATCGGGGACGCTCCCGTCGGGTGGGGCACCGACCCGGAGTTTGCGGCCGGTGTCGCGCTCGAAGGAGTCGAAGGCTCCCCGGCCTTCTTGCTCGAATCGGTCGACAACCTCGGTCGACGCCATGATTTTGAACCCGTTACGGGAGTTGGCCGCCAACACGCCCGCCGCAGTCCCTTTATCAATGAGCACCATCGCGGGCGTGATTCCGAACAGCGCCACGTCGACATCGCCGCTAGCAAACGCTTTGACGACGCTTGGGCCGGCGTTGAACCGCTCAACGCTGACCTCCACTGGGAGTTCGTCGTAGTAGCCTCGTTGTTCCATCACGTAGTGTTGCATGTTCGGGAAGATCGGGACATAAGCGATGGTGAGCGAGTCGACCGAGCCACTGCTCCGATCTAGACAACCAGCAACGCCTGCAGTCGCGACTGCGGCTGTACCAAGCCCGCGGATAATCGTTCGTCGACTGATTTGGCCTCTCACAGTTATTACTCAATACCAAGTTTATAATAAAAGCTATGATCTAATATACTACTTTTAATAACTCGTCGAAAGCCGTCATTCACGGAGTTCCGAGAACTATTCTAATAATCGAACCACTCTATTTGGGTCGAATTAATAACTTAGTTTATTAAGATAATAGTATTTTTATGTACGGGTGCTATTTCAGTGGATATGAACCTGACTCGACGGAACGCGCTCAAGAGTGGTGCTGGAGTACTCACAGTCGGTGGACTGGCTGGCTGTCTCGACGACGTCGACGCCAGCCAAGGGGAGTTCGACTCGGCGTATGCGGCCTTTTTTGCGCTGTGGGACTGGTCCCAAGCGGTCGCCGGAGAGGAGGCGACAATCGAGAACCCCGTCGAGTTCGGCCAGTTGGGTCACGGCTGGGAACCGGATGGCGATCTGCCGCGGGAGGTCGCCTCGACGAGTGCTTTCGTCTATTTCGACACGCCGGAGTTCTCGTGGGCTCAAGACCTCGCTGCGACACTCGAATCGGACTACGGGACCGTCGCGGCCATTGACGGCCTCGCCGGACTCGAATCGCAGATGCTCGAAAGCAATCACGACCACGGCGGCGAAGAAGGAGAGCACGAGGATGAGCATCACGACGAACACAACGAGACCACTACAGAGGACACTCACGACGAACACAACGAAACCACAGAAGATTATCACGAGGAGGATGGCGAACACCACGAGGACGAACACAACGAAACTACAGAAGACCACCACGAGGAGGATGGCGAACACCACGAGGACGAACACAACGAAGAGACAGACCGCGGCCAACTCGATCCCCACGTCTGGGTCGACCCGGTGCTCGCCCAAGAGATCGTGACGACGATCTGTGACGGATTCGTCGAGATCGATCCGGACAACACCGAAACCTACGAGGCCAACGCGGTCGCCTACAACGAGCGACTGGCCGACCTCGATTCGCAGTTCCAGCAGGTCGTCACAGAGGGCGACCAGTCGACTGTCGTCCTCGCCAGCCACTCCTCGTTCGGCTACGTCGAAGCGCGGTACGGCTTCGATATCCACACCGTGACGGGGGTCTCGCCGGATGCGACGCCGGATTCCTCACAGATTGCCGAGACAGTAGAGCTCGTCGACAGCAATGGTATCGATGTGATTCTGTACGACCGGTTCGAATCCGACCGACTCGCCAACACAATCGTCGAAAACAGCACCGCAACCGAGACGATGCCGGTCACTGCGGCCGCCGGAACGACCCAAGAGTGGAGCGACGACGGCTGGGGCTACATCGACCAGCTAGAACAGGTCACGATTCCGGCGTTCCGCCGGGCACTCGGCGCGGAATAAGGAACTACTAAACGCATCCCTCAACCACCGTCTATACAACAAACCGTGAGTCCGGTCATTAGTCTCGACAATGTAACGTTTACCTACGGCGAGAAGGTCGCCGTCAGAGACATTACTCTCGATGTCGAAGCCGGGGAGTTTCTGGGCCTGATCGGCCCAAACGGCTCGGGCAAAACGACGCTCCTCCATCTCATGTTGGGGCTTCACGAACCCGACAGCGGGCACGTCGAGCTATTCGGCGAGCCAGTGGGTGAGTTCGACGACGGCCAACGCATCGGCTACGTCTCCCAGCAGTCGACGAGCCAGTCGGGGTCGATGCCGGTCACAGTCCGTGAAAACGTCACCATGGGTCGCTTTGCCCACGTCGGCCACTCGCGGCTCACCGACCACGACCGCAAAACGGTCCAAGAGGCCCTCGAAACCGTTGGCATCACCGACCTCGCCGAGCGACGGATGAACGAGCTTTCGGGTGGTCAACGTCAGCGAGCCTACATCGCCCGCGCGCTCGCTTCGGAGGCCGACCTGCTGGCCCTCGACGAGCCGACAGTGGGCGTCGACGCCGAATCCCGCGACGCCTTTTATAAATTACTCGACGATCTCAACGCCGACGGGATCACGATAATCCTCATCGAGCACGATATCGGCGTCGTCACCGACCGGGCCAACCGCATCGCCTGTATCAACACTGAACTGTTCCACCACGGCGATACCGAATCGTTCGTCGAAAGCAACGCCCTCACCGAAGCCTACGGCGTTTCGGGCCGCGTCGTCCACCACGATCACTGAATGAGTACTGACATCGACCCCACAGACAGCACCGCATCCGGGCCGCTCGGTCGACTCCGAACCCGACAGACGACCCGCGAGACGGTCGAACTCGTCGGCATCGGCATCGTCGGCCTGCTCGCGACGCTCATGCTCGCGTTTGTCGGTCTCTACTGGCTTCGTGATCTCCCCCTGCTGTCGACAGCCTACGAACAGTTCCGGATCGCCGGTCGACTGCTGGATCTGTATCTCGGGACGAACATCTTCAAACATCCCTTCATGTGGCAGTCGCTGTCGACCGGGGTGCTGATCGGAATCGTCGCCCCACTCGTCGGGGCGTTTCTCGTCCACCGTGAGATGGCACTGATCGGTGAAACGCTGGCCCACGCGGCTTTCGCGGGTGTCGCCATCAGCCTGCTGTTTAATTCGTTCACGGGCTGGGATGGCTCGCTGCTGGTCGGCGCGCTGATCGTCGGCGTCATCGGCGCACTGATCGTCCAGTGGCTCGCCGACCGGACCCAGACGTACGGCGACGTACCGATTGCGATCATGCTCAGCGGCAGTTTCGCCCTCGGGACGCTGCTGATCAGCTACGGTCCCGGACAGACGAGTTTCAGTATCGAGAGCCTGCTGTACGGCAGTATCGCAGTTGTGACACCCGACGGGACGCGGCTCATGGCGCTTTTAAGTGTCTGTGTCATCGGCGCAGTGGTCTTCAACTACAAGCAGTTGCTGTTCATCACGTTTGACGAGCAGGCCGCCCGTGTCGCCCAACTGCCGGTCGACCGCTACAACACGCTGTTGGTCGTGATGACGGCGGTTGTCGTCGTCGGTGCGATGCAGGTGCTTGGCGTGATTTTAGTCGCCGCGATGCTCGTCGTTCCGGTAGCGGCGGCCTCGCAGGTCGCGGTCTCCTTCCGGGAGACGATGTATCTCTCGGTGCTGTTCGGCGAGACCGCAGTGCTGGCCGGCTTCGTGTTCTCTATTTATATGAGCCTGCCCGCCGGCGGCTCGATTGTAATGGCCGCAATCGGGATCTATTTGATTGCGATTACGGTCTCGAAAAACGGCGTGACCGCGATGTCGACCCGCTGAGGGTCCAGCTGATTTTATACGATGTCGTTAGTGGTCGTGGCCCATCGCATCCGCCAGCGGCATGCCGAAGCGGTCCTCGAAGAGCTCTTCCATTGTCTCGTTGATGTCGACGAGATCCTGTGGCGTCTCGCCCTGTGAGTGGTGGACCAGCGCGTGTGAGTGCTGGGCGAGTGCCTGCACGACGATATCGCTGATGACCTGTGTCGGCTCCTCGCCCTGCTCGGCGAGTGTGTCGACCAATCCGGCTGGGAGTTCAACGCTGTCTGTGTCGCCGCTCGGTCCTTCGATGGTGTAGGTTTCTGTGTCGACCATACCTCTCGCTTGCCACACAGCCATAAGTGACTGTGGAATCGCGACCGCACTCACCCTCCTCAACTAACTTATAAGATCCCCCCGTCCGAAAGCCGCCTGTGGATACAATCGTCGTCAGTACGGTGGTCTACGAGGAGCCGGAGGCGATCTACGAGGTGCTGATCGATTTCCCTCGGTATGCGAACTATTCAGACTATCTGACCGGCGTCGACACCCTTCGCGGCGACGGCTCGGTCGGCACCCAGTACGCGCTCAACTTCGCGTGGTGGAAGTTGAACTATACGGCCCACTCGGAGGTCGTCGACGTTGAGCCACCCACTCAAATCGACTGGCGAGTAATCAAGGATATCAACGCCAACGGTCAGTGGCGGGTCGACCGACGTGAGTCGCTCCCGGCGAACGCACCCGACGATGCCACGGTCGCCTGTGATGTCTCCCTGCGGATCGATTTCGACCCCAACTCGGCGGATTCCGATGCCGTGAGCCTTCCGCGACTCGTCTCGATGGGGTGGGTTCTCAAGAAGGTGATCCCACTGATCAAAGGCGAGGCCGAACAGGTCATTCAGCGCGCCGTAACCGATGTCGAGGGTCGACAGCGGGACGTCGAGTTCACCGTGCAATCCGAATCCGACTATCTGTAGCCACACGCGGCGTTCCAAACAACTGATGAGAAACCCTATACCGAGGGGTCAGCTATCCACTTCCATGAGAGGGATGGCGGTATGAAGGTCCTGATTATCGGTGCCGGTCAGGTCGGCGAAAGTATCGCGGGAGATCTGGATAACAGCCACGATGTTACGGTTGTCGAACAGTCCCCAGACCGAGCCGAAGAACTCGCGTTTTCCTACGATGTACTGACTGTCACTGGCGACGGGACCGAAGCCGAGACGCTCACCGAGGCTGGCATCGAGTCCGCCGATATGGTGATCGCAAGCACCGACAACGACGAAACCAACATCGTCGCCTGTTCGACCGCTGATGCACTCGGTGATGCGTTCACCATCGCGCGGATCAAACAGACCAAATATCTCAACACCTGGGAGCTCTCCAGCGGCGCGTTCGGCATCGACGATATGGTGTGTACGAACCTGTTGACCGCCGAATCCATCGTTCGTGTGGTCGGGCTTCCTGCCGCCGTCGACGTCGACCCCTTCGCGGGTGGCCAAGTCCAGATGGCCGAATTCGAGATCAGCGACGAGTGTCCGGTTGCCGACCAGACCGTTCAGGAGGCCGACCGTTACGACTCGCTGACGTTCGCGGCGCTGATCCGTGCAGGCGATGTGATTATCCCTGACGGGTCGACCCTGATCGAGGCTGGAGATCGGGTCGTCGTGATCGGGAGTTCCGACAGTGTCACCACCTTTGCCGATGCGCTGTCGCCGGACCATTCGACCGGCAGCGACGAGGAGGTCGCGATCATCGGCGGTAGCGAGATTGGCTACCATCTCGCCCGACTGCTGGGTGAGCGTGGCTTCAAACCGCGGCTGATCGAACAGGACCCCGAGCGGGCCCGCGAGCTGGCCGAAGGGTTACCACAGACCACGGTAATGGAGTCCGACGCCACTGACATTGAATTCTTGGAACGCGAACATATCGGCGATGCGGATATCGTCGTTGCGGCGCTCGAAAGCGACGAAAAGAACTTGCTTGTCTCGTTGTTGGCCGAACGACTCGGCACCGACCGCACGGTGGCAGTCATTGATACCCCGGCCTACGTCGAACTGTTCGAAACGGTCGGCATCGATGTCGCCATCAACCCACGTGTGGTCGTCGCCGAGGAGATCACCCAGCTAACTCAGTCCGGCGTCACCGAAAACGTTGCGCTCATCGAGACTGACAAGGCCGAAGTCATCGAAATCGAAGTCACCGAAGACAGCATTTTGGCCAACCGAACGATCCTCGAGTCGACCGCTGATCTCCCTGATGGCGTTGTCATCGGTGCGATCACACGCGACCGCGAGTTCGTCACCCCGCGTGGTGACACCGAGATCCATCCCGGCGATCACGTCGTCGTCTTCGTCGACGCCGCGGCTATCGACGAAACCACCAAAAAACTGTAATCGCTTCTACCTACTGTTCGACCGCACTCGCGGCCCGAATGATCGTTTCTTCGCCGAACTTTGGGCCGATGAGTTGGAGGCCGACCGGCAGCCCGTCGACCTCGCCCGCCGGAACCGAAATCGCTGGCAGATTGGCGAGGTTGACTGGGACCGTATTGGCATCCATCAGATACAGTTGGAGCGGATCATCCAGACTCTCACCAAGTTGTGGCGGGACGACCGGCATCGTTGGCGAGGCCAGCACGTCGACGTCCTCGAAGGCGGCATCAAAGTCCTGTTTGACCCACGCCCGGGCGTCCTGAGCCTTTTTGTAGTATTTGTCGTGGTACCCTGCAGACAGCGCGTACGTTCCCAGCAGGATGCGGCGTTTGACCTCCGGGCCAAACCCGTCCTCACGGACTGCCGCGAAGTCATCGTTCCAGTTGCCATCTGCGGTGTCGGTATCAGGACCGTAGCGAACGCCGTCGAACCGCGCGAGGTTCGAGGAAGCCTCCGACATGGCGATCACGTAGTAGGCTTGGACCGCGTGTTCCAGCGATTCGAGCGAGATTTCAGTAATTTCTGCGCCCTGGGCTTCGAGTTCGTCGAGGGAATCCTCGAACGCGTCGACGACCTCGTCGTCGGCTCCCTCGATCAGATCGGTGATGACACCGACTGTGAGGCCGTCGACGTTGCCATCCGCGGCGGCCGCGTAGTCCGACCCTTCGCCGCCGTCGTTGGTCGTCGCATCCTGACTGTCGGGACCCGAGATCACATCAAGCAGGAGTGCAGCATCTTCGACCGTGGTGGCCAGCGGGCCAACCTGTTCGAGACTGTTGGCGTAGGCGACGATGCCGTACCGCGAGACGAGTCCGTAGGTCGGCTTGATGCCGACGACGCCACAGAACGCGGCGGGGTTCCGCACTGAGCCACCGGTGTCGGTGCCGAGGGCGATGTCGGCGTCTCCGGCGGCGACGGCTGCGGCCGAGCCACCCGAGGAGCCACCGGGGGCGCGGTCGGGGTCGACGGGGTTCTTCGTGGGGCCGAACGCCGAGGTTTCGGTGGTGCCACCCATCCCGAACTCGTCCATGTTGGTTTTGCCCACGAGAGTTGCACCAGCGTCGAACACGCGGTCGACGACGGTTGCATTGTACGGTGGGACGTAGTCCGCAAGCATCGCAGAGCCGCAGGTCGTTCGGATATCCTTTGTCGAGATGTTGTCCTTGATCGCGATGGTTTTGTCCGCGAGTCGACCCTCGCTCTCATCGTCAGTATCGCCTTCGGCGGTCGTCTCAGTAATGAAGGCGTTGAACTCGTCGCTGCTCATGAGACGCTGGGTCCTTTGAAAAAGCCGTCCTCGGTTTCGGGGGCGTTACGAAGGGCCTCGTCCTGTGTGAGTCCGTCCTCGACGTCGTCGGGACGCATCACGTTGACGAGTTCCGGTTCGGACTCGACTTCGGGTACCTCATCGAGGGCCTCGAAGTAGTCCAGAATGTCGGCGAACTGCTCGGTGAACTCCGCTACTTCCTCGGCGGCGAGGTCGACCCGTGCGAGGTCGGCGACGTGCCGCACCTCCTCGGGGTCGACGGGCGAATCGCTCATATCTACCCCCAACCGCGGCCCCTGAGTAAGGGTTTCGATCCATTCAGCGGGACAGACAGGCGACGAGGAGATCACCCATCTATCAATGAATATGACACAACAATCATATGCTGACTGCCTTGTCCGAACGTAAAACCGCACGCAGAGGTCGGGGGGTATTGTTAACGATCTTTACCCCGACGCAGTCATGTATTTTTCTCACCTTAAGACGCTGATTTCATGGGCTGAATTTAAGTAAACTCCGTGTGTGAGTATAGATGTCGAACGACAGTGGGGGAGACGCATCTGTCCCACAGTTCATCAAATCATGACTGACAACGTCCGTACGTTTACCGACGAGCGCACCCGCCGGCGAGACGAGTCGACCACGGAGTCGACTGGGTCCGAAGAGACGGTTCGCTGTCCGGAATGTGAGGGTCACCTTACGACCGACACCGAACACGGTGAGACGGTATGTGCAGACTGTGGGCTCGTCGTCGAGGAGGACGAGATAGATCACGGCCCCGAATGGCGTGCCTTCGACAGTAACGAGAAGGACAACAAATCGCGTGTCGGCGCGCCGACGACGAACATGATGCACGACAAGGGCCTGAGTACGAATATCGGCTGGCAGGACCGCGACGCCTACGGCAAGTCGCTGTCCTCACGCCAGCGACAAAAGATGCAGCGGCTTCGGACGTGGAACGAGCGGTTCCGAACCCGCGACAGCAAAGAGCGGAACCTCAAACAGGCACTCGGCGAGGTCGACCGGATGGCCAGTGCGCTGGGGCTGCCGGACAACGTGAGGGAAACCGCCTCGGTCATCTATCGTCGGGCACTGAGCGAGGATCTCCTGCCGGGTCGTTCAATTGAGGGTGTCTCGACGGCATCGCTGTACGCGGCGGCCCGGCAGGCAGGCACCCCGCGAAGTCTCGACGAGGTGACGAGTGTCTCGCGGGTCGAAAAGGACGAAATCGCCCGCACCTACCGTTATGTCGCTCGCGAGCTCTCCTTGGAGATCAAGCCAGCCGACCCCGAGCAGTACGTCCCGCGGTTTGCCTCCGAACTCGGCCTCTCCGACGAAGCCGAGCGCCGCGCCCGTGAACTCCTGTCGACGGCCAAAGCACAGGGCGTCCACAGCGGCAAATCGCCGGTCGGCCTCGCGGCCGCAGGCGTCTACGCCGCTTCGTTGCTCACCAACCAGAAGGTGACCCAAAGCGAAGTCAGCGACGTGGCCAACATCTCCGAGGTGACGATCCGCAACCGCTACCACGAACTACTCGAAGCCGACCAAGGCACCCAGTCGGTCGCCTGATCCCTTTTTTATTTCCGACTAACTCACTACCCAGAGACACCTGTGGAATCGGTCTCGTCACTGCCGTCATCGACCGGGCGATTTTCCTGTGAGTCCGTCGTGTCGCTGTCCTTCCGTGGCCGTTCATCGACACCAGTCGACCCAGAATACTCTTGGACGAAGATCTCGATAATGAGTTTGGTCACGCCGAGGATGATGGGTCCGACAAAAAGGCCGACAAAGCCAAACAGCGCGATCCCGCCGAAGATACCGAGGATCGTCAACACGGGGCTGAGTTGTGCGCCGCGTCGCATCACCATCGGCCGGAGGATGTTGTCGACCGTACTGATGACGACTGCGCCGAAAACGGCCAATGCGACCGCGGCGACTGGTTGACCGACGATGAGGAAATAGATCGTGGCCGGAAGCCAGATGATCGAGGCCCCGACGAGCGGCAACAAGGCCGCGACGAACGTCACGACCGTCCAGAAGACGACGTTCTGAATCCCGAGGATCATGAACGCGACCCCGAGCAGGACCGCCTGCACTCCGGCGACAGCCACCGTCCCGACAAGCGAGTTGTAGAGCAACAGACTGGTCTCGTCGAACAGTTCCTCGCGGATCTCGGGATCGAGCGGCAGCACAGTACGGAGCCACGCCAGCGCCCGGTCGCTATCCTTGAGCAGATAGTAGACGACGAAGAACATGACCGTGATCCCGATGAAGAGTTCGGGAAGCCCACCGACGATGCTGAAGACGTTGCCAACCACGCTTTGTGCCCCCGACGTAATCGCTCCCGTAAGCGTCTCCTGAAGCGCTGTTACGTCGACCGTTATCCCGAACCGGGCGGCGAGTATGTCGTCTACCTCCGTGATGATCGAGGGATCGAACGCCGAGACCAGCTGGCGTGTCTGGTTGGCGGCGACACCGAGCACCACGAGCACCGGGAGGACGATAGCGAACAGCCCAATGGTGATCGAAATCCCTGCCGCGAGGCTGGGTGGGAGTCGCCGCGACAGTCGACGATCCAGCGGCGCAAGCACGTAGGCGAGAACCATCGCAACGAGAATCCAGTTGAGAAACGGGAGGACGATCAGTGCCGAGACCACTCCTGCGAGCAGGCCGACGACAAGCAGGAACCGCCGCGAACGCGTCGCGTCAGTGGTCATTATTGGATAAAGCGAATGCACCCACTGCGTCGGCGGCAATACGTCCCGGCGGTCGACACAAGACAATCATGTGACGACATTGCGTGTGGAGCGACAAGTGGGTAGTTGGCGACTGTGTCGACAGTTATCCGAAGGAACAAAAACGGGACCACAGGCTGAGATCTACGCCTGCGTGCCAACCGGTTCGGGGGCAGTCCGGCGATCCTTCAGCCACGAGCCGAGGGCACCACCGAGCGCGCCGGGGATGGCGTGGAACGCGAGTATGAGGGCGCCGAAGCCAAGCACGCCGAGCGACAGGACGACCCCGCCGAACAGCAGGGTCGTGACCGCGGCGATGACCAGTAGGACGAGCGACCCGAGGACGGTCGCGAGACCGCCGTGGATCGCGCCCGAACCGATCCTGCCACCGACAACGTATCCGGCGGTGAGACCACCGAGGATTCCGATTACACCCCAGGAGCCGAGGATACCAACGGTTTCCGACCCTGCGTAAATGAGGCCACTAATGAGCCCGAGGGCGAGCGTTACTACGAAGCCAGTGAAGACAGCCGACCAGTTAATCTTCATGATCAATAGTGTACTACGGTGTCAGCGGTATTAACTGTCGTCTCACGGTCGACGGAGAGTCCCGAGAACGGAACTCAGCCCAGCAGATTACTGAGCGAGAGGCCAATAAAAAAGACGATCACGACCTCGTTGACGACCCACGAGTTCGTTTCCATCCAGTTGCGGGCTTTGGGGAGCGCCGCCTCCGCACGCTCGCCGAAGGCCAGCAGGACGAGCGCCGGTGTGCCGAGCACCAGCAGCGTGGCGAAGACGAAGGGAAGGGCGTCGACCCACCGTGCCCCGGTGGCGGCGAGGTAGGAGCCGACGGCGACCGAGGTGAGGAGGTTGGTCGGAAAAAAGCCGAGGAGGAGAAAGCCGAGCCGGAACGAAAACTGCGGAGTGGCAGTGCCGAGTTTGCCCATCCACGTGGGCGGCTCTGCGGTCGCTCTCGTTCGGTAGGTGTAGATCATCGCAACCAGCAGCACGACGAGGATGATCGCGCTGAAGGTCGTATTCGAGGTACCCTGTCCGACCGCACCGATGCCGAGGACGTAGGTAACGCTGATAATAAGCGTGATCGACAGGGCCGCCCCGGCGACGAATGCCGCGGAGTTGCGCCGCCACTCGTCGCTTGTCGACAGGAAGATCGCACTCAGGATCTGTGGCCCGGCGACCATCACGACCACCAGCGGCAGGACTTCGAGCAGGCTTGGAGCGATAGACAGACACTGCACGTAGCACGTGGTAAACCTTTGTCAGGGCCGTGATCCGGTTTGGACAGAACACCTCGGTAGACACTCACAGCCACCCGCGAAAAACCACTTCGTGACACCCGTGGAAGATGGCGGTGGAGAATTACGATATGAAGAAACTCATCGTCCTCGCATTCGACAACGAAACCGGCGCGCTCGAAGTCCGTGACAAGCTCTTCGAGCTACAGAAACAGGAACTGATCACGATGGAAGACGCTGCGGTGGTGGTCCGCAACGAGCAGGGCAAAACCGACGTCAAACAGGCCCAGAGCTTGGTCGGGTCGGGTGCCCTCGGTGGAGCGTTCTGGGGAATGCTGATCGGCCTGATCTTCCTCGCTCCCGTACTGGGGATGGCCGTCGGCGCCGTCTCGGGAGCCCTCGGCGGGAAGTTCGCCGACATCGGGATCGACGACTCGTTTATTAAGGAGGTCGGCGAGGAGATCGACCCCGGCGAGTCCGCGCTGTTCATGCTCGTGAGCGACGTCCAGACTGATCGTGTCATCGAGGACCTCGAACCGTACAACCCCCGACTTCTGGAGACGAACCTCTCGTCCGAAGACGAGGACAAACTCCGCGAGGAGTTCGCTGCCGACCACCTGCGCGCCTAACAGTGCCGACAAACAGGTTTGAATACCGACCGGTCGTTTGCCCCTCATATGGAGACGACCCGCCATTTTACCTCGACCGTCTATATCGTCAACGATGGAGCGACGGCGCTCCACCACCACGACAAACTCGGGATTCGGATTCCGCCCGGCGGCCACGTCGACCGCGACGAACTCCCACACGAGGCAGGCAGCCGCGAAGTCCGCGAGGAGACCGGCCTCGAACCGCGCTTACTTCGGGAGACCGCAGCCATCGACGCCCCGGCTGGCGAAGTCCTCCCGCAGCCTGCTCACATGATGCTGTACGATATCGATGTCTACCCCGATGGATCGGTGGGCCACCAACACATCGACCACGTCTATTTTGCGGCGGTCGACAGCCGTGCCATCGACCCTGGCGACGGCGAGGCCGACGCTGCGGTCTGGGAGTGGTACACTGCCGAGGAACTGCGGGCCAGTGAGATCGACGCCGATACGGTCGCAATCGGCTGTGAGGCAATCGAAGCAGTCGACGAGTGGACTGCGTAGGTGGCGTCTCCGGCAGTAAGGGCTCAAAAGTGGATGCACACTGTCGCCACGAAAAGACCGGAGCCGCATGTAGAGTATCCGAGATACCGATACAGTTCGGCTCTCTGGTCGGCGGGGGGAGACGCCATCGCAGTAGCCGAGAGGGGGCACACAGCCTCAAGGGGGAAGTTGGGCCGTGTTCGGTATCTCTACTCAATCATAAGCGGTTGAGAGTGAAAAGTTCCACCCCTATCTATAGAGGGTTGATACGGTTTCGTGTACTGTATGTGTATCGAACCAGTCCGTCTCCGATACCGTAGCCAATGACATGCCGTCGCTCGATGCCGCCCAGTGTTAATCAGCGCTTCTGAACTGCAGTCCACCGCCGCTTCGGGCTGTTAGTGTCGACCCGTCGCGGCGAGAATCGATTGTCGTCTCACAGTTCGGGCATTCGTAGTCGACCGAGGTCGCGTTGAGATGGAGGACCCAGTCGCCGTTGATTCGGCTAGCGTAGTTGCAGTTCGGACAGTAGAGCATCGCCTTCTGAGAACGCTGCTGAGAACGCAGAGTAGAGGGACTCATTCTCGCTTTTTAAGAGCCAGATACGGATAAGGGTGCGGTTCGCCCGGATCGGTCGAGACGTGGCTATGCTGTTTCGGAATCGGACGCCAACAGGGACCGAATATACTGCCCGACGTGGTCGTCCATCCGCCGTTTATAGCCGGCCTGCCGGGCGAGTCGGTCGAGTTCACGACTTACGTAGCTCCCGTACTGGACGGCCTTCTTATCGGTCGACGCCACCGACTCGGGCAGTACACCCTCCCGCAGAGCGAACTCCCGAAGCGCGACCTTTCGGCGGTCGCCGGTCGCCAACAGTTCGCCGGGCAGTCGGAGCGCGGCGTCGACAACCCGATCCTGCAGGAAGGGAGTCACCGGCTCAATGCCGACCGCCTGAAGCCCACAGACGTCGCGTTCGAGCTGTTCGGGCAGTGTGGTGATCGTCTCTCGGACCGCGCCGCGAACCGTCTCTGCCTCGACACGGTGGTCTTCGGCTGGGTCGACGACTTTCGAATACCCTCCGAACAGCTCGTCGGCCCCCTGTCCCAGCGCGAGGCGGTCATATCCGTCTTCGCTGGCCCGCTCAGCGACTAACAACAGCGGCAGCGCAATCGAGACGTCCATCGGGTTCGTTCGACCGATAGCCTCCGTTACCCGCGGGACCGCCTCCCGCAGCGTCTCGTGGTCCAGTTCGATCACTTGGAGATCAGCAGTACGATCCATCGCGGCGGCGGCCTCGCGGGCGGCGGCGATATCGTGGCTTCCTTCGAACCCAATCACGTACAGTGGAGCCTCGAGGAGTCCGGCAGCGACGAGCGCGGAGTCGACGCCCCCTGAAAAGGCGACCGCGACATCGGTCGGCTGGCTCGCTTCGCGGTCGTCGAGTCCGAGCGCCGCCGCCAGTGCCTCGTTCACCACTTGTTGGGCGGTTTCGGGATCGTCGACCGGTGGCTCCGGGAGGTCGAGCCGCTGGCTGTCGCCGTCGACAGTTCGGACGGCTCCGGGTGGAACGACCGCCGGATCGCCGAGCGTGGTCGGCTCGAACGCCCACGCCTCGTCAGCGGCCGGGTCGACAGCCTCGGCCTCGGTGTAGACGGGCTGTCGACCCAGCACGTCGCGGACGACCTGTCCGTCGACGCAGCCGCCGAACCCACCCATATCGCTCGGCCCGCGGCCGTGTGCGCCCGGGAGTGGGTCGACGTTGTCGAGTACGTCTTGGATGATATCGGCTGTCGCCCCGCGGAGTGTGTCAGTCATAATTAAAAGAGATCGCTGAATGCGCGCTGGATTCGTCGTTTCGCACCGCCGCCGAACTGCCGGAGACTGATATGCCACGGCGTTCGGTGGCCGATGACGCTGGTGCGGCCGTGGCGGATCGCTTCGAGGATCGCGTCGGCCGACCGGTCGCTGGCCCCGACCTCGGTGACCGCTTGGCCGACCATCTCGGAGATGTGGGCGTCGCTGCCGGCGGTCATCGGCAGTCCGCGCTCGATGGCGAACCGCTCGGCTTGGCGGTTCGACCGCCCGGTGAACAGCCGCGAGTTGTACACTTCGAGGCCGTCGGCGCTCGCCAACTGGTCGTCAGTTATGTGGGGCGCAACGCCGTGCCGCGACTTCTGGAAGGGGTGCGGGATGACCGCAATCCCGCCCTGTTCGTGGATGCGTTCGAGCGTCTCGTCGTAGGAGAGGCCGGGCGGGATCAGTTCCTTGATACCGAAGGCGAGAATGTGGCCCGCGGCGCTGGAGATCTCCATGCCGACGATGCCGATCAGGCCGTGGTCTGCGGCCTGTTCGGCGGCCGCGATGGAGGCGTCGATCTCGTCGTGGTCGGTGACTGCGAGCGCATCGAGTCCCACGGCTGCGGCCTGTTCCAGCAGTAGCTCGACTGGATCGCGGCCGTCGTGAGACAGCGCCGAGTGGGAATGAAGCTCGACCGTTAGCACTGTCGACTTCTATGAGAGGTTCCTAATAAAGGCTCTCAGTCGTGGTCAGGGTCGGGCGACGTGCGGAAACTCGGCGCGACAATGAGGATCGTCACGAGTGCGGCGAAGACGACTGCACCGCCGTAGATGACCGGGAGTGGATCACCAACTTCGAGTCCGTGTTGAATCTCGGATGCGATTGCGACTGCGCCGACCAGCGCAAGGACGATACCTGCGCCGCCCCATTTGATATACTCGTTCATACCCGGAGGTATGTTGGGTGTATTTCAAAGAGCTATCGGATCACACTGGTTCGACATCAGTTTCCAACCAGTTGATCCAGCCAGTTGATCCAGCCAGCCGCTCTGTCACCGTAACCGATGCACGTTCGTGGACATGGAAAGAGATTAAGCCGGTGATTTTGAACAGGAGAGTGAATGAGTCTCCCGGATTCCGACCACCAGCTGGTTGTCGACGAACTCGGTCGTGAGCCGACGGCTGCCGAGGCGGTACTGTTCGAAAACCTCTGGAGCGAGCACTGTGCGTACCGATCATCCCGACCGCTGCTGTCGGCGTTCGACAGCGAGGGCGAGGGGGTCGTCATCGGTCCGGGCGACGACGCCGCAGTCGTCGCCGTCCCCGAACCCGACGCGGCCGACACGCCCGCCGACGACCGCGAGGCGAGCGACTACTCGGATACCTACATCACCCTCGGCATCGAGAGCCACAACCACCCGAGCTACGTCGATCCCTACGACGGCGCGGCCACCGGCGTCGGCGGCATTGTCCGCGATACGATGTCGATGGGCGCGTATCCAATCGCGCTGGCCGACAGCCTCTATTTCGGCACCTTCGACCGCGAACACTCTCAGTATCTCTTTGAAGGCGTCGTCGAAGGAATCTCGAACTACGGCAACTCGATTGGTGTTCCCACCGTTACGGGAAGCGTCGACTTCCACGAAGGCTATGTCGGCAATCCCCTCGTCAACGTCGCCTGCGTGGGCCTGACCAACGAGGAGCGACTGGTGACCGCCGAAGCCCAGACGGCGGGCAACAAACTCGTGTTGGTCGGCAACGGCACTGGCCGCGACGGGCTCGGTGGGGCTTCCTTTGCCAGCGAAGACCTCGCCGAGGACGCCGAAACCGAGGACCGACCCGCCGTCCAAGTGGGCGATCCATACACTGAAAAGCTCCTCATCGAGGCCAACGAGATGCTGGTCGACGAGAACCTCCTGCTTTCGGCACGGGACCTCGGCGCAGCCGGTCTCGGGGGGGCCTCGTCCGAACTCGTCGCCAAGGGCGGATTCGGCGCGGAGATCGACCTTAACAAGGTCCACCAGCGCGAGCCGAACATGAACGCGCTGGAAATTCTGCTCGCCGAGTCCCAAGAGCGCATGTGTTACGAGGTCGCTCCGGAGGACACCGACCGCGTCGCCGAAATCGCCGAGCGGTTCGATCTCGGCTGTTCGGTGATCGGCGAGGTTCGGGAGGGCAACTACGTCTGTACGTTCGACGGCGAAACGGTCGTCGACGTCGACCCCGAGTTCCTCGCCGAGGGCGCACCGATGAACGATCTGGAGGCCATCGAGCCCGAACAGCCCGGTCGGGAGCTCCCCGACGTCGACCTCGAAGACGCGATCAACGCGGTCGTCTCGGCACCAAACACGGCCTCGAAACGCTGGGTCTACCGCCAGTACGACCACGAGGTCGGCGTCCGAACCGCCCTCAAACCGGGCGACGACACCGCGATCATGGCGATCCGCGAGACCAGCGGCGACGCCAACGACACGACCGGCGCGGGCACCGGCCTCGCCTTCTCGTCGGGCTCGAACCCCAACTGGACGACCAACGCACCGTACGAGGGAGCCCAAGCAGTCGCCCTCGAAAACGCGACCAACATCGCCGCCAAGGGCGCACTGCCACTGACGGCAGTCAACTGTCTCAACGGCGGCAACCCCGAGAAGCCTGATGTGTACGGTGGATTCAAAGCGATTGTCGACGGACTCGCCGAGATGTGTTCGGATCTGTCGACACCAGTTGTCGGTGGTAACGTTTCCTTATATAATGACTCCACAACCGGGCCGATTCCACCGACGCCGACGCTGGCGATGGTCGGCTCGAAGGCGGGCTACGACGCGCCACCAGCCGCGCTCTCCGGCGAGGGCGAACTGCTCGTCGTCGGGTCGGCGGGCGGCGCGCTCGGTGGCTCCGAGTATCTCGCGCAGGTCGGTGGCTCGGATGGCTTCCCGGCGCTTCCGGCAAACGCCAGCGAGATCATCGAGACGATTGCGACGGTCGCAAATCAAGAGTCGACGCTCGCCAGCCACGACGTGAGCCACGGCGGCCTCGCGGTCGCGCTGGCGGAACTGATTACTGCGGATGCGGGTGCCGAGGTCTCGGTCGACGGCGTTGTCGACCTTTTCGACGAGACGCCCGGTCGGGTCGTCATTGAGACGACTGACCCAGCAGCGGTCCGTGAGGCGTTCGACGGTGTCGCGCCGGTCGACTCACTCGGCTCGGCGACCGACGATGGAACGCTCTCGCTGACAGTCGACGGCGAGACGGTCGACTACGATTCGGAGACGGTGACCGAACTGCGTGCGGTGATTACTGAGACGCTCGACTAACGGCTCGATTACGGTCGGATGGATCTTACTGTTCGGGACGCTCGAACTGGCGTTTCAGTAGATAGCCAGCACCGGCAAGCCCTGCGGCACCGGCTCCGATGCCGAATCCGGGGGTTTCGCTGTTGGTGCTTTCGCCGTTCTCACTCCCGTTTTCGCCCTGTTGATCACTCCCGTCAGAACTGTTCGACTGCTCGGTGGCTGCCGAATCGTTTTCCGGCGGCTGATAGACGTAGAGCCCGTCGTTCGGATAGCTCCGGTTGCCGCCGCGCCAGCCGTCCTCACAACAGAGCACGCGACCGTCGCCCATTGCATACACGTTGTCGACGTTTCGGAGCGCGTCGTCGACGTCCGCCATTGCTTCCTCCTCGGTGAAGTCGGGGCCGATGATGACCGGTTCAAGCCGTGAGACGTTGTAGTCGGACCCGAGTTCCGCACGGTAGACGACGCCGCCATCAACTCGGTCGAGGGCGATGTCGCCGCCGTCGTTGGTGGGCTGGTTGTCCAGCGCGTCGTTGAACTCCGAGACGCCGATGTAGATGTAGTCGCCCGGCTGGGCGTTGTCGACGCTGTCGACGCCTTCGGCCTTGTTGAACTCGATTGAGGCACCGATCTCCTTGGCCGCCGCGCGTGTCTCTAAGAACGGAATCCGTCGAAGCTCCTCGTCGACGCCATCGGGACCGTGTTCTTCGTACTGGTCGGCCCACGCAAGGATGTCCGCGTCGGAAATGTAGTCCTGATTGCCCGCCTCGATCACTTCGAGATCGGCCTCTTTGAGGACGCCTTCGGTGACCTCATCGCCCTCGTCCCAGTCAGCATGGCTCTCTAGATAGTCGACCTGCGTAATCTCGTCGTAGTCGGCGATCCACGAGTCGACCTCCCCGTTGCTTGCATGACCAAGCTCTAGCCACTCGATTTCCAGCGGTACGTCTGCGGGAGAGTCGCCGGATGCAGCCTCGTCATTGGTGATCTTGGGCGCATACAGGGTCCCTTCGATGGCCATCGGGTCGTCGTACTCCGGAATCGGCTCGTCGGCGACGAACTTGTAGATTCCCTTACTATCGCCGTCGGAACAGCCGTAGACAGTTCGTTCGTCGGGCAGAAGGTCCGGCGCTTCCCAAGCGGCCCGGCCCATGACGTAATGTTTGACCGGTGTGATCTCGTCGGGCTCGGCCGCTGGGTCCCGGATCTCGACGTGGTAGCCGTAGCGATAGGGGTTCGGATACACGTCTGCGATGGGTTCGAGTGGATTCTCATCGCCATCGGCCTCGACCGGGTCGGCACCCAGATAGTAGGCGAGATGTTCGACCCCGGTCATGTTCCAGTAGCCCTGAATGGACCAGCCGTCGACCTCGTCGTACTGCTCGTTGACTGCCGTATTGATTTCTACGGGGTTGGGTCTGTTCCAGAAGTGGGCTGCCCCGTAGATTCCCTCGCCGCTTTCGGCCGCCGAGGCGTCGCTGACGGTGGCAGCGAGACTCACTCGCGGATGGGCGTAGTTCTCCTCCGAGGAGATCGGCGTGTTCCACGGCGAGAGGTCGCCGTAGCAGTTGATGCGAGTGCCGCCGATATCGCGGAACTGTTCGGTGTTGACCGTGTTGATCGCGTTGTCGGGGTCGGCTTCCCACTCCCCATCGTCGGTCCGGCTGATCGGCGTTCGCATCACGTTGCCAGGGCTGTTTTCGTCGTTCGTAAACAGGTATCCCTCGGTTCCGTCGTCGGTGGTTGCGACGAACTGGTTGCAGTCGGGGTTGTAGCCGGCATCGCCGTAGGTAGTCCCCGCGAAATTGTCGGTCGTCACGGGTTCTCCGTCGGGTGTTTGGGTAACTCCCCACTGCTCGGTGCCATCGTTGATGTCATCGCCTTCCTGAATCAGATACGTGAACTCGGTGTCGGCCGCCCGTGCGTAGTCCTGTTCGCTTCCCTCCGGCGGTGAGGGCTCCTCGAAATCGTCGTTGGTGCCGTCGAACTCGAACCCGAACTCACTGTAGTAGCCGACGCCGGCTTTGTTCCACGGGGCCGAATTGTCACGGCTCGGGTGTTGGATACTGTGCAACAACGTTCCGTCATCAAATACAAACGGACCCGTCATCTCTGCCCCAAACGCCGTCGTCGAGAACCGTTTGAGATCCCCGACGACACTGGGTGCACCATCGGTATCCGTATCGTCGACTGCTGTCGACCGGCTATCGCGGTCTTTCTGTGCGGAGGCGACACCGGGGATACCGGCACCGACGGCGGCCGCGACTGAGGCTCTCATCAGGGTTCGTCTGTGGAAATCCATGTATACATTTCGACACGATATTAGATAAAAAGCGCTTATAATAGATAAGTATCCGTCCACGGAGAGTTTCGACCCCGCAATACCGTCATGTAGTGGTATATTCGTAGGGAGTTGCCTACTCAATTGTATATATGGGTACATATCCGGAATAGCCCCATATAGTACCAATATTGACACTCAAATAACTCACCGGCGACGTCGACTGTATGACAGAGTCCGAAACGGTCCCCGGCAGCCCAGTTCACAGAGAATACGTCATGGATGTCAGAATCGTCGAATCGGCCGACGACGAGTCGACAACTTACCGGTTCGAGGCACCGACCCACGAGGGGTGTACGTTCGACGATCCGGAGACCGCAGAGCTGTACGCCGATATCTACTTCGACGTTAACGGGTTCGATGAGGTCGGAACGGGCCAGCGGGGTGTCCCACCGGTGATTATTCAGGCCGGACGCGATACGCTTGCAGCGTACTTTCTCACCCAGTCGACGGTCGACGAGCAGTGGGTCGGCTCGTTCATGGGCGTCCAGCCGGGGAAGGTGATCCGGTATGCCTCCCGTGTCCAAGACCGCGCCGAGAACATCCGAACCCGGATCAAAGAACAAGATCTGTCGTAGTGTCGTAGCCCAGACCGTCGCCGTAACTCTCCGACATCGGCCATACCGATTCCGTTTGTGTTTCCAGCAGCGACGCCCCGCCGCGTCGGTGCTGGCGACCACGTTTGAGCGGCCAATATTAAACACCCCTCGGCCCAAGGTGGGTACATGGCAAAGTATTCGACGGGCGACGGTGGCGGTGGTGGCGACGGCGATGCCTGTGAACTCTGCGGCAAAGCCTCTAGCAGACTGAGCACGGCCAACGTCGCCGGGGCCAAACTGCTCGTCTGTGCCGACTGCTCGCCCCACGACGACAGTCGACGTGACTCCGGCCACAGCGGCCAGTCGAGTCAGGGCGGCAGCAGTGGCAGTGGCAGCGGGAGCAGTAGCAGTGACAGCCCAGCCGACCGAAAGAAACGCGCCGCCCAGAAGCAGGCCGAGATCTACGACGCCAACACGGGCGATTCCTCCCACTGGGAAAAGGAGGGGACGAACTACGAGCGCGACCGACTCCCGTACCTCGTTTCGGACTACGACGAGCGCGTCGAAAACGCCCGCCAAGAGGCCGGACTCACTGTCGAGGAACTGGCCGACAAGCTGGACATCGACGATGAAGAGTATCTCGCAGTCGAGCAGGGTCGGGCCGCCCGTGCAGGCGTCGGCGGCTCGGTAATCCGTGAGCTCGAAGACGAACTCGATGTGACGCTGGTCGACGAGTAGTCACCGACTCGGCAGGTACAAAGGCAGCCATGCCCGAGGTGTCGACGAATGATCGGAAAGCTGGATCCCGAGACCCTCCGAACCGTTCTCGACCGGACTGGCGCGTCGAATCCGGCACTGCTGACCGGCGCAGCCTACGGCGAGGATGCGGCGGCAATCGACCTCGGCGATGGCGAAACGCTGGTCGTGAGCTCCGATCCGATCTCGCTGGCCGCCGAAGCCGCCGGCACGCTGGGCGTCCACGTCGCCTGCAACGACATCGCGGCCGCCGGCGCTGACCCCGAGTTCCTGACGAACGTGATTTTTCTCCCGGATGACGATCCGGATACAATCGCCACGCTGACGAGCCAGTTGGATACCGCCGCCACCGAGATCGGTGTCACAATCGTCGGCGGCCACACGGAGTACGTCCCGACGCTTTCTCGCCCACTGCTGAGTCTGACTGCCTTCGGTCGCACCGACCGCCATATCCCGACCGGTGGCGCAGAGCCGGGTGACAAGATTCTGCTCACCAAGGGGGCGGCCATCGAGGCCACCGGTATCATTGCGACGGATTTCGTCGACAAACTCCGCGACGAGGGCGTCGACGAAGCGGTTATCGACCGGGCGGCGACGTATTTCGACGAAATCAGCGTCCTCGAAGACTCCCGCGCGCTTCGAGATGTGGCCACCGCGATGCATGATCCAACCGAGGGCGGTGTCATCACCGGCCTTGTCGAACTCGCTACGGCCGCGAATGTCGACATGGTCGTCGACCGTGAGGCGGTGCCGATCCGCCCGGAAACCGAGGCCGTCTGTACGGCGATGGGAGTCGACCCGCTCCGTATCTTCGGCTCGGGAGCCCTGCTTGCGACAGTGCCCGCCGACGGGGTCGACGCGGCCGAAACGAGACTTGGTGAAGCTGGCATCGCAAGCGCCGTGATCGGGACTGTCGAATCGTCAGCAGCCACTGATGTCTCAGCTGCGCTCGTCTTGGATGGCGAGCGAATCACCGAAGCCAGCGACGATCAGCTATACCCCTTCTGGGAGTAGTCCACTGCGAACGGACTGCTATTGTTGCTGATTGGTCCGAAACACTGTCTTTCCGGAGCTTTAGGCCCTGAGCGGTCGACTGTCGGTTCGTGGTGGATCTTCAGTACAGTGATCGAGACGCGGGTTATCTGCACGGTGTCTGGTTCGTCGCACTTGGATTACTGTTGGTGTCGACGACCAGACCTGCCTACAGCCCGTTTGTCGGATCAGTCAGCGATACGGTGATCTTTGCTGGACTGTGTGGGCTGGTCCTCGTCGGAGCCGCCACAGTTCGCTTCCGTCACGCTGCGCTTGGGGTTCCGATGAGCGTCTGTGGTGGTCTCGTCGTCTGGTCAGTGGTTCAAACGCTGGCCAGCGAGTCGACCGTCCTCACCGGTGGCACGCTCGTTCTCGCCGGGGGAGTCCTCGCCCTCGGCGGGCTGTTCGTCCACGAAGGCCTGCTGATCGCACGCGGTCGACGCCACACCGACACCCAGTCCCCGCCACGGACGCGGTGGCAGTGGTGGCTCGGCGCGCTGGTGCTCCTCGCTGCTGGCAGTTTCTGAGTTTATAAGCGATGTGCGGTCGACACGCATTACTGGGCGTCTTTTATCAATAATGGCGGGTATTCTGTCGTAGGATGGTCGTCGCACTCACGCCCGCATTCGTCGGGGTTCTGTTCGTGATCGTCATTGTTTCCGGGATGGTCAACGGACTGGCCGGGTTCGGGTTTGCGGTCGTGGGGACGATGGCGCTGGCGACGGTCGTCGACCCTGCCACAGCAGTCGTGGTGATGATCATCCCCATGTTGGCGGCCAACGTGACGCTCGTCAGTGAGCTGTCGACCGATGAACTCCGGAGCTGTGGCAAGCGGTTCGGCCCGCTCGTAGTTTCAGCGCTTCTCGGCACGATCATCGGCATGATCGTGCTGGACGCGCTGCCGGGTGGGCCACTGCGCGTCGGCCTCGGCCTGATCACACTTGGCTTTGTGGCCAGCCAACAGCAGGCGGTGGCGATCCCGTCGCTCGGGATCGAGGGTGGGTCGACGCTCGGGAGCGCTCCAGCGATGATCACAATCGGCGGCGTGTCGGGACTGCTGTTCGGTGCGACCAACGTCGGGGTCCAACTGGTTGCCTATCTCCGGAGTCAGGATCTCTCCCACGGGCTGTTTGTCGGCGTGGTGGCGATGGTGTTCGTCGGCATCAACGCCCTCCGCGTCGGGGCGGCGGGCCTCTTGGGACTCTATCCGTCGCTGACCGTCCTCGGACTCTCAGTCGCGGCGACGGTGCCCGCAATCGGGGGTGTCGCAGTGGGGAGTCGACTTCGGAATCGAGTAAGCAGTCGGCTTCGTCGTCGACTGGTGTTTGGCCTACTGACGATCATCGGGATTCGACTCCTACTCGGTGGACTCGGCATCGCCTGACATGGGATGGAGTTTTGATCGGCGTGTTACTCGGTGAGTGTGTCGTATTCGGTCACTGTGAGCGTTGAGCTGTCTCCCCACGTGATTTTCAGCGAATCGGCACCGACGTCGACAGCGTCGACCGAGAGGTCGACTTTCTCGGCGTTCGCATCGGTGCGGTTGCCGGTCATTTTCACTGCTTTTAGGTGGGCCAACTCGTCGGGATCGGCGCAGTAGTCGTTTGGCGCGCCGACGACCGAGAGCTCCGCGTTCCGGAGCAGCTTCCGGAGTCGTTTCGCCGCGGCGACCGACCCCGAATCTAGTTTCACGACCAGTTCGTCATCGTCGTCCTCCACGAGGGCACTGTAGTCGGCCGCCGCGAGATCAGTCACGTCATCCCTCGAATCGAGATCTTCGAACAGATAGAGCCCGCTCGCATCGTCGGTGGTGCGAACGCTGTCAGGGACGATCACGACGAGATCCGTTTTGGTGCCTCCCGTCAGATTCCCCGCCATCGTGATCCAGTTCGGACGGTGTTCGATTGGGACCGTCTTCGAGCGATCCGGCAGCGGATGGATCTCCTTGGGGAACTTCGTGCGGTCGTCTTCGACCCGGAAGATGCCCCACGAGCCGCCTTCGAGTTTCCGCCGCTCGCGTGTCTCCTGATAAATGAAGTCGCCGGTACTCTCGGCGAGTCCGCCCGCACCGCCGACGGGTTCGACCCGGTCGGTCTTGGTGACGCTGATCTGATCGTCGACACCGACGAGTTTGGAGTCGGCCTCGCCTCGAAGTCGGTCCCACTGGTGCTCAGCGAGATGGAACGCGAGTCCATCGGCTTTGTCAGCACAGAGATGGATCCGGAACGTCACGGGATCGCCGAGCAGCGCACGGAGCACCGGGGTGTTCGGATCGCCGTGGATATTCGAGGCGTACACGTTCGCCGGATTGTCGTCGGCCCGCTCGAACCGGCGACTGAAGGGCTCCGAGCGGTAGTTGATCGCCGGATAGCCGTGGTCTTCGGGATCGCCCAACTGATTGCAGGGGTCGTCGGAATCTTCGATATCCGGTCCCGGTGGCACCACACAGTTGTCGGGATCGTCCTCGTTGATGATGAACTGTCCGTCCGCAAACGCCAGCGAGAAATCCCGGAAATCGTCGCCATCGGGCATCTTCTTCATCACCGAGTGCGCCCGACCGTTCGGTGCTGGCTCGCAGGTGATCGGATCGAGGAACTCGACGCCCTCCTCTTCGATGACCAGTCGACCGTAGGCTCCGTGGTGGCGGTTGCTTCTGATGTCCGCGAAGTCCTGAAGCACCGACGAAACCGAAACCTCGTTGACGTACCAGCGGTAGGTGATCTCTTCGCCGGGCCCGATCGTCTGATCCCAGTTGAAGCCGACGGTCGTTCCGTCGGAGCCGAGAACGTTGTACCGGACCTGTTTGGGATGTAGCGAGATCCGCTTCGAGCGATCCCAGTCCTCGTCGGGACCCTGCATCTCGGGATGTGGATGGTCGTTGTCGAGATCGTCGAAGTCGATATCGTTGGTCAGCGTGAGGTCGATGCAGTCGTTCTGTGTCGCGCGCAACAGCAGCGGTTCGAGCGGTGCGTCGCCGTCGCAGATCGCCTCGACGTCCTCGTCCATCGCATACGCGATGCCGTAGGGGTCGACGTCGCCGTACTCGTTGTACTCGATCTCGGTATCGAACGCCGTCACATTGAACTGTAGACGATCCGCATCTTTCGGACACGGTCTGCCCGGCGACGGGGCGAGCTCCGGTGGATCGCCGGTAATGGCGTCGTTCTGCCGGGCCTCTTTGTCGGCGGGGAACTCCTGTCGCTCCTCTTTTTTGTCCGCGTAGAGAAGCCGTGCGAGTTGGCCCGTCTCCGACCAATTGAACTCGCTCCACGGAGCCGGATGCCCCATCTCTTTGAGCTGCTTGCGACTGATCGTCTCGTTCGGGGCCTTCCGGTCCGGCAACGGTTCGAGGTGGTCGACTTCCCCGCCGAACTCTCGAAACAGTCCCCACATCCCGTTCCAGAGATCGTCGACGACCCGTGATCCATACAGATAGTCCTTGATCGGGAGGCCAGCGGGGTTCTCGTCGAGTTCCTCGATGAACGTCCCCTCACCGATTGAGTCGGGTTCCTCCAGAAGATCGAGTGCGAAGGCTTCCGAGGTGCCGATGACCTGCGTGACGGCGTCTTCGGGGTCCTGTCCCTCCGGATCGAACCGTCGACCGTTGATCGTGAAGTTGTGTTGTTCCTCGTAGCCCCCATGCCACAGCCGGAAGCGAACCGGATCGTCCTCGTAGGCCTCGAAAGTGGGCGTCGACGGATCGCCGTGGACGAACGAGGAGTGAACGTAAGCCGGATCACAGTCGTCGCGGATGTAGTAGGGCGTGTTCCGGTAGTTGATCGCCATTACCCCCGCGTTCTCGTTGTGTTCGGCCTCGTTTCGGTTGACCAGCTCGCCGTCGCGGTCGACCAGCTGTGCGAAATCGTGGTAAGCCACACAGAACTCCCGGTAGTCGGTGCCGTCGGGCACCTCGATGATCGCTTGGGTACCGCTGTCGATCTCGTCACCGCTGAACGGATCGAGCCAGCGTGATTTGGGCGGCTCAACCACGAGCGAGGCGAACGAGCCGTGCATCACGTCTTCGATGCCGGTGATGTGATCGTGGAAAAAGATCGTCCCCTCCTCGTCGGCAAACCATCGATAAAAGGCCTTTTCGCCTGATTTGGCGTCCTGACGGTAGTTGAATCCAGACGCCAGTGAGTCCGAGCCCAGAAGATCATAGGAGACGAAATGGATGTGGTTGGATTTCCCACCGGCCTCGATGGGAACACTGTCGGGGTTGCCGTCCTCGCCGCCCTCCGGGAAGCGGTCGGCGGGGATCGCCGCGATGTTTTCCTCGGTGACCTCGTTTTTAAATGTAATGTCGACGCAGTCGCCGACGTTGGCGCGGATGACCAGCGGTTCGGGATTCAACTTCCCCTTTTTGACTAGTTCGGCGTTCTCTTCGAGCACGTAGACGATTCCGTTCGGATCGTGGTGTCCGGCGTCGTTGTAGACGACATCGGCGGGAAGGGCGACGATGGTGTACTCACGTTTCTCGCCCTCGATCTCGGCTTCGACGTCGGGATCACAGGGATCTGTGTACGGCGCACCGGGGATGATATCGTCGCCGAGGGCGGCCTGCTCGTCGTCGGTCGGATCACGGAACTCCTCCTTTCCGGCCGCACCGTACGGTGGGAACGGCGGTGTGTTACCGAACTTGCCGGGAATGAACTCGGGGTAGCCGGGCACGTCCGAATCGAGCGGAATCGGCGGCTTGTTGTTCGGCAGCGTCTGGAATCCCTTTCGCTCCTTGTCAAGTACGCGCATGATTCCCCACATTCCCTCGCCGTAGTGGGGGAAGAGGTGGCAGTGGAACAGTACATCACCCGTCGACCGGTGTGCGCCACCCGCACCAACCGCAAAGGAGTCCTCGAACTCCAGATTCGGACGCACGGTCGTGAAATCGTTGATACCTTCTGTCGACGTCCCTGAGGCAACGCTGAGCGGGCTCTCGTAGACCGCCCCGAGGCCGACCGTCTGGGAGTCGACGGTACCTGAAGAAATGTCCGGCGGCGTCTCTTTCCAGCGATGGCCGTGGAGGTGGTGGACGTGGTTTTCTTCGACCGACGCCCCCATCGGCAGCACGTTCACCGGATCGCCGACGTACACCGGATACACGTTGTCACCGCCGCCGGGGTCGCCGTTGAGCCACGAGTTGTAGAAGTTCTCTCTGATCTCCGGGTCGCTCCCGTCGGGTATCCGGTTCCCGGTCGGGTCCGCACGGTAGTTGATCGCGTGAGTCGTCTGGTCCTCGTCGCTGTCGGGGAACGTCAACTCATCGCCGTCAGCGGTTCGCATTCCTTCAGGGGTGTGATAATAAATGACGAACTGTCGGTAGCTGAGTCCGGGTACATTACCCGCTTGCATGGCCTCCTCGCTGAGATCATCCGGCAGGTGGATGTCCGCCTGAACCCGACCCTGTTCTTCGTCACCGGTGAAGGGGTCGGTCCACTCGGTGCCCTGTGGGTGGACGATGACCGAGCCGAACAGTCCCCGCGACAGCAGGTTGGCCTCCTGTGGCGGATCGTCGGCGCTGTCGTAGGCCTGGTTCGCCCCATCGAGGAAGAAGTGACCACCCAGGTTCGAGGCGTACCACCGGTACGTGATCGATTCGCCGGGCTCGACGGTCGTATCCGGGTTGAACCCGACATGCATCCCGTCGCTGTCGTCGACCTCGTACGGCAGCGAGGTCATATGCATCGAGGCCGCTCGGTCGAGGTCGTTGTGGAACTCGATCTCGATGATATCGCCCTTCTCGGCACGAAGTGTGAGCGGCTGGATCAGTCGCGTATCGCCGTCGGCGCGTTTGTCCTCGGGGATCTCTTCGCAAAAGAACTCGTCGTCTTCGTCGTCGTCCTCGAAGACGACCGTGTTCCCGCAGGGTCGCTTTCCGGAGAGCTTTTTGATCTCCTTTCTATCCTCTTCGAGCGCGTACATGACGCCGACCGGCTGGTGGAGGCCGTACCGGTTGTAGACGATGTCGACGTCGATTGCATGGGCATCGAAATGCCGAACCTGTCCAGCTTCATCGGGTTCCTCGGGGACCTCCTCACGTTCGGTAGCGTCCTCTGTGGCCGCAGCTCCGGTCGAGAGTGCTGTCCCCGCTGCGACCGTCCCACTTATCGATAGGAAATCCCGCCGAGACGTTTCAGCCGAGTTGAACAGGGAGTGATCTTCAATCGCGCCATCGGGTGATGATGCATCAGTATCGTCGCCGTTTTCCTGCGACATACATACGATAACAGCCAATATACCCTATTGTAATTGTCATATTACTAAGTATAAATGGCTATAACTAACGTATAACTGCAGTTATTGCCGTGTTTTGCCCGTCTACTACGTTCGGTTTGTTATCTCGCGGCCGAACCACTGGCGAAAACTCCACTACATGATTTAAACGTAGAAAGCTGCTACGCGCGGTTTTATCGTGGTATGCTTAACATATCTTGTCACAGACACTGAGGTATGTGTGTTCAGATTCGATTACTCACAGCGATTTACTGAGGGAAACAACTACCGGAGGGTGTCGACAGCGATTTCACGACGCCGCCCCATCAGATCTGTATGGATTACACTGAGTACGAGGCAGTGGTCTACGATCTCGACGGGACACTAGTCCATCTCGCCGTCGACTGGGCGACTGTCGCCAACGATGTGATCGCGGTCTACGAGGAGGCAGGCGTCGACGCCCGCGCCGCTGATCTCTGGGAGCTGCTGGGACGGGCCGCCGACCACGGAATCAGCGAGGAAGTCAAAGCCACGATCAGCCGCCACGAACACGGTGGTGCGCGGGACTCTCACCGCCTTCCTCTGGCCGACGACGTCGCCGAGCAGTCGGTGCCGGTCGGCGTCTGCTCGCTCAACTGCGAACGGGCCTGCCGGATCGCGCTCGATACACACGAGCTGTCGGCGGGTGTCTCGGCAGTCATCGGTCGGGATTCGGTCGACACCCACAAACCCGACCCCAAGCCGCTGCTGGCGACGCTCTCGGAGTTGGGTGTCGAGTCGGGTGAGGCCGTCTTTATCGGAGACTCCGACCGTGACAGGATAACTGCCGACCGAGCGGGCGTCGACTTTCTGTTTGTCGACTGAATCGCTGTAGCCAGTTAGGCCGAATCCGTGCTCTGCTCGGCCTTTTTGTCGTCTTCGAGTTTGTATTTCGCGTACAGAAAGACCGAAACTGCGGTCAGAAACCAGATCGGCGCGCCGACCCGCACCGCGAAGCTGAGACGGGCTCCCCACGACGGGAGTTCGACGAGGATCGAGAGCCCGGCAACGATTGGTGCGCCGACGATGATGGTGACGACGAACGTCGTCTGCATCACCCAGCCGAAGTCGACGCCATCAGGATCGGTAGTTTCGACGAGATCTGCCACAGATCCATCTCAGTCTGCGACTACTACTGTGTGACGGTTCGCCACTGGAGAGAGATCGGCCACACCGGGAATCGAACTGTTTTATCGGTGCGAAACCAACTGTTGGGGTATGACCACGACCCGTGGGCTCCGCGAGCGAGACCGGCCCATCACGATGCTGACGGCCTACGACGCGCTGACTGCCCGGATCGTTGAGGCCGCCGGAATCGACGTTATCCTCGTCGGCGACAGCATGGGCACCGAAGTGTTGGGGTACGACGACACGCTCGCGGTAACCCGTGAGGAGATGCAAAACCGAACCGCGGCAGTCGTCCGCGGCACCGAAGACGCACTCGTTGTCGCCGATATGCCATTTCTTTCAGTCGGCGTCGACGACAGCGAGACGATTCGGAACGCGGGCCGCATGCTCAAGGAGGCCGGCGCCGACGCCGTCAAACTCGAAAGCGGCCCCCACACGGTCGAGATCACTGATCGACTCACCCAACTCGGGATCCCCGTTATGGCCCATCTGGGCCTGACGCCCCAGCACGTCAACCAACTCGGCGGCTACAGTCGACAGGGAACGACGACCGAGGCCGCCGAAGAGATCCTGTCTCTCGCACGCGCACACGAGGAGGCCGGAGCCTTTGCACTCGTGCTCGAACACGTTCCGGCGAACGTCGCCGGGCAGGTGACCGAGGCACTGAATATCCCGACGATTGGGATCGGGGGCGGTCCCGACTGCGACGGGCAGGTACTCGTACTCACTGATGTGATGGGGCTCAGCGAGGACCAGCCACCGTTCGCCGAGCAGTTCGGTGATGTCGAGGCCGCGATGACCGACGCCGTCGACGCCTATCGGTCAGCGGTTGAAAACGGAGAGTTCCCGTCAGCCGAACACAGCCACGTCGAAGAGAGCGTCGACGACCTCACCGAGTGAGGCGGTCGAGGAACATCGAGAGCGCCGCGTTGAACGCCTGTGGCTGTTCGAGCATCGAGAGATGGGCCGCGTCCTCGATCTGGAGTACCGAGCAGTTCGGCATCTCGGCGGCGAAATACTGATGATATCGGAGCGGCGTCAGCTGGTCGTACTCGCCGACGAGTGCGGCCGCCGGGAGGTCGATCTCGTCGAGTCGACCCAACACGTTGAACAGGTTACTGGTGCGGAAATCCCGGCCCGTGACCGGCTGGCCGGTCTCTCTCAGTCGACGTGTGGATGCCGCCAAGAGTTCGGGGTCCGGATCGTGAAACAGTCGGTCGGAGCCATGAAGAAACTCGACGGCCCGGTCGAAATCAGTCTTCAGCCAGTCGAGCAGATCCGACAACACCGGGAGCCGCGGTCCTGTGCCGGCCAACACCAATCCATCGAGATCGAGATCACGTTCGAGCGCCGCCCAGATCGCGACTGCGCCGCCAAGGGAGTGGCCGACCAGCACCGAGCAGTCGGTGGCCTCGACGACGGCTGCCACGTCATCGGTGTAGGCCGACAGTGTTTCGTAGCCCGCATCGGCGTCGATATCGTCGCTTTCACCGTGGCCGCTGAGGTCGACCGCCGCCACCGGGGTTCGGCTGGCCAGTCTGAACTGGCTTTTCCATGCTTCGTGTGAGCCACCACTACCGTGAATATAACAGCAGCCCGGGCCGGACTGACCGCTCCGGTCGCTGTATTTGTAAGCTGTCGACCGGCCGTGGTGGCTCACGGATTCCATACCTCTATTCGGGCCGAGTTGGGCATAAATCGCCGGACCTTCTCGAATACCGATAGGTAGGTGATTGCGGCTACGATTCGGCTGGTGTCGACTGGTCGACGTCATCGAAAACGAATGCCGCACCTCCTGTGTCGGCGGCCTCGACGCTCACACCCCAGCCGTGGACATCCGCGATTCGCGTGACGATAGCCAGTCCCAGCCCGGTTCCGTCGCCGGTCGTATACCCTTCTTCGAGCACCGACTCGCGGTCGGCGGGCGGAATGCCGGGACCGGTATCGCTGACGACGAGTTGCACCGGCCCGTCGGTTTCGGCCTCTCTCACCGAGATCGTGATCTCCAACCCACCATCGTCGGTGTCGCCCCCGTTCTCAGTGGAGCAGTGTTCCACGGCCTCATCAGAACCCTCCGAGTTCTGGGTGCCTGTCGAATGGTTCGAAAATTCCCGCTGGGAATTTTCGTCATCACGAGAGACGGCGTCGCCGTCTCTCGGACGACTATGCTCGACAGCGTTTCGAATGAGGTTCTCTAGGAGTTGCAGCACGTGCTGTCGGTTGGCCTCAATGTGGATCTCAGCGTCGACCGTGAGTTCGGCGTCGCCGGTTTCGACGTGTTGCCAGGCCGTTGTGACACACGACGCGAGGTCGACCGTTGTGGTGTCGACGGCGGCCGCATCGAGCCGGGCCAGCGTCAGCAGTTCGTCGATCAGTTGTTCCATGCGCTGGTGGGACTCCTGGATTCGGTCGAAATGCGCCGGATCACCGGTCTTGCGGGCCAGTCCGACGTAGCCCGAGGCGACGTTGAGGGGGTTCCGGAGGTCGTGGCTCACGACCGAGGCGAACTGATCAAGCTGCTTGTTCTGCTGTTTGAGCTGTGCCTGCTGGTGGTGTTGGTCGGTGATGTCGTGGACGAGAAAGACGCGACCCACGAGATACTCACGGTCGTCGTACAGTGGTGTGAGTTCGATCTGGTAGTGGTGGCCGTTGAGCTCCATTCGCATGCGCTGGTGGTCGGTCGCCGTGGCCACGGCATGGAACTGCTCGGCGACGCTCGGCACCGATTTGATCAGCTCCGCGAGCGGTCGACCGATGTCGGCATCGGAGAGATCCAGGAGTTCGAGTCCCCGCTGATTGGCGTCGACGAGTCGGTTCTCGCGGTCGGTGACGAACACGGCACTGTTCAGCGTTTCGACGACCGCGTTTCGCGCAATCGGTGCGACGTCCATGAACTTCGTTCGCTGGATGCCCCACGTCAGCGAAACGCCGGTGATAGCGAAGCCGACAGCCGTCAGATTGTACGAAATCGTCCGGGTAATAAAGGCAATATCCGTGAGCCACGGGGCGACAATTCCCGCGAGCAGCGCGGCGGCCTGTTTCTGATAGAGGAACTGGCTGGTGAAGACGAACCAAACCAACAGGAACGTCGACACCGCGACCAAGAGATACGAGTAGCCGATATGGAGACCGAAGGCGATGCCGTAGGTCGTCTCCCACCCCGATCCAGTGGCCGGATTCGCCACGAACGTCTCCCAGACGAGATCGGGTCGAATCCAGACGATGGCGTTGAAAATGAGTGGCCAGATCGCCAGCCCACCAATTGTCCGGCGCGTAACGTACTGGTCGTACCCCGTGTACGCGAGCACGAAGACGAACAGGCTCGCAATAACGACCGTAATTCCGGCGAACCACAGTTTCATGAAGGCAACCGACAGAGGTGTGCCCGGCACGACTGTCACAACGAACTCACAACAGGCCCAAAACCCCATCCCGAGCAGTGTCACGACGAGCGGTCGACCACCCGGCTCCTCGCGGAGCTGCCACGCCTGGGTCGCCGCCGCCACCACCAACACAACCGCAACTGCGAACGAGATCGAGTAGAGCGGATACTGCAGCGGCATTTCCTGTGGCTTCTTCGCTCATTTATAAAATCCGTTTGCCGTATCTATCAACAGTAAGAATTGGACCGCGTACGCGGGACACGACGGTCGACCGATGCTCACGACCGCAAACTTCGGTGTGAACCGCAACACAATCTAATTTGGGTACCCCAACGCCTTCATGCGGTTTTTCAGCGGTAGCTTTATATACTTTGAAGACTAACTGTGAGTTAGTACTATGAATGAACCACAGGCAGCCGGTCATGACGACCGCTTCGTGCGGCGCTACGAGTATGACGACCACTCGCTGCTCGCGGTCGACCTCCCGGTCGACGACGAGCAGGTCGATGTGGATGTCGTCGGCTCGACAGCGATTCTCGTCATCGATCACGGCGACCGTCTCACCGAGACGGAGTTTGAACTGCCCGGCACGGACCCAAACGTTGAGTTGAACAACGGCGTACTCGAAATCACGGTGAACAAATGAATCTCACAGTCAAACCACTCAAACAGAAGGACGCCGGTCGACGCCTCGCGGCGGTCGACCGCCTCGCAGCCGACGAACTCGACCTCTCAGGCGGCGATTTCGTCCGTCTCGACAGCGACGACGGCACCGCCATCGCCCGCGTCTGGCCCGGCTACCCGGAGGACGACGGGACCGGTATCGTCCGGATCGACGGTCGACTCCGCCAGGAGGCGGGCGTCGGCATCGACGACAAACTGACCATCGAGAAAGCGGAGGTCAACCCTGCCGAATCGATCACGATTGCCCTGCCACAACGGCTCGGCATCCGTGGGAATATCGATTCGCTGATTCGACGCGAACTCGGTGGCCAGCCAGTCACCTCCGGCCAAAATGTTCAGTTACCACTGGGCTTCGGCTTCATGGGCGGCCAATCGCAGGCTGTTCCACTGAAGATCGCCTCAACGTCGCCATCGGGCACGGTCGTCGTCACTGACTCGACGGAGGTCACCATCTCTGAGAAACCCGCCGAACAGATTCAGGAGGCACCCAGCGGTGCCGCACCGGGCACCTCGGGAACCCCCGACATCGCCTACGAGGACATCGGTGGCCTCGACGACGAACTCGAACAGGTTCGAGAGATGATCGAACTGCCAATGCGGCACCCAGAGCTGTTCAAGCGGCTCGGGATCGACCCACCGAAGGGCGTCCTGCTCCACGGCCCACCGGGCACCGGCAAGACGCTGATCGCCAAGGCCGTCGCCAACGAAATCGACGCCAGCTTCCACACGGTCTCCGGCCCGGAGATCATGTCGAAATACTACGGAGAGTCCGAAGAGCAGCTCCGTGACATCTTCGAGGAGGCCTCCGAGGAGGCCCCCGCGATCATCTTCATGGACGAACTCGACTCCATCGCGGCCAAACGCGAGGAGGCAGGCGGCGACGTCGAACGACGCGTCGTGGCCCAGCTCCTGAGCCTGATGGACGGGCTCGAAGAGCGCGGCGAAGTCGTGGTCATCGGCGCGACCAATCGTGTCGACGCTATCGACCCCGCGCTGCGGCGTGGTGGCCGGTTCGACCGCGAGATCGAGATTGGGGTTCCGGACCGCGACGGACGGAAAGAGATCCTGCAGGTCCACACCCGCAACATGCCGCTGGCCGAGGGGATCGATCTCGACGTGTACGCCGAGAACACCCACGGCTTTGTCGGCGCGGACCTCGAAAACCTCGCCAAAGAGGCCGCGATGCACGCGCTGCGACGAATTCGCCCACGGCTCGACCTCGAAAGCGACGAGATCGACGCCGACATCCTCGAATCCATCGAGGTGCTGGAGAGCGACCTCAAATCGGCCTTAAAAGGGATCGAACCCTCGGCGCTGCGTGAGGTGTTCGTCGAAGTGCCCGACGTCTCTTGGGAGGACGTTGGTGGCTTAGAGGACACCAAAGAGCGCCTCCGCGAGACGATCCAGTGGCCCCTCGAATACCCCGAAGTGTTCGAGGAACTCGACATGGCCGCCGCGAAAGGTGTCATGCTGTATGGTCCACCGGGGACCGGTAAGACCCTCTTGGCAAAAGCGGTCGCCAACGAGGCCGAGTCGAACTTCATCTCGATCAAAGGCCCCGAACTCCTCAACAAGTTCGTGGGCGAATCGGAGAAAGGAGTCCGCGAGGTCTTCAGCAAGGCCCGCGAGAACGCCCCGACCGTGGTGTTCTTCGACGAGATCGACTCGATTGCCGCCGAGCGCGGAAGTCAGTCGACCGACTCGGGTGTCGGCGAACGGATGGTCAGCCAGCTGCTGACCGAACTCGACGGCCTCGAATCGCTGGAGGACGTCGTGGTAATCGCCACCTCGAACCGCCCAGACCTGATCGATTCGGCACTCCTGCGGCCCGGTCGACTGGACCGACACGTCCACGTCCCGGTGCCCGACGAGGATGCTCGCCGGAAGATCTTCGAGGTCCACACCGACGAAAAACCGCTGGCCGACGACGTGGACCTCGGCAAGCTGGCTCGCCAGACCGAGGGCTACGTCGGCGCGGACATCGAAGCGGTCTGCCGCGAGGCATCGATGGCTGCCAGCCGGGAATTCATCGGCAGCGTCAGTCGGGAAGAGGTCGCCGAATCGGTCGGCAACGTCCGGGTGACGATGGCCCACTTCGAGGATGCCCTCGATCAGGTCCAAGCAAGCGTGACTCCCGAAACGCGAGAGCGTTACGAGGAGATCGAACGTCGCTTCGGCAAAAGCGAGATCGACACCGAAGACGATCTCGGCACCGCGTTCCAGTAGACGCTACTGAATCACACCGTTGCGGACACTATTTTGACTGCTGTTGAATCGTCGCAGAGGAGGCCTACCTGAGTCGGTATCCCGCGAGTACGAGCACAATGCCTGCCACTGTGTACTCGATCTTTAGTAAGAATGCATCCAGAAGATCAACAGGATGGGACCATGCATAGAGAGCGTCGATGGCTGTTCCGACGCCAATAAACAGTAACACGAATCCACCGAGAAGTACCACGAGGCCAATTTTCATCAATGCTTTTTGTCGACCGGGAGATGGTGACGCAGTGGGCTGGCCACCATTCATTTGTTATAGTCTAGTCAGATGGTTGAAAAGCGTATCGCAGCCAATGTGACATTCTTGGCCGCAGCCATCACAGCTACCGTCGACGACACCCGGTCTCTCGCCTAAACTGGCGTGAACGGTCGACGGGTTTTATTTTGGTAACTCCTGTCAATGTAGACACCCCTACCTGCGTGTCCCCACGGACACACCCCTCCAGCCACTGTCGACTGGCGTGGTCGATCTGTGGCTTGATTTCTATTCGTGAGTCGTTGGTGTGTCGACTAGCGGATGCCACCGGCTACAGTTGGTTACTCCGCGAGGCAACCACATCGAGCCCGGGACTGTAGTAGCAGACCGGCTCGGCTTCGGGTTCGGCGAAACCGTGGCTCTTGAGTAGTGTGCTGGTCGTGATCTCGGCGTCGGCCGGGTAGAGCGTCCACGGCTCGTGGTCGACATCGGTATACCGAATCGAGCCGTCCTGTGCTTCCGTATAAAATCGGTAGCGTTCGACGAGGAACTCGCCGAAGGGGTCCTCTGGAGCCGCAAACGGTTTACCGGTCGGCCAGTAGCTCGCCTCGTAGTGGGCCGGCCGCGAGCCGGGATGCATTCGTCTGCTTTTGAATTGGACCCGGCCGTCGACCCACTCCAAGCCGATTCGCGCATAAAAGTACGGCAGATGTTGGAAGACTCTCGCGCCGATGACGCTCGCGATGCCCTGCGCATCGAGGCTGAAGAAGTAGACGCTGGGGACGCCGTCGCGGGTGACGTAGGTTCGGAGATTGAGTTCCGGCAGTCGAATTCCGAGCTGCTTGGGCAGCCCCTTCGGCCGGACGTCGACGTTCGTGAAGGGAACGACCGAGAGCCACGCCGAGCCGTCGAAGGTGTCGGGGGCGAGCCCGTCGGGCAGGTGGGCGTCCATCACCCGTGGCTCGACCGGGTAGTTCTCGAACAGCAGGTGTCGCCAGCCCATCTCCAGTGGCACTACCATGTCGACTGTTGGTGGCTCGGACGAATATCACTTTGGCCGGAGACGGTAGTCGACGCCTGATAGCCACCAATCGGCGATTATCCGGGCGATTCGGGCGTGAACGGTCGACGGGTTTTATTCTGCTAGAGGTTGTCACAGTAGTCACCCCTACCCGCGTGTCACGCGACACGTCCCTCCGGCCAGTGTCGGCAGTGGGTCGACGGCTGGCCTGTTTTATTCGGTGAGTGGCAAGACTGTCGGCGTGCTGGGAGGTCGATCATCTCCCGGTTCGTTCGAGTATATAAAGCCGTTCAGGAGTATTCGATTGCCGATTCGGCCGGATTTCGTGCTCCGGCTGTGCCTATCGGATTCGATGTGGACAGTCGTTCGACGGCACTCACGCGGGCAGTCGACCAGCACGTTCGAGCACTGCGAGCCCGGCAACCGTTGCCACGAGGGCGAGTGCGCCAGCAGTGAAGACCGTACCGTACGCGTAGCCGCCTTCGATCAGCGCACCGACGACCGAGGAGCCACCCGACTGCGACAGCATCCAGGCGGTACTGAAGACGGCGTAGGCGCTGCCGCGGGTCGAGTCCGGCAACGCGGTCAGAATGTAGGCGTCGACGGCGGGAAACAGCGCGTGGATGACAAAGCCGATCAGCGCCGAGATTACCGCCAGCGCGACCAGCCCCTCTGCGGCGACCAACAGCAGCAGGCAGCCAGCGAAGGAGGCAACGATCCCGAGTAACAGCGGCACCGAGGGGAGGTCGTCGACCAGCTCGCCAGCGACAAAGAAGGCAGGCACGCCAGCCGTAAAGACGATAGTCAGCATCGTTGAGGCCGCGTTCGGCGAGAGCCCACGGGACTGCATGTAGAGTTCATAGAAATTAAAGACGCCCTGCCAGACGAAGACCGCGACGCCAGCCAGCCCAAGGGCCGCAAGGATAATCCGCCACTCCGAGCGCGCACCGGCGAGTAGCGAGCTGTCGTCCGCACCCGCATCCGGCATCTCGGTCCGCCGGGCGACGATCACGGTGGCGGCGGTCACGACGGCAGTGCCGACCGCAATAGTCCACAGCGAGAGCCGCCAGTCGACCCACAACGAGATGGCGACCAGCGGCGCGGCGGCCACCGCGGCGACTTGGTTGGCCGCGCCGTGAATACCCATGACGCGGCCGACCCGACTTGGGAACAGTTCACTCAAAAGCGGGTTCGCCGAGACGAAATAGACGCCGGAGGCGCTGCCCATGAAAAACGCCCCGATCATGAGCTGTTGAACCGTGACCGCCGTGGCAGTCGCGGCCGCCGAGAGGGTGAGAATCCCCCCCGAGACGATCACGAGATAGTGGCGTGGGAACCGCGTGAGCAGCCAGCCAGCCGGGAGTCGGAGCGACGCGCTGCCGACCCACGCGAGGGTAACGATGAGGCCAGCGGTCGCCTCGCCGATGCCGAACTCGGCGATGAACACGTCCAACAGCGGCGCGAAGACGATTCTGGCCAGATTGAGGAAAAAGACGAGCCCACACAACGACCCAAAGAGGTGGCGTCGACTCACAGCGACGCTTCGGAGCAGAGGGTCTCAAGGGTTCCGAATGCTTGATTCTCGGCTCAACTGAGCGATAGGTTCAAGCCATTGCGTAAGGAATCCTTACATACTATGAGTGCCGACGAACCCGAAGTGACAACAGTGACCTCAAAGGGCCAGATTACGATCCCGAGTCGACTCCGCGAGGAGTTCGGGCTCCAGAAAGGGACGAAACTGATGGTCGTGCCAACCGAGTACGGCCTCGTGTTGAAAAAGATCGAGCTGCCGTCTGTCGAGGAATTTCAACAGCGAGTCGAAGACCGTGCCGGTACTGTCGAGTTGTCGACGGAGGACGTCGATCAGTTGGTACACGATGCTCGGAGTGATGAATGAGAGCGGTTCTCGACACGAACGTGCTTATTTCGTCGGTGATCTCGACTGGGACGCCGCACAATGTCGTTGTCGCTGGGTTCGAGGGCGAGTATCAACTCATCGTCTCTGTGGCCACGCTCACTGAATTCCGTGAGACACTTCTCAAATATCCTGACCGGTTCCACATGAACGAGACCGAAATCCAGCAGGAAGTCGAAACAGTTCGGTACTTTGCAGAGTTCGTCACCCCGACCGAAGACATCACAGCAGTTGCGGCCGACCCTGACGACGACAAATTTCTCGAAGCAGCCGTCGCGGGTGATGTCGACTATCTCGTCTCCGGTGATCAGCATCTCCTGGATCTCGACTCGTTTCGTGGGATCGAGATCGTCACACCACGAACATTCTACGACGACCTCACCGAGTGACAGCGGGATCTCAGAAGTGGATGAGACATGTCTTGAACCGGTCAGTCAATAGCGGCTTGTAGGATGGCTCAGTCAAGCGACCGTTCGAAGAGGTAGCCAGTCAGAACTCCGACTGGAACGGTTGCCCAACTGGTGTAGACGGCAATGAAGCCGAGCAGTAGCACGAACGTCACCATTGAATCGGTGGCCGTGGCCATCGAGGGGTCGACGGCGATGCTAAAGACCACACCGAGCGGAAGCAGTATCGCGCAACTGACCACGTAGCCGACGAGTGTCGACAGCAGGCCACCAATGAACCCACCGAGGCGGAGCGATTCGGGCACGAACCGCCAGACGACCACGCCGCCGACGAACCCACCGGGGATGACGACAGCAAGCGAAGCCCCGGCAGCCGTTAGCCAGCTTACGGCAGCCATCACAGCAACCCCACCGATCACGAGTGGATTGATATCGGTTCCGACACCGAAGAACAGCGCTCCGGCTCCCACACCGGAGAGAATTCCCTGTCCGATACCGAAAATGATGGCTGCCACGGCGGCTGCGGCTGCCATCGTATACCCCGCGCCAATGTCGGGGCGGTCGCTCTTCGGGAGGCTGTCGAGATACTGCGTGAGCCACCTGTCGAAGCGATCTAGGAGGGCCATACGTTCGTGTTGGTTGGCTGTTGGTTTCGGATTTGTGGTCGACATATCCGCTACGTGTATCCGGGTGGGACGATATAGTGAGAGTAACTCTACTGCAACTCCTGTATTATTCTGTGCCATCTCCACCGTCGACCGATCCACACTCCTTTTGACCAGTCACGCGAAAGCCACACCCAATGGACGACGATCTTCGCAGCCGCGTGCAACAGGAAGCCGAGAAACACGCCCTGTTCAACGCGCTCAAACACGACAGCGACCCCGACGTAGGCGCGATCATGGGCCCACTGATGGGCGACAATCCCGACTTCCGACCGCACGGCGACGAGGTGCCGGGCGTCGTCGGCCAAGTCGTCGGCAAAATTGGCGGGCTGGACCGCGAGGCCCGCCGCGAGCGACTCGCCGAGTTGGATCAGGAGCTGGTCGACGAACTCGACGCCGAAGACGAGGTCGACGAACACACCCTGCCCGATCTGCCGAACGTTGAGGACTACGACACGGTCCGGCTCCGCGCCGCGCCCAACCCCAACGGCCCGTGGCATCTCGGCCACGCCCGCATGCCCTCGGTGATCGGCACCTACACCGAGCGCTACGACGGCGAGTTTGTCGTCCGGTTCGACGACACCGACCCCGAAACCAAACGCCCGGATCTCTCGGCCTACGACGCAATTCTCGAAGACATCGAATACCTCGGCTTCGAGCCCGACGAAGTCTACCGCGCCTCCGACCGCGTCGAGACCTACTACGATCACGCCCGCGAACTGATCGAAATGGGCGAAGCCTACACCTGCGATCTGCCCGCCGAGGAGTTTTCCGAACTCAAAAAGGAGGCCACACCATCGCCCAACCGCGACAAGGACCCCGAGACCGTCCTCGAAGAGTTCGAAGCGATGGTCGACGGCGAGTACCAGTCGGGAGAAATGGTCCTCCGCGTCAAAACCGATATCGAACACAAGAACCCCGCCCTGCGGGACTGGGTGGCGTTCCGCATGATCGACACACCCCACCCCCGTGAGGAGGCCGCCGACTACCGCTGTTGGCCGATGCTCGACTTCCAATCCGGTGTCGACGACCATCTCACCGGCATCACCCACATCATTCGCGGGATCGACCTGCAGGACTCGGCCAAACGCCAGCAGTTCGTCTACGACTACTTCGACTGGGAGTACCCCGAAGTGCTCCACTGGGGCCACGTCCAGCTCGACGAGTACGATATCAAGATCTCGACCTCGACCATCAAGGAACTCATCGACAAGGGCGAACTCGACGGCTGGGATGACCCACGCGCACCCACGCTCCAGTCGGTCCGCCGTCGTGGAATACAGGGCCAAGCCATCGTCGAGTCGATGATCGGCCTCGGCATGTCGACCTCGGATGTCGACCTCGCGATGTCGTCGATCTATGCCAACAACCGCGATCTGGTCGACGACGACGCGAATCGCTACTTCCTCGTCCGCGACGGCGAGGAGCTCCCGGTCGTTGGCGACGCAAAACCCGAGGCTGGCCAGCCACCACTCCACCCCAACCACGAGGATCGGGGCCGCCGCGAGATCCCGGTCGACGATGCTGTGCTCATCGAACCCGACGACCGGCCGAGCGAGGGCGACCGCATCTGGCTCAAAGGCTACGGCTGTGTTCGCTACGAGGACGGCGAGTTCGTCGCCACCGGCGACGACATTTCGGCCGTTCGTGAGGGCGACGTCGACGTGATCCACTGGGTTCCGGCGGACAAAACTGTTGACGTGCGAATGCGAACCCCAGATGGCGACGTGGAGGGGGCCGCTGAACCTGCCTTTGGCGATACCGAGGTCGACGAGATCATCCAGTTCGAACGCATCGGTTTCGTCCGCGTCGACCGACACGAGACCGACGAATCGGTCGTCTACTACACCCACGCCTGAGCTAGTCGGGCGGTCGACGGCCTACAATTCCTTGATCCGCAATTAGTGATAAAAATACAACACTCAGATTTATATATCTATGTGTGACAGTAACATACATGGACGAGAAACGGCGTATCGACTCGGACAAATCAGAGAGAGCTACACAACCAACAACGCCGAACAAGATGATATTCGAATCGGAGTTGTGGATGGAGTGTCCAAAAGGAAAGTAGGTGCGTTCAGTGGTTGGCAGAGGTGTATCGGCGGTTTTCGAGCGGTGAGATGCTGTTTTTGACTGTCCTTGTATACTGTCTCAGAGAGACGTGTCTGCTGATTGTGGGATTGTAGCTGACATAAAACGCTTCTTTCGGGATTAGCAGACTGGCTTGGGGTTGACGCCCATCGATTCAAGCGATTCGGTGTACTCATCGTAGGCTGCTTGGATCGCCTCGCTGGCGGCCTCACGGGCCCGGTCGAGATCATCGTCGCTCTCGGCAATCGACTCAACGAGGTCGACCGCACGGTCAAGTTGATCCTCGACATCTCCACCGAGCTCCCGAAAGACACTGGCGGTTCGGGGGTCGGCATCACCGACGAAGTAGCCGGTGTACTGTTCTTTCGACTTTTTGGCGACCAGACAGCGCCCGACGAGGCCACCGGCGCGCTCGATGGTCGACTCGAAGCCACGGAGCGTCGACTGGATCGCCGGAAGCTCATCGATGTCGCCAGCGTCCGGTGCATCATCGAGCTTCCCGGCTACCGTCTCGTAGTGGTCGGCTTCCTGCTCGGCGAGATCACTAAAAATCGAGGCCGCGTCGTCGTTGGATTCGTTGTCGGCCCACAGTTCGAACGTTTCGCGGGCGGCATCTTCAGCAATCGCTGCGGCCCGGAGCACGGTTTCGGCCTCAATGTCGCCGTCTGTCTCGGCGTACAGCGCTTTCGATGAGCCGAGTCGTGAGAGTGCGGTTTTGTTTTCGGTTCGGACGGATTCGATGAAGTCGTCGGTCATGGTCGACACCACGCCATCATGGCTCTTGAGTTTGTGCGGTTTGGAGCCGCTGTTTGGCCACTCGAATCGGGCATAAAACCAAAGCGGTTACAGAACCGTGGTATGCTGTGACAATCGACCCGTCCGATTTTACCAGCTACTCGAAAGATCTGCTCCGGTGGTTCGTGCTCACCACCACCTACTTTCTGCTGGCACTGTTTCTGATCGGCCTGATTGATCTCGGTCTCGGCCTGTTTCAGCTCATCGTCACCGGCGAATTCACCGACCCGGTGGCTGTTGTCAGCCTGATCGATACGGTCCTGTTGTTGTTGATCATACTCGAAGTCCATCGAACGCTCATTGCCTACGCAGCCGACGATCCGGTGTTGCCGATCATCGTTAGTGCGGCCATTATCGCCGTTGCGCGGCAGATCATCAGCTTCCGTGTCGACGAGTTCGGGACAACGAGAAACGCGCTTCCGGCAGCCCTCGGGCTGGCCGCGTTGCTGCTTGCTCTCGTGCTTGTCTTCCTTGCGGTTCGGTGGGATACGATGAAAGAAGGTGAATCGCCGTCCTCTCTACGGGAGTAGTCGACTCCGACTGAGAGGGCCTGGTAGCTATTTATTCGCCGCTGCCTTTCTCAATGGGCGCGCCCACGAGGTTCCCCCACTCGGTCCAGGAACCATCGTAGTTGATGGCGTCCTCGTAGCCGAGCAGTTCGTGAAGCGCGAACCAAGCAACCGACGAGCGCTCGCCGATTCGGCAGTAGGCGACCGTCGTGCTGTCGCCGTCGATGCCTTTGTCGGCGTAGAGCGCTTCGATCTCATCAGCACTTTTGAAGGTGCCGTCCTCGTTGGTGACCGCAGCCCACGAGATGTTCTGTGCGCCGGGGACGTGGCCGCCGCGCTGGGCGGTCTCGTTGAGTCCTGGCGGTGCCAGGACCTCTCCCGAGAACTCCTCTGGAGAGCGAACGTCGACAAGTGGAAGACCCTTATCGATGGCGTTGTCGACATCGTCGCGGTAGGCTCGGATGGACTCTCGTGGACCGGAGGCAGTGTAGTCGACTGCCGAGAAGTCGGGCTCCTCGTCGGTCACTGAGTAGTCGTTGTCGAGCCAGTACTCGCGGCCGCCGTCGAGGAGTTTCACGTCGTCGTGGCCGTAGTATTTGAACTGCCAGTAGGTGTAGGCCGCAAACCAGTTGGCGTTGTCACCGTAGAGGACGACCGTCGAGTCCTCGCTGATGCCGTGGGAGCCGAGCAGGTCCTCGAAGTCGTCCTTCGTGAGGATGTCTCGGGTTGTCTGATCCTGAAGCTGGGATTCCCAGTTGAAGCCGATAGCACCGGGGGCGTGACTCTCGTCGTAGGCCTCGGTGTCGACGTCGACTTCGACCAGGCGATAGTCGGAATCGTCGCTCTGGAACTCTTCGAGGTGGTCTTCGACCCAGTCGGCCGAGACCAGCACGTCTTTTGCGTAATCTGAATCTGCCATACAAGATGTCGTACTCCCTCCACTGTCTTAGTACTATTACAGACGGTGCTTTCGGCCGGTCCTGTTCGATTCCGGAGAGAATTGCCAGCGGTTCGAGGCGAGCAAACGATTTGTACCGTCAAAACAGCACTGGAGCGACCCATGACTGATTGGTTCTCGAAAGATCATGCAATATTCTCCTGTATCACAGAACCCCGGCGGCGGTCGACACCGACACAGCGTTAACCATCTCCGAGCCATACCGAACCAGTATGTCCACAAACCTGCTGGCCGACCCGGCGTGGCTCGCCGACCGGCTCGATGACCCCTCAGTTCGGATCGTCGACGTCCGTGACACATGGGAGTACGACGCCATGGGCCATCTCCCCGGCGCGGTTTCGATCCCGTTCGATAGTTACCGCGACAGCGAGTCGACGGATCCCGGCACGCTCCCGGGTGCCGACGCCTTCGCCGATTTGCTCGGCGAGGCCGGAATCTCCCCCGACGACACCATCGTTGCCTACGACGACACCCACGGCGTGTTCGCCGCCCGCTTTGTCCTCACCGCGCTCGTCTACGGTCACGACGACGTTCGACTTCTCAACGGCGACTTCAGCACGTGGCGACGCAGCTACGAGGTCACTGATGACACTCCGGCTGTCGACCCGACAGAGTACGAGTCAAAGGAGATGGTTGCCGACGCCCCAATCGTCGACCGTGAGGCCGTCGAGGATGCAATCGAGAACGGGGACACAACGCTGATCGACACCCGCGAGCAGTGGGAATACGAGGAGGGCCACCTACCCGGCGCAATCCGAGTCGACTGGATGGAACTCGTCGACGAGGAAACCCGTGGCGTCAAATCCAGCGCCAAAATCGAATCGCTGTTCACCGAGCGTGGTATCGAGACCGACCGCTCCCGTCCGATCATTCTCTACTGCAATACCTCGCGTCGACTGAGCCACACCTTCGTCGTCCTTCGGTCGCTCGGCTTTGAGCAGGTTGCGGTCTACGAGGGTAGTATGACCGAGTGGAAAAACGCCAATGGCGTGCTCCAGACCATCGATTCCGGCGAGTAGGCAGTTCCTACCCACTCTCACGAGATAGAAATATAACCGTACTCACGATCACGGTCGACGCTATCAGTCGGACAGCCTAACAGTGTGATCGTGCTATCGGGGTTATTCGGTAAAATACAGCTCTCGAATAACCATCCCCAGTCCACCGAGGATCAGCACCACAGTGAACACCGATTCGTTCCCGGAGAGGAACCGTTCGCTTCCCCAGAGAACGACCCCAAAATACAGCGCGACCCGGAACCGTTGACTCTCGGTAGCCTCCCAGAAGACACCATAAAAGACAAGCGCCGAAACATAGATCGTGACGGCCACGTCACCGATCACAGCCGGTGTTAAGCCTTCACTACTGAGCAGACTGTAGGCGGCAAACAGCGATACTGCGAGGAGAAAGACAACAACAGTTTTGACAATCGGTTTTCCGTAGGTTTCGTACGCAGTCGGCTCCGACATTGGTGGCGGTAGGCAGGCGGGGCATATCCGTCCTCCGACTCGTCGCTCGACCACTGACAGCGTTTTTTAGTCCCCAGCGCTGAGAGAGGGTAGTGACAGCGAACCTCCGCGGAGAGATTATCACCGTCGACGAGCCGACAACCGTCGAAACCGAGTACGGCGAGCGCAAACTCGCAGAGGTTCGACTTCGACCAACTGACGGGACCGAAACGGGCGGCGATGTAGCGGTTGATGTAACGCTGTGGGCCAAGTGGGCTGACACCGCCGACCACGCCGAGCCGGGGATGGACCTGATCGTCACCGAACCGGATGTCGAAGACGATCAGGGTGGAGTGACCTACAGCACCACCAAGGAGTCGTATGTTGTCCTTGAACCCGACTTTCTGGTCGACGTGACGGCGATTCGCTCGTGGGTGCAGTGTCCACGAATGTACTATCTGAACAAGCTGTCGGCGATCCCGCTCAACTACCCGGTCGTCAAGGGGACCATCGTCCACGACGTGTTCGGGGATCTACTTCGTGGCCGGGATCTCGACGCGTCGATCACCGACCGCGTCGAGGAGGCCGGGTTGGAACTCGGCCTGCTGGGTCGGGAGCTGGCGGAGGTCGAAGGCGAAGTCCGGGGCAACGCCGCCGCAATCGAGGGCTGGCTCGCCCAAGGGACCCTGACTGACGAAGATGCGTGGCGATCCGAGTACACCCTTATCAGTCCGACATTTGGGCTGAAAGGACGGGCCGATGCGCTCCGGCGTGGGATGCCGGTCGAACTCAAGACGGGCAAAAACACCTCCCGTGAGCCACGGTTTCAGGACAAGATTCAGGCGGCGAGCTACGCCTTGATGCTCGAAGAACGCGGCGTCTCGGTCGACACCGGGACCCTTCTGTATACCAAAAACACGACGCTCGAACGCACCGAAGAGTCCGGCGACCTCTCGCCAGCCAAGGAGTTCACGATGGGGAAAGGATTGCTGGAGTTCGTCGTCAGAAGCCGAAACGAACTCGCCGCGATGGAGGCCCGCGAGGAGATCCCGACAGGGTACGAAGCCGATGCGAAGTGCGAGTATTGTTTCGAACAGGACACCTGTATGGTAGTTTCGGGCCGACTCAACCAGGAGTCGAAAGCGGGCGCGGTCGGTCGACCGATCCCCGACGACGAGCAGGCGTACTTCGAGCGGTTTTATGGGGCAATTGAGGCCGAACGCCGGTCGACCCACGACGAGTACCGCAAGCTCTGGGAGCAGGGCGATCAAGAACGGGCCGACGACGACCGGGCGTTGATCGATCTCGAACCGCTGGGCCAGCGTGAGATCGACGGTAACCGCTGGGAGCTTCGCGCGCGAAAGCCACGCGAGGCCGTTTCAAAACTCCGAGAGGGCGACGTTGCACTCGCCAGCGAGGGGAACCCGGTCGAAGGCCACGCCGAACTGTGTCGGATTACCCAACTCGACGAGGAGATCGTCGTCACCGCCGACGAACCGGTTGAGCTCCGTCGACTCGACGTCTATCCCTCCGAGATCTCGGTCGACCGAATGTTGACCGCGCTCCACGATACCGTTCTCAAGAGTAGCGAGGAGCGCAAGGAGATCCTCTTCGGCCGCCGAGCGCCCGAGTTCGACGACTCCCACGAGACGTTTATCGACAACAACGAGGGACAAAATCAGGCCGTCAATCTGGGGGTCAACGCCAACGACTGCGCACTGATCCACGGCCCACCCGGCACCGGGAAAACGTATACTATCGCGCGGTTGATACGCGCCCTCGTCGACCGAGGCGACCGGGTGCTGTTGACCGCGTTCACGAACCGGGCGGTCGACAACGCGCTTGAAGCCCTCCGCGACCAAGGCTTCGAAGACATTTGTCGTGTTGGCACCGACACTGGTATCCGCGAAGATATGTTGGACGTCCAGCTCGAAACACGGGGTGACCCCAACGAGCGGGCCGCCGAACTCCGAACCGCGCCGGTCGTCGCCGCGACAACGGCGAGTTGTGGCTCACGCGTGATGCGCGAACAGAGCTTCGACGTCGCAGTGGTCGACGAGGCCTCCCAACTCACCGAACCGAGCGCGATGGCAGCGCTCAACCGAGCCGACCGGTTCGTGCTCGTGGGCGATCACGAACAGCTCCCACCTGTCGTACAGGCTGCTGAGGCTGGCGACGACTCGACCGATGGGAACCCGCTGTCGACCTCGCTGTTCGAGCGATTGATCGAGCAGTATCCCGACGCAGCGGTCATGCTCACTCGCCAGTACCGAATGTCCCAGCGGATTCAGGCCTTTTCGTCGGCCGAGTTCTACGACGGCGCGCTCCGACCCGCAACGGGCGCGGTCGCCGCCCAGTTGTTGTCGGAACTCTGCGATCCCGACTCGCTGCCAGCGGAACTCAGAGATGCGGTGACGTTTCTCGACCCCGGCGGCACGCGTGTCGGTAACACGAACCCGACCGAGGCCGACCGGGTCGCCGAGATCGTCGACGCCTATCTACAGGCCGGTGTCGACCCCGAGGATATCGGCGTCATTGCACCGTTCCGGGCACAGGTCGCCGAGATCAGCCGCCGAGTCGACGTGACCGTCGACACGGTCGACCGCTTTCAGGGATCGAGCAAGGAGATCATCATCGTCTCGTTTGTGGCAACCGGCCAGCTTGAAGGGCCGTTATTCGATGACTACCGCCGGATCAACGTCGCCCTCTCCCGAGCCAAGAAGGGACTGGTGCTCGTCGGCGACCGAGGGGCGCTCTCAACCGAGCCGTTCTACCGTCGACTGCTCGACTGGGCGGATCGCTAACTGGTCGCCAGTTCGTCCACTCAACGAAACTATCTCTTCTGTCTGAACTACACTTTTTGCCATCCTCGGCGTGGGTATGTGTATGAGTAACGAATCGGAGACACGCAGTTCAAAGGAGATCTCACGACAGTCAGGACAGATTGGCGTTCGTGAGATTTCGGTTGCCGGTCTCTCCGGCCTCATCGGGATGGCCGCCATGCAACCGATTTTCGGTGTTGCAACGATTCTGGGTGTTCTCGATCCAGTCGCGTTTTCGGGATTTGCGAACATCGTCGGCTACGGGTTGAACTTCTGGGGTGGCGTTGCGATCTTCGTGCTCGGTGGGATGACAGTGTTGCCGCTGCTGTTCATCACGCTTGGCAACTACCTCCCGCCGGCCAACAGCGTCCCCCTCCGCGGTGTGACCTTCGGGACAATCATCTGGACCGGGTTCGTCCTCGCCTTTTATACCGATCAGAGTGGCGTCTCGCTCGTCATCTATCTGGTGATGACGCTCGTTAATCACTGGGTATACGGCGCCGTTCTCGGGACCGTCTACACGCGGTACGCCTCGATTGCAGCCTACGAGGTCTGAACCGCGGTAGGTATCCCTTACTCGGCAGTATGTCGACGATGAAACCAGCTGTCCTGTTCCAAGTAGATCCCCGACAGTCAGCTATTGCGGATAGTTGCGTCTGAGTGACTATCGGCAAAAGCGGTATGTAAACAGTATGCAGTCGCTACTTAGTCGACGTTGATCGTCTCTATCAGTCTACTATAAATCTCTAAATAAATACTATTTCTATACAATTGGTCAGAAATACTATATGTGAAACCTGATCCTAACGGGATATGGCAAAACGCCATTCGGACGACTCCGGGCAGAAGGGACAGCTTAACAGACGAGATTATATGCGGCTCAGTGGTGCCGCAGTCGGTGCAGCCGCACTCGGTGGCGTCGGGGCAACGACGTCGGTCGCGGCGGCTCCCGAGACGGTCGTCGACCTCGGTCAGCAGGGATTGAGTCAGGGCGATACGATTGATCCGTATCTCGAGGAGTATGTCGACAACGGTGTCGAAGTACGCGTTCCCGAAGGCGAGTACGACTGGGATGGCGACGGGTTTACCGGCGCAACGAGGAATGCCGCCATTGTTGGCCAAGGCGAAGTTATTCTCAACAACGTCGCTGGCGACTACTACCAGACGATCAAGGCCAGTGGCACAGTCGAAATTCGGAACTTTACCATCCGAGGACGGGCAACCGGTAACAGTTCGCGATTCCGCCTCGATGCAGATGACGATGGTCACATCATCATTGACAACGTCAACTTCCCCGACGGTGGTGAAGAGGGCGCAGAGTCGAAAGCGTTCTACGCACCCCGCGACCACGCCGGTGTTATCGAGATCCGAAACTGCTACTACGCGAACTTCGACGACAACGGCATCTATGCGAGTTCGCCGGGCTACAGCGACGGAGCCGGTGGGCAGGTTATCGTCGAGAACTGCACCTCACACAACAACAATATCTCCGGCATCCGTATCGGATCACCTGACAGCATCGTCAGAAACTGTCTCGTGATCAATGATAAGGCACCCCGGACAAGCCCGAGTGGATACCAGAACTCCCGTGGGATTCGTGTCCGTGCGCCCGGTGAGAATCAGCTGATCGAGGACACCGAGATCATTCACTCCTACGATGGGGCCGGAATACCGATCCAGCTCCACGGGACTGCAGAAGGTGGATCTGGAACGATCAAAAACGTTCGCATCCTGAACAACACGAGCAACGACGCGATTCAGGATCAGGAGGGCGAGACCGCCGAGACGTGGACCGGAACGAACATCGACATTACCGGCGACGGAAACCTCAGCTACCCCTCGAACTTCGATGCCACGACCGGAAGCAGCGCCGAGGCACCAACTGGTGAGGATCCACAGGGCGACACGACGGTCGACACGTCTGACGACACTGATTCGACGGACTCGGACAGTTCGGATTCGTCTGGCAGCACCGGTTCAACCGATTCGGGCAGCTCAGAAGAGCCTGCTGAGGGTACTGACCGACTCCTCGTGACGACGTCGCCATCCGACGGCGCAACCTACGAGTTTACAGCCAGCGGTGAGATCACGCCACGATACGATCTCGAACAGTACAATGCAAATGACGACTCGGTCGGCGAGAGTGCAAGCCAGAACGACGACGGCACTTGGACGGCTACCGGCGCGCTTTCGGGAGCCGGCTCCAGCGGCGACTCCTTCGATGTCGCAGGCGACATCACCGCCTTCTCCATTAGCGGTGACAGTGATGCCGTATCGCTGTTGCTCAACGGAACCGAGGTTTCGATGGACGATCTCCTCGTCGACCAGTCCAGCGGGGACGACCAACAGACCGACGACAGTTCCTCGGACGATAGTTCATCTGACGATGGTTCATCTGACGATGGTTCGTCGGATGATGGTTCGTCGGATGATGGTTCGTCGGATGATGGCTCGTCGGACGCAGGTGACCTCACCAACGTTCTCATGCTCGATGGCACGGTCAGCGACGACCTCGCCCAGTACAAAGTCGTTGTCAGTGGTCAGATCGAGCGGAGCGATTCGATCAGCTCGACCACCGACAGTCCATGGGACGAGATCGAGGACCGCGTCGACGAATCGACCGCGACTGGCGTTGTCGCCAAAGGTATCGATGGCTACCGGTTCTCCGGCGAACTGGTCAGCTTCCAAGTCAAAGGTCACGTCGACCTCACCGTCGAACAGGCCACACAGTAGATCCATGTCCGCATACAGTGACTGGGAGTCCCTTTCGGCGGACCCGGATCCGAAGGACGACCTCGGATACGACGGCACCGAATGGGACGTCATTCGAACGACGCAAAAAGAGAGCTCTCATCTGCTCTTTTTGCCCCAAGACGAGCAACTCCTGAAACAGGAAGCGTTCGTGATTGTCAACGAATCATCGGTTGTCGACATCTCGACCCACCGCTGACTGATACCGTCTGCTGTAGACGGGTCCCGCCCAGTTGAGCGGTCAAGACGTACCTTCCGACTGCAAACCGTCTGAGCGATCCCTGGGTAGGGGTTTTGGACGGTTCGATCTTGTCCCACACTGCTGGGATCTTTGTTTTGTCTTTTAGCTAGTTTCGTGACTGACATGGATCTCGTACGGTAGTGTCGGATGTGAATGTCGACCGGGGGTCGCGGACTCCTCGACGATGGTCGCCGAAATCGGCGCGATATCGGCCGTTCGGTCGGTCGGATACCAGGCTCGACCAACCGGGATCACCACAAACCGGGCATGTCGGTCGCCAACCCACCCGAAGGTATCGCTCGGTGAGCCCCACGCCGAAAGCCCGACAGTCGCTTCGAGCCAGTCGACGAGCGCCAATGGCTCGGGAGCCGGCAGGCCGACCTCGGTTACCCCGTCGAAAACTCCTTTTGAGTCCGGTTCTTGGCGTGGATCACCCACATAACAAAGTCCTTCGAGCACGTTGGCCGCCGGGTCCTCGAAGTAGATCGCTGTCGCATCCAGAAACTCGAACCACCGACTCGGCTCGCCATCGATAGGAACCATTGGTACGCGGTCGACCAGCCAGTCGACAGCCGCCTCGGGATCGGCGAGGAGCCGAACTGCCAGATGCACCGGCGGAGTCCCGCTGTGTTCGGTGAACTGCAGGGTTGTCTCGCCAAGCCGAACCTGTGATTCTGCCGCCGGACCGCCGTCACCGAACCGCTCGCCGTACCACCTACTCAGGGATTCGGGATCAGCCGCCGGAACGCCTACCCGTTCGAACTTCATTGGTGGTGGTTCGTTTGATAGGCGCTTGTAGATGGTGGCTCCGACGCAGTAGGCAGCGACTACTCGGTTTCGAGGGCGTCGACCTGGTCTTCACCATCGATTTCAGCGAGCACTCGATCATGGAACTCTTGGAGCACCGCACTTTCGTCCTCGGCGAGCACCACATCGCTGGCCATCAGTGTCGCCAAGCCGAACGCCCGCGGGCTTGGGGAGTCGACGGTGTGAGACACGATTTCTATATCGCCATCGTCGACCGCCTGTAGGACCTGCTTAATTCCAGTTATGTTGAGCTTGTCCTCCATGATTTCCCGGTAGGTCTCCTCGATGACAGCAAACGAGTCGAGGTTCTGAGCGAACGACAGCAGCATCTCGCTGGAGACCTGCTGTTGGGCGGCGGATTTCTCGTAGCCCTTGTACCGTTTGAGAATCATCAGCGACCGAGTCGCGTTGATACGGAAATACCGCTGGAGCAGATCGGTCCCGTCGAGCGCTGACCGGAGATCAGCGGTGATCGCATCTGGATCAAGTTCCTGAATGATTCCTGCGACGTCGACCTTCCGATTCAGCGGCATCTGGATCGAAAACCCGTTGTCGGCGACCGCAACCTGAACATTCGTCGTCGCGTGTTGGGCACAGTGGTAGGCGACGAGCCGCGAGAGGCCATCGTTGAACGCCCGGCCGTAGTTCGAGTGGATATAAAATCGACGCCGGTACTCGGTGCGGTCGATCTCGGTCTCGATGACGATCCGTTGGTCGGTGCTAATCGAATCCTCGCCGAGATACCGTTGCTGTTCATCGAACAGTCGACTGATCGCCCGAACGCTGTGTTCGTCTATCGGGAACTCCCGAAGCCACGCTCTGAGCCCCTCGATCCCGCCAGCGTCGAACCGGTCGGCAAGCTCGCGCTGGAAGTCGATGATTGCCCGGCCTAAATCGTACGACAGCGGGAGTCGTTCGGAGAACCACGACGGAACGGTCGGCCGCGCGGACGTTGGGTCGACGTACACCTTCGAGCCGCGCCGGTAGCTGTATTCGAAGTTCTGGCCGCCGAGAACGAACACGTCGCCGGGGTCGATGGTGTCGAGATACCCCTCATCGAGCGTGCCAACCCACTCCTTGTCACTCCGTGTATGGACCGCACAGCTGAAGGAGTCCGGAATCGTCCCGATATTGGTCATATAAATCACGCGGGCGAGTCGACCGCGCTTGCCGATCAGCGGCTCGCCGACCGGGAACTCCTCGTAGTGATGCTCGCCATCCGGCCGGTCGTTGGTATCTCGCCAAATCTTCGCGTAGACGTTTTTGTCTTCAAGCCCGGGGTAGTCAGACGTCAAATACCGCATCAGTCGTTCCCAGTCGGTCGGATCGAAGTTACGGTAGGGATAGGCCTGCCGAAGAGTCGACTTGAGATCGTCCTCCCGCCAGACGCGGTTTATCGCCATCCCGTAGACGTGTTGGGCGGCGACATCCGCCGCGTTGTCCGGGATGAACACGCGGTCGACGAACCCCTCCTCGGCCTTGTTGAGCATCACCGCACACTCGATGAGCTCGTCGCGGTCCAAGGCGATGACGCGTCCTGTTACGGTCTGGCCGAGTTGGTGGCCCGCCCGGCCAACGCGCTGGAGGAGCGAAGCAACGGATTTCGGCGAGCCGATCTGGACCACCAGATCGATGTGGGGCATATCGATCCCGAGTTCGAGACTGGTCGAAGTGGTCACCACGTCCAACTCGCCGGCCTTCAATCCCTCTTCGATTGCTTTGCGCCGATCTTTCGAGAGACTCCCATGGTGACAGCCGGAGTTAGCCTCACCATACTCGTCTGGAAACCGTTCTCGGAGCGTCTTCAGCACGCGTTCTGCACCCGACCGCGTGTTGGTAAAGACGAGCGTGTTGGTGTGGTCGTCGACGAGTTCGTGGAGGCGGTCATAAAACCGATTCTGGATCGTCTCTCTGGGGGTGTTGATCAGGTCGTCGGTCGGACATTCGAGTTCCATATCGAACTCCCGGACGAACCGACTGTCGACCAGTTCGTACTCCCGCGGTGGGCCACCCGGCTCTTTGCGACCAACGAGGAACTCCGCAACCGTCGACAGCGGTTCGACGGTGGCCGAACAGCCGATCCGGGTCGGTGAACTCTCGGCCATCTTTTCGAGCCGTTCCAACGAGACCGAGAGATGTGTCCCGCGTTTGTTTTCGGCCAGACTGTGGATTTCGTCGACGATCACGTACTCGACGTTTTCGAGTTTCTTCTTGAATTTCGGGGAGTTCAGCAAGATTGCCAGCGTTTCGGGGGTCGTGTTGAGGATGTGTGGCGTCTCGTGTAACATCTGCTGGCGGGCCGCGCTATCGGTGTCACCATGGCGAATCGCGTGTCGGAGCTCGGTGTCGACGCCTGCCTCGGCCAGCCGGTCCGAGATCCCGTCCAACGGAACAGTCAGATTCCGGTGGATGTCGTTGGCCAGCGACTTCAGTGGCGAAATATAGAGACAGTACACCGAGTTGTCGAGGCCATCTTCTTCGGCTTGATCCCGGCGAAACAGTTCATTAATGATCGCCGCAAACGACGCCAGCGTCTTGCCGGAGCCGGTCGGCGCACAGATCAGAGCGTTTTCCTCGTCGTGGATGTGTGGAACCGCGCCGCGTTGTGGTGGGGTAAAGAAGCCGCCGTTGTCGCCGACGAACGCGCCGAACTCCTCGACCCACCACTCGCGTACTGCCGGCTCGAACAGGTCCAGCACGTCCTCGTCGGCGATGTCGACTGTCTCCGGATCGAACTCGTAGTCGGCGTCGGCTGCTGCCGTACGGAGAAGGTCGCGACCGGAGGTGGCCATCTTGCCAGAGAGTGGCGCTCGCCGCCTAAGTCGGTTGTGTTGGCTGTCCCCCCACGATCCGAACCCCTTTGCAGGACGGCGATGTTCGGATGAGTATGCAGGTTACGTTTCTCGGAACGGGAAGCGCACTGCCGACCGGGAGCCGGATGCAGACCGGGGTCCTGCTGTCGGCTGGTAGGCAGTCCCTACTAGTGGACTGTGGAAGCGGTATTCTCCACCGGCTGGCGAACACCGAGACCGGCTATGAAGGCGTCAGTAGCGTGCTGCTCACTCACCACCATCTCGACCACGTCGCCGATCTGTTGCCGCTGTTGAAAGCCCGGTGGCTCGCCGGCGAAGAACACCTCGAAATCGTCGGCCCGCAGGGAACCAAGGAGTTGGTCGACGGACTGCTATCGCTCCATGACTATCTGGATGGTCGAATCGATCTCCAGATGCGGGAAGTGACTGCCGGCCACTCCTTCGAGATTGCGGGATTCAGCGTTGAAGGGTACGAAACCAGACACTCGATGGACGGGTTGGCCTATCGATTTGCCGAGGCCGACGACGAGCAGCCACTGTTCGCGTTCAGCAGCGACACGGAGGCGTTCACCGGATTAGGGCGGTTCGCCAGTGGTTGTCGGGTTCTGGCCCACGATTGTTCGTTCCCCGACGGGGTCGACGTGTCGGGCCACCCGACTCCCACACAGTTGGGTGACGCACTGGCTGACTGCGAGGTCGACCGCCTCTACCTAACGCATCTCTACCCCCACACCGAGGGAAAACACGACGAAATGCGCCAGGCAATCGCCTGCGGTGGGTTCGACGGCGAGATCCGGTTCGCCCGCGACGGGCTGCGTGTCGACCTCTAAACTCGGTAGGAAGATCATATATCAGCGATACTGTGTTAGTCTCGGGCAGAGATATGGGGACGAGCGGGGAGCCGACAGTTAGCTTCATCATACCGGCACGGAACGAGACGTCGTATCTGCCGGCTACCCTTGAGAGTCTGGCACGGCTGAAGACCACTGTCGAGTACGAGCAGATCGTTGTCGACGGAAAAAGCGACGACGGGACACCGGAGATTGCCCGCGAGTACGACACTCGTCTGATTGCGGGAACGGGAACTGGACAGGGTGACGACCGGCATCTGGGTGTGGAGGCGGCGTCGGGTCGCTGGCTGGCGTTTATCGATGCCGACACCTGTGTTCGGTAGTATCTGGAGACGATGCTGTCGTTCGTCGACGACCACGGACTCAAAGGCGCGGGGTCTCGGTGCCGTGTCAGCGGTGGCTGGCGAACCGTCCCGATTGAGTGGCTGTTTAATCACGTCCTACCGTAGTTGTCTCCGCCGCCGTTTCCGGGGTTCAACGTATTTGTCGACCGTGCGGCCTACTTCGAAACCGGCGGGTTTCGGAGCAGTCCGAACGAAGATATGACCTTCAGCCGCAAGTTCGGCACCCGGTATCCGACCGGTTGTGTTGGTCGAAACGTCGGGTCGACGCTGTATATCGAGGACGATGGCGTCGGTATCCCCGAAGACGAACGCAACGTCGACGAAACTGTGACGTGCTCACCACGCAGAAGCCCAGGGTTACATCTCGAATAGTCCGTACCATATGACTACGTAGATATGAATATGATTTTATGACGACATCAAAAACAGTCTTTTCTACCGCGCCCGAGTGCACCAATCATTTTACTGCCACTATTTTTATTTATTTACTGACACTAATGAAAAATCCGAGAGATAAATGTTTGTATATAATATAATAAATATTTACTCAGTTCTGAATGAAAGATTTTTAGGCAGTGAAAATGTATAATTGAAAAACATTATTAAATACATATTATTTACATTGGTTTTTATCCAGTGATTATTAATGTGGGTTTTCACCACTCACGGATGCAGTAATTTACCGTGCCGACAGCAGACTCTGTCGGATCCAACGGTGACATACCATGACAGGAAACCAACCGAAGATCTCGCGTCGTACTGCGCTGAAAACAACGGGCGTTGCTGTTGCAACCGGGTTGGCAGGCTGCACCGGAAACGGCAGCGAGGGCGCTTCGAACCAGTTGGAACTGTTGCACGCGTGGTCCTCCGGCGACGGAAACGCGGCCATTGCCGCACTCATCGAGGGGTTCCAGGAGGAACACCCCGACATCGAATTCGCAGAAGAGCCGGTCAACGGCGCGGCCCGCGGCAACCTCGATCAGGTCATGCAAAACCGGTTGCAGGCCAACGACCCACCCAGTACGTTCCAGACGTGGCCGGGCAAAACCCTCGGGAAGTTCGGGGGCGCGTACGAAGACATCGAGGGCGACGTGTGGAACGACGACCTCAAGGAGAACTACCTTTCGGGTCCACAGGCACAAGCCCAGTACGACGGCAGCTACGTCACCGTCCCGCTGAACATCCACCGAATCAACAACCTGTTTTACAACACGGCTGTCCTCGACGAGGCCGGCGTCGACCCCGAGAGCCTCTCGTCGCCGAGCGACGTGGTCGACGCCTGCGCGACGATTGACGAGAACACCGACGCCGTCCCCTTCGCCCACCAGACCAGCGGGGCGTGGTCGACAACCCAACTGTGGGAGACGATCCTGCTGGCACAGGCCGGGATCGAAGGCTACGAGGCGTTTATCAACGGGAACGGCGACAGCGGGCAGGTCCAAGACGCACTGCAGTCGGTCGTCGACCTCAGCGAGTACTACCCGAGTGACTCCTCGTCGATCTCACTCACGGAGGCCAACACGATGGTCATGGAAGGCGACGCCGCGTTCATCCATCAGGGAGACTGGGCGGCAGGTGCCTACGGTGGCAACGACGAGTTCAATTACGGCGAGGACTGGGGCCACGTTACCTACCCCGGAAGCGAGGGGAGCTACCTGCTAAACATGGACTCGTTCCCGTACCTCGCCAACAATCCCTCACCGGAGGCGACCAAACAGTTCCTCAGCTACTGCGGCACTGCCGAGGCACAGGTGTTGTTCAACGCCGAAAAGGGGTCGATCCCGCCGCGGAGCGACGCCGACGTGTCCAGTCTCAACCAGTTCCAGCAGGACCAGTTCGAGGACTTCAACGCCGCCGACAGCCAGCCGCCGTCGGTCGAGCACGGACTGGCCGTCTCGCCGGGGGTCAAAACCAACATCAGCAGCGCCTTCAGCGGCTTCCTCGAAAGCGCCGATCCGGCCTCGACGGCCGACGACCTCATCGGATCGTTCAACTAGTTGCCCTCTCTCACCATGCGTAATTTATTGACGCGGCTGAAACGCCGGTGGTCGGATACCGACAGGGCTCGCACCGATGGCGGCGTCGATTCGACCGCTTCCTTTTGGGAGCGGGACGTTGTCAGATCCGCGCCGTTCTGGCTGCCGCCGTTCCTCTTGATCGGGCTGTTCGTCTACGGAGCAGTCCTGTGGAACATCGTCCTCTCGTTGACGAGCTTTACGGGGTTGGGCAGTCCCGACTACGGCAGTCTCAGTCTCGAAAACTACGTTATCGCGTTTCAGGGCGGGGTTCCCTCGTGGTCGGAGCTGACTGTCTCACCGATCTGGAACTCCGCGTGGAACACGGTCGTTCTGATGGTCACCTTCTCGGTTGTCTGTCTCGCCTTGGGACTCATCTTGGCCATCTTGGTCGACCAGCAGATCCGCTTCGAGAACACCTTTCGGACGATCTACCTGCTGCCGATGAGCCTCTCGTTCGTCGTGACGGCGAAGTTCTGGCTGTATATGTACAATCCACAGACGGGGCTCATCAATATCGCGGTCCAGTCGCTTGGGTTCCAACCGGTCGAAATCGTTCAGAACCCGGACCTGAAGCTGGCGGCGGTCGCCTTTGCGCTGATCTGGCAGTTTAGCGGCTATGCGATGATCGTCTATCTGGCTGGCCTGCGGGCGATTCCGACGGGCCATTTCGAGGCTGCCCGCGTCGACGGAGCCTCGACGATCCGGATGTACTGGCGCGTGATCATCCCACAGCTTCGGACTGCCACAGTGAGCGCACTCGTCGTGCTGACGGTGTTCTCGCTGAAGGCCTTCGACTTCCTGTTTTCGATGTACGGAGGCTACCAGCCCGGTCCCTCGGCGGACATCTTGGCTACCCGAATGGTTCGGGAGGCCTACGCCAACGGGAACTGGGCCTACGGGTCGACGATAGCGGTAATTCTGTTCGTGATGGCACTGATGATCGTCACGCCGTACATCTACTCGCAGTACAAGCGAGGTGAGCTATGAGCCACGAGACAGCCACACCCGACGACACCACGACACGATCACTGCTCGGCTACCCGCTCCGCCGAATCGGACTGTATCTGGTCCTCGGGGCGATGGCCGCCTTCTACCTCATCCCGATCGAAACGGGGCTGATGACCGCCATCACGAGCCCCGAAACCTACACCGGGACCCATCCGTACTTGCCGCCGCTGGAGCCACTGATTCCGGGGACCGGCGAGTTCTCGCTGCAGCCGTGGGGGACCGCCTTCGAGGGGCTCCAGTCGGGGCTCGTCAACAGCCTGATCATGGTGATCCCGGCGACAATCCTCTCGGGACTGCTCGGCAGCATGGCCGCCTACGGGCTGACGACGATCAGCTGGCGGGGACAGATCGGGATCTACATCCTCTTTGTCGCGGGAATCTTCATCCCATACCAAGCCGTCTTGGTGCCGCTGACGCAGTTCTGGTACAACGTTGTCCCGCTACGGACGCTGTTCGAGCCGATTGCGCTCACCCTGCCGTTCGTCCAAGAGTACCACTGGAAACTCGTCGCGCTGACGATCACCCACGTGGCCTACGGGCTACCGATCTGTACGCTGCTGTTCCGGGCCCACTACAAGAAGCTCTCCGACGAGATGATCGAGGCCGCCCGGCTCGATGGCGCATCGATCTACCGGATCTACCGGCGGATCATCCTGCCGCTGTCGATCCCGATGTTCGCGGTCGTCTTCATCTACCAGTTCACCCAGCTCTGGAACGACCTGCTGTTCGCGCTCACCATCGTCCAGTTCGGTGACGCCGCAGTCGTCACCCAGGAACTGGTCGGCATCGGCGTCTCACAGTCCGGCACCAACTTCCCGCTTCGGATGGCGGCTGCACTGCTCGCGGCGCTCCCGACACTCCTCGTGTACATCGTCTTCGGCGACAAGTTCGCCAAGGGAGTCGCTGCGTAATGACACCCAGATCACCACCTCACAAGTTATGGCAGAACTAACACTCGACGGCGTCACGAAAGTATTCACAGAAGACGACGGCAACGAGATCGTCGCGGTCGACGAGGTCTCGGTCGACATCCAAGACGGCGAGTTCCTTGTCCTCGTTGGCCCATCGGGCTGTGGGAAATCAACAACCCTGCGGATGGTCGCTGGGCTCGAATCCATCACGTCCGGTGAGATCCGTCTCGCCGGAAACCGAATCAACGACAAACCACCTGCCGAGCGGGATATCGCGATGGTGTTCCAGTCCTATGCGCTGTACCCTCACATGACGGTGGCCGAAAACATGAGCTTCGGGCTCGAAGAGTCGACCGAGATGGCCGACGACGAGATCAGTCGGATCGTCGACGAAACCACCGAAATGATGGGAATCAGTGACCTCCGAGAACGGAAACCCGCTGATCTCTCCGGCGGCCAACAACAGCGTGTCGCACTCGGCCGAGCCATCGTCCGCGATCCCGAGGCATTCTTGATGGATGAACCGCTCAGCAACCTCGATGCCAAACTCCGGGCAACGATGCGGACCGAACTCCAACGCTTGCAGGAGGAACTCGGCGTGACGACGATCTACGTCACCCACGACCAGACCGAAGCGATGACGATGGGTGACCGAATCGCCATCCTCGACGGGGGTGTGCTCCAGCAGGTCGGCACGCCACTGGAGTGTTATCACACACCGAACAACGAGTTCGTCGCCGGCTTCATTGGCGATCCGTCGATGAATTTCTTCGAGATGGACGTCGACCGGAACCAACTTCTCGGAGATCTATTCGAGTACCCGCTCACGCCAGCCCAACAAGAGTCGGTCGACGAAGCCCGGGAGGTCACCTTCGGCATTCGGCCCGAAGACATCGATATCGAGGTCGACGGAACGGTCGACTCGGAGTTCGAGTTCGAGGTGACCGTCGACGTAGTCGAGCCACGAGGCGACGAAAACACGATCCACCTTACGTTCGACCGGGACGTCGACGACCCCGAGACGTTCACCGCGACCGTCAGCGGGCTTCGCCAGCTACAGGCCGGAGACGCGGTCGTCGCAACGTTCCCACCGGAGGCGATCCACCTGTTCGATGTCGACTCCGGGGCGGCGCTCCACAATCGCTCGCTGGACGTGCCCGAAGCGACCGAACAGCTCGTTTAGCAAGCGTAGCCTCCGGCTACTGTTTTGTATAGCTACTCTAACAGCCCGATATCTTTGGCAACCAGATCCTGAATTTGGGATTTGAGTGCAGGCTCGATTTCGGCGCATTCCTCACCATCGTGTCGGTTCTCGTTGTGGGTCTCCAGTTGGTCGCCAACGTCCGAAAGCGGAACGCTCGTCTCGGTGCCGCACTCCTCACAAATAATCGGAACCTGTGGGTCGGTGTCGTCAGTCATACCGACCAGTTGCCCTGTGGGATGAAAACCGGTCCGGTTTCGGGGAACGCCTTCCAGCCTCCCGGATGGCATCCGGCAACAATCCCTTCTACGTTGTATTCGGCGGTGTTATTCGCCACTTATATTAGTGTCTGTAGCCAGCGTTGAGTCGATGAAAGGGTGCTATCCGTGCGTGTCGTGTCGACACCAAACGTTCAACGAGTACCGACCGACCGTAGTACAGGGGGTGTGGTGAGTGGTCTCCCAAACGGCGGCGCTCGCCGCGACCGTGGTTACGCTGGCCACGTTTACCGCCGCAGGGCTGTGGTATGCTCACGGTCGCGTCGGATCAGTCGAGGATCTGCTGACTGCCCGAAACTCGACGGGGACCGCGATGACCACTGCGACGTTGATTGCGTCGACGATGGGTGCGTGGATCCTGTTCAGTCCCGCCGAGGCCGGAGCCGCCTTTGGTGGCCTGCCTGCCATCCTCGGCTATGCCATTGGGAGTGCGATCCCCCTGCTGTTGTTCATTCCTGTCGGCGTCCGTATCCGCGAACTGATGCCGACCGGCCACTCACTGACTGAGTTCGTCCTCGTTCGGTTCGGTCCGGTGATGTACGTCTTCGTGCTCGTGGTCTCGGTGTTCTACATGTTCATCTTCCTCGCAGCGGAGATGACCGCGATTGCAGGCTCGCTCGAACTGGTCGCCGGGATTCCAGCGTGGCAGACCGCAACTGCGGTCGGCCTGTTCGTCCTCGTTTATACGGCCTACGGTGGCCTCGTCGCTAGCATCTTCACCGATACCATCCAGACGCTCGTTATCCTCCCCCTACTGGCAGTCGGCTTCGGGGCGGCGGTCCTCGCGTTGGGCGGCACCGGCGAGATCCATGCCACCGCGCTCGCCACCGATCCGAGCCTGCTCGATCCGGGTTTCCGTCCGGGACTGGAGTTCGGGCTGTATGTCGTATTCGCCATTTTGGGTGCAAATATGCTGAACCAGGGGATCTGGCAGCGCGTGTACGCGGCCGATGGTGAGTCGACGCTCACCCGGTCGTTTGCGGTCGCCGCGCTGACGGTCGTGCCGATGGTACTGCTGGCGGGGCTGTTCGGGGTTGTTGCCTCGGGTCTCGGCTTGGTGACGCCCGAAACCCAAAGTGTCGCTTTCTTTCTCGTTGTGATTGAGGTTCTCCCTGAATCGATTGCTTTCGTGGTCGTCCTGTTGGTCGTCCTCTTGGTGATGAGTTCAGCCGATACGATGCTGAATGCGATTTCGAGTCTGATTACCGTCGACCTCGCCCGAATTATCGACGTCGACAACGACCGTTCGCTTCGACTGACCGGTCGGGGTCTCACGGTCTTGGTTGCCATCGGAGCGATCATCATCGGCGCACAAGGCTACAGCGTCCTCCGGCTGTTTTTGACCGCTGATCTGCTTGCGGCCGCGGTTTTTGTCCCGCTCATCTGGGGACTCTACTCACGGAGCTTGACCGAACTCGGCGGACTGGTCGCAAGCCTCGCTGGGCTCGTGGTAGGCATTGCCTACTTCCCGATGCTCCGGGGGGTCGTGATGCTGGTGCCCGGTGTCGGACCGCTGCTTCCAGAGCCAGCGTTCCTGCCCGCGTTCCTCGGGGCCACTGCAGTCTCGACACTGGTGACCGGTCTCGCAGTCGCTGTCGGCTCCGCGAACTTTGAGTTCGATTCGCTGACAACCAAGATTCGGTCGTTCGACGAGTCGACCACCGAGGACCCATCAGCGGCCGCAGCTGGGGAGGTGTCGGACTGATGGCGGTCGGGTCGACGCTGTTTGCAGTCCTGATCTGGGGATCAGTCGGCAGTGTCCTCGCCGTGTTCGGCTACATCTCGTGGCTGCTTATCAGGCTTCGGCGAACCAAGTAGCGCTACTCACGTTTTGAGACTGTTTATACCAACACAATTCTCTTTACGTAATTAATATCGGTTTCAATATTCGTCGGGAAGCCCGCTCATTTAAGTCTGCGTGGCAAGCATACTACCGTATGAGCGAGCCACTCGCAGACGAGTTCGGACGGGAGGTGACCGGGGTCCGAATCTCGTTGACCGACCGCTGTAACTTCGACTGCATCTACTGCCACAACGAGGGGCTCGGCGACACCCGTGGACCGATGGAGCCGTCCGACGACGAGATCACTGCCGACGAGGTCGTTCGGTTTCTTGAGGTTGTCGAGGAGTTCGGCGTCGAAAAGGTGAAATTCACCGGCGGCGAGCCGATGTTGCGCGCCGACCTCGAAGAGATCATCCGCCGCACGCCCGAGTCGATGGAAGTCTCGCTGACGACCAACGGCACGTTCCTTCGTGGACGCGCCGAAGATCTCAAAGAAGCCGGCCTTGCTCGCGTCAATGTCTCACAGGACGCTCTCGATCCCGACGAGTTCGCGGCGGTCACGAAATCCGGTGCGTACGAAGAAGTCCTCGACGGGGTCGAAGCCGCCATCGAGGCCGGATTAACCCCCGTAAAACTAAATATGGTTGTCTTCGAGCACACCGCTGGCTACGTCGAGGGGATGGTCGACCACGTCGCCGAAAACGAAGGCCTCCAGCTCCAACTGATCGAGTATATGCCGGAACTCACCGGTCGACCGGAGTGGAACATCGACATTCAACGGGTCCACGACTGGCTGGAGGATATTTCGGATCGGGTCGAACACCGCGAGATGCACGACCGGAAACGCTACTGGGTTAGCAGTACCGACCGCGATACCGCGACCGACAGCGAGGGCGACGACAGCAACTGCGGAATGGTCGAAATCGTCGACCCCGTTGAGAACCCGACTTTTTGTGCGAACTGCCATCGCGTACGCGTAACACATGAAGGATATCTCAAGGGCTGTCTGAACCGGAACGACGACCTCCGGTCGATGGGTGAAATGAGCCGCGAGGAAATCCGCGAGACGTTTCGGGCGGTCGTCGACAACCGAGTGCCCTACTACGGCGAGTATCTGATCGAGGGCGACGACGGCGAGTGGGAACTCAACGAGGAGTATATCGGAGCCTGATGCCGTAGGATGTGCTTGATCCGCCCGTAGCTACCGACTACTTATTATGTGGTACTGATAGCTGTGACTGTGAAGCTGACCGTCTTCGGCGCGAGTGGACCAACTGGCCAACAAGTAGTCGACCAGGCAGTTGGCCGTGGTCACGAGGTGACAGCCGTCGTCACGTCGACCGCCCCGGAGTCACGGTTTCCTGACGAGGTGGATGTGGTCGAAGCCAATGTCTACGAGGGTGAGAACATCGAGGAAACCCTCAACGAGTCGACGGTGGTGTGTAACGTCATACGGCATTCGAAGAATAGCCCACCGGATTATCTCACTGTCTGTGGAGCACACATTCTGGATGCGATGGAGGCCGCTGAGGTCGGCCGGTATCTGACGGTCGTCCCCGCGGCCGTGCAGCGGGATGGCGAACAGTTCGGAGTCGGTGAGTCGATTGGGACCTCGGTGTTCCAGTTGCTCCGCCCCACGGTCACCGTCGACGCCACCAATCACGTCGCCGATGTGACCGCACGTGATCTCAACTGGACAGTGATTCGTGTGCTTCGGCTCACGGAGGGAACGACGACTCGTCAGTACACAACGGGAAACATCAGTCTCGGCATCGGCAGTGTCTCCTACGGGGATGTCGCTGCCTTCCTGCTGGACTGCTGTGATCGCGGAATCTATCTTCGTATGCAGCCGAAAATCCGAACCTGAGTGGACGGGAAGTGGCCGGTCGGTAGCGTCAGTTGGTAGGTGTAAGGCGGCGAGCATCGAACCCGTCGACAACCGCTCGCATCGCGTCGATAATCGATGGCCGGTACGTCCAAAACCCGGTGTAATCGCCGGGAGACTGTTCCTCTGCTAGGAGGGCCGCATGGGAGCTGTTCTCTGCGGTGCCATCGAAGATCACCCACCAGTAGTCGGTGTTGCTCTCGACGTCCGGATCGTAGGCCTCGATACCGCTGTCGGCTGGCGGCACCCAGTCCGGCTCGCCGTACAGCGATACCGTGACAGCCGATGGCAGCGCCTCGTAAAACGATAGTTGCGGTTCTGCCAACGATAGTTGCTGGAAGCCAGCCGCCAGTCGACCGTCGCCGACTGTCGCCGCTCGGGTTTCGATCAGCCGTGAGGCAAGCAGGAGCTGACGTCTGTTCGAGGACCGAAACACCGTCTCGTCGAGTGCCCCGAACAGTGATGGCTGCTCGTCGACAGCCGTCAGCTCCGACTCCCACGCATTGAGGTAGTTCGCGACGGTTTCGATACTGTCCACCGAGAGCACCTCCTCGCCGTTCTGTACAGCGACCGTCGACTCGGGGAACCGCTCGTCAGTGGTGTACTTGATGAGGACATCGTGTACACCGACGTAGTCGATGATTCGATCACAGTAGTCGGACTGGGTGTCGACGTTGTAGAACACCACTCTCCGGCGTTTTCCTCTTACCTCCGCAAGGATCTCACCGAAGACCATACAGCCATAATCAAACACATAATGATGAATATTCCGCTTGTGGGAACGCAATCGACCGCTTGCCTGCACTGTGTTAGCGGCTGTAGCCGGCACCGTGGTAGGCGTCGACACCCCGGCAGCTATTCGTGATGTTTAAGTGGTGGACACGAGTTCATTCGACCGTAGTACTGTAGGGGCGGATGTCCCGAGTCCGTGATGGGCGACAATACGAACGCGTGTTGCGGTAGCCAAGCATGGCCCAAGGCGCAGGGTTGCTAACTCTGTGGCGTCACTGCCTCCGGGGTTCGAATCCCCGCCGCAACGCTCGCACAACTGACAATAGCTATGAGTGCAGAAGAACCAGAAGACGGCTTGACAGAGGAGGAAGAAGAGAACCTCCGCTACTTCGTCCGGATCGGACAGACCGATCTCGACGGCACGAAGAGTGTCGAGCGCAGTCTCACAGACATGAAAGGCATCGGACAGCGGACGGCACGCATCGTGTCGGACGCTTCCGGGGTAGACCGAACGGCAACGTTCGGCCTACTCGACGAGGAAGAGATCGACGCCGTCGTCGACGTCGTCGAAAACATTGAGGACCACGTCCCAGAGTGGATGCGCAACCGGCAGCACGACTTCTACACCGGTGAGAACACCCACATCGTTGGGAACGACCTCAACCAACAGCGGCGCCAAGACATCAACCGGATGCAGATGATCGACTCCTACAAGGGCGTTCGACACAAGCGCGGACAGAAAGTCCGCGGGCAGCGCACCAAGTCCACCGGTCGTACCGAGGGGACAATCGGTGTCAACGTCGAACGGATCAAACAGGAGCAGGCTGAAGACGCCGCAGCAGCAGAAGAGGGTGACGACGAATGACGACCGGACAGAACACCAAACTGTACGAGACGCCCAACCACCCCTACCAGGGCGAGCGGATCGCCGACGAAAGCAGTCTGCTCGGTCGGTACGGGCTGGCAAACAAAGAAGAACTCTGGCGAGCACAGTCGGAGCTTCGCTCGATTCGACGCGAGGCCCGTCGACTCATCGGCGAGTCACAGGGTGACGTCGAGGCCGCCGAAGAGGCCGGCATCGAGTTCCTGACCAAACTCCGCCGCTACGGGATTCTCGGAGACAACGAGACGATCAGCGACGTGCTGTCGCTCGACGAGACCGATATCCTTGAACGACGACTCCAGACGGTCGTCTACCGGAAAGGACTGGCTACCACGCCACAGCAGGCCCGCCAGTTCATCACCCACGGCCACATCACCGTCGACGGTGCCCGCGCAAAGGCTCCCTCACGGAAGATTGAGGCCGGCCAAGAGGACCTCGTCGACTACGACGAGCGGAGTCCCATCGCTGACGAACTCCACCCATCACGGGCGGAGGCACAGGAGTAACTACCAATGAGTGAAACACAAGACGACAAGTGGGGCATCGCCCACGTGTTTTCGTCGTTCAACAACACGCTCATCACGATCACCGATCTGACGGGGGCCGAGACCATCGTCAAATCCTCCGGTGGGACCGTGGTGAAGCAGAACCGAGACGAGGCATCGCCGTACGCCGCCATGCAGATGGCCGAAACCGTCGCCGAGGAAGTCAAGGCAGCGGGCATCGCCGGACTGCATATTCGCGTTCGCGGACCGGGCGGAAATGGAAACAAATCCCCCGGCCCCGGTGCCCAAGCGACGATTCGCGCACTGGCACGAGCCGGTATCGAGATCGGTCGGATCGAAGACGTGACGCCGATCCCACACGACGGCACACGCGCACCGAAGAACAAGCGAGTTTAACGACCTATGGCACCAGAATTCGACGTTGAGTTCATCGAGGCCGACGAGCGGAACGCTCGCTTCCTGGTCCGTGGACTGACACCGGCACTCGCAAACGGCTTCCGGCGCGCGATGATCGCCGACGTGCCGACGTTCTCGATGGACACCATCAGTTTCGTCGAGAACACCTCGGTGATGTTCGACGAGATGATCGCCCTGCGACTCGGGCTCATCCCGTTGACCACGCCGCTGGACGACTTCGAGATCGGTGACACCGTCACGGTCGCACTCGATGTCGAAGGGCCGGCGACCGCCTACTCGGGCGATATCGAATCGTCCGATCCGCTGGTCGAGCCAGCCGATCAGAACGTGCCGATCATCGAGCTCAAAGAGGGCCAGCGCCTGGAGTTCGAGGCCGAGGCAGTCTTGGACCACGGCAAAAGCCACGCCAAACATCAGGGCGGCGTCTCGGTCGGCTTCCGTCACCTCCAGCAGGTTGAGGTCGGTGACGACATCGGCGAGTTCGACGACCAAGAGCCACAGATCCTTCGCGGGGTTATCGAAACCGAAGACGGCGAACTCGTTCTCACCAACGAGTTCGACAACGATCTCACGAATCGGTACCCCGGCAAGGAACTCGAAGTGACCGACGTGCCCGGAGCCTACGTCTTCCACGTGGAGACTGACGGCTCCTTCTCGGTTGAGGAACTAGTGCTTCGCGCCGCCGAATCGATCGGTGCCCGCGCGGACGAACTACACGACGCAGTTACGGCCTAACGAAACCCACATGACCACACCACTCTCGATCCAACTGGCCGCCCGCGCTGCTGGTGAGACACCTGTCTCGCCATCGCTCGGGGGTCGACACGGTCGCCTGATGACAGGCCGACAGTGTGGGAGGATCGAAAGTGGTAATAGGTGGAGTGGAGTACACCGGAGTGCGAGCAGGGATAGCCAAGTCTGGCCAACGGCGCAGCGTTCAGGGCGCTGTCCTGTAGAGGTCCGCAGGTTCAAATCCTGCTCCCTGCACTCCGTTTTCTATCAGGAGCATTATAATGAGCAGTAAGACGAATCCGAGACTTCAGAGTCTCATCGCCGAGCTGAAGACGGCCGCGGGCGACTCCGATGCCGCAGTCTGGCAGGACGTCGCCGACCGTCTCGAAAAGCCACGGCGCACCCACGCAGAAGTCAATCTCGGTCGCATCGAACGGTACGCCCGTGACGATGAGACCATTGTTGTTCCAGGAAAGGTCCTGGGCAGTGGTGTGCTTGAAACGAACGTCACCGTCGCCGCCGTCGACTTCTCGTCGACAGCCCAAACGAAGATCGGGCAGGTCGGCGACGCAGTGAGCCTCGAAGAAATCATCGAGTCGAATCCAGACGGAACGAACGTCCGGGTGATTCGATGAGCGCAGCCGAGTTCGAGGTCGACGTCGTCGTCGATGCCCGAGACTGTATTCTCGGTCGCGTCGCCAGCGAGGTCGCACAGAAGGTCCTCTCCGGACAGCGTGTCGCGGTGGTCAACGCCGAACACGCCGTCATCACCGGGAACAAAGAGGATACACTGGACACCTACCGAACACGCGCAGAGCTTGGTTCGGATCGCGGCCCGTACTACCCGAAACGGCCCGACCGCATCTTCAAGCGCGCGATTCGTGGGATGATCCCGTACAAAAAGAAACACGGCCGTGAGGCCTTCGAGAACGTCCGCGTCTACGTCGGCAACCCGTACGACGAAGAGGGCGAAGTTCTCGACGGCACCTCACTGGACCGCCTGTCGAACATCAAATTCATTTCTCTGGGAGAGGTCTCGGAGAAACTGGGAGCGAACGTCACATGGTAACTAACACATCAGGCAAAAAGAAGACGGCCGTCGCTCGCGCCACCGTGCGCGAGGGCGAGGGTCGTATTCGTATCAACTCCCAGCCAGTCGAGCTGGTTGAACCGGAGATGGCACGTCTCAAGATGCTCGAACCGTTCCGCATCGCGGGCGACGACCTTCGTGACAGCGTCGACATCGACGTCACTGTCAACGGTGGCGGCTTCAGTGGTCAGGCAGACGCCGTTCGGACGGCGCTGGCCCGTGGACTTGTGCAGCATCTTAATGATGCTGAACTGCGTGAAGCATACATGCAGTTCGACCGCTCGCTGCTGGTCAACGACGTTCGGCAGTCCGAACCCAAAAAATGGGGTGGCCCTGGTGCCCGTGCCCGCTACCAGAAGTCCTACCGCTAAGGTGACCCAACTATGATGATCCCAGTCCGGTGTTTCACCTGTGGCAATGTCATCGGTGAACACTACGAGGAGTTCGACGAACGGTCCGAGAGTGGCGAAGATCCCGCTGAGGTCCTCGACGACCTCGGCGTGACCCGTCACTGCTGTCGGCGCATGATGGTGTCGCACACAGATCTCGTCGACGTTGTTGCCCCCTACCAATGAGAGGCCAGTACAACCGCTACGAGAAAGCCCGCATTCTCGGGGCGCGCGCACTGCAGATCTCCTACGGTGCGCCGGTCCTCGTTGAGACCGCCCAGAGCGAGCCCATCCTCATCGCGGCAGAGGAGTACGACGCGGGCGTGTTGCCGTTCACGGTCAAACGAGACTAACCATGACACAAATCAGCTCAGTTTCCCTACGACGTGTGCTCGACTCCCGTGGCAACCCCACGGTTGAAGCGGATGTACTCACCGAATCCGGCGGCTTCGGCCGTGCGGCAGCGCCCTCGGGCGCTTCGACCGGCGAGTACGAGGCAATCGAACTCCCGGCCAACGAGGCGATTGCCAACGCGAGAGAACATGCGGTCCCCCGACTCGTCGACACCGTCTACGCTGGCGACCAGCGCGCGGTCGACGGCGCACTTCGTGCCGCAGACGGCACGGATAACTTCTCGGAGATCGGCGCAAACAGCGCGGTCGCCATCTCGATGGCCGCCGCAAAGGCCGGCGCAGACGTGCTCGGTGCCCCGCTGTACCAGCACCTCGGCGGCGCGTTCCGCGGCGACAACTTCCCGATTCCGCTCGGGAACGTGATTGGCGGCGGCGAACACGCCAAAGACGCCACCGATATCCAAGAGTTCCTCGCCGCACCCGTCGGTGCGCCGAGTGTCGAAGAGGCCGTCTTCGCTAACGCGAAAGTCCACGGCGAGGCTGGCAACATCCTCGACGAGCGTGGCATCGGCGCAGGCAAAGGCGACGAGGGTGCATGGGCACCCCCGATTTCGGACGCCGAAGCCTTCGAGATCATGGAGGAGGCGACCTCCCGCGTTTCGGAGGCGGTCGGCTTCGAGATCCGATTCGGACTCGACGTTGCAGCCACCGAGATGTACGACGAGGACAGCGACTCCTACGTCTACAGCGACGAAGAGAAGTCGACCGACGAGCAGATCGAGTATATGGTCGATCTGGTCGAGGAGTACGACCTCGCGTATGTCGAGGACCCACTCGACGAGAACGACTACGAGGCGTTCGCCGAGATCACCGAGCTGGTCGGTGACCGGACGATGATCTGTGGTGACGACCTGTTCGTGACCAACGTCTCGCGGCTCGAAGAGGGAATCGAAACCGGCGCTGGCAACAGCATCCTCATCAAACCAAACCAGATCGGTTCGCTGTCGGATACCTTCGACGCGATCGAACTGGCGGTTCGAAACGAGTACAAGACGATCATCTCTCACCGCTCGGGCGAAACCGAAGACACGACGATTGCACACCTCGCGGTCGCAACCGACGCCGACTACATCAAGACCGGCACGGTTGCGGGCGAGCGAACCGCCAAGCTGAACGAACTTATCAGAATCGCGGAAGACGCAGTATGAGCGACAACGAAACCGAAACCGTAGAGACACAGGACGAGCCCGACGAGGTCGACGAGGCCCCAGTCGACGACGAGCCTGTCGAAGCCGAACCGGACGCCGAGGAGTCTGCCGACGAGGCAGCCGCCGAGGCCGAACCAGAAGACGAGGAAGAAGAGGAGTCCTCGCCGTTCGATGACAATGTCATGCCGGACGACGATGTCGACCTCCTCATCCCCGTCGAGGACTACCTCAGCGCAGGTGTCCACATCGGGACCCAACAGAAGACCAAGGACATGGAGCGGTTCATCCACCGCGTCCGTGACGACGGTCTTTACGTCCTCGATGTGAGCCAGACCGACAGCCGCATCCGCACGGCGGCTGACTTCCTCGCGGGCTACGACCCAGAGCAGGTGCTTGTCACCTCCTCGCGGCAGTATGGTCGATTCCCAGCCGAGAAGTTTGCCGAGGCAATCGGCGCACGCGCTCGCACGGGTCGGTTCATCCCCGGCACGCTGACCAACCCCGACTACGCAGGCTACATCGAGCCTGACGTGCTTGTGGTTACGGACCCAATCGGTGACGCCCAAGCGGTCAAAGAGGCGATCACGGTTGGCATCCCGGTCATCGCAATGTGTGACTCGAATAATCAGGTCAGCAACGTCGACCTGGTTATCCCGACGAACAACAAGGGTCGACGCGCGCTGTCTGTCGTCTACTGGCTGCTGGCCAACGAGACGCTCGACCGCCGCAACGCTGGCACGATGTTCGCGCTCGAAGACTTCGAAGCCGACCTATAATCGGTTTCGAACTCCTACGATTTTTTTGGCGTAGTAATAGTCTGAATAGTCTCAACTGTTAACAACCAGAAAGCCCCGGCAGGCTCCAGTCGAGGGCCTCGCTGCGGTCTTCACTGCGTTGCGGTCCTTGCATCGGCCGTCTTCCCGGAGCCTGCCGCCCCTTTCAACCCACCCACAGCAGGTAGATCAGCCACAATGGGTGGGACTGAAAGGGGCCGCCGTCTCGACGAACCCCGACGACGTAAGCACCGGAAGAGCGAACGCAGTGAGTGACGAGGAGCGCAACGAGTCGCGGGAGTCGAGACGGCGGGGGCTTTCTGGTTCTCTAAAATCTCTATGGCTGAATTTAGATCTGTCACACTAAACTCAGATCAAACACGAACCTTGTTCGATGGCCAACAGTCATATCTGTTGACTCCCAACGCCGGGACATGGATGGGCAGCTCCCGGGAGCCACCGTCGACTCCGAGGACCGAATCATCCTCCACGTCGACATGGACTGCTTTTATGCCTCCTGTGAGCGGCTGCGAGAGCCCGCCCTCGAAGGGAAGCCTGTCGTCGTTGGGATGGGATACGAACCCGGCGAGGGCCACGGCGCGGTGGCCACCGCCAGCTACGAAGCCCGCGAGTACGGCGTCGAGAGCGCCCAAGCCATCGGCCAAGCCCTCGACGCACTCCCCCATGCACCAGACGTCGACGATGACCACGATGGCCCAGTCGGCTTCTACCGGTCGGTCGACATGGACTTTTATAAATCGGTCGCGGGCGACGTGAAGGAGATTCTCCACGACCACGCCAACACGGTGCGGGAGGTGAGCATCGACGAGGCGTATCTCGACGTGACCAACCGGACGAGTTGGGACCCAGTCGACAGTGGTGACCGGACCATCGCCGAGGGCTACGGCCGCCATATCAAACAGCAGATCAGCCGCGAGGTCGGCGTCCCCGCCAGCGTCGGGGTCGCGCCGAACATGTCGACCGCGAAAATCGCCAGCGATTTCGACAAACCGAATGGGCTGACGGTTGTCCGACCCACTGAAGTCAGTGCGTTTCTCGATCCGCTGCCGGTCGACGAGATCCACGGCGTCGGCCCGGTGACAGCGCGTGAACTCCGTGATCTGAGTATCGAGACCGCGGGTGATCTGGCCGACGCCGATCAGGGGGTGATCGTCGACCAGTTCGGCCAGCGCGGTCGGGAACTCTACGCTCGCGCTCGCGGCGAGGACGACCGCGAGGTGACGCCACAGGGCCGACCCAAAAGTCTCTCACGGGAGTCGGCGTTCACCGAGTCGACCGCCGACAGCGAGGCCAAACGGGAAAAAGTGGGCGCACTGGCGGCGGATGTGGCCGCCCGCGCCCAAAGTCGGGGTGCGATGTACCGGACGATTGGCATCAAGGTCGTGACGCCCCCGTTCGATGTCAACACGCGAGCGTCGTCGTTATCGGGGCCGGTCGACGAACCTGATCTCGTCGAGTCGGTCGCACTGGATCTTCTGACCGAGTTCGCTGACGACAAGGTTCGGAAACTCGGCGTCCGTGTCTCGAACCTCGATTTTGAGGGCCAAGATCAGGCTCGACTCGATGGGTTCGAGTCGACTGGCGGAGGGGGTGCGATTGAGAGAGACGTGGAGTCGGTCGAGACCGTCGACACCTCGGGAGGTCAGATTACGGATTGGGTTGAGGAGGGTGAGTCGACGGAGTCCGATACAAAACGGAGGGTGCGTGACGGACAGTCGTCGCTCGGAGAATTTGAATAAGTGTCTCTGGTCACTCCTCGCTGGGTCGACTCGGTCGACGGCCAAACACATCGAGGACGGGTTCTGGCTCCGACAACAACGGAACACGGTGTTCGATATCACCGAGTTCCACCACAACCGTTTCGGTGCCGAGCCAGTCGTCAATCCATGTGGTTTCGACGCGGAGCCCGCGTTCGTCCCACGCGTCGACGCGCCACTGCGGTCCCCCAAGCAGGCGGTCGTGGCCGACGATGGTGGTGTCCTCAATTTGGTACTCCATCCAGCCATACCGAATCCAAGTGTCAAAGGTAGAGGTGATAACCGGGAGGCCGACGCTTGCAAGCAGTAATCCGACACCAACCATCCGAGCACCGTCAGAAAAGAACGCAGCTGCGAACAAGAAACCGAACAAGAGGATACTCGGCGTTTCGGGAATTCGGCTGGCGTTGACGATCCCGGACACAAAGAGGTTCCGGCGAGACGGTGCCAGTCGCGTGGTGACATCCGCCAGTGGCTCGATGGGTTCCGGTTCGGGTGGGTTGGTCGACCAGCCGAAGATCCCTCCGTTTCGCCGGTCGAATGCGGCGAGACGATCATCGTAGTGGCTGGCCAGGTCGAAACCGAACTTCAGTACAACAATAACGACGAGCAAGGCCATTCCCTGTCCGATATTCTCGCCGAAGGCTTCGGCGGCGAACGGAAGCATCACCAACACGATGAGGAAGGTGACGCCGAGTTGTTTGAGCACGCTCATCGTTGCCGTCTGAGCACTGTGGTCACGGTACTCCCCATCGCCGATGTAGGTGATCCCAGTGGCGATTCCATGGCTCACGAAAATCCCAGCAGCACAAAGCATGACCGCAGAACCGGCAGCCGGGGAGACCGTCTCGGTGGTACTCGCGCCGACCGTGACAGCGCCGACGAACAGCCAGAGAAATCCGAGGAGTGGCCCAGCGAAACAGACGACTGGAACCGACGTGGGATGGATCTGGAGGCTCAAATAGGGAATCTTGATCGGCGTTCGCTTCCGTCCGATAGCACCGAGGATAACGTGGTTGTCCTCCAGCTGGGACGGTCGACCGGCCAAAAGGGCCCGAACGAGCGCCCAGCAGGTCGCACTCCCGAACTCAAGCCAGTACAACATCAAAAGCGCCGCCGCGTTCCAACCGAGGGTGACGACACCGACCAACGGGAGCAGCGAGTTCACCACCAGAGCCACGAGTTCAACGCTGGGGCGGGTTCGCCATCTCACCTCGGCTAGCATAATCACTCATACAGATATGACACGACCAAATACAATCTTTCGATCACAGGATCGAGATCGCGGACGGAGGCTTTCATTTTAGTTTCTTGCGGGCAAATGTGGGGTGTGTCCGACACAATGCACGCAGCAGTTATCCACGAGGCAGGTGGCGAGTTCGAACTCGAAGAACGCGAGATTCCGACCCCAGACTCAAACGAGGTCCGAATCGCAGTCGACGCCTGTGGCATCTGCCACAGTGACGAGTTTGTGAAAGCGGGAACCTATCCCGGAATTTCGTATCCACGAATCCCGGGCCACGAAATCGCGGGCCGAATCGATGCGGTAGGAGATGGAGTCTCGCAGTGGTCGACCGACGACCGTGTCGGTGTCGGCTGGCACGGCGGCCATTGTTTTACCTGTGAGGCCTGTCGACGCGGCGATTTCAAGATGTGTGACAACGTCGAGACGACCGGTGTGACGTACGATGGCGGCTACGCCGAGTACGTCACCGTGCCAGCCGAAGCCGTCGCTGCGATTCCCGACTCGCTTGATGCGGTCGACGCTGCACCGTTGCTTTGTGCGGGCGTGACAACGTTCAATGCCCTGCGTAACAGCGATGCTCTGCCGGGTGAGTTGGTTGCCGTGCAGGGTGTTGGCGGGCTGGGCCATCTCGCGATTCAGTACGCACACGCTGCTGGCTTCGAAACGGCTGCGATCTCCCGAAGCCCCGACAAAGAGGCGCTTGCGATGGAGCTAGGCGCAGATCACTTTATTAATGCGACCGAAACCGATCCCGCAGAACAGCTCCAAGCACTGGGTGGCGCAAAGGTTGTTCTCGCGACAGCACCGTCGAGCGACGCTATCGAGTCCATCGTTGGTGGCATTGGAACCGACGGCACTGTCCTCGTCGTCGGCGTCCCTGATGAGCCGGTGTCGGTCGACGCCAATCAACTGGTCGGCAGCCGTGGGGCGGTCGCTGGCTGGGCCTCCGGCGACGCCCGGGACTCACAAGATACACTTGAGTTCAGTTCCCTCCGGGAGGTCACACCCCAGATAGAAACCTACCCACTGTCGGAGGTCGAGAGCGCCTACGAGCGGATGATTCAAAACGACGCTCGGTTCCGCGTTGTGCTTGAACCATAGTCACGGCTCGACAAGCAGGTCTCCGGGCTGAGAAACTCAGTCGTCGCTCGGGTGGTCGACGCTGTCGGCCTGCCACTGACACGCAGCAAGCAATGCGAGCGGGATTCCGAACAGTGCAGCCGCCATCGCGCCACCGACAGCAATCACCACAACAAGCCCCCACAGCTGTCTGTCGAACGGGACGAACACCACCCCCGCGAGCATGACGGTGGCACTCGCGCCGCCGAAGGCGAGTAGCGTCGACCGTCGACTCCCACGTGCTTTGGCGCGTGTCACCGCAAGGCCGAACGCCGGAGCGACCGACAGCGGGAGGAAATACACCAGCCAGTCGAGCTGTTCGACTGGGTGGGAGCCGAGGCCAACCCCCATCAGCACCCCGGCAACAGCGACGAGCCCGACGATCCCGACTGCGAGCGTGCCACGAACCGACCGAAGCCACCGTGGGCGGTACATTCCAGTTCCCCCAACAACCAGATAGAGAACACCGAGACCGCCAAACAGGATCGTGAACGTCGACTCTCCGACCGTTGCAATACAGAGACTGAGACCGCCGAGTCCAGCAATGGCGACTGAGATTCGGTCGACCGTGTCAGTCATTTCGGCGGCCGCCCAGCGCGCAGTGGCGCTGACACCGGTGAGACAGAGCCCGTAGACGAGGACTGCGGGGAACACGTATGAGGTCATATTACCGAGCCAGATCGGAAACGACGCAAGCCAGACGGCGGCGTCGACGCGTAGCGATCCACTGTTGGGTTCTCCGTACGCAAGATACACATCGTCCTCTAGGACAGTCTGACGGTCTTGTGTCGTAGTACGGTGCCACGTTGCATTCCCACCAGTCACCGTCGGAACCTCGTCCGTGGAGGTGTATTCGTCGATGATCGTCGGCCGTAGATCGTTGACGACGACCGTCTCGGGAGGGCCGACAAAGGATATGCGATCCGTATTCAGTATCCATCCTGCACCAGTACCTTCCGAGTGGAGATAGTCGACCACCACCACGCCGAACTGGGTACTGCCAGCATCCGAATCCCGAAACCGGATCCGAACCGTTCGGTTCTCTATGGTGGTCGACTGGACAGTTATCTCGCCGCCATCGAAGGCATGTGGGCGTTGCCGTCCGGTCGTCTGGGCTTGCACCAACTGATCGAGTTGCTGTGGGGTTTCGGACAACTGATCGGCAGCGTCCTCGTCGACCCGATTTGTCACGAGCCACGTCGCCGAGCCATTGGCGTGAATCTGGATGGATATCGTACTCTGTATCACGGTCACTGCGAGTCCCTGTTCCTCGGCGGCATCTTCGAACGAGGAGCCACACACGTTACAGATTTCCTGTGGCTGTGGACTCGCCCCAACTGGCACAACGACTGCGAGGAGACTCCCACCAAGCAAGAGCACTGCCAGCAGGATGACAGCACGCTTCATTACGGATTATTGTCGTCTTACCTGATATATGTCTTCTGTACAGACAGTCGGCTATGGAAGTACAGGAGTCGACCGACGGTTCGCCACGCACGTCGACGCCGGGAGTCGGCTTACAGACTGGCTCGAAGCCGACGGTTCGACTGAGTCAGCGGTCGACGACCGCCGCGAGGGCCAATCCTCGCTCGGGGAGTTCGAGTGAGCCAGCAAGCGGCGGTTCGGGTTCCGAAACCGGTGCCGGAATTATAAGTGAGACGGCTCCAGAGAGTTGTACAGACGTGTCTACAATCCAACGACTCGCGGCCGGGGCGACCGACGACTCCCTTCGCGTCGCAATCGCGGTCGGGCTCGCCTCGGTCCCGGTCTCGCTACTGCTCTCGTGGGACTCGCTGTCGGGCGAGACGGCTGCTACTGGCGCGCAGTTCGACGGACTCGCGGTTCTCGTCGCTGGCGTGATCGTCGGCTTCTACTACCACGACCGGTCGACGTCGACCAAGCGGGCCGGGATCTGGACCGGCCTGACCGGCGGCCTCGCGGCGGTGATCGTCTTCGGGTTTCCGACGCTCGGGGCGATCACCTCGCCGTCCGAAACCCACAGTATTATCGTCGTGTTTGCCCCGGTTGTCGCCGTCCTCGCAGTCGGGCTCTCTGTCGGCATCGCCGTCGTCACGGCCCTCGGCACCGACTGGGTTCTCGGACGCCTCGACCGCGACCATCGGAGACGGGAGCCGGTCGACATCGATGGCCAACCCACCGGCTCACGATGGTGGGTTGCTGTAGCCCTCTATGCGGTCGTCGCGCCGGTGTGGCTGGCGGTCCTGTTGTGGCCCGACCCCGACACCTTCGGGTTCGGCCTCTCATTTCTAAGCGCGTTCGGTCTGTTTGCCTGCTCGGTCGTCGCGTTCATCGGACTGTTCCTCGATGCGACGACCCCGCGAGCCGTCGACACGTGGCAGCCGACGTGGTGGCTCTACGTGGGAGTTCCACCGGCGGTCGCCGGTTTCGTCTACCTCGCCGCGACGGTCCGGGACTCGGTCTATCCGGCTGGCGATGCGACGTTCGGGTTTTATATTGGGCTTGCGGCAGTCGCGGTCGTCTACGCCGTGGTCCGACACCGCCAGACTGGGACCGATTCGTCGTCGACCAACTTCGAGTAGTGGGTAAACGGTTTTACCAGTCGACCGACTCATCAGAGTGTGAAACGATTCGTCGGCCTGCTGTCTGTCGCTGGGGCCGTGCTGTTGGCGTTTGCGGGGGCGGTTGTGTCGACTGCCGAGTTCACACTTGGTCCAGCGATGATTGGTGGCGTTCTGACCACGGAGCTACTTATCAAGGGACTGTTCGCTGGAGCGGTCGTCCTTGGACTCTGGGGGGTACATCTCCTTGTCTTGGAGTTCCTGTTGCGGACCGCGTCCAAACGCCGCGCTCACGACATCCGCAACGTGCTTCGTCTCGTCTTCGGTGCAGCCGGAATCATTGCCCTGCTGGGCGTTCTTACCGATCAGTGGGTTGGCGTCCTGCTGTCGCTGGGTGTGGTCGGCTTTGCGATCACCTTCGCACTCCAACAGCCACTGCTGTCGTTGCTTGGCTGGCTCTATATCATGGCCAAACGACCCTACGCAGTCGGCGACCGGGTCCGCATTGGCGAGACCAAAGGCGACGTGATCAAAGTCGACTTCCTCGTGACGACGATCTGGGAGGTCGGCGGCGAACTGGTGTCGACCAACCAACCCTCCGGGCGCGTGGTCACGGTCCCCAACAGCATGGTACTGGCCTCGGAGGTCACCAATTTCGGCGGCGGCGGCTCGGAGTACGTCTGGAACGAACTGGCGATCCAGGTCTCCTACGAGACCGATCTCGATGTGGCCTCAACGGTGATGATCGAGGAAGCCGAGGAGGTGATCGGCGAAGAGATGGTCGACCGCATCGCCGACTTCCGCGAGCGACTCGCCGAGACACCGGTCGAACTCGAAGTCACCGACCGCCCGACGGTGAACATCACGCAGGGCGAGTCGTGGGTCGAACTCCGGCTCCGGTACGTCGTTCACCCCCGACGCGGGACGCGTGTCAGAAACGAACTGTACGAGCGAATCCTCGACCGATTCAACGAGAACCCCACAGTGACGAGTTTCCCGGTGAGTCGGAACCGCTGAAAACAGGTTTAAATATCGGCTCGCTGAAACCAGAGCAGAGATGCGAGAGTACGCCGGGTCGATGCCACGGAGTCGGACAGCGCTCTACGAGCAGGTCGACACCCACTGGTTTCGGATACTGTTGCTCGGCTCGATGCTGCTGGTATCTGTGGCGACCATACTCAGGTTTGCGGACAACCCCTTTTATGTGAACAAGGATTCGGCGCTGTTCCAGCACGCGGGGTGGTCGATCCTCAACGGGGCTGATCTCTACATCGACATCTGGGACCTCAAACCGCCGTTGATCTACTTCGTGACGGTCGGTCTGGCGGCGCTCTCGTTCGGCAATATGGCGGTGCTGCACGTCCTCAGCGTTATCGTCGCGGTCGGAACAATTGTCGCCGGAATCACGCTCGTCGGCGTGTTGACCCACCGGCTGACCAACGATGGCTTTGCCAGCGTCGTTGCCGGCCTGACCATGTTTATACTGACCTCTGTGTACTCGTTTCCGTACGCCGGAATCCGGCCGAAGTATTTCGTCTTCCTCTGTGGCGTCGGGGCGCTCCTATTGGCGGTCGACGACCGACCGTTTCTCGCCGGTGCGGCGGGCGCGGCGGCCGCCGGCTTCTGGCAACTCGGCGCGCCCATCGCGCTGCTCGTCGTCGGGATGAGCCTTCAGCGCAACGGCCGGGACGGGATGTGGAGAGCAATCGGTGGCGGGCTGACCGTGACGGTGCTTACTGTCGCTCCATTCGTGCTACAGGGCCACACGACCGCATTGTTCGTCGAGGCCGTCCTCGCACCGATCTATGGCGTCGAGGGGTACACCGTAGTCGGTCGACTGCTCATGTTCGTGATTCAGATCGGTTACGGCGTGTTGATTGTCCCGTTTGCGATCTATGGCTGGGGACAAGCCATTGTCGACGACTACACCGAGTACTGGTGGGTGGCTGCTGGCGGCGTGATCTACAGCTACCAACTGTTCTTGGAGTTCCAGGGCGCTATCGAACTCATTTTGCTGTTCATGTTCCTTGCGTTGGGTGTCGGGCTGCTCGTCTCCTACAGCTCGACGCCCTCTCGCCGGTCGGTGATCGCCGGCTGTGTCGTCCTGCTGGTCGTGACAAGCGGCTACTGGAACCTCGCGTGGGCGATCTCGGGTTCCCCCGAACCACCGCTGCAGAACGCGGTCGAAGACGAACACGACCGGTGGGACGTACCGAAATACGACTCGCTGCCAGAGGACCCCGAGGGGTGGCCGTCGATGGAGACGATCTACTGGGAGAAACTCCAGCCCGACCAGTGTCACTACCGGTTAGGACTCAAACAGCAGTACTTCGAGCAGGAGACAGGGGGTACTCTTTATAAGTCGACCTGTGGACAGTGGCCCTTCGAGGAGCCACCCGCAGAGTGGCTCCTCGGCAGCCTCTCGCCGTTCTGACGCAGCACGTCTCCGTCCCACAGTCAGCCGTGTTTTTATTACTTCCTTTCACCAGAATTAAGACCCGGACCCGCGTCAAACGTGTATATGGATAGTCATTATTCTGTGTTTTTGAAACAACTGACCCGGCGATGCCTCACAAGACACCATGAGTGAGTCACTCGGCATCGTAGTTCCCGCCTACGATCCGGATATTGAGGCTCTTTTGGCGTATATCGAGGATATTCGAGCAATACTCGATCCGTCGACGGTTCGGGTTGAGCTCGACACCCCAAGCGACGCCGTCGCCTCTCGGATCGAGCCAGTCGTCGACGAGCTAAACGTCGCAACGCAGCGGCGTGGCAAGGGCGGCGCGGTCATGGACGGCTTCGACGGTCTTTCGACGGATATTCTTGCGTTCGCCGACGCCGATGGATCGGTGCCCGCCTCGTCGCTGGCCACCATCGTCGACCACGTCCGCGGGGAAACCGCCGACGTGAGTATCGGGTCGCGCCGCCATCCCGACTCGGAGATCGTCGACCACCAGACGGTCGGCCGGCGGTTCCTCGGCGACGTCTTCGCTTTCACCGCACGGCAACTGCTCCCGACGAAATGCTACGACTACCAGTGTGGCGCGAAGGCACTGCGGGCCGAGGCCTGGGACGAAATCGGCCACCACTGCTACGAGTCTGGGTTCGCCTGGGATCTGGAGTTCGTCTCGGTGGCGGGCTCGCTGGGCTACGGGATCACTGAAGTCCCCGTCGAGTGGGAAGACCACCCCGACTCGACGGTCGACCCGGTGTGGACCACAGTCGAACTCGGACGGGCGCTCCTAGACGTTCGGCGGCGGGCAAACGCCATTTCGGACAGCCCCCGGTATCGGGACATCCAGCCGACCCCCCGGTCGAAGCTCACCTACACCGGGAACAATGGCGACTGAGTCGCCGCTGGCGGCGCTGGCCCATCGCGCCCGGATCGGGAAGTTCGTCTCGGTTGGCGCCCTCGGGGCGACCATCGAGACCGCTATCGTCGCCCTGCTGACCACGACCGCGGGCTTCGGACCGCTGGCCGCGAAAGCCGTCGGCGCGGAGGTCTCGATCTCGACGATGTTCGTCGTCAACGACCAGTGGACCTTTGCCGAGAGCGGCAAACTCGGAGTGGGTGCGTTCGCTCGACGCTGGGTGAGATCTCACCTCGTTCGGGCGGTCGGGCTCGGCGTCGGCTTCGCCGTCCTCTACGTGCTGACGAGCGTCGTCGAGTTCTCGCTGCCGGTGGCTGGCCTCGAACTGTGGCCGACAGTCGCGAACGTGATCGGGATCGGCGTCGGAATGGTGTTCAACTACGTCGCCGAGAGCCTCTTTACGTGGCGCGTCGACTGACGGTCACACCGAAACGGAAAAACAGCCACACGCCTGAAAAACGGTAATGGAACAGGGCGTTATTCGGCTCGACGATCTCGATGGGAGGTTCGATCTGCAGTCGACGGTCGAAAGTGGCCAGAGCTATCTGTGGGACCGCGCCGACGGCGAGATGTACGAGACGACGGCCGCCTACGGTGGGTCGGCGTGGTACGAGACGGTCGTCGCCCCGATACCAGGCGTCTCCGACGAACAGGCCGTCGTTCGCGTTCGACAGGACGGCGAGGAACTTCAGTGGGAGTCGACCACGGATGCCGTCCCGATTCTCACACACCTGCTGCGACTTGACGACGACCTCGATGCCATCGAAGACGCCACACCCGACGACCCACTGCTTGACCGGGCGTTTGAACAGTATTCGGGGATGCGACTCGTGCGTGATCCCGTCTTTCCCTGTCTGATCTCGTTTATCTGTTCGGCCCAGATGCGGGTGGCACGGATTCACGGGATGCAGCGTCGACTGGCTCGGGAGTACGGCGACGAGATCGAGTTCGACGGCCGAACGTACCACGCGTTTCCGACCCCGGCCCAACTGGCCGAGCGAACCGAAGCCGAACTCCGGGAGCTGAGTCTCGGCTACCGCGCGCCATACGTCCAGCGCACCGCCGAGATGATCGCCACCGGCGAGGTCGACCCACTCGATGCGATTGATCTCGACTACGAGGATGCCCGCGACCACATGAGTCAGTTCGTGGGTGTCGGTAACAAGGTCGCCGACTGCGTGTTGCTGTTTTCGCTTGGGTTCACCGAGGCAGTGCCACTGGACACGTGGATTCAGACAGCGATTGCAGATCACTATCCCGACTGCGACCGTGGGGGGTATGTGTCGACCTCACGGGCCATCCGCGAGCAGTTCGGCGGGCAGTATGCGGGCTATGCCCAAACCTACGTTTTTCATTATCTCCGTAACGGCGGAAACTGACAGAGGGCATGGCGGTGACACTCCTTATTTTGAGAATGTAGGCGAAGTTTCATACCCTCCGCGAGGCTAAATAGAAACACTATGGACTGCCGAGTCGTCGTCGAGGCTGCGGTGCCCGTGTACGATGTCGAGACCGTGGACGAGGCTGTCCGGATCGCGATCTCGAAGACCGGAGAGATGCTGAATCCGGATCTCAACTACGTCGAGATCGAGATGGGAACGCGCACCTCGCCCGCCGGAGAGGAGCTACCGCCCGCCTTCCTCGCGGCTGACGAAGCACTGGTTGCCCTCGAACTCGAACTGATCGTCTTCAACGTCGAACAGGAAGAACACGCCAGCCGAATCGCCCGCAAGGAGATCGGCCAACAGTTGCACAACATTCCACTCAAGGTGTTGTCGACCGAAATCATGCCCGAAGACGAAGACAGCGAATCGGATGAATAGGGCCCGTGTTGAGCGGAGACCGCTCCAACCGACTTTTTGAGGTTATATATACCGTCCGACGCAACGCAGTGTATGGAGACACACATCGTTCCGGTCGGGTTCGACTACGACCGTCTTATTGCGCCACTTATCCGCGATCAGTTCGATGTGGACCACGTCATTCTGCTTGAGGGCGCGGTCGGCAGCGAGGCCAACGTCGAATACTCCCGTCGACTCGCAACCAAACTCGAAACGGATTTCCGGAACCTACTGGGTGCCGAAACCGAACGCATCCGCCTCGAAGACGTCTACGATTACGACGCCGCCTTCGAGGGGGCGTTCGAACTGATAAACGAACAGCTCGACAGCGGCGCGGAGGTCTGGGTCAACGTCTGCTCGATGCCCCGCCCGGTGAGTTTCGCCTTCGCTACAGCCGCCCACTCGGTGATGGTCGAGCGTCAAGAGGACAGAGACCGGATTCACACCTACTACACGGCCCCAGAGAAGTATCTCGAAACCGAACTCGCCGAGGAGCTTCGGGCCGAACACGACCTGCTGACCGATCTCTTGGAGGCGGGCGACCTCGACCGCGGCCGGATGGAGACCAGACTCGATAGCATCAGCGAACTGCTCTCGGAGTTCGACGAACGCGGCGTCACCATCGGGGCAAAAAAGATCGGCGACAGCCACATCGTCGAACTCCCCGTGGCCTCGTTTTCGAGCGTCAAACCGTTCGAGGAACTCGTCCTATTTACCCTCGGCGAACACGGCGAGTTCGAGTCAGTCAGCGAGTTGGCCTCGACGCTGGCGCGGGACCTCAACGAGGAGTACACCGACAGTTTCCGGTCGAAGGTGATCTACAACGTCGACCGACTCGGTCCCGGCGGGAAGGGGTATATCGAACAGGAGGAGGTCGGCAAATCCTACCGCACGAAACTCTCCCGGATCGGCGAACTCTGGGTTCGCTCCCACGCCGACAACAACCGAGAGTGAGCCTCGTCAGTTCGACGAGCGGTCGATAGCTTTGAACGCCGACTCGAAATCGTTCAGCTCGGTCATCAACGACTCGGCCTCGGTGCGCATCTCGGTCGTCATTGTTTTGAGCCGTTGATACTCCGCGGAGCTACTGAGTTCCTCGTTGCTCATCTCGGACTCTAACACAGTGAGTTTCGAGGTTGCCCGGAACAGCTCGCTCACGGTCTCGTCGTACTCTTTGGCTGTAAGCTGTTGTTCGATTGCTTCATACAGTGTCTCTTTGTCGACTGGTTTGCAGAGATAATCGTCGAACGGCATTTCGATGATATCGAACTTGGGGTCGACGGCAGTCACCATGATCACCCGACAGTCGTAGCCGTCGGCCCGAACCTGCTCCAAAACCTTGTTGCCCGAGAGATCCGGCATCCGACGGTCGAGCAACATCACATCGACCGTCTCGTCGACTGCGTCGATAGCCGCTCGACCGCCGTACACCGTCTCGACAGTGTAGCGCTCGTTGAGTTGGAGCGTATAAATGTCGGCGACATCCTGTTCGTCGTCGACAACCAGAACTGTTGGAGGATCTGAAACCGTTGTAGACATAGATTGTGCCCGTGTCATTTCTCAAATAGTACTCGTAGAAAATATAATTTTTGGTCATTTATTACATGTATGTATCCTATATATACATTCTGGCTGATTTCCTCGTTTGCAACTAGCAACTGTATACTGTGGTATCGCCAGCTAGTGACACACTGTTGCTGGAGAGACAACAGACGGCCCGAAACGGGCGGTTCTCCGATCTGGATAGGTCGTCTACAGCATCAATCCGAGTAGCTGATAACCGAAGCCGACTGCGAACGCCGCGATGAGCAGGAGTGTTGTGATGACGACAATCGGTGAGAGCTCGGTCTTGCCGTTGAGAAAGTACTGATCCATACAGACGAGTCAACAGTAGAGTGGCTTAACAGTTTAGGAGTCGCCATCGAGACGACCGAATCGACGGTGGTCTCGGATCTTCTCGGGACGTAGCGAGTCGACGGTGGTCTCGGAAATCGCCGAGGCGCACGACCGGGAGATATCGGTTGACCACACCACACGCTTCGATATAACGGCCGAATAGGGAGTACCTACTCTCGGCTTCTGGGCGTCTCGTGTTCTTCGGACTGGTCACGTCGGTCCTGTCGACCGTCGAGCTGGTCGGAGGCCTGCCGAAACACACCCAACAGCGTGTGGACCTCCCTATCAGTCGGATGGGCACGGCCGATCAGTCGCCGAAACAGTCGCTCGGTCTTGTCCTGTTTTCGGTCGTTGTACGCTTGCGCGTCGAGGAAATCCGCAAAGTAGTCGTACAGTCGTTCGATGTCGGGTTCGTCAGCCCGCAGGTGGTCGACGTCCGGAAGCTGTGTCTCGTCGACAGTCAGCTCGCGGAGTTCGTAGAACAGGATAGTGGCTGCCTGACCGAGGTTAAGCACAGGATACTCGCCGCTGGCGGGGATCGAACACACCTCGTCGAGCCGTTCGATCTCGCTGTTGTGGAGGCCTCTCCCTTCGCGGCCGAACACCAGCGCGGTTTGGGTTTCGACGGTCGCCAGCGATTCGCGGAGTTCAACCGGCGTTTTGAACGGAAACCGGACGTGTCGACGGCTGTCTTCGCCCGTGATCGCGGTACAGCCCACCGTGTGGTAGTTGTCGACGATCTCATCGAACGTCACCTCATCGGCGTTCGGCAACACGTCTTCGCGGGCGTGGCCAGCGAAACCATAGGCCTCGCCGTCGGGGTCGAGTTCGGGTGGGTCGACGAGTTTGAGATCCGTGAGACCGAAGTTCTTCATTGCGCGGGCGATGGTGCCGACGTTTCCGGGTGTCTCAGGTTCGACGACGACGACGACGGGCTTCTGCTGGCGGGGGCTCATTCGTCGGTCGGGTAGCTCGTGTCGAGATCAAGCTCCCCGAGTTCTTCGTCGGAGATCGCCTCGGTGTCAGGCTCGGTCGGCTCGTCGAGGTACTCCCGGAGATCGATCTCGCTTCGCTCGTAGTCGGCTTCGAGCCGCTGTTGGAGTTCCTCCGGACTTGGGGGGTCGGGGAGTGCCTCCGGATCGGTTTCGACGTGGTCGACGCCGCCGAACCCCTCGGGTGCCCGGTTGCCGTCGGCGAACCACTGGTGAAAGGCGTCGGCGAACTCCGGTTTGCCGCGGAGGTCGCTGCCACCGGCGTTCTGATACCAGTAGACGAACGCCGGCTCGTGGTCCGTACAGACCACGACTTCATCCATCGGCTCGCCGTAGACGAACGCCGACTGATTGCATCGCTGTTTGTCGGCCTCGCCGTGAATCAGATAACAGGCGTCACACGGCTGTTCGATCAGCCGAGAGAGCCGAAGCAGCCGCTGGCGTGGATCCTCGGGAATCTCTTCGAGCGGTTTGAACTCCTCGCTGTCGGTGAAGATCTCGCTTTCCTCGAACCGCCAGCCACGAAGTCCGACGCTGACTTTTCCCATAGGTCAGCTAGCGGGTCAGTCGATAAAAATAGACTGACTCCCGTAGCGGATCGCACTGCCTTTGTCGGCGGCGTCCCGAATGACCGTATGCGAACTGTCGACGCCGCCGGGTTGCCGATTGGTGACGATCATCCCCCTCGAATCATGGGTGTGTTGAACGTCAGCTCCGAATCGCCCTACAAACCGAGCGTGTTCAACTCACCGAGCGAAGCCGCCGCCTACGTCGACGAGGACCTCATCAGCGAGGGTGCAGACATCGTCGACGTCGGGCTGGAATCGGCCAACAAGAAATTCGAGGTCCTCAGCGCCGCCGAGGAACTCGACCGCCTCGATACCGCTCTCGAAACCATCGAGAGCGTCTCCGGGGATGCCGTGTTCTCGATTGAAACGCGCTACCACGAGGTCGCCGAAGCCGCCCTCAAGGGTGGGTTCGACATGGTCAACGACATCTGTGGCTTTGCCGATCCGAAGATGCCCGAGATCTGCGAGGACTACGATGTCGCAGTCGCCAAAATGGCTTCGCCGCCGGATCTCGAACGCCCCGGCGCAGTCGAGGACGTGGATGATATCTACGACGCACTTGAACTCAATGGACTGACGGACAAAACGATAATCGACCCCGCATTCGGTGGTTGGAGCGAGGACAAGACCATCGAGGACGACCGCGAGACGTTTCATCGACTCCGCGAGTTCCGTGGCTACGGCCAGCCCATGTTGGTCTCGATCAACCGCAAAAACTTCCTCCGGTCGGTTGCCGGTCGAGACACTGAGGAGGCGCTGGCTGTGTCGCTGGCGGCGACGTCAATGGCGGTCGAACGCGGGGCGCACGTGATCCGTACCCACGACGTTGCCGAAACGCGGGACGCGGCACTCATCGGCCACGAGTTCTCCCGACCGCGGCTCCACGAGACCGTCGACGGCATTGCGGTCGAAGAACTTGACATCACGACCCCCCGCGAGGCGCGTCGACATTTCGACCGATTCGATCTCGTGGATGAGACCGACAACACCGCAGACCGAGCTGTTACACACGTCTTCAAGCTATCAGGCGTCGACACTACCATCCAAAACCAACTTTCGGAGGCGGCTGAACCAGTAGGCGTCGACTGCGTCAGACGACCGTCTGACAGAACCATGGTACTAGTTGGCACAAAAATGGGTTATACGCAGCTTACTGAGCGTTTGAGTGGGGTTTCAAGCGATATTTCGGCCATTCTGGAACGTATCAGAAAGGCGTGCTGTTAAGAGAAAACTTATGCCGGATCATGTAAAAGCAGACAATGGACGCCGGAGGGGCATTCGGGTAGGGGTACTCTGTGCCAATCCGGCCCATACAATATTACAGCCACCGAGCCACAGGCTCGTTTGGCCTTTTATCAGAACCAAATGAGGAGTAGCGTGAGCTTTCCAGCGTGGGAACCGATCTACGAGGCGATTTGTTCGGATCTCGGCTTCGACCGCTCGGCCGACGAAACTGCGCGAGACGTGGCTGGCGAACTGGCCCAGCCGTTCGACCACAGTCGACTCTCTCATCTCGATGGAGCCACCGTCGCCGTCGTCGGTGCTGCACCCTCACTGTCGACCGACCTCGCGGGGTTCGATCCGACGGCTGTCGACGCTATCGTTGCCGCCTCGACGGCGGCCGATGTGTTGGCCGACCACGGTATCGAGGTCGACCTGATGGTGACCGATCTGGACAAAAACGTCGACACGGCCCGCAGGTTGACTCACGGTGAGACGCCAGTCGCGGCCCACGCCCACGGGGACAATATTCCCACCCTCCGCGAGTGGCTGCCGGAGTTCGATTCCGAGTGGACGCTCGTGACCACGCAGGCCGAGCCACGCGGCCCTGTCGAGAACTTCGGCGGGTTCACTGATGGCGACCGGGCAGCGTTTATCGCCGATGCGTTCGGCGCGGCCGACCTCGAATTTCTCGGCTGGGCGTTCGACGATCCCTCGGTCGACCCACTGAAGGCACGCAAACTCCGGTGGGCCGAACAACTGCTCTACTGGCTCGAACGCCGACGTGGCGAGCGGTTCGGCCTCTTGGATGGTCGACGCGACTCGCTGGCCGAAGACCCGTCGATGTTTTCGACAAATAAACCGAAATGAATCGTCTCTCGACAGTTACTGCGCGGCAGCGGCCTGTTTTAAAACGAGTGGCGTAATGACGGCATCAAACAGTGCGATAAGATAGCCGACTAGCTGTGTGATCCCTGTAAGAAACAGGAACGAAATCACAGCAATCATCAGTCCACCGGAGATGCCGATTCCCCATCGCACAGCAGGATTACGAAGGACCATGTCGGATACTCTTCAGAGATGATAAAAAGACTGACTATTTGTTCTGCCCGGTCGTTTCGCGGACTCCACAAGTTTCCTTATCAGTGCGTCCGTTGTGGGAGTATGCAACTCCACTGGCACCGACGGGACCTACGTGGCGCGGACAATCGGGCACTGGCGGCCGCGGCTAGGGCGGTCGCTGCGGCCGACGGGACCGCTGCCAATGTGGACGGTGGTGTCATCTCGCTTTTCGTCTTCGATGAGTCGGTGCTTGCACATGCCGGAGCTCCGCGCGTCGACTATCTCTTGGACGCACTAGCCGAACTCCGTGAATGGTACCGCGAGCGCGGCGGCGAACTCCTGATTCGTCACGGCGATCCGCGAGAGGTCGTCCCCGAGGTTGCCCAAGCGATTGAGGCCGACCGCGTCGTCTGGAACCGCGACTACTCCGGGCTCGCTCGCCAGCGTGATTCGGCGGTCCGACAGGCTCTCAACGAAGTCGACATCCCCCGCGACTCGTTCCACGACGCCATCTGCCATGAACCCGGATCAATCACAACCAACCAAGGCGACCCCTACTCGGTGTTTACGTACTTCGGTCGCAAGTGGCAGGGCCGCGAGAAAGACGATCCCTATCCAGATCCTGACACCGATCTGCTCGTCGACAGCGACACCGCAGGCGTCGAGGCTGGCTCGCTTCCGACGCTCGACGAGCTGGGATTCGAGAAGCCGGAGGCCGATCTGTTGACTGCTGGCAGCGAGGCAGCCCAGAAGCGACTCGAAGCGTTCTGTGAGGACGGCATCTATCGCTACGAGGAAGACCGGGACTACCCGACGCAGGAGTCGACCTCGCGGCTCTCGGCGGACCTCAAATACGGCACCATCGGCATCCGCGAAGTCTACTGGACGACAGAGAATGCACGCGAGGACGCCAGCGAAGCTGAAATCGAATCTATCGAGGAGTTCCAGTCCCAACTCGCGTGGCGCGAGTTCTACACTCACGTGCTGTGGTTCCACCCCAATGTCGTCTCGGAGAATTACAAGGAGTACGACAACGAAATCGAGTGGGAAACCAATGAGGAGCATCTGCAGGCGTGGAAAGACGGGAAGACGGGGTATCCAATCGTCGACGCCGGAATGCGCCAACTCCGCGCTGAGGGATTTATGCACAACCGAGTCAGAATGATCGTCGCCGCCTTTCTGACGAAGGACCTGCTGATCGACTGGCGTGAGGGCTATGACTGGTTCAGAGAGAAACTGGTCGACCACGACACCGCCAACGACAACGGTGGCTGGCAGTGGGCCGCCTCAACCGGCACCGACGCCCAGCCCTACTTCCGGATTTTTAATCCTATGACACAGGGTGAACGCTACGATGCCGACGCCGAGTATATAAAAGAGTACGTCGACGAACTGGAAGATACCGACCCACAGATCATCCACGACTGGCACGAGGCATCACTGACCCAGCGGCGCAACGCGGCTCCGGAGTATCCCGATCCGATTGTCGACCACAGCGAGCGACGCGAGGAAGCGATAGCGATGTTCGAGGCCGCCCGCGGCGACTGAGTCGGCCGTTCTCTCAAGGTCCCACACAGTCGCCTAAAGTGTTAACACACCGAAACTTTAGGTCGGATTCGACCGTTGTCTGAAAGGCATGACGTACGAACTACCAGACCTCCCGTATGACTACGACGCACTCGAACCGCACATCGATTCGCGGATCATGGAACTCCACCACGACAAACACCATCAGGGCTATGTCGACGGCGCGAACGCCGCCAGAGACGCCCTCGAAGGGATGCGGGACAGCGAGGACTTCGGCGACATCAAGAGCGTCAAACGAGCCCTCGCGTTCCATCTGTCGGGCCACGTCAACCACACCATCTTCTGGGAGAACATGCATCCCGACGGTGGCGGCGAACCCGGGGGCGAGCTCGCCGACCATATCGAGGCGGACTTCGGCTCCTTCGAGGCGTTCAAATCTGAATTCGCAGCCGCCGCCGGTGGCGTCGAAGGCTCGGGCTGGGGGCTGTTGTGCCACGACGCTGCCAGCGACGAACTGATTATTGCGGCGGCCGAAAACCACCAGAACCAGACCCCGCAGGCGACCACGCCGATTCTCGTTTGTGACGTCTGGGAACACGCCTACTACCTCCAGTACGAGAACAACCGCGGCGAGTACGTCGACAACTTCTTCGAGGTCATCGACTGGGATGACGTCGCCCAGCGGTTCGAGCAGTGTCACGGGAACACGATCTAATCGGATCACTGTTCTACTTTGACATTATTTCGGAATCTATTTCCCTTACGTAGTCATCCGTTTGTTATCACAATACATTATTTGCCGGTATCTGTATGTGATACGTTATCAAACTACTCCTCAAGGTTTAACAGTATCCCAGACAATATAGAAATAGAGGTATTACACATGAGCTACGAATTAGATCCACTTCCATACGACTACGACGCCCTTGAGCCGCACATCGACGAACAGATCCTGACCTGGCACCACGACACCCACCATCAGGGCTACGTCAACGGCTGGAACTCGGCCGAAGAGACGCTGGCCGAGAACCGTGACAACGGCGACTTCAGCTCCAGTGGTGGAGCCATCCGGAACGTGACCCACAACTCCTCAGGACACATTCTCCACGACCTGTTCTGGCAGAACATGTCTCCAGAGGGCGGCGACGAGCCATCCGGTGCGCTCGCCGAGAGAATTGAAGAGGACTTCGGTTCGTACGATGCCTGGAAAGGCGAGTTCGAAGCCGCAGCCAAAAACGCCAGTGGCTGGGCGCTTCTCGTTTACGACTCGTTCTCGAACCAGCTTCGTAACGTCGTGGTCGACAAACACGACCAGGGCGCGATCTGGGGCGGCCACCCGATTCTCGCACTCGACGTCTGGGAGCACTCCTACTACTACCAGTTCGGACCCGACCGCGGTGGGTTCATCGACGCCTTCTTCGAAGTCGTCGACTGGGACGAATCCGACGAGCGCTACGCACAGGCTGTCGAGGCTTTCGAGTAATCCGGGCAGTTCATCCATTTTTTGCGACGCCACCCACTGAGCGACAGCTATACTGCCGCTGTCGACGCCAAATCCCTACTGTTTTCCCCACCAGCGGCCGTACCACTGCCCATGCCACGACCGAAAGACGATTTCGAGGAGCTGTATCCCTGTGATTTCTACACGCCACAGGAACTCCTCGATGAAGAACTGATGTACTCCGTCTACGAGATCGCCCGCCTACTGCAAGGACTGGAAGTCGACGCCGAAATCGACGAGGGCGTCGAAGACATCCTGCTGGACTGGGCGATCCCGTGGATCATGCGCAACTCCGAGGAACTCGTCATCGCCGAACCGCCGAGCGACGAGGAACCGGGCTACTACGGGCTCGCACCCGAGACTGTCGACGAGGAGTAGTCGGTTCCTAACTGGATACACAACTTATAAATGAAACTGTTAGTCGCAGGTGACGCCCGTGTCGACGCTGGAAAAACGACGTTCGCCGCCGGCCTGCTCGCTTCGCTGTCGGATGCTGTTGGGTTTAAACCCCGTGCAGGCAACGACTACTGGTTTGACCACGACGACGTGGTCTCGGCAGTCAATGGGGGTCGACTCTACGGCAAGGATATTGCCACGCTCACGGCGGCGGCCGTCGACAGCAGCGACCGTGAACTCAACGAAGAACAACTCAATCCTGTCCACCGCCTCTGGCGGCCGACTCCCGACCGAACAGGGCTCCTCGGTGAGCAGGGTCGGACCTTTCTGGTCGACCGTGTAACGACACCTGAGGGGCCGTGGTTCGTTGTGAACGGCACCGCCGAGGACGCTGGACTACTCCCCGACCACCTAATTGAAGCTCTCCCACTGGATGGTGCCCCACGAGTCCGGAGCGTCGACGGCTTCAACGAACTCATGACCAACCGGTATCTCCCGGCTTTCGAGCGTGTTACCGACCGCATAACCGAGACTGAGCCTGCAGTAGTCGAATCCTACAGCGATATCGCGCTCCCCGTCGACGGCATCGAGTTCGATGCTGTTGCGGTCGTCGGGCCAACACGGGCGAAGATCTACGATGGTCAGCGGTATCTAAAAGCCTGTGCGGTCGCCAGTGGGAGTGCCCGCGAGGGACAGTTAGAGGAGCGCGTCGACCGCGTCGTCGAAATGATCGAGCCGCTGTCGACACACGACCTGCAGCCACTCACCGGCGCGGAACGCGCCGATCCCAAACGAGTTGCCAGCCAGTATGAGCCAGTCTATGAGGCTCTGCTGGAGGTGGCTCTCAAGTAACTGTCAGTCCAGCGTTTTCGATACCCGATTTCCAAAATGACTTGTAGACCGGGTTGTTTGCTACTGATAACAGCCGCGCTCTCAGCGCAGATAACCCACATATGCAGCAATATCTCGATCTCGTCGACAGCACGCTTGCGGGCGGCAACTACAAGCCGAACCGAACCGGCGTAGACACGATCTCGTCGTTCAGCCAACAGTACACCGTCGACCTCCAAGAGGGGTTCCCACTGTTGACCACCAAGGATCTCTCGGGGTTCCGGTGGAACTCCCTCATCCACGAGTTCAAATGGTATCTCTCCGGCGAGGAACACATCCGTAACCTTCGCGAGGAGACTGGGATCTGGGATGCGTGGGCCGACGACGAGGGTCGGTTAGACACTGCCTACGGTCGATTCTGGCGGCGGTTTCCGGTGCCCGAAGAGGGTCTCGACGGCGAGGCATGGCCCGAGGATGACCACCGGTGGCGGAACGACGACGGCACCTTCGATCAGATTCAGTACGTGATTGATACGCTTCAGGAGTCGCCGAACTCCCGTCGACTCGTCGTCTCGGCGTGGCATCCCGCCAACGCCGCGGTCAGCACGCTGCCGCCCTGCCACTACACCTTTGTGTTCAACGTTCAGGGCGACCGACTCAACTGCCATCTCACCCAGCGCTCGGGCGACATTGCCCTCGGCGTCCCGTTCAATATTGCCGCCTACTCGCTTTTGACCCATGCCGTTGCCCAAGAAACCGGGTTCAAGCCGGGGAAGTTCGGCCATACAGTCGTCGACGCCCACGTCTACTGTGGCAAAGGCGACCGCGGGGCATGGTACGACGACAATCTCGCCGAATTACAGTCGCGACTTGGCGAGGTCGACACCAAGGCCGAGTATCTCGATGTTCGCGAGTGGCTCACCGAGACAGCCCCCACAGAATCCGACGAAAGCGATGGCTACGACCACGTTCCCGGATTGCTAACACAACTCTCGCGGGAGCCACGGTCACGGCCAGCCATCGAGATTGCGGACAAGCCGTTGGACGAACTGACGTTCGAGGACATCCAGCTCACCGACTACGACCCCGCCGACGGGATTCAGTTCTCGGTTGCAGAGTAACCATGTCGACTGACGACCACCACCCCACAATCGCGCTCATCGCAGCGGTCGCCGAAAACGGTGTCATCGGTGTCGACGGCGAGATGCCGTGGCATCTGCCTGCTGATCTCAAGCATTTCAAGGAGACGACGATGGGGCATCCCGTCATTATGGGTCGACGAACGTACGAGAGTATCGCCGCTGACATCGATGGCCCGCTACCGAGCCGGACGAACATCGTGCTGAGTCGCGGCTCGCCAGAGGTGCCCGACAGTGTCGTTGTCGCGGATTCAGTCGACGCAGCCGTTGAGGCTGCCCGGCAGGCCGCTGGTGACACCGAAACGGTGTACGTGATCGGCGGGGCAACGGTTTATAAACAGTTTCTCCCGCAGGCCGACCGACTGGTGCTTACCGAGATCGAGTCGACCTACGCGGGCGACACATCGTTCCCCGACTGGGAGCGCAATGATTGGCAGGAAGTGAGTCGAGACGAGCGAGATGGGTTTGCGTTCGTCAAATATCGCCGATAGTAGTCGGTGACTAACGCCAAGGGATAGCTTCACAGTCACTGCCCACGAACAACAGCCAATGACACTCCGGCTGAATCGAGGGCCATCCAGAACGGTACTCCTCGATGTCGACGGGACGCTGTGTGACAACACGCCGAGACTCATCGAGTACGTCAAAGCCGAATGTGGGGTCGCACTCACTCGCGAGCAGATCACCGAGTGGTCGTTTTCGATTCCCGGAACCGAGCTGGATATCGGTGATCTGCTCCACCGCGCAATCGACGAGCGGCCCGAATGGTTTCTACTGGGAATGGAGCCAATCGATGGCGCGGCTGAGGCTGCCCGATGGTTGAGCCAACAGGGCCACACCGTCCGGATCGCCACCCATCGCCCCGCCGAGAGCCACCCGATCACCGCTCAATGGCTCGACGAACACGACGTGCCACACGACGAAATCATCGACGACGTACCCCGGAACAAGGGTCGACTGGCTGGTGACATTTTAATCGATGACTACCATGTCAACGTGAAAAACGCGCTCGCGGCTGGGAAGGCGGCTGGACTGTTCGTTCAGCCCTACAGCGATCCAGCAGTCTGTGGCGAGGCGGTCGTCGCCGAAACGTGGTCCACAATGCTCGCGGAGTTAGGCCGTATACACCCGGTTACAAACGGCGATTAATCAGGAATTACGGGCCAACAGCTATCTGTCATACTCGGATGATGACACCCTGATTTGCTCGGTAGCAAGGGTTTTTCCTGTCTGGACCCATAGATTCGACCAGATGAATCAGTACGGACGTCGGTTCACACGCGGAGGGGCGCAATGAGAGGTAACGACCAGCAGGCCTACGACCGAGGGACCTCGCTGTTTTCGCCGGACGGGCGGATCTATCAGGTTGAGTACGCACGCGAGGCCGTCTCGCGGGGTGCACCGAGTGTCGGTCTCCGAACCACCGAGGGCGTCATCCTCGCAGCCCAGAGCCGGGCCGGATCGCCGCTGATGGAGTCCGAAAGTATCGAGAAGCTCCACAAGCTCGACGACCACGTCGGCGCGGCCAGCGCTGGCCACGTGGCCGACGCCCGCCAGCTGGTCGACTTCGCTCGCCAACAGGGCCAAGTCAACCGGCTCCGCTACGGCGAGCCAATCGATGTCGAGGCACTCACCAAGGAACTCACCGACCACATTCAGGAAAACACTCAGCGCGGTGGCACCCGACCGTACGGGGCAGCCCTCCTCGTTGGTGGCATCCAGAACGGCACACCGCGGCTGTTCGCAGCCGATCCCTCCGGCACACCCAACGAGTGGAAAGCGACCGTCATCGGCGGCTCCGGCCGTGAGATTCAGGAGTTCCTCGAAGACGAATGGACCGACGAGGTCGACCTCCAGACCGGGCTCGGGCTCGCCGCACAGGCACTGCGCGTCGCCAACGACGAACTCGGACCGAGCGAAGTCAGCATCTCGACGGTCACTGTCGACGATGGCTACCAGTCGCTGTCAGTCGACGAGATCGAAGACGTCTTCGCCGAGGCAGAGATCGACCTCTCCGAGGACGAAGCCGACGAGTAACGCGTCTTTCTGACGGGACGTTTTTCAAACTGCCGTCGAATGAGTAGGTATGACAGATATCAGTCCGACAGTCGACCGACTAACGATCTATCCGATCAAATCGTTGGACGGATGGTCGGTGGAGTCGGTCCCGATTGTCGACAATGGCGGACTGGCTGGCGACCGGGAGTTTGCGCTGTTTGATGCCGAGGACACCTACGTCAACGGGAAGCGAGAACAGCAGATCCATCAGATTCGTGCTACTTACCAGGGCGATGGAGCCAACATCGATGCCGTACAACTCTCGACAGTCGAGACGGAGCCACGTCGGTTCACGGTCGACGAACTTGCAGACGGCCACGCTGTCGACTGGCTCAGTGATCACGTAGGCTACCCGGTCTCGATAGCTCGCGATCAGGCCGGTGGCTATCCCGATGACACTACTGCCTCGGGACCGACGATCATCAGTACCGCAACAATCGAGACAGTGGCCTTGTGGTTTGATGGGATCAGCACGGACGGAATGCGTCGACGCCTGCGGCCGAATATCGAACTCGGTGGGGTGCCTGCGTTCTGGGAGGATCACCTGTTCGACGACCGGAACCACCACGTGATGTTTTCAATTGGCGACGTGTCGTTCCGGGGCATTAACCCCTGTCAGCGGTGTGTGGTTCCATCACGTAATCCCGATACCGGCGCAGAGTACGATGGCTTTCAGTCGACCTTCGTCGAGAAACGGGAGGAGACACTCCCCGACTGGAGCGGCGGCGACTGGTTCGATCATCATTTCCGGCTGATGCTCAATACGATGGTTCCAGAATCTGAGTGGGGCAAGAAAATCAGTGTCGGTGATTCGGTCGAGGTGGATCAGGCAGTCCCTGCCGACGAGTAGGCACTGGCTACCCGGTCGTTAGTTTGTTCGAAACGAGTAGTCGAGCGTCTCTGCAGAGTGGGTTAGCGATCCCATCGAGATGATGTCGACGCCGGTCGCCGCGTAGTCCGTAACTGTGTCGACTGTAATGCCACCACTGGCTTCGATGAGGACCTTCCGGTCGGCGTTGTCGATTGATCCAGATAGGCTGTCGACGACATCACTCAGTTCGGTTGGTGGGAAGTTGTCGAGGAGAACGATGTCGGCTCCAGCGTCGACTGCTCGTTTAGCCTGAACGGCTGACTCGGCTTCGACCTCGATTTTGGTGGCAAAAGAGACGCGCTCACGGAACTGCGAGACAGCCGTTTCGAGCCCGAGTTCGGCGATGTGGTTGTCCTTGATCATCACCATATGTGAGAGATCGAGGCGATGGGTGTCACCGCCGCCAGCGACTACTGCGCGCTTTTCGATTCCCCGAAGTCCGGGGGTCGTCTTGCGTGTGCCCGCAATTCTGACATCGGAGCCGACCTCCTCGGCACGGTCGACTGCCTGCCGTGTTTTCGTTGCGATGCCGGAGGCATGACCGGCGAGGTTAACCGCCACGCGTTCGGCTCGGAGCGTCTCACGGGCCGTGCCTGTGGTTCGGAGAAGGATATCGCCTGCCTCAATTCGGTCGCCATCCGAAACCGGTGTCTCAGTGGTCACGTCGAGATACTCGAAGACGGCTGCGGCGGCCTCGATTCCGGCTGCAACGCCGCTTTCTTTGGCGACGAGTCGACCCGTCGTCTCGCCGGGAACGTCGTTGGTTACGTCGTGGTGGCCGACGTCCTCGCGGAGCCAGCCCTCGATCTGGTCGCTCGTGAGCATTACTCTGGTCCTGCCTCGGCTGGCGGGCTGGTAGCCTCCTCTTGTGGGGGTTCAAGGTAGTGACACCCCACGCTTTCGTCGTTTTCGGCAGCTGCAGTCGCAATGAGGATGGCCACGACAGTGGCGTTTCGGAGTTCGTAGAGTCCCCGCGAGGTTCGGGTCCGCGTATAGGCGTCGACCTCACCTTTGAGTCGACGGAGAACTCCACGCGCACTGGCAATGCCGTCAGTTGTTCGCCGTAAGCCGAGTTCTCCACTCATGATCGTCGTCAGCCGGTGGAACTTCTCACCCGCGAACCGTTCCGGAAGCGCTGGATCGCTGTTCTGGAGCCGCTGGACCTCGATACTCTCGGGGTCGTATCCGGTTGCATCCTCGCCAGCGCGGAGGCCCCAGACGAGGCCCTCCAAGAGGCTCGTGGAGGCCAGCCGGTTGGCCCCGTGGACGCCGGTGTGGGCACATTCGCCGACCGCATACAGGCGGTCGAGACTAGCTCGACCGTGGCCGTCGACGTCGATCCCACCACAGAGGAAGTGTTCACAGGGCGCAATCGGAATCCCGGCGCGCCAGTCGATTCCGTGCTCTTGGCAGGTGGCCGCGAGGTTCGGAAACGCCTCGTCGAACGGTTCGGCCAGCGGCGAGACATCGAGGTGGACCGAGCCGGTGGCATCGATCTCGTCTAGCACTGCGCGAGCGACGACATCGCGGGGTGCGAGTTCAGCGTCTTCGTGGTAGTCGGGCATGAACCGCTCGCCCTCGGCATTGCGGAGCACGCCGCCCTCACCGCGGACGGCTTCGCTGAGGAGGAACGGGTCGTCGACTGCGGCGGCGGTCGGATGGAACTGGACGTACTCCATATCCTCGACGTCGGCTCCGGCGAGAAACGCCATCCCAATTCCGTCGCCCGTCGAACCGGGGGGATTGGTCGACTGCTCGAAGCAGTCGCCGATCCCGCCCGTTGCGAGGATCGTTGCGCCAGCGAACACCGGTTCGCCGTCCGGTTCGGTATCGAGCAGTGCGCCGTGGACCCGTCCCTCGTGGCGGATCAGTTCGAGCGCAGTCGTGTCTTCGAGGATCGTGACGTTGTCGACCTCGCTTAAGTAGGATAAAAAGGGCCTGAGGATGTGTTGGCCCGTCGAGGCGTCGACGTGGAGAATTCGATCCTCCGAATGGGCTGCCTCGCGGGCGAAGTCGTACTCCGCTTCTTGGCCGAGGGTATCGAAATCAATACCGAGGGTGTCGAGTAGTACGTCGCGGACCGCGGGGGCCGCGTTGTCGACGAGGACGTCGACTGCGGCCGGATCGGCCGTGTCAGCACTGGCTTCGATGATATCGGTTTTAAGCGATTCCGGGTCGCCACGAGTGGTAGCGATACCACCCTGTGCCCAGTCTGAAGAGGCGTCTTCGGGCTCGCTGGCTTTGGTGACGAGCAGTATCTCCTCGCCCTCGCGGGCGGCGGCGAGTGCTGCCGCGCAGCCAGCGATTCCCGAGCCGACGACGAGCACGTCAACTGTGCGCGGCTCCGGCTCCTTGGACGTCGGCTGGTTCGGGGTCGACTCACCGGCCATCTTATAGCTCCAGCATGCGGTCGAGGGCGACCCCAGCGAGTTCCTTCTCCTCGGGGGCGACCTCGATGACGTTGTGTTCGCGGCCCGCTGCCAGTTCTTCGAGTACCCACGTCAGATAGTTGGGGTCGATCTGTCTCATCGCATCACAGTCCATACAGGCGTCGCCACAGAGCGGGAAGACGTTCACGTCGTCGTGCCAGCGGTCGAGGTGTTTGGCGAGATGGATTTCGGTCCCGATGGCCCACGTCTCGCCGGGGTCGGCCTCTTCGACGACCTCCGTGATCGTCGCGGTGCTGCCGACGACATCGGCGGCCTCGACGACCTCGCGTCGACACTCGGGGTGGACGACGACGTTTGCGTCTGGGTATTCGGTGCGGACCTCGGCGATATGTTCGGCCGTAAAGCGTTCGTGGACCTGACAGTAGCCGTCCCAGAGGACGATTTCGCTTTCTTCGAGTTCGTCGGCGTCCTTGGCTTCGGGGTCCCACGGGTTCCACTCGGCAATGGACTCGGCCATCCCGAGTCGGTGGGCGGTGTTCTCGCCGAGGTGTTTGTCGGGCAAGAAGAGAATCTTGTCGCCGCGTTCCAGCGCCCACTCGAAGGCTTTGTGGGCGTTCGAGGAGGTACAGACGAGGCCTCCCTGTTCGGCGCAGAACGCCTTCAGGTCGGCGTAGGAGTTCATATACGTAATTGGGATGATCTCGCTGTCGGGGTCCGCAGCGGTGATCTGCTCCCAAGCAGCGTCGACCTGCAGAGCTTCGGCCATGCCTGCCATCGGACAGGAGGCTTCCATACAGGGGAGGACGACCGTCTGGTCGTCGTCGGTGATGATGTCGGCGGATTCGGCCATGAACGTCACCCCGCCGAAGACGACGTACTCGGCGTCGGCCTCTGCGGCGTGCTTGCTTAGCGCGTAGGAGTCGCCGATGAAGTCGGCGTGGTCGACGATCTCGCGGCGCTGGTAGTTGTGGCCCAGAATGACCACATCGTCGCCGAGTTCATCGAGTGCGGCCTCGATCCGCGGCGTTCGGTCGGCTTCGGTCAACTCCCGGTAGCTGGCGGGCAACTGCTCCAAATTGTCGTACTTGAACAGACTCAGTTCAGTCTCGAACGTCGCTGTTTCCATGTTTGGCATTCGGTCGACACCTAGATGGTATAACCACGGTTGGCCTTATTGAAGGATTTTTCTATTCGATAGCTAACTCCGATCAGTATTCCTCGTGAATCAACGACTCAGATACTCCCACCGTTTATTTCACCTAGTGCGTCAGTATATTATATACAATAATGTTGGTTGTGATCAATCAACATACAGTAGCAGCATGGGGACAATCAGGAATGAATGTGGTTTCGTAGCGATGAGACGGGTCGCTGGCGTCCCGTGTTTTTGTGGGTCGACAGCCCAACACACGGGGGCGTCCAAAGCGCAACTGTTTTGTTCACCAGCGGGATACTATGCAATGCGTTCAGCAGAACGCGACAGCACGCTCTGATGGTGTAGTCCGGCCAATCATATTACCCTCTCACGGTAATGACCGGGGTTCGAATCCCCGTCGGAGCATTGTAGCGAGCGTCACTCTGTGACGCGCGCAACGGAGTGAGCACGTCTCGGCAAGCTCGAATCTCCGTAAGCATGACACTTACGGACAAATCACTCATTTTCTTCACATTCGCTAACATTTTCAGTCTCGCGTCCCAGCACAGCAGCAGTCAGTATGCCTTGACTAACTGGATTCGAGGACCGAAACAATCTCTCCCAACGCAACGAACTGGAGATTATCACGCTCTGTTGCAGCTTCTTCGACTGAATTCTTGAATCTGGAGTGACTGAATAGAGCGTATTCGTACTCCGGAGTCCCACCAGTGTTCGTCTTCCAGTCAATGTGGTCTGTCGTGTTCTCAAGCTTGGCGAGCACATCGTATCCGAGCGGGGAATTCGTGAACTTTGCTTCCCCGACAATCAACGTACTCTGATCAGTTGTCGCGACAACATCGATTTCGTGGTGTTTGTACCACCACTGTGCAGGCAGCTGTGTCAGTCTGTATTCTGGGTAGAGCGTGGGAAGTACCTCGTGACAGAGCAATTCGAACGTCTCTCTCACAAAATCTGGAAGTTCCGGTTCGATTAGATCCGCATACGCGTCGGCCCCGCACAGTTCGTACTGTTTTGCAGTTAGAGTTTAGACTATTATAGTTTAGTCTATAATGGTTGGAACTATAATATGTGGGATTGGAGACCCTCACTGATATAGAATCCTGGGTTTGCCTGTTGGTTTCCAATGGTGTTTATACAATTAGCAATAGTTCTTTACCAAGTAGAATGGCT